>Ga0316191_10004852_pt1 | contig 10079 bp, 10 predicted proteins | sample Eddworburr2cm_MG_FD_204928 | JGI IMG/M metagenome (GOLD analysis project Ga0316191, IMG submission 204928) | Coastal sediment microbial communities from Maine, United States - Eddy worm burrow 2 cm | ecosystem: Environmental > Aquatic > Marine > Coastal > Sediment | place: USA: Maine... | reverse complement strand
GCTGTATGTCTTCAGTGACGGTTCGCTATCGTCCAACGGCGCGATCGACACATCGGACGAGGGTCGCTTCAAGGGCATGTGGACGAGTGACAACTCTTCGACCGCGGGCTCCTTCTTCCTTGTGTATAACCCGCCACGACTGGGTGGCAAACCGGTGCTTAATGGCGCCTCCGTGGACGACCAGTTACGACACCAGCAACTCGGCTACATGAGCCCCGACGGATCAGTTGCACGTGCTGCGACGCCGATGGCAAACAACGTCAGCCAGCTCGTCAATGCGGTGGTCCTGAATTACATGGCCTTGCACGACCAGGTCAATAACGGCGCCTTCAGCGCGATCTACCAGAACCTGGGCCTGAGTCACGGTCTCGGCACCGATCTCGACCGCTACGTCGCGTTCGAGTCGATCGTCAACAACACTGTTCCACTCCCGTAGGTTTCAGCGCAACAACTATCAATGCTGTCGGGCCAGTCACCCTAATTAGGGTGACTGGCACCGTATCTGGGGCATAATCCGTGTATGTCGGTACTCTCTGCCCTACTTGCCTGCCCGCGCTGCGACAAGACACCGCTCGAACAATCAGGTGACGCCTATCATTGCAAGGCGTGCGACGTTGATTTTCCCTCACTGAACGGCATTCCCTGGATGTTCGCGGAACCGCGAGCGGCACTGGGTGAATGGCGCGGCCGTCTGCAGTTTGCTTTGCAGAAGCTCAGCCATGAGATTGCAGGTCTCGACCAGGAACTCAGCGACAAGAATCTCTCCGCGCTGGCCCGGCGCCGTGTCGAGCGTTACAGGAAATGCGTCGATTCGCATCGCCGCAAGCTCCAGAAACTGCTTCGCCCCGTTGACGTGCAGTCGCTGCAAGGCAACTATGAAAGTTACCTGGCACTACGTACGCGCCTGCCCGCCGATCAGGGCCTTAATACTTACTATGCCAACATTCATCGCGACTGGGCCTGGGGTGACGAGGAAAACAAGGCGTCACTGAAACAGGTTCAGGCTGTGTTGCACGACCATGCCGACCTCGGCAACGTGCTTGTGCTGGGCGCCGGCGCCGGGCGTCTTGCTTATGACGTCCACATGAACATGGCATGTGCATCGACAGTCGCCATGGACTTCAATCCCCTGCTCATGATCGTTGCGCAGGCAATGGCCAAAGGCGAGCAACTGAACTTATACGAATTCCCGATCGCGCCGCTTGCGCTCGAAGATGATGCCGTGCTGCGCAAGCTATCGGCTCCGGAAGCGGCCGGTGACAGTTTCCACATGGTGCTCGGCGATGCATTGCGCCCGCCTTTTCCGGAGAATTCGTTCGATACGGTCGTAACGCCGTGGCTGATCGATATCATCGCCGAAGATTTTCCTGTGCTGGTGGCGCGCATCAATCGCCTGCTGAAGAAGGAAGGTCGCTGGGTCAACTTCGGTTCGCTGTCATTCTCGACTGCGAAACGAGCAGATCGTTGCAGTCCCGAAGAAGTGAAGGCCATCGTTGCCGAAAACGGTTTCTCGGATCCATACGTTTCGCAGGCGACAATCCCTTACATGTGTTCGCCGGCAAGCCGGCACGGGCGCCGGGAGCGCGTTTTCACGTTCTCTGCCTACAAAGAACGCAATGCAAAAAAACCCGAACGTCACAAAGCATTACCTGACTGGATCGTAAAGGGCAACGAGCCGGTGCCGCTCACTGCGTCGTTTCGGCAGCAGGCCATGACGACACAAATATACTCGTTCATCATGTCGCTCATCGACGGCAAACGTTCGATCAAGGAAATGGCGATTGTGCTGGAGAGCCAGCGACTCATGACCAAGGAGGAGGCGGAACCGGCGATCCGCACGTTCCTGACCAGGATGTACGATGACGCGCAAAAGCAAGCCGGCTTCTGATTCGCTGCGCATCGATCGCTGGCTGTTTTACTGCCGCTTTTTCAAAACGCGCGGCAAGGCCACAACGGCTGTAACCGGTGGCCACGTCCGACTCAACGGTGAGCGCACGACTGCGGGCAGCAAGGTGAAAACAGGGGACCGCATCGAACTGGTCCGCGATCGATTGCCCTACTCAATGGAAGTCACCGATATCCCCATGAGACGTGGCCCGGCTGCAGAAGCACAGTCCTGCTACATCGAAGATGAATTGATCGTCCAGGAACGTGAGCAGCTAACGGCGGCCCTTCGCCAGGACCGCATGCTCATGCCAAAGACTGACGGTCGACCTGACAAACACACGCGCCGCAAACTCAGGGAACGCAACCGAACGCGATAACGTATTACCAGGCCGCGGCATTACCGCGAAGACAGGGAGATCGAGCCCGAGTCCCTGACCCGAATCTTGCGCCGCATGGCGCCGGGATCGAGCTTGGCCTCGAAAGCATATTCGAACGTGTCACTGTCCTTGTTCATCAGGGAACGAAACAACTGAATCCCTGCAAACACGTTGACCGCAGCTGTCACTGTAAACGTGCCCTCTCCGTATCCTTCGATGACAGGCAGGTCGTTGCCGACCCCCTTGATAATGTCATTGCCATCGAGACTCACGGTGTATGAGACGCCGGCAAGTTTCAGCGGGTCGAGGTTCGGATTAATCACATGCAAATCGATCTCGAACGATGGCAATCCGGTTCCGCCATCAGAGGGAACAGCCCGAAACGACTGCACGCTGACTGTTGGTGACTCGTAGCCTGGCTGCATGCCGGCGCAGCCGGTCAACTGCAACGCCACAAGAAACAGCGCGAGCAGCAGATTGGCCGGTGAGGGCGTACGCACTTCATTCATTGCTGGCTCCTCAAATCTTGCGGCGAATGTAGTCGCCGATCTTCACGATCGCCTGGCGGCTTTCGGGCATTTTGCCAACGAAAAACTGGAAGACGTGCCACATGTTCGGCCAGACCTCCAGTTCAACGTCCACGCCTGATTGCTCGAGCTTATCAGCCAGCCGGGTCGAATCACTCAACAGGATTTCGTCATCACCGACCTGGATGAGCATCGGCGGCAGACCCGCAACGTTCGCGAACACGGGCGAGACCAGCGGATCGCGCCACTTGGTCTCGTCGGGACAGTAATACCGGGCGACGACCGGCAGGTCCTCCGGATGGAACCACGGATCAACGTCGGCCCTGGTGGTGGCGGACTCGCCGCTGCCGGTCACATCCAGAAACGGCGACAGCAATACCGCCGCGGCTGGCAGGGGGTCGCCAGCATGTCGCAGCGCCAACAGGGTCGCCATCGTCAGTCCACCGCCCGCTGAATCGCCTGAAATCACGATGTCTTGCGGCGAATATCCTGCCTCGAGCAATCCTCGGTAGACGGCAACTGCATCGTCAATTCCTGCCGGGAAAGGATGTTCGGGAGCCAGCCGATATTCGGGCAGAATCGCCGTGACGCCCGCTTCCCTGGCCATGTGACTGGCCAGCTGCCGATGGGTTCTGCGACTGCCAACGATGTAGGCGCCGCCGTGCAGATAGAGCAGGATCTTGTCGGGGCGCGCGCCTTTCGGGCGCAGCCAGTCCACATCGATGCCAGCCAGTTGCCCCGACTCCGCACTAACCCCTTTCGAAACAACAAGGAAGAGTTTGGCAAAGGTCTCGAGATGCTGCCGCGCGCGCTCAACCGGCACGTGCGGAATATCGAGCTTCTGCATATAGCGGCCGGTTACCCAGCGGACGATTTTCGTGCGGTAACTTGTCATTGTGGTGCTACTGTAACGGAATCACGATTTGGAATCGAAAAAGGAACGCGGATGACTGCCTGCCTCCGAACCCCTGACAATCGCTTCGGGAATTTGCCCGACTACGATTTCAATCCGCATTATGCCGATATCGACGGAATGCGCATGCACTATGTTGACGAGGGTCCGAGGGACGGCAGCACGATCCTGCTGCTGCACGGAGAACCGAGCTGGTCGTACCTGTATCGGCACATGATCCCTCCCCTGCGTGACGCCGGCCTTCGAGTCATTGCGCCGGATCTCATTGGTTTCGGCAGGTCCGATAAACCGATCCGCAAATCGGATTATTCGTACGCCGGCCACGTGGCCTGGATGCGCTCGTTCATCGAGACACTCGACCTCACCGGCATCACGCTGTTTTGTCAGGACTGGGGCTCCCTGATCGGACTTCGTGTCGCGGCAGAAAACGGGGAGCGTTTTGCACGCATCGTCCTGGGGAACGGTGGCATGCCGACTGGCGACGAGGACTTTCCCAGGGCGTTCAGGGTGTGGCGGGCGTTTGCGCGTTTCAGCCCCTGGTTTCCGATCGGCCGAATTCTGCAGTCGGGAACGGTCAGGAAACTGAGTGATGGCGAATTGGCTGCCTACGACGCGCCCTTTCCGTCATCCCGGTACAAAGCCGGCGCGCGGGCGTTCCCAATGCTCGTGCCCACGGAACCCGACAACCCCGCCAGCGACGCAAACCGGCTTGCGTGGAAAAGATTCGCAGAATGGAACAAGCCATTTCTGACAACGTTCAGCAACAGGGACCCAATAACACGCGGTGGCGATCTGCCATGGCAGGCAACCGTGCCCGGCGCGAAGGACCAGGACCACACGATCATCAGGAATGCAGGTCACTTCCTGCAGGAAGACGCAGGCGAGGAACTCGCCGAGATCTTGAAGCGGTTTATCGCTCGAGGTACTTGAGTTTGTCCTTGACGTCCCGCCACTCATCGGCATCTTCAGGCGGATCTTTCATCTCAGTAATGACAGGCCATTCCTGTGACAACTCCGCATTCAACTCCAGGTATTGTTCCTGGCCAGCGGGCAGTTCGTCTTCCGAATAAATCGCCTCGACAGGGCACTCGGGTTCACACAGCGTGCAGTCGATACACTCGTCCGGGTCTATCACGAGGAAGTTCGGCCCTTCATGGAAACAATCCACAGGACAAACCTCAACACAGTCCGTCAGTTTGCATTTAATGCAGGCTTCGGTGACAACAAACGTCATGGTGCGTCTCTCTGTTTATGGACCGCGTAAGCTATGCGAAGTCGGGCCGCTAATCAAGCCATGATAGCCGGCCGTGACAGCTTGCACGTCGATTGCGTTAAACTCTCGATCACAGGCCCCATCAGGCACCAACACAATTTCAAATCTGATCATAATTAGTGAATAAAAACAACGACTTAGAATCGGTCGTCATCCGACTTGCGGGAGACTCGGGGGACGGCATCCAGCTCATGGGCTCGCAGTTCGCCGTGTCCACTGCACTCGCTGGTGCCGATTTCGCCACATTTCCGGATTATCCTGCGGAAATTCGAGCGCCCGTTGGGACGACGTTCGGGGTATCCGCATACCAGATCAACCTTGGTGGCGGCCCAATCACGACACCCGGCGACGCCCCCGAGGTCCTGGTGGCATTTAACCCGGCCGCCCTCAAGGTCAGCCTGCCAATGCTGGACAAGGGTGCGCTGGTCGTCATCAACAACGACACGTTCACTGACCGCAACCTGGCCAAGGCAGGCTACGATGGCGACCCGCGCGAAGATGGCACGCTGAACGATTACCAGGTCGTCGCCGCTGATATCAGCCACCTGAATCTCGAAGCGGTCAAGGAATACGGACTGAGCAAGTCGGAAGGCGGCCGCTGCAAGAACTTCTATGCACTCGGCATGCTGCTCTGGATGTTCGATCGGAAACTGGGACCCGTCGAGGAGTGGATCAAGCAGCGACTGGCAAGCAGCCCGATCATGCGGGACGCCAATGTCAAAGCACTGCACGCAGGCCATGCGTTCGGCGAGACAGCGGAACTGTCGGCCAACCTGGCCCAGATAAAATTGCCAGTGGCCGAAATGGAGCCTGGCGAATATCGCAGCATTACCGGCGCCGAAGCGCTCGCGCTCGGTATCGCCGCCGCAGGGGAACTTGCGGATCGGCAGGTCATGTTCTGCTCTTACCCGATCACGCCTGCCTCACCACTGCTGCATCGACTGGCGCACCTTGCCGAACTCGGTATCGGCACATTCCAGGCGGAAGACGAGATTGCGGCGATTTGTGCCGCCATCGGTGCATCCTACGGCGGCATGATCGGCGTTACATCGAGTTCCGGCCCCGGCATCGCGCTGAAGACTGAAGCCATGGGGTTGGCGGTCAGTGCCGAATTGCCGCTCGTCATCGTCAACTGGCAGCGCGGCGGGCCGTCGACCGGACTGCCCACCAAGACGGAACAGTCGGACCTTTTCCAGGCCGTTTACGGCCGTAACGCCGACACGCCAATACCCGTGTTGTCCGCCTCGACATCAGGTGAATGCTTCGACATGGCCATCGAAGCCACCCGGATTGCGTTACGACATATGACGCCGGTGATACTGCTCGCGGACGGATACCTGTCCAACGCTGCCGAACCCTGGCGTATCCCGGACATTTCGAGTTACGACCCGATCATGACGAACCCGGTACCCGATACCGACGATAGTGCCCAGCGCAAGGCATTTACGCGCGATCCGAAAACCCACGGTCGTGCATGGGTGGTACCCGGCATGCCTGACCTGATGCACCGCATCGGCGGCCTGGAAAAGGACATCGAGTCCGGACACATTTCCTACGACCCCGCCAATCACCAGCGCATGACCGACCTGCGCACGGCAAAAGTGGCCTCTGTCGCCGAGTTCATCGATGATCAGGCAATCGAACACGGGCCGGACAGTGGAGACCTCGTGGTCGTCGGCTGGGGCTCGACATACGGACCTATTTATCAAGCGACCCGGAAAACGGGCACCAGTTTCATACACCTGAGGCATCTGCACCCGTTGCCCAGGAACCTGGGCGATCTGCTTGCGCGCTTCGACAAGGTACTCGTTCCCGAGATGAACAATGGACAGCTGACCGCATTGCTGAGAGCCAGCCTGTGTGTCGAACCGATACCCTTCAGCAAGGTGACCGGACAGCCATTCCTGATTCGGGAACTTGTCGACAAAATCGAATCACTGCGAGGTACATCGTCATGACCGGCAAACTCACGGCGAAGGATTTCGCGACACCGCAGGAGGTGCGCTGGTGCCCCGGCTGCGGCGACTATGCGATCCTGAAGTCAGTGCAGAAAGCGCTTGCTGACAATGGCGCGGATCCGGCGAACACCGCGTTTGTATCGGGTATTGGCTGCGCATCGCGCTTCCCCTACTACGTCGAGACCTATGGCTTCCATACGATTCATGGACGAGCACCCGCGATTGCCACGGGCCTCAAGCTCGCCAACCCTGAACTCGATGTCTGGGTTGTAACGGGGGACGGAGACAGCATGTCCATCGGCGGCAATCACATGATGCACGCGATGCGCCGCAACGTTGGGCTCAAGATACTGTTGTTCAACAATGAGATTTACGGACTGACCAAGGGACAGTACTCACCAACCTCTCGTGTTGGCACAAAGTCGCCCTCCAGCCCCAAAGGCTCAATGGACACACCCGTTTCGCCGGGTCAGTTCGCGATGGGATGTGGTGCACACTTCTTCGCCCGCGGCGTGGACACCGATAAGGCCGGCATGGCCGATGTACTGCATCATGCGCACGCTTTCGTCGGCACCGCGCTCATCGAGATTTTTCAGAATTGCATTGTGTACAACGAAGATGTGTTCGCGAACTTCACGGAACGCAAGAACGCCGCCAATACGCAACTGCATCTGAAGCATGGCGAACCCATGTTGTTCGGCGAGGATAACGGCAGCGGCATCAGCTTCAATCGGGACACCTGGTCACTCGAGGTCGTCGACGCAGCCACGTCACCGGACGAGGTCCTTGTACATGACGAAGGCAATGCCATCGTTGCCCGCATGCTGATCGACCTGCACCTGCCGGTCGCGCTGGGAGTCATCTATCGGCAACCCGCGGTCAGCTACGAGGACACGTTCTACGGACACCACCCGTCGCGCATGAAGCGCAAGAAGAGCGTCAAGGATTTCATCAAGGGACCGAACAGCTGGATCGTGGAATAAACGATGCCTGCTGGTTGGGACGCGGGCAGCGGGTCAAATCAGGTCGTTTGCCACAGGCCATCTCTGACAATGGCGCGACCATCTTCCTCGAGCTTGAGCAAATGCGCGAGTAAAGACCGTTCCGCGAGGTTGTAGAGCTTCTTGTCGACGTCCGTGTAAACACAGGGCACGAGCTCGTGGATTGTGAGGCCGGGATTGGCTGCCAACGCAGCGGCAACTTTCGACTCTCTCTCGAGACGGTGATCAATAATCCAGTCGATCGCTCGCTCCGGGTTATGGATCAATTCGCCGTGGCCTGGAGCGAGAGCATCGCATTCGAGGCGACGTACGTGCCTCAGGGACTCGATGTATTGTTTCATGTTGCCATCCGGCGGGTTGATGACCACGGTCGAGCCATCGATGACATGGTCGCCCGTAAACAACCAGTTAGTTGCCTCGTGCAGGAAACATACGTGATTGGAAGCATGGCCCGGTGTATGCACCGCCTCCAGCACGAATTCACCTGTTTCGAGTTTTTCGCCGTCGTTCAGGAAAACATCTGGCTTGAATGTAGCGTCCTGATGTCGTCCCTCGGGCGCGGGCCTGCCAAGCACGATCGCGCCCGTGATCTCCGCCAGTATTCTGGCACCTGGTGAATGATCCGGATGTGTGTGCGTAGCGAGTACCCATCGAATAGGCGCTCCCGCACGGGCAATAATCGCCTCACGGTGGCTCCTGATGTCCGGGCCCGGATCGAGCACAGCAATTTCTTTCTTGCCAAAGAGGTACGTGTTGGTTCCCGGGCCCGTCATCATCGATGAATTGGGCGCCACGAGTCGTCGAATGCCGGATCCTAACTCCGCGAACGGCTCCATTACCGGACCAAACGTACTCAAAAGTCGTACCCCGGATAGTCTTTCTCGCCGGGGAGGACCACCTCCCTCTTGCCGTCACGCTCGGTAACCATCGGCGCCATCGTGGTAACACCCCACTCAACACAGGATGCTGCCCACTCCATGAGAGCTCCATAGGTTTTATGGCGCGCGATACTTTCGAGTGTCTTGATCGTCGGGAAATGCAATTTCACCCGGTCTTCCCGTCCCGCTTCCAGGGTTTTGCTTGCCGTAGCCCAGCAAGACTCGGTCAGTTCACCACCACAGTGGCTGGCGTGTTGGCCATCCGGCAAGGCCGTAACAAAAAACCTCGTCGAGTATCGCCTGGTCATTGTTGGCGGCGTAATCCAGTGTGCGACGTAGTACAACTCACCGCACTCCAGTTGCAGCTTGTTGCGTTTCACGAAGTCGGCCCAGTTATCACTGCGATCGTTCAGCGCGTCGCGCGCTGCTTCGGTGCCTTCCACGACCCTGTCCGTGTCCGATAACAAGACGCCGGTTTCCTCGAACAACTCCCGAATCGCCGCGCTGTAGTAGTCGAGACCTTCACCCCTGGTTCCCAGACGAGCATCCGCCTCTCGCGAGGTCAATCCTCTGCAAAATGCGTGAACGTCCTTGTCCTCGGGATCGACGACACCACCTGGAAATGCATAGGCTGCGCCGAAAGACGACTTTACATGCCGCCTCACCATGAATAGCTCCGGCTCGCGGGGCCCCTCCCTGACGAGCACGACAGTCGACGATGGCCTGGCAAACGGAACGTCACTCAACGGGCACGATCTCCGGGCTACCTGTCTCCACATAGCTTTTGAGGCGATTGAGTGCTTCGCCCAGAACAAAGTCGACAGCGGGCGCGATCTTGTCCAGACCGTCATTGCTGTAGCCGCCAACCGCATAGGTGAAACGCACGCTGGCACCACCCTCGGCATCCGCGAATTCCCAGATCATGTTGCCGTCGACCCCCATGAGCCCCAGCGGCCCCAGGGCACCAGTCATGCGCAGCAGGTTGGTCGGGTTGACCATCGTGACGACGAGGTGCACGACACCGGCTTTCTCACCGAGCGATTCGCAGAAGCAACCCTGGAGTTCCGGCTGAATACTCATGCGCGCCGCATCACCGGAGATCGTGTGATTCGGGCTCCACCAGCTGCCGATATCGTTCACCGCTGCCACCCAGGCTTCGGCTCGGCTTGCATCGACAACGACTTCATTCACCGTGGTGAAACCGCCGACAGAGGAATCCGTAACTTCGGCCAGCGCCAGCGGATTCATAAGCAGAAACATCACAC
>Ga0316191_10004851_pt1 | contig 10079 bp, 10 predicted proteins | sample Eddworburr2cm_MG_FD_204928 | JGI IMG/M metagenome (GOLD analysis project Ga0316191, IMG submission 204928) | Coastal sediment microbial communities from Maine, United States - Eddy worm burrow 2 cm | ecosystem: Environmental > Aquatic > Marine > Coastal > Sediment | place: USA: Maine... | reverse complement strand
TGGGTCGTGCTCCGCCGTGAGGACGCCGCGACCAAGGAAGTCGACCAACGCATGCAACAGCTCGTGGCCGCGCAGGAGCGGTCGCAGGAGAACCTGTCGGGGCAACTGAAGATGCTCAACGATCAGCAAAACGCCGCGACGGCCGCAACCACGAAGGCATTCCAAGAGTCATCGGAGCGGCTGACGAAGGCGATGAACGATCGGCTCGAGCAGGTTCAAGACCGAATGGGCCAGAGCCTCCAGAAGTCATCGAAAGAGACCTCCGAGTCCGTCACCAAACTGACCGAGCGGCTGTCGGTGATCGACCAGGCCCAGCAAAACATCACGAAGCTGTCGACAGAGGTTGTCGGCCTGCAACACATTCTCGACGACAAACAAGCACGCGGCGCCTTCGGCGAGGTCCAGCTGGAGGCGATCGTCGAAGATGCACTTCCGGGATCGGCCTATGAATTCCAGAGTGTTCTTGCAAACGGGAGGCGGGCCGACTGCCTCATCAAACTCCCGAACCCACCTGGATCGGTGGTGGTCGACGCCAAGTTCCCACTCACTGCCTACCGCAACATGCTGAATGCCGAGGACGATGTGGCGCGGGCCGCCTGTGCGAAACAGCTCGGAGAAGACGTGAAGAAGCACGTTCGCGACATCGCCGAGCGCTACATCGTCCCCGGCGAGACGGCGGACTCGGCTCTGATGTTCCTGCCGTCCGAGGCCGTCTACGCCGAGTTGCACGCCCACCATCCGGCGATCATCGACGCCAGCTACAAGGCGAGGGTCTACATCGTTTCGCCGACGACCATGATGGCGACGCTCACGACGGTCCGGGCGGTCCTGCGAGACGTCGAGATGCGCAAACAGGCGGGCGTCATTCAGACGGAGGTCGGCATCATGCTCACCGACGTCGGCCGGCTCTCCGACCGGGTGGCGAACCTGAGAAAACACTTCGATCAGGCGAGTCGCGACATCGATCAGATCGCGACATCAGCCGGCAAGGTTCAGACACGCGGCACACGGATTCACGAACTCGATCTCGGCGAAACCGATCAGGAGGCGCTTCCGGCACCGGACCCGACCCTCCTCGACTAATACGCGTACCCAGGGTTGGTGACGTCCCATGTGGCGTCATGAGCCCACAGAATGAGTCCAACCGAAGACCACACCATGCAACCAAAGACCAGCGAGTCAACAAAGCGGATCCCACGACACGAACACCGTGTCCGCACGTTCAGCCGCAACTACAACCTCATCACCGGGCTCGGCGATCGCTCCACCGTCGAGTCCGGTGAGGCCCGGGAGTTGGTGCGCGTCGTCAGCAAGCGGTTCGGCGTGATGGAACCCGATATGGCCTTTAACCGGCGCCGCCGCACTGATACCGGTCAGTGCTGGGCACCGAGGTGGCTGGCGATTGAACAATACGGGGAGGGGCGGATCGATACCTGGGAGCAGCACCACCGACGGACCTATCCCCAGAACGGCCAGATACGGCTCGGGACGACGACCTCCGTTCGGACTCTGGCCCATGAACTCGGCCACCATCTCGTCCACCTGCTCGAACCGGCGCGCACACCGGCCCACGGCAAGGTATGGGTGGCGCGGTTTGACGATGCGATGGAGCTGATCGCCGAGCGTCTCGGGGCCACAATCAGGGACTGATCCCAGGGAACAGCGGCCTCGGCGCCGGTCGAGTCGAATCTCCCCGTCCAGTTTCCGGATCCATCGGTACGCTGGAATCAGAGGCTTGTGGATGATCGTGCGGAAGGTGTTGGTGCACGCCGGACCATGAGCGGCTGTTACGACCTGACGTGCCCGGTGTGGCTCCATGTGAACAACGGCGCCGTGACGGCATTGCCGAACACTTCCTCACCGGATGAGTTTCACCACACCGGGGAGACGATGTCCGCCGACTGTCCAATCGGCGACAGTCGCCTGCGTTCACCTCCGGAACTCGCGTTCCTGCTCACATGACAACTTACGTGAACGCCCGCCCCGATCTTCGTCGTGCCCTCATCTGGAGCGTGGCACTCGCGGGACTCTGGGTCGTTGTGGCCCTGATACGGCCAACTTCCACATTCCACCTCGCCCCGTTCCTCATCGCGGCCGCCCCACCTGTGCTGGCCACACTGGACGGCGGCTCTCCGACCAACTGGGCGACGGTGTTGCGTCTTGCTGCCAGCGGCATGGCCCTTGCGCTGGCGGCGACGCTGCTCGTTGCCGTCTTCGGAGCAATGCAGGGTCCGGCGGTCGAATGGTTCTCCGGTCCGCTCGTCGAGGCGGTGGTGTTCACAGCGGCTGGCACGGCCGTTGGCATCGGTTTCGCCTGGTGGAGGATGCGTTGATCAACGCCCGGCTGCGGTTGCGAGCGCGGCCTCATCCGCGCGGCTGATCACTCGATACCCGGTCACGACCGCCCCTTCGTCTCGGAGTTCGGAAAGTGCCTGGTTGACAGATTGACGGCTCGCTCCGAGCAGTTCGGCGAGACTTGCTTGAGACAGATGCAGGTCGCCATACCGATCTGCTTCATCGAGCACCATCTCTGCAACCTGCTCCTTCACCGTTCCCCTCATCAGCCTGAGGACGCGTCGTTGTGTCGATTCGAGCTGGTTGAGGCCGGCCACCAGCCACCGGATGGCGATCCTCGGGTGCTCGAACAACACCGGAAGCAGCTCTGACCGGCCGAGTCGGAATGCTGTGACGAGCGACACGGCACGGGCGCTCGAGATGTATGGCTGGCCGCGCAGTAGCGCAATGTCGCCGATGACGGCGCCCGGCCCGACCCGACCCACGATGAGGCGACCGTTCTTCCGTTCGCGAAACAACTCAACGTCGCCGTTTTGAATCACGTACGCGGCTTCCGAGTCGGTCCCTTCCTTGAAGAGGTGGGTGCCCGGATACTTCTCGACGTACGTACCAGCATCCGAGAGTGCGGCGAGATCTGCCGACGTGAGCGGCAGATAGTCAGTGCGTCCGAACGATCGGGCAAGCCAGGCGAGGTGTTGCTCTTCAGCAGGATCCATGTCGTGCCAACACCCCGCGGTCGTATCGTATTCTCGGACCGGCCGCCCAACCCCGCCACTGCGTGCCTACGGTTGCATGCGCACCCATCGGCGGATGGCGGCTTGTGCGGCTACATCGTCCTCGTTGTACTCGAGAAGCCGGACCCGCTGATCATCATCGCCGTCGAGCACATCGAGGTACCACAGCTCGGACTGGGCCCCGCCAGGATCTCCATCGCGCCAGTTGAATCCGCACAACGGCGCGATGACTTTGAGGGAGTAGCCATCCGGCGACACGAACCGTTGTTTGATCCACGACCAGAGATCGCAGCCGAACCGGTCGAACCAGTCGTCGACGGAGGGAGCCGACCGGAGTGAGAGACCGTGACGGACGGCCGCTTCTTTCAGGATCGTGCGTTCGTAGTCGGTCCAGTGATAGACGACGGCGTTCCCTCGTTCGGCGAGAGCATCGAAGAACCGGAAGAGGTGCTCAAGGACACGTCGCTCACCGGCCGGCGTTCCGGTCCAGTCGGCGATCGGATGGAACGCGGCGCGCTCGGGTTCATGGACCAGGAGACCCGCGAGGTAGAGCGTCCCGAGGTAGGTCTCGACGTCGAAGTCGACTTGGTTCGCGGCGTCGGGCAGATCGAGATCGACACCGGGTCGACGCAGGAGCGTCCCCGCTGCCCGAGCGCGGGCCTGGAGAGTCGCCTCCTCGGTCACCGAGTACTCGCCGAACACGATGCCCGGTTCAAGGCTCGCCATCTGTGTTGTGGTGGAGATCCCCGAGCCGAGGAGTTCATGCGTGTCGTGTGCTCCGACGGCGGGGAGGAGTGAGATGTGGTCGAGTTCTTCGAGTTCGTTCCGGCAGAACTTGGCCCACGGGCACGAGCGGCACTCTCCCCGCCAGACGGCGGGGACAATCGGCGTCACTGGATCGAGCCGACCCGACGCGGCGACGATGATGGCCTGATCGAGCGCGTCTCGGTGACGGTCGAGAAGTGGCGGATCACCCGCCGCAAGGTCAACCCACACACCGATCATTGAGGACTCGGCGCCGATGATTCCTGCAAGATGTCGGGGGTTCGCAAAGCCGGCGTCGTCGAGAAGCTTCCAGTAGTGCGCGACTTGGAGCAGGTCGTTGACTCGGCCGCTACGGAAGCGACAGGCGGGTCCACCAACGTCGCCGAGGCAGTCGATCGAGGTCGCTCGACCGGGAATGCCGTTCTTGCCGATTGCCTTGTGGTGCTTCACATCGACCGGTGCGTAGCCGTCGTCGAGTCGAAGCAGAAGGTCCGGCACACCGACGGACTGGAGGCTTCGGGCAGCGAGACGCGCTCCCACGATCAGTGGGACGCCGGCGCGCAGCGCCTCAATCGTGATCGATTCGCGTTCCGATCTCGAGACCCCGGACGGAACCACCACGGGTTGCGTGGAATCGAGCGGTGTGCCGAGTGTCGAAACGGTGCTGAAGGCGGTCCCTTCGAGCAGGCGGGTGACGACTGCGTCCTCCCACGCATGCCCATCCGCAATTCTCCGCTCCCCGACCGGATCAAGGATCCGCTCGGAGCGGTTGTATCGGTCGTGGTGAATTCGTGTCGGGCACCGCCCGAGTTCGCCACCTCCGATCATGATCACTTCTTCGTCCGCTGTCTGTGCGCTCATCGGCTGTATCTTCGCACTCGGGAGTGACAGGAATCGAAACGGCGAGGGTTGCTGAGACTACGAGACCGGCTGAGTCCTGCTCGCGGACGGTGAACGCCGCGCTCGCTATCGGCGCCAGCTTTCGCGGTTGAAGAGAATCAGGATCGGGAGGATCTCAAGTCGTCCGACGATCATGAGGCTTGCGAGCAGCCACTTGCCGAGCATCGGGACCTCGAGGTAGTTGCTCGTTGGACCGACCGAGCCGAGCCCCGGACCGACGTTGCCGAGCGACGACGCCACGGCGGACACCGTTGAAACGATGTCCATGTTCGGACCCCAGATTGAGCTGATGACCGCGAGCGCGAAGCTGCCGGTCATGAATGCGAACATGTAGAGGAGGAAGAACGTCTGAACGGCCTCGACGAGGTCGTCCTTCAGCGGGTTCCTGCCGATGCGAGCCACGAAGATCCCGCGGGGATGAATGAGTCGTCTGATGTCGACCCGGGATGCCTCGTACAAGACTTCGTGGCGGTAGATCTTCACAGAACCGGCGGTTGATCCGGCCATCCCGCCGACGAACATCAGGCCAACGATCATGATCTGCAGTGCCGGTTTCCAGAGCCCGAAATCGGCGGTGCCGTATCCGGTGGTGGTGATCATCGACGCCGACGTGAAGATGGCATCTCGGATGGTGTCGTGAACCGATCCGCCCCAGGTGCCGACGACCATCACGATCGCAGCCACAGCGATGACGCCGACGTAGACGCGAAACTCGGCGGTCTTCCAGTACACGCCGGGTTTGCGGAGCGCCCGGTAGTGAACCGCGAACGATGTCCCGGCGAGAACCATGAACAGGATCACGATCCATTGGGAGTAGTTGCTGAACGCGCTCAGGGATCCGGCGTTCGTGCTGTACCCGCCGGTGGACATGGTCGTGAAGCTGTGGTTGATCGCCTCGAAGAGGGTCATATCGCCGAACCAGAGAAGGATCATCTCGATTGCCGTCAAGGCGACGTAGACGATCCACAGGCGCTTGGCGGTCTCTTTGAAACGCGGCGTGAGTCGGTCGGGCGTCGGGCCGGGCGACTCGGCCCGGGCGAGTTGAACGGCGCCCATGCCGAGCAGAGGCAGGACCGCAATGGAAAGCACGATGATCCCCATGCCACCCATCCATTGCGTGAACGACCGCCAGAACTGGATCCCGTGGGGAAGTAGCCCCGGATCGGGAATGACCGACGACCCGGTCGTTGAGAATCCGCCGACAGTTTCGAAGACTGCGTCGGTGACGTTCGTGATCGACCCCGTGAAGAGGTAGGGGAGGGCACCAACAAGCCCGATCGCGATCCAGGCCAATGCGACCGCGGCGAAACCCTCGCGAGTGCTCAACTCACCAGGTCGGTCGAACAACCGCCACAAGACAAGGCCGATCACGGTGGTTACGGCCGAGGCTGCCGCGATCCAGAGAGCCGCCGACCACTCCTGGTAGATCGCCGAAACGAGGGCCGAGAGGAGCATTGATGCTCCGATTGCACCGACGACGGCGCCGACAACGTTGAGGAGGTGCCGCCATGACATTGCCGGTCAGCCCGAGAGGCTCTCTGCGGCGGCGATGGCCTCTGGCCGAGCGATGACGATCAGGTGGTCACCTTCTTCTATGACGGTGCTGCCCCGCGGCACAAAGGCCTTCTCGCCGCGTTGCACGCCGCCGATGATCAGAGATGCTGGCGGATTGAGATTGTTGAGCGTCTTGCCGATTGCCGGACTGCCCGGCCGGACCTCGAGTTCGATGGCCTCGGCGTCGGAATCCGAGAACGTGGTCACCGAATGAATGATGCCGCGCCGCACGAACCGAAGGATCTCGTTCGCTGCTGAGAGGCGCGAACTCACGGTAGCGTCGATGCCGGCTCCGCTGAGGAGCCCTACCAGATCCGTATTGGTGAATCGGGCGATGACTTCGCCCGCACCAAGCTCCTTTGCAACGAGGCATGCCAGCAAGTTGTCGCCGTCCCACCCGCTCAGCGCGAGCACGGAGTCTGCGGCGTCAACTCCTTCTGCCATGAGGAGCTTCGGATCGGTCGGGCTGCCGCATACGGTGACGACCCTTGGGAGTCGTTCGGCGATGAGGTGGCAGCGCTTCCGGTCTTCATCGATGAGCGTGGTCGAGATGCCGTTGTCGGCGAGGAGCGCCGCGGTAATTTGTGCGAGACGTGTTGCCCCGAGCACGATCGCCTTCTCAGCGGCCTTGTCGCTGATCCCGAGCAGCTCGTATGCCTCGGCCGTCTTGTCGGCCTGCGCCATCAGAAGAACATGGTCGTGTGGTTCGAGCACCGTCGAACCCCGCGCGATCATGGTTTCGCCGTGTCGGATCACGGCAACTACGAGCCAGTTCCATCCATCCACGGCTCGGCGCAGCTCCGCGAGGGTTGTGCCGACGAAGGCCGCATTCGGATCGACGTACGCTCCGAGAAGGACCAGCTGACCGTCGGCGAATTCCACAAGGTCGGAGATCGCTCCGCGTTTGACGAGGGTGAGGAGGTCGCGAGCCGCGGCTTCTCCAGGATCGATGATGAAGTCAACGCCAAGCTCTTCGACCTCGGCCTTGAGCTCAGGGTCTTCGACACGGGCGACGGTTCGAGGTATCCCGATATTCGCGGCAGCACTGCATGCCAGGACGTTGATGGCATCCGAAGAGCTGACGGCGATGAGGAGATCGGCGTCGTTGAGACCGGCTTTCACGAGGGTTGAAGCTGAAGCGCCGTTGCCGTTGACGACGATGCAGTCGATCTCGGATTGGACCTCAAGGGCACGCTGCTCATTCGATTCGACGAGAACAACGTCCTGGCCTTCGAGTGCGAGCCGCTTCGCCAGATAGGACCCAACGGCCCCGGCCCCGACAATGACAATCCTCATAGGGCAGGCAGGATAGGTCCACGGTGGGGTCGGTACGAACCCACGGTGTCCCCTCGCCGACGGGAACACCTCACCGCTCCAGCGCTCGATGGTGTTTGGGCGTGGCAGAGTGGACACACTGGCCGTCGACTGGACCGATTCGGAGTTGCGTGGCGGGACGTTGGGCTCTACCCGCCCACCTACCACACACCGAGGATGCGGGGGGTATGTCTTTCAGTGATTGGTACCTGGCAATCGTCCCGATTCTGATCGGGGCAGGCATGCTCGCCTTCTGGGCTGTCGCCGTCGCGAACCGCCGCGTACCCGAGATCGAAGCCGGAGGGATTGAGATCCGGTTCCACATCGTCGCGGAGGTGGTCACCGGCATTGTGTTGATCGCCGGTGGGGTGGCCGTTCTGAGAGATGGGGAAACCCTCTTCGCGATCGTTCTCTCGTCTCTCAGCCTCGGGATGCTCACCTACACGCTCATCGTGTCCCCGGGCTACTACGTCGAGCGCCGAAACCTGCCCCTGATAATTGTGTTCGCCGGGTTCTGGGTAGTGACGATCCCTGCGATCATCTTCCGACTTGTTGGCTCCTGAACAACCGCGGCGGTAGGCTCACCGGCTCGTGGCAGCCACTGAGAGTGGTCATGACCCGCATGTGCATCGCAGCACAGGAGCGGCATCAGCGTGTGAGCCGGACTCGGGCGAATGGCGCTCCACCGAGGCCCGATCCGATCAACGTGACGATCATCAGCCCTATGACTTCTTCGCCTGTCCTGGAGGCGTCTTCTTGTGAGCCTTGTCGGGCTTCGGGGCCTTCTCAGCCTTCTGCATCTGCCCGAAATTCTTGTACGGCAGGTCGCCGAGTTCGTGGTTCTCCAGATACTTCTTGCGGAGTTCTCCCATCGAGTAGCCACCATCCTCATTCCGTACATCGTCTAAGAATGCTTTGAAATAGATGTCGGAAGCAACGGCGTACGCGACGAGCTTGGAAAGAACACCCCATCCCATCGCCGGTTCCTCAGTGCGCAGCTCGATCACCAGATCCAGCGCATCCTCCTCGAATCCTTCCACTGAGAAGTAGCCGGCAATCATCTCCGCTTTCCACCTCTGCGCCGAGGAGAGCTCGTGCTCGGTTGAGGTGCCCCCGTCGGACGCAACGTCGGCCGCACTCGCGACCGCCGTAGGAACCAGGACGGCCACCACCATCATCAATGCAACAAGCACAGTCGATCGCTTCATTCCGGGAGGCCTTTCGTGAGGATCTGACCACTCAGAGTAGTCGCAACGAGACCGTCGCACAAGACTCGGCAGGGAGAAAGTAGGACGATTCTGCACCGACGCTGGTGAGGGCGTCGAATCGTCAGGTCCACCGGCGTCTCCATGGTTGGAGTCTCACAACGAAAGGAGATCCACATGAAAAGGATGACGCTCCTCACGAGCCTCATCATGGTGTTCTCGCTCCTCACGGCCACGGCCGCGATTGCGGATAGCGGTTCGAAGGCCGGCGACGGTTCTCGGAACACCGATACGGTGATGACCCAGGCGCAAGAACGTGCCCGGGATCAAGTTCGGGAACCCTCGTGCCAGGCGGGAGATCCGGATTCCGACTGTGAAGCCGCGCAGACGCGCACTCAGACTCGCGAGGAAGCCCAAGTCCGCGAGCATGACGGTGAATGCCTCGGGACCGATAAGGAGTGCGAAGCCGACCAGGAGCGGAGCCAGGCACGCGATCGGGACCAGGGACGTCTCAATGACGGTGAAGGCTCACAAACGCGCACTCAGGCCCGCGAGCCCGACAGTGAATGTGTCGGCACCGACGCCGAGTGTGAGCGAGCACACGAGATGAATCGCGCCGAGATCCAAGAACGAATCATGAGGCGCCTCGCCGTCTTCGCCGAAGGTAGTGGCGACGGCGAGTACCTTCGCGCCGTGGTGCGGTGGATGTGGACCCACATGTACGGACCCCTCTCCGCCCTGTTCATGTAATCGAGGCGGTTGGTAGGCATGTGAGCGAATACCCGGAACTGGATGAGATCATGAACGGAATCCGAGCCCGCACCGAGACCGCATTTGCCACGGCATATCGGCACACCGCCGACCCCCTGGCGTCGTTCGCCAACGGCATGGTGCACGATCAACGTTTCGCAGAAGACGCGGTGCAGCAAGCGTTCCTCGAACTCGTCCAGGCGGCTCCAAAGATCAAGGGCGACGGCCGATCCCTCCGGGCTTGGCTGTTCCGCAGTGTCCGATTCACATGCCTCGACGAATTGCGGCGCAAGTCGCGTCGCCCCGAACATCTGGCAGCAACGGTCCCTGAGGTCGGTGTCGAACCGGAACTCCCGCCGGGGTTCGATACCGACCCGGACCTTGCGGCAGCGATGGCGCTGTTGACACCCAATCAGCGCACGATCCTTGTGCTTCGCCATGTCATCGGCATGGATGGGAATGAGATCGCCGATGTCGTCGGTGGGAACCGGGTTGCCGTGTACGCAGCATCCCGTCGCGCCGAACGACGTCTCCGGACGTTGCTCGAATCGACTGATGAGGG
>Ga0316191_10004850_pt1 | contig 10082 bp, 9 predicted proteins | sample Eddworburr2cm_MG_FD_204928 | JGI IMG/M metagenome (GOLD analysis project Ga0316191, IMG submission 204928) | Coastal sediment microbial communities from Maine, United States - Eddy worm burrow 2 cm | ecosystem: Environmental > Aquatic > Marine > Coastal > Sediment | place: USA: Maine | collected... | reverse complement strand
TAAACAGTCACCGGAGCGGCGGTCCCCAGCAGGGTCTGGTTTTGCACCTGCAGGGTGTCCTGCAGCAGCGCGTTGTCATGGCTCTCCGGCGGAATCAGACGGTGCAGCTTGCGCAGTAGCGTAGCTCGTTCGTTGGCTGCGATCCGTTCCCGGGTGCTGTCGTAGGTATAGGCCACCATGGCCGTGCCGACGAGGGCGAACAGCAGCAGGATGGCGGCCGTAATCAGGCTTTGGCGGTAGTTCATTTAGCTGTCGTCATGGCCGAACACGCGCGGCCGGGTGTAGTAGTCGATGGTCGGCGCGGCCATGTTCATCAACAGTACGGCAAAGGCGACGCCGTCCGGATAGCCACCCCAGGTGCGAATCACGTAGGTCAGGACGCCGATGCCGAGCCCGTAATACAGCCTCCCGCGCGGGGTGGTGCTGGCAGAAACCGGATCGGTCGCGATAAAGAAGGCTCCCAGCATGGCGGCGCCGCTGAAGCAGTGAAACTGCGGCGACGCGTAGATGTCGGGATTCCAGGCGTAGAATAGCAGCGCGGTCAGGGACAGGCCCGCCAGCATGCCTGCCGGAATCTGCCACTTGATGATCTTCTGCTGCAGGAGCCACAGGCCGCCGAGCAGGAACCACAGGTTGAGCCACTCCCAGCCGGCGCCGGCAAAGCTGCCGAAGACAGTACTGCCCTGTATTTCCGTGAGCGTTTCGCTGAGTCCCAGCCGTGTCTTGACGGCATCCAGCGGTGTGGCCATGGTGATGGCATCGAGCGTCAGCGTGTCCGGCAGGCTGCCGGCAAATACCAGCTGCAGGGTATCCTGCAGGTCCAGGACCCAGCCTGTCGCGGGCCAAAGGCTGAGTTCCCGCGGGAAAGAAATCAGCAGCACCACATAGCCGGCCATGGCGGGGTTGAAGGGGTTGTAGCCCAGGCCGCCGTACAGCTGTTTCGCGATGACAATCGCAAACAGGCTGCCGATGACCGGAATCCACCAGGGGGCCAGCGGTGGCAGTGCCATTGCCAGCAGCACCCCGGTCAGCAGGGCGCTGCCGTCCTGCAGAGCGGGCAGCACAGGCCGCCGGCGCGCCGTCAGCATGGCCGCTTCAGCGGCGATTGCCGCCAGACCGGCCAGCAGGATGTTGACCAGTACGCCCCAGCCAAACAGCCAGACGGCACACAGGCTGCCGGGCAGCAGGGCCAGCAGAACGAAGCCCATCATGCGGGATACGCTGCCGGTGGCCGGCAGGTGCGGTGAACTGTAGGTCCTGAATTCCATTAATCCGCCTGCCCGTTGCCGTTATGCTGCGCCGCGCGTCGCTGGTCCGCGGCGGCGATCTGCTCGCGTTGCTCAGGCGTCAGATTGTCAGTATTCCCGGGGCTGACCCCGGCCTGTTCCTTCTTGCGTTTCACGCGTTCCAGAGCCGCCTGGATAGCGGCCTTTTTGGGGTCCGGACCGGCGCCATTACCCTGCTGCAGTACCTGTTTTTTACGGGTCATTTTCTCCGCCCGTTCCTGCTTGATACGTTCCAGGCGTGCTAGCCGTGCCTCGTGTCGCTGCCGGGCGAGATCGGATTTCCTGCGTTGCTTTTCCTGTGCCCAGATTTCCGTCTTGGCGTGGCGGTAGTGCTGCACCAGCGGTATATGGCTCGGGCAGACGTAGGCGCAGCAGCCGCATTCGATGCAGTCGAACAGGTCGTAGTCTTGTGCGGCATCGTAGTTACCGCTGCGCGCGTACCAGTACAACTGCTGCGGCAGCAGGTCGGCGGGGCAGACCTCGGTGCACTTGCCGCAGCGGATGCAGGGCTGGGCCGGCGGCGGTGCCGGCATTTCCTCCCGGGTCACGGCAAGCAGGCAATTGGTGGTCTTGATCACCGGCACGGCATCGTTGTTGACCGCGTAGCCCATCATCGGGCCGCCGATCAGCAGTCGCTCCACATCCTGCGTGTAACCGCCACAGACGCTGACCAGGTGGTTGAGCGGTGTGCCGATGCGCACCTCGAGATTGCGCGGCGACAGGATGCCGCCGCCTGTCACGGTCACGATACGCGACAGCAGCGGTTCCCCTTTGCAGACTGCCCGATAGACGGCCGCAGCCGTGCCGACGTTCTGGCAGATGATGCCGATATCGGCCGGCAGCCCCTGGCTGGGTACTTCGCGGCCGGTGAGTACCTTGATGAGCTGGCGTTCGCCGCCGGTAGGGTAGATGGTGGGTATGCGCGTCACGCTGATGCCGGTTTCCTGCAATGCCTCCAGGGCATCCCGCAGGGCGGCCTCGGCCGCAGGCGCACTGTCTTCGACCGCGATGGTGCAGGCCCCCGGCTGCACGATGTACTGCAGTATCCTGACGCCCTCGATGACCTCTGTCGCGCGTTCCCGCATCAGGCGCTGGTCGCAGGTAATGTACGGTTCGCACTCGGCGCCGTTGATGATCAGGGCGTCTATGGCCTGTTTGCCGGATGCCAGTTTCACCCGGGTGGGGAAGCCGGCGCCGCCGAGGCCGACGATGCCCGCCTCGCGAATGCGTTCCAGCAGCGCCTGCGGTTCCGCGCCGCGGTAATCAGGCAGGCCGCCAGCCGATTCCAGCCACTGGTCCCTGCCATCGGTCTCGATGACGATGCAGTCCGCCGGCAGGGCGGAGGGATGCGGTACGGGGCGCGATTCGACGGCTACCACGGTGCCGGAACCGGAAGCGTGCACCGGGGCGCTGACCATGCCAACCGGGCGGGCGATCATTTGACCGGTGCGCACCGTGTCGCCCGGCTTCACCAGCGCTTCCGCCGGTTCACCGATATGCTGCAACAGCGGCAGCACCAGCAGCGGCGGGATGTCGGCCGGGGTTATGGGCGCCGTCACCGTGAGGTCGCGGTGACCTGCCAGTTTCAGGCCGCCGTGGAACCGGTAGAGGCGGTCAAACGTCTGTTGTGAGACGTTCTTCGTGTTGGCTCGTTCAGCCATGATTCGCCACCGGGGTGGAGCTGTCAGCGGGTTTGGGCCAGGTCCAGGTCAGGATGTTCGCCTTGACGGGCACGATGTGGATGCATTCCACCGGGCAGGGCGGAATGCACAGGTTGCAGCCGGTGCACTCGCTGGCGATCACTGTGTGCATCTGCTTGGCGGCGCCGACGATGGCGTCCACCGGGCAGGCCTGGATGCACAGGGTACAGCCGATGCATGCCTGTTCGTCGATGACCACCACAGTCTTCTCGGTATGCACGCCATGTTCGGGATTCAGCGGCTTGGGGTCCTGGCCGAGCAGGTCGGCCAGCGCCTGGATCGTTGCCTCGCCACCTGGCGGGCACTGGTTGATTTCCGCTTCACCGGCGGCGATGGCCTCGGCGTAGGGGCGACAGCCGGCGTAGGTGCACTGCCCGCACTGGGTCTGTGGCAACAGGGCGTCGATCTGGTCCACGATCGGGTCGCTTTCCACCCTGAAGCGGATAGCGGCATAGCCCAGCACCAGCCCGATAACCGCGGCGAGTATTCCCAGTGCCAGCAAAGCCGTCAGCATGATACGGTTCCAGTCGGGCGTAAGCCGCCTATCCCCTGATCAGCCCGGAAAAGCCCATAAAGGCAAGCGACATGAGTCCTGCGGTTACCAGTGCGATGGCGGAGCCGCGAAACGGCAACGGCACATCGGCGGCCGCTACCCGCTCCCGGATTGCGGAGAACAGGATAAGCACCATGGAAAAACCGACCGCAGCCCCGAAGCCGTAGACTGCCGACTCGATGAAGTTGAAGTGCTGCTGCACGTTCAGCAGTGCCACGCCCAGCACGGCGCAGTTGGTCGTGATCAGGGGCAGGAAGATCCCGAGCACCTTGTATAGCAGCGGGCTGGTCTTGTGGACGACCATCTCGGTGAACTGCACCACGGCCGCAATAACCAGGATAAAGGTGATGGTGCGCAGGTACTCCAGCCCCAGCGGCACCAGCAGGTATTCGTTGGCGAGGTAGCTGCAGATGGAGGACAGCGTCAGCACGAAAGTCGTCGCCAGCGCCATACCCGTTGCGGTATCGACATTGCGCGACACCCCCATGAACGGGCACAGGCCGAGGAACTTCACCAGCACGAAGTTGTTCACCAGTACGGTGCTGACGAGGATGATGGCCAGTTCTGTCATGGTTAGGCGTGCCTGCTAAAAATTCGTATTCTGTCCAGAGTCCACTTCAATCTATTGCGTATATCCTCCTGTAGGAGCGGCCTCTTTATGCCCGTTTTCCGGGTGCTGGCCGCGATCGCGCCGAAGGACGGCGCTCCTACAGGGTGGAATCAGGATCTCACTTCACCCGCATCCCCGGTTGTGCTCCGGTATCCGGATGCAGAATGAACAGGTCCTTGCCGCCGGGACCGGCTGCCAGCACCATCCCCTCGGAGACGCCGAAGCGCATCTTGCGCGGTGCGAGGTTGGCAACCATGACGGTGAGTTTACCTTCGAGGTCTGCAGGGTCATAGGCGGACTTGATGCCGGCGAACACGTTACGGGTCTCACCGCCAAGGTCCAGGGTCAGGGCAAGCAGCTTGTCGGCGCCCTCGACGTGTTCTGCCTTGTTGATGCGGGCGATGCGCAGGTCGATTCTGGCGAAGTCGTCGAAGTCGATTGGGGCCGCGATCGGATCTGCCTGCAGCGGGCCGCTTGCTGCAGCTGCGGCTGCAGGCTGGCTGCCGAGGCTGTCTTTTGAATCGTTCAGCATGGCGTCGATTTTCTCCTGTTCCACCCGCGTCATCAGTGGCTCGAACGGGTTGATGGTATGGGCGGTCAGCGGCGTGGCTATTGCGTGCCACGACAGCGGTTCAATATTGAGGAAGCTTTCCGCAGCAGTTGCCATTGCCGGCAGCACCGGCTGCAGATAGGTGAGCAGCACGCGAAACAGGTTGAGGCCGACGCTGCAGACATCCTGCACGGCCTGTTCCTGGCCCTCCTGTTTTGCGAGTACCCAGGGCTTGTTGGCGTCGATGTACTGGTTGGCGCGGTCGGCCAGTGCCATGATCTTGCGTAGGGCATGGCTGTACTCGCGCTGCTCGTAGTCCGCCGCAATGGCGTCGCCCGCGGCCACGAAATCTGCGTACAACCCGGGTTCGCTGCAGCTTTCGGCGAGCCGGCCGGCGAAACGCTTGTTGATGAAGCCGGCGCAGCGGCTGGCGATGTTGACCACCTTGCCCACCAGGTCGCTGTTGACGCGCGCCACGAAGTCCTCGAGGTTGAGGTCGATGTCATCGACACCGCTGCCGAGCTTGGCGGCGAAGTAGTAACGCAGGTATTCCGGGTTCAGGTGGTCCAGGTAGGTGCGCGCCCTGATGAAGGTGCCGCGCGACTTGGACATCTTCTGGCCGTCCACGGTGAGGAAGCCGTGCGCGAAGATCGCAGTTGGCGTGCGCATGCCGGCGCCTGCCAGCATGGCCGGCCAGAACAGTGCGTGGAAATAGATAATGTCCTTACCAATAAAATGGTATAGCTCGGCGCTGCTGTCCTTGCCCCAGTAGGCATCGAAGTCGCAGCCGCTGCGCTCGCACAGGTTGCGGAAGCTGGCCATGTAGCCAATGGGTGCATCCAGCCAGACATAGAAGTACTTGTCCTCGGTTTCCGGGATCTGAAAGCCGAAGTAGGGCGCGTCGCGGGAGATGTCCCATTCGCGCAGGCCGTCCTCGAACCACTCGTTGAGTTTGTTGCTGACTTCCGGCTGCAGGTGGCCCGCCGTGGTCCAGGCGCGCAGCATGGGTTCGAAGTCAGCCAGCCGGAAGAAGTAATGCAGGGATTCCTTTTCTACGGGTGTGGCACCGGACACGGCGGAGACAGCATTCTTCAGTTCTGTCGGTGAGTAGGTGGCGCCACAGACCTCGCAGTTGTCGCCGTACTGGTCGGCGGCGCCGCAGCGCGGGCACTCGCCCTTGATGAAGCGGTCCGGCAGGAACATTTCCTTCTCCGGATCATAGGCCTGGGTGATAGTGCGCGTGCTGATATGCCCGGCCGCCCGGTTGCGCAGGTACACCAGCTCCGCGAACCCCCGGTTTTCCTGCGAGTGGGTGCTGTGGTAGTTGTCGAAACCGATGTGGAAATCGGCAAAGTCGGCACGATGTTCCCGGCCTACTGCCTCTATGAGCTGTTCCGGCGTGATGCCTTCCTGCTGCGCGCGCAGCATGATCGGGGTGCCGTGGGCGTCATCGGCGCAGACATAGATGCAGTCATTGCCTTGTAATTTCTGAAAGCGGACCCAGATATCGGTCTGGATGTATTCCACCAGGTGCCCTAGGTGGATCGGCCCGTTGGCGTAGGGCAGGGCGCTGGTGACCAGTATTTTGCGGATTGCCTGACTCATATTTCCGGTATCCGGATTAAAACCATGAAACGACTGTGAATAATTCGGGGCCCAAGTATGCCATAGCCCTGCCGGTCATGCGGTATCCCGCATGGGTGGCAGTAAGGACGATGCCGGCGAGTTGGTGTACAATTCGCGGTCAATTTTCCCTGCTGCGTGGCTAGCGGCACCGGTTTTCCTTTAGGAGTGAACAATGTCTGATGTGACTCAAGCCCAGATCGAAGAAAAACTGGCAACCTACATAGACCCGTATCTGGAACGCGACCTGGTCTCCACCAAGAGCGTCAAGGAGATCACGGTCGCCGGCGACACTGCGACGGTCAAGGTGGTGCTGGGATTTCCGGCCGGTGGCTACCGCGGCGAACTGGCGGCGAAACTCAAGGCCATGGTCGAATCTATAGACGGGATAGGCACGGCCAACATTGACGTGACCAGCAAGATTTCGGCGCATTCGGCGCAGAAGGGCGTCAAGCACATCGAGAACATCAAGAACATTATCGCTGTGGCTTCCGGCAAGGGCGGCGTCGGCAAGTCGACCACGGCCGTCAACCTGGCACTGGCGCTGTCGGCAGAGGGTGCCAACGTGGGCATTCTCGATGCGGACATTTACGGTCCGAGCCAGCCGCGCATGCTGGGCGTGCATGGCAAGCCGGAATCACTGGACGGCAAGTCACTGGAGCCCATGAACAGCTACCACCTGCAGGCCATGTCGATCGGTTTTCTGGTCGATGAAGAGACGCCGATGATCTGGCGCGGCCCAATGGTCACCCAGGCGCTGCAACAGTTGCTGAACGACACCAACTGGAAGGACCTCGACTACCTGGTCGTCGACCTGCCCCCGGGCACTGGTGACATCCAACTGACTCTGGCGCAGCAGGTGCCGGTCAGTGGTGCGGTCATCGTCACCACGCCGCAGGACATCGCCCTGCTGGATGCCCGCAAGGGCCTCAAGATGTTCGAGAAGGTCGAAGTGCCGGTGCTGGGCATCATCGAGAACATGAGCATTCACATCTGCAGCCAGTGTGGCCACGAAGAGCATATCTTCGGTGAGGGCGGTGGTGAGCGCATGGCGGAAGAAAACAACGTGGACTTCCTCGGTGCCTTGCCGCTGGACAAGCGTATCCGCGAGGAAACCGACTCCGGCAAGCCCACCGTGGTGGCGGAGCCAGAAGCGCGCATTTCACAGATCTACCGCGAAATTGCCCGTCGCACCGCAGCCAGGCTGTCGCTGAAGAGCAAGGACTACGCCGCGCGTTTCCCGCAGATCGTGATCTCGAATGACTAGAGGTCTGTTCTGGAACTATCGCGACAGACAAATAAAACGCCAGTCTCCCTCAGGAAGGCGTCGTAACAGGGTATAGTCCCTTCTCCCTGCGGGAGAAGGCTGGGATGAGGGGATATGAAATCAGGCAGTTATCCTGTTTTATCCCCTCACCCTGACCCTCTCCCACAGGGAGAGGGGACTTTTGAGAAACCCACCGCAGGGAGAAGGGACCCGTTGTCCGAACCGGTGAGGGAAATTTACATATGCTGCAAGTCGTCGTGATCTGACGTAGCAGTACATCCATACCGACACCTGAGAGTTGAGGTGACATGTCCATAAAGTCTGACAGGTGGATTCGCCGCATGGCGCTGGAACACGGCATGATCGAGCCGTTCGAGGCAGGCCAGGTCCGGGAGAACGGCAATGGCCGCATCGTCTCCTATGGCACCTCGAGCTATGGCTACGACATCCGCTGTTCCGATGAATTCAAGATATTCACGAACATCAACTCAGCCATCGTCGATCCCAAGAACTTCGATGCCAATAGCTTCGTTGACGTCAAGTCGGATGTCTGCATTATCCCGCCCAACTCGTTCGCGCTGGCACGGACAGTTGAGTACTTCCGGATCCCGCGCAACGTGCTGACGATCTGCCTTGGCAAGTCCACCTACGCGCGCTGCGGCATCATCGTCAACGTTACGCCTTTCGAGCCGGAGTGGGAGGGGCATGTGACGCTGGAGTTTTCCAACACCACGCCACTACCCGCCAAGATCTACGCCAACGAGGGCGTGGCACAGGTGCTGTTCCTGGAGTCCGACGAGGTCTGCGAGACCTCCTACAAGGACCGCGGCGGCAAGTACCAGGGCCAGCGCGGTGTGACCCTGCCGAAGACCTGATTGTTAGATAGTCAACATGCGGGTGTAGCCCGGTTGCAGGCCCAAAGGGCCGTAATCCGGGAAAAGCAAAAACATTCCCGGATTCCGCGCGACAAGTGCTCCTGCATTGTCCTACCACCTACATCCCTGTAGGCGTTTGCTCCATCCGGACTAAAGGTTTATCTCTCAGTTACGCATGGTTCAATAATCAGGCTGCTGGCTACCACTCCGTGCTGTCGCGAGTCTGGTATTTTTCCATTACGCCGTTGATGCAATCACCCAGGCGCAGGCCGTTGGCATTGGCGAATGCGGCAAGGGTAAACAGCAGGTCGCCGATTTCATCTGCCAGTTCCAGCTTGTCCCTGCCGCTGCGCAGACCTTCGGCATGCTGCAGCGTCGTGGCGACTTCCCCAAGATCTCCGGTGAGTCGCGCCAGGACCTCGAACTTGTTCCAGTCACGACTGTGCCCCCGGGTCCACTGGTCCACGACTTCCTGCAATGTTTCAAAATTCATCCTGCACTCCCTGAATCAGTTTTTACGCTCTTTTCCTGCAGTTTCCTGCGCAACCGCCGCGGGCTGGCTGGTCTGCTCCGCAACCCGCAATGATTCGCTGAATTCCGCCAGTTCGCTCTCGTACTCGACATCGTCCTTCTCCCGCTGCCAGATGCGCACCGGCAGGTAGTTGAGCGCGGGGGCGCACCAGACAAAGGTTTCGCGGTTCTTGTTTTCGCGCAGTTTGAGGATCTTGACGGTCTCGAAAGTCCCTGCAGGCAGTTCCAGCGTTTCCTTGCCGACCACCTGAAAACGGTATTTCTTGAGCTTTTTGTCGTCTGCGATGTTGAAGGTGATATCGGTCTTGCCCTGGTCCAGTGCCAGCATCATGCCGAGCTGCGAGGCCAGCTTGTCCAGCGTACTGGCGGGAATATCCATCTCCCAGCGACTGCCCTCGACATCATTGCTGACGCGCATCGACTGCCAGTCAAAGACAAGTTCATCCACGCGTTCCTTTTTGCCGCCGCTGCGGCTGTAGTGGTATTGATCCGGGCGCACGCCATCGCCGGTCAGCGTACCGCTGCTGGTTTCATGCAGCTTATCCCTGAGCAGCCAGGCAACCAGCGGCGTCGGTGTGCTGCGCGACTCGTACCGATAGCCGCCATCGGGCAGGTTTTCCAGACTGACGGTCGAGGTGCCGATGCGCAGGCTGCCGAGGCGGAGTTCATAGCTGGCGCTGAAGTCCGGCAAAGGCCCGGCACGAACCGCGCCGCTCAGGCTGGCCGCCAGGAACAGGCAGGTGAGTATCAGTCGGGTTATCAGCATGGCATTTCCGTGGTGTACTCGAGTTGTCGGGGTTCATCGAGAGGCATGCCGTCAAGGAGCACCCGCCCGTCCGGCGCAAGGCCGAGACGCTGTTGCGCATACCAGCGTATGACCAGCGGGTAGAGCCTGTGTTCCTGTTGCAGCACACGTTCCGCCAGGCTCGTGGCCGTGTCATTGGCGTGTACCGGCACTTTTACCTGTGCAATCACGGGACCACCGTCTACCGTGGCGGTAACAAAATGGACGCTGGCGCCATGTTCACTGCAGCCGGCATCCAGGGCGCGCTGGTGGGTGTGCAGCCCGGGAAAGGCCGGCAGTAGC
>Ga0316191_10004849_pt1 | contig 10083 bp, 8 predicted proteins | sample Eddworburr2cm_MG_FD_204928 | JGI IMG/M metagenome (GOLD analysis project Ga0316191, IMG submission 204928) | Coastal sediment microbial communities from Maine, United States - Eddy worm burrow 2 cm | ecosystem: Environmental > Aquatic > Marine > Coastal > Sediment | place: USA: Maine | collected... | reverse complement strand
CCCTGGATCCCAATGAGCCGGGCCTCGATGACCTGATCGCTCGCGCCGCACCGTTCAACTGATGGATAGTCTGCTCGTAGCGCCGGCCATCATGGTAGGAATCGGCCTGTTCTTCGGCACGATTCTCGCGGTCGCGCAGCGCTTTCTAAAGGTCGACGAGGACCCTCGCATCGAAGCGACAAACGACTTGCTGCCGGGTACCAACTGTGGTGCGTGCGGACAACCGGGCTGCCTGCCATTTGCCGAAAAACTGGTCGCGGGCGAAGTCGATCCCGGTCAGTGCACGGTCAGCACCGACGAAAATATCGAACAAATTGCCGAATATCTCCAGGTCGATGCGGGCCGTGCAGAGAAGCTGGTTGCCCGGCTGCGTTGTAACGGCGGCCACCTGCAGGCCAACCAGATAGCTGAATACCAGGGCTTCGAAGGCTGTCGTGCGGCGTCCATAGTGTCGGGTGGCGGCAAAGGATGCGCCTGGGGTTGCCTCGGGCTGGCCGATTGCGAGGCCGCGTGCACCTTCGATGCTATCCACATGAACGCCAACGGGCTGCCGCAAGTGGATACCGAGAAATGCCGCGCTTGCCCCGATTGTGTCGCCGCATGTCCGAGGGATCTGTTCGAGCTCGTACCACTCAATCAAAATCTCTACGTGCAATGCAATATCCCGCTGGCTGGCGCCGCCGCGACGCAACTTTGCGCCGTCGCTTGCGATGCCTGTGGCAAGTGCGTGGCGGACGCAGCGCCCGGACTGATCAGAATGCAAGACAACCTCCCTGTCATCGACTATGCCGCGGGCGGTGAACCCAAGCCTGATGCTGTTTTTCGCTGTGCGACACGATCGATCGTCTGGCTGGAACGCGAACAGTTCCAGGACCAGGAATCCAGACGAGCGGGGACAGCCTGATGCCTGCTCTGCGCAACATTGCGATCCGCTGGTACCGAAACGTGTTCGGTGCGCCGGCGGGTTCTGATATCCGCGAGGAAGGACTGGATTGTGTGCTCGACGGCAACAGCGCAGTTGTGTTGTCGGAGACAGGCATTGCAACTCATGCCGTGCTCGGCGGGTCTTTCCCATCGGCAGAAGCCGATGCGATCTGGCTCGGTGAACTCGAACATGGCGGCACCAATCTTTTCGGCGAGGCACTCTCGGCACAAACGACCGAGGGGCCGCGGGGCATTATCGCAGCCGCCACCGGTCTGGCACTGGCTGGCCGGCGTGCCACGGCATTTCTGTCCGGCACCGACATCGCCGCGGCGCAGGATCTCCTGATTTCGGCAGCCGGCAAGCACGTGCCGCTGGTAGTGCACGTCGGCACACGGGCCGCGGTCGCACACGGCGCAGCACTCGGTAGCGGGCATGAGACCGTGCACCTTAGCGCGGACACCGGCTTCTTCATGTTGTTTGCTAGCAATGTTCAAGAAGCTGTTGATTTTACATATATTGCCAGGCGCGTTGCTGAGGGCGCACTCGTGCCAGGCATGGTCGTCATGGACGGCGAGCAGACGGCGATTGCAATGCAGAACGTGCGCCTGTTGTCGCCCGCCCAGGTCAATGATTTGATTGGCTCGGCACATGAACAAGTCGAGGCACCAACAGCAGCGCAAAAGCTATTGTTCGGTGAGATGCGACGCCGCGTTCCGGCCTGGCATGACCTCGACGAACCTGTTCTGACCGGTGCGCTGTTCGAAAAAGAAAGTTTCGCACTCGGTGCCCTGGCACGCGGGCCATATTTTGATGCCTTCGTCGACGAATCACTTAACGCATCGTTCGAACAGTTCGCGCGTAAAACAGGCAGACAGTACGAAGCGATTTCTCGCTACAGGCTCGACGACGCGACAACCGTATTGCTGGCGCAAGGCGCCGCCGTCGAAACAGCGCGAGTGGCCGCGGACACCTTGCGTAAACACCACAAGATCAAAGTCGGAGTGCTCGGCATTCATGCGCTGCGACCGTTCCCGGGCGCCGCAATTGTCACTGCGCTTGAGGGACGGGACAGCGTGTTCGTGCTTGAACGCACGGCGACTCCGATGTCCGGAGAACCGCCGCTGACCCGCGAAATTCGCGCCAGCGTGGATCGTCTCGACGGCAAACAGCGCCCGCGCTGTTCTCCCGTTGTCTACGGCCTCGGCGGCTTGCCATTACGCGTTGCCGACCTCGTCGAGCTATGCACGGGCGCCAAAAAGAACTCGACAGAACCGCAGTTCCTTGGGTTGGCGTTCGACGATGCGTCGGGCGAGCAACCCAAACGTGAGGTGCTGCTCGATGCATTGCGACGGGCCTACCCGAACGCTGCCGAGCTCGGCATCCACGCAGCAAATAATACGGTCGTAGCGAAGCCGAAGAACTCGTTCACGATCGCAATACACCGCGGCGACGACGGCAAAGAAATCCTCGGCGCAGCAAGTGCCCTGCTGCATGCGCTCGAAGGTGGCCGGGTACGCACGCGTCCCGCTGTTGCGTGGGAGCGTTGGGCCGATACCAGCGTCGACTGGCTCACGCATGGCGATGAATCTTTGCACGATCCTGGCGACGATCTCGTCGCTGATGTCACGCTGAATCTACCGCAAGCGCTAGTGTCCATTGGTGCAACGGCCAAGGCCTTCCGCATTCCACTCGAGGACGATGCCACGGAGGCGCTGGAAACACTGCTCGGAGGCCTGTTTGGCGCCCTGGTCAACGCCGGTTTGCTCGAGCATAAATCGCGTCGGATTATTGCCGCGCGCAAGGGTTTGCTCGAGGGCGTCGAGACACGTCGCAGCGACGCCATCATGACCGCATTCCAGGCTGGGCTCGAACAGCTTGTCGAATTCGATGACGATGACACTGCCGACGAGCCTGCTCGCTGGGATGGCGAGGCGCCGGCTACGGTCCGTCATCTCGGCCGCGACGACGATAGTTTCGCGAGCCTGCCGCGCTTCTGGGACCAGACAGGTGTGCTCTACCGCGATGACCAGACAGACCGGCTGACCGCCGACCCGTTTCTCGCCACCGGTACGATGCCGCCGCTGAGTTCGACCTTTAATGACACCAGCAAGACGCGCAGCACGATGCCGACTTTCGACCCGACGCTTTGCACGGGCTGTGGCAAGTGCTGGACGCATTGCCCGGACAGCGCCATCGGCGTTGTCGCAGCCACACCAGCAGCGCTCATTGACGCAGGCATAAGTCACACCGGTGCCGACGCTGTGCGCCAGGTTGCGTCGAAACTCGCGTCGCGCATCGTCTCGAGTAACAAGAAAGCCGATGACGTCGCACCGACGTTCGGCCAGTTACTCAACGACGCCTACGCCTGGCTCAATGACAAGATGCCGCTCCCGGACGAACGTAAGCAGGCGATTCAGGCGGGCATCGACGGGATCAACACCGCACTGGGCGTCCTGCCGGTTGCCGTCACAAAACCGTTCTTCTTTGATGCCGAGGCGCAGAAAAAAGACAGCGCTGAACTGTTGTCACTCGTCATCAATCCCGAGGCCTGCAAGGCCTGCGGCATTTGTATCAGCAGTTGCGAACCCGAAGCACTGCGCGCAGCTGAGCAGGATGCTACTTCGCTCAAGCAGGCGCGCGAGCGCTGGTCAGTATTTTCTGCCACGCCCGACACGGCCTCCGAGACGCTGGAACGCGTTGCAAAGAACCCGGACATCGGCACGATGGCGGCGATCCTGTTGTCGCGGTATTGCCAGTTTGCCCTGGCTGGCGGCGATCCTGCGGAAGCCGGCTCCGGCGAAAAAATGGCCGTCAAGCTGGCGCTGTCTGCAACCGAGTTCCATCAGCAGCCGCTCGTGCAGCGCTTTGCGAGAACGCTCGCTGAGACGGGCGAGTCTGTCTCCGCACTCATTAACGAGACTCTTTCGAGCACGTTCGCGGTAGAGGACCTCGATGCGGTTACTGAGAAACTGAAAAGCACCTCGAGCCCGCGCGTCGATCTCAAAGATCTGGCAGAAGGCATCGGGGACGCCACCGGCGATCACTCGATCGACACCGACTATCTCCTCCGCCTGATTGAACTTTCCAGGCAAATTGCTGCGGCACACCATCGACTCGTCGCGGGTGAGCACGGACTCGGCCGCGCCCGCTACGGCCTGGCCGTCGCAGGTGGCAGCGCCGCAGCCTGGGCCGGCGCATTTCCGCACAACCCGTTCCAGGCACCCGTGCTCGTCGATATGACGGGCGACGCGGCGCAACTGGCTGCGGGGCTGATCGAAGGACATCTGGATGAGACTACCGACCTGGTGCGCCTGCTGCGACTTGCACGCCTTGAGATCGATCAAGCCGACGGTGCCAGCTGGAAGCGCGATGCACTCGCGAGCCTGCACTGGCGGGATCTGAGCGAAGACGAACTCGAAGTCTGTCCGCCGCTCGTCTTGATCGGCAGCGACGAGATGCTCGCCGGACAGGGGCTGGGCCAATTGATCTGGCTGCTGAATTCCGGACTCCCCGTCAAAGTGCTGGTATTAAGTGCGCTGGACTTTGGGCTTCGCGAGACGAAGATCAACAATCCGCGTGGCAATCTCGGTCTGCTTGCGCTGGCACAACGCAACGCCTATGTCGCACAGACCTCCGTCTCCGATCCCGTGCACCTCGGTGAGAGCATGCTGCGGGCGCTCAGCTACAAAGGCCCTGCTCTATTACAGGTCTATGCGCCAAGCCCTGCAAGGCACGGCTTTCCGAGCAAGCAAACGGTTGCACAGGCGGAACTTGCGGTCGCGAGTCGTGCGTTGCCATTATTTCGCTACGATCCCGAAGCCGAGGGTGTATTCGGATCACGCATAAGCCTTGACGGCAACCCGGCATCAGATCAGACGCTGGTCGACTGGGCGTTGGGACAAGAACGCTTCGCATCACAATTCAAGCCGCTGGCTCGCGACGGCGAGGAAGAGCAGCGATACACGGCGTCGCAGGCGCTTGCTGATACTGCCGATCAGTGTCTCGCGAACTGGCAGACGTTGCAGGAACTCGCCGGTATCGTCACACCGTTTACTGACCGACTTGAGCAGGAAATCCGTGCAGAGCTCGCGGACGAGCACCAGGCCGCGCTCGATGCTCAGAAACAGGCCTCAGCCGCAGAGATCCGGGCAATCCAGGAGAAAACACAGGCTGAAATTGCAAGCAACATCCGTAGTCGGCTGCTGCAGCTGGCAGCGAAGAAGCGGGACTGACCGCGATGAAAGCTCTCCGCTTTTTGCGTCGCAGCTTCGAACACGGAGTCCATCCGGCACATCACAAACAGCAGACGGCAGATTTGCCGATCCAGCGCGTGCCATTCGGCAAGCACTACGTCATGCCACTGGGACAGCATATCGGCGTACCGGCCAAAGCCGTAGTGGCCGCCGGGGAGCGTGTCCAACGCGGTCAATTGATCGCGAAACCGGGCGGCTTTGTATCCACAGGCCTGCACAGTCCTGTCACCGGCACTGTCAAGGAGATTGGTGATTTTCGCGGCGTTGACGGGCGCTTTGCACCCGCGATCGCGATCGAGGCAGACGCATTTGCAACCCAGCAGATCGATGCCAGCGCGGCTATGGACTGGCAATCGCTATCGCTCGAGGAGTTCATCGAAGCCGTGCAGATGGCGGGCATTGTCGGCATGGGCGGTGCAGCTTTTCCCGCTCACGTGAAACTGTCCGTACCCGACGGCATCAAGATCCGGCATCTGCTGATTAACGGTGCCGAATGCGAACCCTACCTGACGACCGACCATCGCCTCATGCTGGAACGGCCAGAGGCACTGCTCGAAGGCGCGGAGATCATGCGCCAGAAGCTCGGCGCCGAAGAGACCGTCATCGGCATAGAGAGCAACAAACCCGATGCTATCGAGATCGTGCGCAAACACATCCAGCCGGGCCAGCCTGTGCGCGTGGTGCCGCTGAAGGTCAAGTATCCGCAGGGCGCCGAAAAGATGATGGTCAAAACCGTCTTCAACAAAGAGATTCCTGCCGGGCAGTTGCCGCGCGACGTCGGGGTGAACGTCAATAACGTTGGCACGATCGTCGCGATTGCCGATTACTTCTTGCGCGGCATGCCGTTGATCGAACGGGTCGTGACCGTAGCCGGTCCGGGCGTGACCTACCCCGCCAACCTGATCGTGCCGCTTGGGACACCGGTGCGCGACGTCGTCAAATTTTGCGGCGGACTCAAGTCCGGCACGCGGGAGATCATCATGGGTGGGCCCATGATGGGTCGCCCCATTGCCAGCCTCGATGTGCCCATCCTCAAGGGTTGCTCCGGGGTACTGGTTTTTACCGAGAAGCAGACGTCCAGGCGCAAGGAGTATCCCTGCATTTCCTGCGGCCGATGCCTCGAAGCCTGCCCGTATTTCCTGAATCCCTCCCGGCTTGCGCGCCTGTCCAAGTCGCGCATGTTCGACGAAATGAAGGCGTACAACGTCTTTGACTGCGTTGAATGCGGTTGCTGCACGTTTGCTTGCCCGTCGAATATTCCGATCGTGCAGCTCATTCGTACGGCGAAAGACGACCTGACTCATCGCAAGGAGCCCGATGCGTGAAAAAACGTGACCCGGATCTCCTGCTGTTTCACGCGCCGTTACTGCGGCAAGGAATGACCACGCCGAAGGCGATGCGTGACGTGCTGTATGCATTGGCGCCCGCGACGGCTGCGTCGCTGTGGTTCTTCGGTATCAGCGCGGTGCTGATTCTTAGTACGTGTATCGCCGGTGCGGTGCTGGCGGAGTGGTTGTTTGCCAGCGAGGATGCTCGCGGCGAGTCGTTGCGCGACGCCAGCGGCATCCTGACGGGACTGTTGCTCGGCCTCACGTTGCCGCCCGGCCTGCCATTGTGGATGGCCTTCCTGGGTGGATTCGTCAGCATCGCCCTGGGCAAGGTCATCTGGGGCGGCCTCGGCCATAACCTGTTTAACCCCGCCCTGCTCGGTCGGGCGTTTCTGCTCGCGACGTTTCCGATCGCGATGACCACCTGGGTGCCGGCAGTGGGTGACAGCGGGTTCTTCAGCATCTACTCGGGCAACCTCGCACTGCCGTTCATGCAGGCACCCATCGACGGCATGACCGCCGCAACGCCGCTTGGCATGCTGAAATTCGACCAGGAAGTTACGCCGCTCGCAAACCTGATGTTTGGCAAGACCGGTGGTTCGCTTGGAGAAACCAGTGGTCTGCTACTCCTGCTCGGCGGGGTTTATCTGTGGATCAAGCGCGACCTCGACTGGCGCATTCCGACGAGCATCCTGATCACCGTGATGGTCTTTTCCGCTGTGCTCGGTCTCTTCGATGCGGCACGTTTCCCGACACCGCTGTTCTCGGTGTTCTCGGGCGGCCTGTTACTCGGGGCGATCTACATGGCAACCGACCCCGTAACCTCACCCGTCACACCACGCGGTGCGTGGATTTTCGGTATCGGTGTCGGCGTCCTCGTGATCTTGATTCGCGTGTTCGGTGGGCTGCCAGAAGGTGTGATGTACGCGATATTGCTCATGAATGCGGCCACACCGCTAATTGATCGCTACACGCAACCTCGGGTATTCGGTCGCGGGACGGAATCGAAGTGACCGTACCCAAAGACACAAGCACTCCCAGCTCGCTGCGGCTCGTGCTGACGCTGGCAATCGCCGGACTGGTATCGGGCGTTGCGATTATCGGCATCTACGAGTCGACGCTACCCACGATTACGGCCAACAAGGCGCGCGAACTGCGCGAGGCCGTGTTCAAGGTGCTACCCGGTGTCAGCCAGATGCAGGCGCTCGTTTACCGCGACGGCCAACTCGTCGCAGTGGAGAAACCCGACAAGGATGAACCTGTCGTCTACGGGGGCTATGACGAGCAAGCCGAATTCGTGGGCTATGCCATGCCGGCAGCAGGCCCCGGCTTCCAGGACACCATTGGCATTCTCTACGGCTACCAGCCAGGAAAGAAAATTGTCGTTGGCATGGAAGTGCTTGAGAGCCGCGAGACGCCAGGGCTGGGTGACAAGATATACAAAGACGCCGCTTTCGTCGGCGGATTCAGCGCGTTGTCCGTGGTGCCAGAGATCGTTGCGGTCAAGAAAGGCACCAAGAGTCAGCCGAATGAGATTGACGCAATAACCGGGGCAACGATTTCTTCCAAGGCCGTTGTCAGGATCATCAACGAAACCCATGCCAATTGGTCGGCGCAACTGTCGGCGCCAGGTTCCGAGCCGCAGCTCGAAGCCAAAGAGAAAACGGGCACCGAGGCGGAACAATGAAAAAGAACCAGTCCCAGGAAGAATTCATCAAAGGCGTCTGGCGCGACAACCCGGTGTTCGTCCAGGTGCTCGGCATGTGCCCGATGCTCGCAGTCACCAACTCGGCCGTCAACGCGATTGCGATGGGGATGGCGACGTTCTTCGTACTGGTGGGATCGAGCTTCCTCGTATCAACTTTCCGCCACGTGATCCCGAAACAAGTACGCATTTCCTGCTTCATTATCATCATTGCAACCTTTGTAACCATTGCCGACTACACGCTGCTCGCCCTCGTGCCAGCAGTGCATAAGGAACTCGGTGCATTTATTCCTCTGATTGTGGCGAATTGCCTGATCCTTGGCCGGCAGGAAGCATTCGCATCGAAACACCCGACGAAACTCGCAGTCCTCGATGCGATGGGAATGGCAAGCGGTTTCCTGCTCGCACTGCTCTCGCTTGGTGCAATCAGAGAGATACTCGGTGACGGCGCGCTATTCGGCGTCAAACTCTTCGGTGAAAATTTCGAACCCTGGGTAATTATGATCCTGCCACCGGGCGGTTTCCTGACGCTTGGGGTCATCCTGCTGTTCTTTAACTGGTTCAAGTTCAAGAAGGACGAATTCCTTGAAGACGTCGCGGCAGCGGAGAGGAGCGAAGGCTGATGGAAAACCTCCCCTGGATCTTCATTAGTGCATTGCTGGTCAACAACTTTGTGCTGACTTATTTTCTTGGGCTGTGCCCGTTCCTTGGCGTATCCAACTCGCTGGAAACCTCGGCTCGACTCGGGCTCGCGACGACGTTTGTAATGCTCGTGACCGCCGTGTGTGCCTGGATACTCAACACCTACGTGTTGGTGCATGCGCCATACCTCAGACTCATCTGCTTTATCGTCGTGATCGCCAGCACGGTGCAGTTCATCGAGATGCTGATCAAGAAACTGAGCCCGGCGCTGTTCCGCGCCATGGGAATCTTCCTGCCACTGATCACGACGAACTGCGCGATCCTTGGCCTTGCCATTTTCGCGACCAACCGCGGTTACGGTTTCTGGGAAGGCATTGTTTATGCGCTCGGTGCCGGCATCGGCTTCACCCTGGCGCTGGTGCTGCTTGCCGGCCTGCGCGAGGAATCGGAATTATCCAACATCCCGAAACTCATCAAGGGCACCGCGATGAACCTGATTATCGCGGGCATATTGTCGATGGCGTTCATGGGTTTTGCCGGACTGTTCAGTACGACCTGAATCGCGGCCTGGAATTGTTATGACGACATACATTTACTCAATACTTGGCCTGGTGGCCCTGTGCGTTTTCTGGGCGATTTTTCAACAATGGCTCGACAGACATGATCCTGATGCTGAAAAACGCCCTGCCAAGTGCGGTGGATGCAATGAGCGCTGCGAACGGTAGATTATTCTGGCGCATACGCAAAATACACGATAGACAGTGTCTGGGACGGACTCTAGTTTGGGGGTTCCGGAATTAAAGGAGGCGGTCATGCGGCGACAATTGATTGAAGCACTTACTTTTCCGAAGTTGCTGGTTCTGAAGATAATTGATCAACGGGACTGTCCACACGACAGCCTGTTTGAGGCAACCAGCGAGCGATGTCATCAATGCGACCTGGGCCGGGAATGCCACTGGGTAAGTTGCCTGAATGACTTTGCCGACTTTGAGGAAAAACCCACCCATATGCTAAACGCTTCGCTGCGTTATGGCATTCGGCTGGTCGAGTCCGTGCACAGCGAACTGCGACACGACGAAACAACTTGCACTTGCGAGCCATGTACCTGGGTCAGAGATGCACAACGACTGACCGAAGAATATGACGCGCATCTTGAGCCGGTTCTTTTTGGAGCGACGCAGCAGGCACAACAGGAGCAGTAATGTGAGCGACAAAGCTGCGCAGGCCGCG
>Ga0316191_10004847_pt1 | contig 10084 bp, 9 predicted proteins | sample Eddworburr2cm_MG_FD_204928 | JGI IMG/M metagenome (GOLD analysis project Ga0316191, IMG submission 204928) | Coastal sediment microbial communities from Maine, United States - Eddy worm burrow 2 cm | ecosystem: Environmental > Aquatic > Marine > Coastal > Sediment | place: USA: Maine | collected... | reverse complement strand
TCTGCGGTAGCGGCGTTGCTGCTCAAGCAGCAGGGCCATGCGGTCGCGGCCGTGTTTATGAAGAACTGGGACGAGGACGACACTGCCGGGTATTGTCCTGCGGCTGCGGACCTGGCGGATGCCCGTAAAATCGCAGCGCAGCTCGACATCGAGCTGGCCACCGTGAGTTTTTCGGCGGAATACTGGAACCGGGTTTTCAGGCATTTTCTCGACGAGTATGCGGCCGGGCGTACCCCGAGCCCCGATATCATCTGTAACCGCGAAATCAAGTTCCGGGCCTTTCTCGATCACGCGCTGGCTGCTGGCGCGGATTATATTGCAACGGGGCACTATGCACGCATCGCCAGGGCACCTGCGGTACATCTGCTGCAGGGCCTTGATATGCGCAAGGACCAGACCTATTTCCTGCATACCCTGACACAGGCACAGCTGAGCCGCAGCCTGTTTCCACTGGGAGACTTCAGAAAGGACGAGGTTCGCCAGTTGGCACGCGAGGCCGGTTTCCGCAACCATGACAAAAAGGACAGCACCGGCATCTGTTTTATCGGCGAACGCCGTTTCGATGAATTCCTGGCGCGCTATCTGCAGAAAAATCCCGGGGATATCCGCACCCTGGATGGCAGCGTGATCGGTGAGCATGCAGGGCTGATGTTCTACACCATAGGGCAGCGACAGGGACTCGGTATCGGGGGTCGTCACGGTAGCTCCGGTGAACCCTGGTATGTCATCGACAAGGACATGGCGCACAATACCCTTTTGGTCGCCCAGGGTGTCGATCACCCCGCCCTGTTCAAACACGGACTGCGGGCGAGTCATCTGCACTGGATATCCGGACAAGCGCCCTCCCCGCCGTTTGTCTGCACGGCACGCATCCGGCATCAGCAGCCGGTGCAGGCCTGCACGCTGGTGAATATCGCAGACAAGGATGGGATTGTTGAATTCGCGCAGGCGCAGCGCGCCATCACCGCCGGGCAGTCGGTGGTGTTCTACAGTGGGGACGAATGTTTGGGTGGCGGTATTATCGAAGCCGCCCTGGAACCCTGAGGATGGTTGCCGTGCAAACCGAATTCCGTGACCGCTGTATAGCCCTTGCCGGACTGTTCCAGTCCGTTTGGCTGGTGCAACAGACCGCGCGTGGCGAGCGCCGTGATGCCACAGCCACTGCGGCCTGTCTAAGCAGTATCTTCAATACCGACCCGGAAACCACCCTCGGGGTATACGGTGATATCGCCGCGCTGCATTCGGGCCTCGAGACCCTGCTTGGACAGCTGGGCAGCGACAGCGCGCAGCGCGATATGGAACTGACGGGTTATGCAATTACCCTGCTGCATCTTGAGCGAAAATTGAACGGGCAGCCGGAGATGTTGCGTGCGCTGGGTGATGGTATCGGGAAAATTTCCGCGCAGACGGAGTTTTTCGACAAGTCCCATCCCACAGTGATTGCTGCCCTGGCTGAACTCTACAGCAGCACAATCAGCACCCTGCAGCCCAGAATCATGGTCAAGGGCGAGCAGTCCATCCTTACCGGCACTGACAGCAGGAACATGATCCGTGCACTGTTGTTGAGCGGCATGCGTGCTGCCGTTCTGTGGCGGCAGTGCGGTGGCAACAGGTTGCAGCTGCTTTTGAGGCGCAAGGCGCTGCTAGGTGCCTGCAGGGAGTTGCTGGAAGAAGCGCGCAGGGATAGCTGAACCCGGCATCCGCAGCTGGGTTTCCGTGTATAATCGCCGCCTCTCGATGCGCATGCCAGGTGCGCTTTCGGATACCTCATTCTGAAGCAAACAAAGCAGGAGCACCCATGAACAACAGTTTCGCCACCCGCGACACGCTCACTGTCGGGGACCAGTCGTTTGAAATTTTCAGCCTACGCAAGCTGAATGCTACGCAGGATATCAGCCGTCTGCCAAACACCCTGAAGATCCTGCTGGAGAACCTGCTGCGCAACGAGGACGAACGGACAGTGACACGGGCGGATATCGCGTCGCTCATCGGCTGGAATCCGCAGGCCGAACCGGATTGTGAAATCGCCTTTCGCCCGGCTCGTGTGCTGATGCAGGATTTCACCGGCGTGCCGGCGGTGGTTGACCTTGCCGCCATGCGCGATGCCATGAAACAGCTTGGTGGAGACCCGGATCGCATCAACCCGCTGCAGCCGGCGGAGCTGGTTATCGACCACTCCGTCCAGGTCGACAGTTTCGGCTCGAACAACGCCATCGAACTGAACAGCGAACTCGAATACCAGCGCAACCAGGAGCGCTACAGCTTCCTCAAGTGGGGCCAGAAGTCATTTTCCAATTTCAAGGTCGTGCCGCCAGACACCGGCATCGTCCATCAGGTCAACCTGGAATACCTGGCGCGCGTGGTATTTGAAATGGACCGGGACGGCACAACCCAGGCCTACCCGGACACCCTGGTGGGAACCGATTCGCACACCACCATGATCAATGGCCTGGGCGTACTTGGCTGGGGTGTCGGCGGCATCGAGGCCGAGGCCGCTATGCTAGGTCAGCCGATCTCGATGCTGATCCCGCAGGTCGTGGGTTTCGAACTCAAGGGACGGCTACCGGAAGGCGCCACAGCTACGGACCTGGTGCTGATGATCGTGGAGATCCTGCGGCATGAAGGTGTGGTCGGAAAATTCGTCGAGTTCTACGGCGAAGGACTGGATCACCTGTCGCTGGCAGATCGTGCAACGATTGCCAACATGGCACCGGAATACGGTGCGACCTGTGGCTTCTTCCCCGTTGATGAGGAGACGCTGGCCTATCTCAGACTGAGTGGCCGCAGCGAGGTGCAGATCGCCCTGGTTGAGGCTTACGCGCGTGAGCAGATGTTGTTCCGCGAACCCGGCTGTCCGGTCGCGGATTACACCAGGACGATCGCAATGGACCTGGCCAGTGTCGAGCCCAGCCTGGCCGGGCCGAAGCGTCCCCAGGACCGGGTGCCGCTGCGTGATGTCAAGCCCCGTTTCCAGGCCGCGCTGGCCGAACTCAGGCAGGAGAGGAATATCAGTAGTGACGCGGTGAGTACCGTGATCGACGGGACGCCGGTTGAGCTGCAGGACGGCGCGGTGGTGATCGCGGCGATCACCTCCTGCACCAATACCTCCAACCCGTCCGTTATGATCGGGGCCGGTCTGGTGGCACAAAAGGCGGTGGCGCTGGGTCTCGCTGTCAAGCCCTGGGTCAAGACCTCGCTGGCACCGGGCTCGCGTGTGGTCACGGAATACCTCAACCAGGCCGGCCTGATGGAGCCGCTGCGGTCGCTCGGGTTTCACACTGTGGGCTACGGCTGTACGACCTGCATCGGGAATTCCGGCCCGTTGCCGGAACCGGTTTCCAGGGCGATCCACGAAGGCAACCTGTCGGTGTGTTCCGTGCTTTCCGGTAACCGCAACTTCGAAGGCCGTGTCCACGCCGAGGTACGCATGAACTACCTGGCCTCGCCGCCGCTGGTGGTCGCCTATGCACTGGCCGGGCGCATGGATATCGATCTGCAGCATGAGCCGATCGGCACTGGCAAGGATGGTGCCGCCGTCTACCTGCGCGACATCTGGCCGACCCAGGCGGAGATCCGCGCCGCGATATTGGCCAGCGTCAACGATGCCGAATTCCGCTCGGTCTACGCAGAGGTTTATACCGGTGAAAATCGCTGGACGGCACTCGCCTCGCCCGAGGGCAAGCTCTACGAATGGCAGACTGACTCGACCTACATCCGCAAGCCGCCCTACTTCGAGGGCATAACACGGGAACCGGAAGTGCCCGGCGAGATACACGGGGCACGGGTACTGGCGCTGCTCGGCGATTCCGTTACCACCGATCACATTTCACCGGCGGGCGCCATCAAGCCGGACAGCCCTGCCGGAAAGTACCTCGAGTCGCATGGTGTCGCGCCCGGGGACTTCAACTCACTGGGATCACGTCGCGGCAATCACGAGGTCATGATGCGCGGCACCTTCGCCAATATCCGCCTGCGCAACCGCCTGGCGCCAGGGACCGAAGGCGGTGTCACCAGGCATCAGCCCGGCGGTGAGCAGATGAGTATATTCGATGCCGCAGAACGCTACGCAGCGGACAGTGTGCCGCTGGTAATACTTGCCGGCAAGGAATACGGCTCCGGCTCATCCCGTGACTGGGCTGCCAAGGGGCCGCGGTTGCTGGGTGTGCGCGCGGTGATCGCCGAGAGCTACGAGCGCATCCACCGCTCAAATCTGGTCGGCATGGGCATCCTGCCGCTGCAGTTCCTCGAGAATGAATCGCCGGACAGCCTTGGCCTGACAGGCCGGGAAAGCTTCGACATCGGCAGTCTGCAGGGTGGCCTCACCGGGCGCGTGCAGGTAACGGCAACGGCGGATGACGGCAGCCACACGGTGTTCGAAGCCCGCGTGCGTATCGATACGCCACAGGAGTATGAATACTATTGTCACGGCGGCATTCTGCACTATGTTTTGCGGCAACTGGCTGCCTGAGTCACGTACCAATCCAGGGAGATAGCAATGGAGCTGTCACAACTTACTGCCATATCGCCGGTCGACGGGCGCTATGGTTCCAAAACCGAAACACTGCGTCCGATCTTCAGTGAATACGGCCTGATTCGCCACCGTGTGGTAGTGGAAGTGCGCTGGCTGCAGGCACTGGCCCGGCACGCAGACATACGGGAAGTGCCGCTGCTCAGCATGCATGCCGAGCGTGTGCTAAACGAGATCGTCGACAAGTTCAGTGAACAGGATGCGCAGCGGGTCAAGAATATCGAACGCACCACCAATCATGATGTCAAGGCGGTGGAATACTTCCTCAAGGAGAAAATTGCCGGCAACGAGGAACTGGAGGCCGTGAGTGAGTTTATTCATTTTGCCTGCACCTCCGAGGACATTAACAACCTGGCCTACGCTCTGATGCTGCGCGAGGCACGCAATCAGGCGCTGCTGCCGCTGCTGGACACGGTGATTCATGAAATCGCCAGCCTGGCGCACCACTACGCCGACCAGCCTATGCTGGCGCGTACCCATGGGCAAACTGCGACACCCACCACTGTCGGCAAGGAAATGGCGAATGTCGCTGCACGCCTGCGGCGGCAGCGGGAGCAATTTGCGGCAGTGCCCATGCTTGGCAAGATCAACGGTGCAGTCGGCAACTACAATGCCCACCTGGTGGCATACCCCACGATTGACTGGCCGCTCTTCGCCCGGGAATTTGTCAGCGACCTTGGCCTGGAGTTCAATCCATACACGACCCAGATCGAACCGCATGACTATATTGCTGAACAGTTCGATGCCCTGGCACGTTTCAATACTGTGCTGATCGATTTCTGCCGTGACGTGTGGGGTTATATTTCACTCGGCTATTTCAGGCAGAAGACCGTGGCGGGCGAAGTCGGATCATCCACCATGCCGCACAAGGTGAACCCGATCGACTTTGAAAATGCCGAGGGTAACCTGGGTATCGCCAACGCCCTGTTCACGCATTTCGCAGCCAAGCTGCCGGTGTCGCGCTGGCAACGTGACCTGAGCGACTCCACCGTGCTGCGCAACCTTGGGGTGGCGGTTGCCCACTGCACGATCGCCTTTGAATCCTGTCTGAAAGGGATCAGCAAGCTGCAGGTAAATCCGCAGCGCACGGCGGAAGACCTGGATAGCAGCTGGGAGGTGCTTGCCGAGGCGCTGCAAACCGTCATGCGCCGCTATGGAATCGAGAAGCCCTACGAAAGGCTCAAGGACCTGACACGTGACCAGGCGGTTACCCGGACGACGCTGGCGGAATTTATCCAGACGCTCGACTTGCCGGATGAGGTGAAGGCGGAACTCTCCAGCCTCACCCCCGCCAGCTACACCGGCAATGCCTCTGACCAGGCACGTGCAATCTGAGTTCTGCCGCGGGTTAACCGCCGCTCGTTGCAAGGCTGGCACGGAGTATGACGATCCTGGCATGCGGTGCGTGTCATGAGCCGGCCACAGGCTTACCGGATTGTCGATGCCGACTGGTCTCGTGACCAGCTCGGCATTCAGGCGGTTCGTCATGCCGTGTTCGTCGAGGAACAGGGTATTCCGGAAAGTCTTGAATGGGACGGCAGGGACGGTGATTGCCGGCATGTGCTGGCGCTGGCGGGAGATGCTGCAGTCGTCGCGACCGGCCGACTGATGAGCGACGGGCGCATTGGCCGTATGGCTGTCCTGCAGGCATGGCGTGGTTGTGGCGTGGGCCGGGCGCTACTCGAGCGGTTGCAACAGCTGGCGTTGCGAGCCGGGCTGCAGCAAATCTATGTCCACGCACAGCTGGAGGTTGCCGGGTTCTACAGCCTTGCGGGCTTTCAGGTTTCCGGGCAACCGTTTGTTACAGCAGATATCGCCCACGTGGTGATGACGAAAGTCCTCGATGCCACCTGAGCAGCCGCATAAGTTTCAGCTGCGGCTGAAAATAAGGCGGGCCACCGGATGCGTACCGACACTGTCGATTGGTATCCATTCCAGCTCGATACTGTTCAGCCTGCGGTCCGCACGGTAACGGCGGTTGCAGCCGAACTGGAGATCCTGACTATAATTATTGGCGCGGCGATCAATAGTCTTCCTTCTGTTATTCATCATATCCTCATAAACGTATTTTACACGGTCCTTCACGAGTATTCTTGACCGACTGTGCCGCAGGCGTCTATTGGACAAAGGTCCGATAGCCATCCGGAGCGCTGATGTTGATAATTGAGCTGGAAATCCAAAACTGAATTTCCAATACTTGGTAGACAACGACAGGTCTGCGGATGCGATGAATCAAACCAGAGAAAACCCGATACTACAGGAGCCGAGCGAGATCGATTCGTTGCGGCTAGGTGTGGACAAGGATGAGGTCAGGCTGACAGGTAGCGATGATGTGCGTGCCACGGCAGTAGCGCTTGCAAGTCAGGCACGGCGCACCCTGTTACTGCATACGTTTGACCTGGAAGCGAGAATCTATGACAGGCAGCCGTTTGTCGAGGCCGTCAGCACACTGGTTCGGCGTCACCCGGGGGCCTGTTTCGACGTACTGATCCAGAATGTGGACAGGGTCGTCAGGGACGGACACCGCCTGGTGGAACTGGCGCGGCGGCTGGGGTCAAGTATTCAGATACGGCACTGTGCTCAGCAATACCGTGGATACAGCGGGACTTTCCTGCTGGTCGATAATACCGGCTACTTGTATCGCCCGCTGTCGAGCCGCTATGAGGGGCTGGCCAGTTTCAACAATGCAGCTGAAGTCGCACGCCTTGGCAAGTACTTCAGGGAGGTATGGGAGCACAGCGACACGAATATGGAACTGCGGCGCCTTTACATTTAGGGCGCCGCAGTTATGTGTGCAGGCAGTACAGCGTTAACCCGGATGTCTCGTCGGGTTAAGGGAAGGCGGGAATAACGGGTTCGGTGCCTTCAATATGCGCTTCCGGGTGATGGCTCTTCACCAACTCGGTAATACTGTCCACCTGGGACTTGGGTACATCCACCATCATCAGCAGGTTGCCCTCCGCAATTGCACTTTCGAATTCCTTCAGGCGTGAACTGGGTACCGAGACGCCGATCATGCCGGACATCCAGGCTCCCACGCCGGCGCCTGCCAGCCCGATGCCGAGAATGGCGCCGCCGCCCAGTGCCAGTGCCGCGCCGGGAATCGTGACCGCGGCTATCCCGGCAAGAATGCCGGTGGCGCCGCCGATTGCCAGGCCGCGCTCGACAGCAGGTACGAAATCACTTTCCTGTAACAGACTGGCTTCGGGCAGATGTGCCTCGACCAGCGCGTGATGATCCGCTGCAGCGATGTGTATGTGTCGCTCCTCGATACGTGCCAGCAATAGTTCATCTACGATGGTCTTGGCGCTATCGATATTGGGGATCAGGAAATACAGTCTTCTCATAAATTATCTCCTCCATTTGAAATCAGGGCAGTCGTATGAGGCAAGGGCTGTGCCTGATTCGTAACCCATAATACCAGTTTATACTGTACTTTCGTGTGTGGTGCCAGTCGCGCACAATACAGTTTCTGCCTTGGACGATCAATCTGCCTCCCAAAGGGCCATATAATCCTCCGGGGTATCCAGGTCGCGGCGCGTTGCCAGCCTGTGCCAGCAGACCCCGCGCGCGCGCAATCTGGACTCGGTCAGCGACAGGACGTCCGCGGAGCCCCAGGGCATATCCTCGAACATGAAAGCGTGGCTGCTGCGCATGGCGACCAGGTAATAACCGCCATCGAAAGCGGGCCCGAGGACTACATCAGCGCCCTGCTTCAGCGCCTGCAGGGCTTCCTCGATATCAGAGACTGCCAGGCCGGGGCAGTCGGCGCCAACCAGCACGGCGTACCCGGATTGGCGCAAGGCCGTTTCCAGTGCATGTTCCATACGCTGGCCAAGATTCCCGGCTGCCTGCTGTTGCAGTGTCACACCGTACTGTTGCCGGCAATCGATAAAAACCGGGTGGCGGGTTGTCGGTGCGCACCACAGGTCGACGGGACACAGGCTGGCAGCAACCAGCCTGTCGATACACGCATGCAGCATCGTGGTGTACACGCGGGCGGCGGCGGTGGCACCCAGCAGCGGTATCAACCGGGTTTTCACCGCGCCGGGATCCGGCGCCTTGCTCAGGATCAGCAGTCGTGCATCGGGGTTTTTCATGGCTGGTGCGGTGAGTAGTAGGCGGCCAGGCGCTCGGGACTTACGCCCAGAAAATAGGCCAGGCGCAGTGCCCACATGCGCAGGATAGTACACAGTGCGCCCTGTGCCAGCCAGCGGCGCGGTGAGGAAACGAGCGGCTGCCGGATGCTGGCTGGGCGGCCGCGCTGCCGCAGGGTGCGGCTGAACGCGATATCCTCCATCAGCGGAATCTCCGGGAAACCGCCGGTGTCATCATAGGCACGGCGCGTGACGAACAGACCCTGGTCTCCGGTGGCAATGCCGCTGAGCCGGGAACGTTGATTCATCATCCAAGCGACGCATCGTAACAGCAAACGGGTTTGCGAGAGCTGGACGTCAAAGCGTCCCCATCCTGCCCGAGTGTGCCGCAGTGCCTGTATTATCAGCCTGTCTGCATCTGCGGGGGCGACGGTGTCGGCATGCAGGAACCACAATACCGAGCCGGAGGCGACCGCGGCACCAGCCCGCATCTGGGTCGCACGCCCTGCCCTTGCCTGGATGACCCGGTTGGTCAGTGGCCGGCTCAGTTCAATGGTCAGGTCACTGCTGCCCCCGTCGACCACGATGACCTCATGCCCGCGCCCGCGCAGAGGCTGCAGCGCCTGCAGGGTTGCCGTGATCGCAGCGGCTTCATTCAGCGCCGGGATGATGACTGACAGTTTCGGCTGGTCAGCTGCAGCATTTACCATACGACGCTGTCCGGCTTTCGGGCTCTGAAATACCTGCTGACTTTGCACCGTCACAACAGGATGTCGCTGTTTCCGTGGCCATACCGTTCGTCAGGTCGATGAAGGCATCGCCATAGGCGGCATTCAGCAGCAGTTGATGGGTGCCGGCGGAAACAACCTCGTGGCTCCCACGGTCAAAGCGCCGGCCGTTTTCGTCGATGACCGCAGCAAAGGGGCCGCGGTACATGATTGTTTTATTGTCCGCACACTCCGCGCTGCTTGCCGACTTCACTGCAGTTAGGGTCACCGAACGGAAGATGATGTCCTCAATGACCTGCCAGGGTTGCGGGTCCCACTTGTCGTAGCAGACGCCGCTGAAGCCGGCGGCCGCAAAGGCATTTGCGAATTCGCTTTCCTCGAAGGCGCCGGAGATGCAGCCGCTCCAGAGATCGGGGTCCTGCTTCATGGACTGCGGAACCATCCGGTCGCTGACGATATCCGAGATCGCGATACGACCGCCCGGCTTGAGGACCCGGAATATCTCCCTAACCAGTTGCGACTTCTCGTTGTCGGCCACCAGGTTCAGCACGCAATTGGAAATCACCAGGTCGACCGAAGCGTCCGGAATGAGTGGGGCTTCATGGCGCTGCCGTTGTTCCCAGGCCTTGAGCGCACTGTAGTCAGCGGGTTGTCTGACCGGGTTGGCTGCAAGGTAATGACCCAGGGTATCGATATCCAGTGCCAGGTCCTGGATATAGCCCTTGACGAAG
>Ga0316191_10004844_pt1 | contig 10085 bp, 9 predicted proteins | sample Eddworburr2cm_MG_FD_204928 | JGI IMG/M metagenome (GOLD analysis project Ga0316191, IMG submission 204928) | Coastal sediment microbial communities from Maine, United States - Eddy worm burrow 2 cm | ecosystem: Environmental > Aquatic > Marine > Coastal > Sediment | place: USA: Maine | collected... | reverse complement strand
AGGTGTCTTTCTAGATTTGCGAGGACGAAAAATGTCGAGCATAGGAAAACTGAAATATGTCGCATTGGCCGGGGCGCTGATTTGGTCATCGCTGGCGGTCGCCGAGGTCGAAAAGGCGGCACAGGCGGACGAGCGTGAGCTGGAGGCGCGTGCCCAGGAGGCGGAGATGCGTCAGCTCGAAGCCGAAGAGCGGCTGAAGGAAGCGCAGGCGCGTTTGGAAGAGGCGGCCCGCGAGGTGGCCGAGCTCAGTCTGGAAATGAGCGCGGTCGAGATGCCGGATATGCGCATCGTGCAGCGAATGGCGATGAAAAGTAAGCGGGCCATGCTCGGGATAAACATTGGTCGGAGCGGCGCGGGTGAGCCCGGGGTGGCGGTTGCCGGGGTAACGCCGGGCGGACCGGCTGATGAGGCCGGCATCAAGGTTGGCGATGTGCTCATAAGTGTCGACGGTAAATCCCTTGGCGAGGGCGGCAGCAGCGGTAACAAGGCTCTGCTGGAGCATATGAAGACTGTGGAACCCGGGGATGAGGTCGAGATCGAGCTCAAACGTGATGGCAAAAACAAGACCGTGAATGTCGCGACCGAGAATTTTGCGCCGATGGTTTGGGCCTACGGTGGAGACGACGTTCCGGACTTCGATGTCGTCGTGGCCCCGGAGGCGGATTTCGAGATTGCCCGGCATGCGCGGGGATCGGACTTCTACAGCAGCTGGGGGCGAATGGAACTCGTGACGCTGACCGAAGCCCTTGGCGATTACTTTGGCACAACCGAGGGACTGCTGGTCGTGCGGGCACCGGGCGACGACCGGCTCGGCCTGCGCGACGGTGATGTGATCATCCGGATCGGCGACCGCGAGCCGACCGGGCCCGGTCATGCAATGCGGATTCTGCGCAGCTACGAGCCCGGCGAGACCGTTGCAATAGAAATAATGCGGAAGAAAAAGCGCCAGTCTTTAGCGGTCGAGATTCCTGACCGGCGGATGAGTCTGCGCGCGCCGTTGCCACCGCGCCCTGTGCGTGCCCCGGCAGCGGCATCCGCGCCCGCGGTCGCGCGTCCGCCGAGACCCGCCAGCAGCAACACCACCACCTGAACACATTTTGTTCGTGCAGCGCGGCCGGCCTTAGTGCCGGCCGCGCTTTTTGAGCTCGCCGGTTGAGGGTTCTGCTACCATCCGCGGCCATGTACCGCAGTGATTTCGCTTTCGATCTGCCGCCGGAACTGATTGCCCAGAAACCGCTCGCCGAACGCGCGGCCAGCCGGCTGTTGCACCTGGACGGGGAGACAGGTGAGCTCGACGACGGTGTTTTCACCGATTTGCCCGCTCTCCTCGAGGCCGGTGACCTGATGATTTTCAATGATACCCGGGTCATTCCGGCGCGTTTGTTCGGGCGCAAAGCCAGCGGCGGGCGCATCGAATGCCTGATCGAGCGCGTCGCGAGCGAGCGCGCTGCGCTGGCCCACATCCGGTCGAGCAAGGCGCCGCGCGGCGGAACCTCGCTGCTGTTCGATAGCGGCTGTGAGGCGCGTGTCCACGGTCGCCGCGGCGATTTGTACGAGCTCCAGTTCGACAGACCGGTGCTGGCGTTTCTCGACGCCCATGGTCATGTACCGTTACCGCCGTATATTGACAGAAGCGACAACGCCGGCGACCGCGAGCGCTACCAGACCGTCTATGCGGACAAGGCCGGCGCGGTCGCCGCGCCCACGGCCGGGCTGCATTTCGACGACGCGCTGCTGGCCGCGCTCGACCGGCGCGGTATCCGCCGTGCGTTCATTACGCTGCACGTCGGTGCCGGCACCTTTCAGCCGGTGCGGGTCGAGAATCTGGCGGAGCACCGGATGCACAGCGAGGTCGTGCAGCTGGAGCAGTCCGTATGCGACGAGATCGCCGCGGCGAAAAGCCGCGGCAGCCGCGTCATTGCGGTAGGCACCACCAGTGTGCGCGCGCTTGAATCGGCCGCCAGCGATGGTGCGGTGAGGCCATTGCACGGGGAGACCGATATTTTTATCCGGCCCGGCTACGAGTTTCGCTGCGTGGACGCCATGGTGACCAATTTCCATTTGCCGGAATCGACGCTGCTGATGCTGTTGTGCGCATTTGCCGGTTACGAGCAGGTGATGCGCGCATACGCTCACGCGGTGGCCCGGCGCTACCGTTTTTTCAGCTATGGCGATGCCATGTTCGTTACCCGCCGGTCCGCGGAGCGGGGGCCGTGAAATTCGAATTGCTGGGTAGGGATGGCGCGGCGCGGCGCGGACGGCTCGGCCTCGCGCGGGGCGTTGTAGACACGCCGGCATTCATGCCGGTGGGGACGTACGGCACCGTGAAGGCGATGACGCCCGAGGACGTCGCCGGGACAGGGGCGCAGATCATTCTCGGCAACACCTTTCACCTGATGTTGCGGCCGGGTACGGAAATCGTCCGTGCGCATGGCGATTTGCATGGCTTCATGCACTGGCAGGGGCCGATCCTCACCGACTCGGGCGGGTTCCAGGTCTGGAGTCTTGCGGCAAGGCGGCGGATCAGCGAGGAAGGAGTCCGGTTCCAGGCCCCGACCGACGGCTCCGATGTCTTCCTGAGTCCGGAGGTGTCGATGCGGGTGCAACGCGATCTCGGAGCCGACATCGTGATGATATTCGACGAATGCACGCCCTACCCGGCCAGCGAGAGCGAGGCGCGGAAGTCAATGGAATTGTCGCTGCGCTGGGCGGCGCGCAGCAGCGCCGCTCACGACGGCAACCCGGCCGCGTTGTTCGGAATAGTGCAGGGAGGCGTTTACACGGACCTTCGGCTCGAGTCGCTGCGCGGGCTGGTGGAGATAGGCTTTGACGGCTATGCGCTCGGGGGATTGTCGGTGGGCGAGAGCGCCGCCGAGCGCAACTCAGTGCTCGAAGCTGTCGTGCCGTTCATGCCCGACGAGGCGCCTCGCTACCTGATGGGCGTGGGTACGCCGGAGGATATCGTCGAGGCGGTGCGACGCGGGATCGATATGTTTGACTGCGTCATGCCAACCCGGAATGCGCGCAACGGGCATCTCTTCACCCGCACCGGCGTGGTACGAATTCGTAATGCGAAACACCGTGAGGATACCGGGCCACTGGACCCCGAATGTGGCTGCTATACCTGCCGTAACTACAGCCGCGCCTACCTCCGTCACCTGGATCGTTGTGGCGAGATGCTGTCGGCGCGGCTCAATACCCTTCACAACCTGTATTTCTACCAGGAGCTGATGCGTGGCCTGCGCGAGGCGATAGGCGCCGGCAGTCTCGACGCCTTCGTATCCGGGTTCTACGCCCGGCAGGGGAAATCGGCGCCTGCTGTGTCATAATAGCGCGCTTGATGCGGCCGCCCGGGTGGCCGGAGAGCAACGAATTGAGACGACTTCGGCCCCTGGAGTTCATGCAGGGGTCAGAGTTTCGAACGAGGAACAACTATGGATTTCTTTGTCCAACCGGCCTGGGCGCAGGCCGCCCAGCAGCAACCCGACATGCTGACGAGCTTCTTGCCGCTGATTCTTATTTTTGTGGTTTTCTATTTTCTGCTGATCCGTCCGCAGAGCAAGCGGGCCAAAGAGCATCGCGCCATGGTGTCTGCCCTGCAGCCTGGTGACGAGGTGATTACCGGCGGTGGCGTTGTCGGCAAGGTCACGGCGACGGACGACCAGTTTGCGACGGTCGAAGTCGCGAAGGGTGTCGAAGTCAAAGTGCAGAAAGGCTCCGTTTCAGCGGTTCTGCCCAAAGGCACCTACAAAGGCGACTGACTCACCCGGAGCAGTTCGCATTCCCCTTCAGTTTCGAGTTCAGGCAGGTTCTAAATGAACCATTACCCCGTGTGGAAAAACATTCTTCTGGCTGCCGTTGTGGCCGTGGCATTTGTGTTGGCGCTGCCCAACCTGTTCGGCGAGGATCCGGCGGTCCAGGTGGCGCGCGAAGACTACGATTCGGTCGGGCAGGGCACCCTCGAGCAAATCAGGGAGGCGCTCGAGCGCGAGGGTGTCGCGTATCGCACCGCCTTTCTCGACGAAGGCCGGGCCCTGATCCGCTTCGCCACGACCGAGGACCAGTTTCGTGGCCGCGATGTGATCGAATCCGGGTTCGACAACGGGTTTACTGCCGCACTGACCCAGGCGCCGCGTACCCCCGGCTGGTTACGCAGTATCGGTCTGAAACCCATGAGCCTTGGACTGGATCTGCGCGGCGGCGTGCATTTCCTGTACGAAGTCGATATGGATGCCGCGGTTTCGCAAACGCTGGACCGTTACGAGCGCGACTTCAAGTCGCTGCTGCGCGATGAGGAGTTGCGCTATCGCAGCGTGCGTCATCAGGACAATGCAGTGCGCATCGTCATGCGGGATGACGCCGATCTCGGTGCGGTCGAGGAGTTGATCGAGCGCGAGGATCCGGAGCTGAACATCCGCCGTGACGAATCCGGCGACACGTCCGCGCTGCTCGTCAGTATGACCGAAGAGCAGGTCAAGCAACGCCAGGATCTCGCGATCGATCAGAACATCATTACGCTGCGCAATCGCGTCAATGAGGTGGGGGTGGCCGAACCGGTGGTGCAGCGGCAAGGCGCTGACCGGATTGTCGTGCAGCTTCCCGGTGTCCAGGACCCGACCCGCGCCAAGAAAATTCTCGGCGCGACGGCGACCCTGGAGTTTCGCCTTGTCGACCAGGACGGCAACGCCTACGAGGCCGAGCGCACCGGGCGAATACCGTTCAACAGCAAGCTGTTCAAGGAGCGCGATGGCACGCCGATTCTGCTGAATCGCGATGTGATTGTCACTGGTGATCAGCTCGTGGATGCCTCCTCGGGATTCTCGGAAGGCAGCCCTTCGGTCAACGTCAGCCTCGACGCCAAGGGCGCGAGCAATATGCTCGAGACGACCAAGCGTAATCTCGACAAGCCCATGGCCGTGGTATTTATCGAGAAAAAACGCGAGTTTCGCGATCGCGATGGCGAGGAAATCGAAGTCGATGTGACCGAGGAAGAGGTCATCAGTGTGGCCACTATTCGCGGCGTATTCTCATCGCGTTTCCAGATCACCGGCCTGACCAGTCCCGAATCGCGCGATCTGGCATTGTTGCTGCGAGCCGGTTCGCTGGCAGCGCCGATCTACATCGTCGAGGAACGCACTATCGGTCCTAGTCTCGGCCAGGACAACATCGACAAGGGGTTTCTCGCGGTTAAAGTCGGGTTCCTGTTAGTGGTCATTTTCATGGCGTTCTACTACAGGGTTTTCGGTCTGGTCGCGGATTTCGCGTTGCTGATGAACCTGGTTCTGATCGTCGCATTGCTGTCACTGCTGCAGGCTTCGCTGACGCTGCCGGGTATTGCGGGAATCGTGCTGACCGTCGGCATGGCGGTGGACGCCAATGTGCTCATCTTCGAGCGAATTCGCGAGGAGCTCGCGATAGGCAACTCACCGCAGGCGAGTATCCACGCCGGCTATGAAAAAGCCTTCTCGTCGATCGCGGACGCCAATGTGACGACGCTGATCGCGGCGCTGGTGCTGTTCACATTCGGTACCGGCCCCATCAAGGGATTCGCGGTGACGCTGTCGCTCGGCATCATTACGTCGCTGTTTACCGCCATTCTGGGTACCCGAGCGATCATCAACCTGATCTACGGTGGCCGTCGCGTCGAGCGGCTGGCGATCGGCTAGGAGTCGAACGATGCAGCTAGTTTTCAAACGTGAATGGGACTTTATGGGGCGACGCCGGTTTTTTATCGCGATGTCGCTGACACTGATGGTTCTTGCGCTGATTTCGCTCGGTACGCGCGGTCTCAATTTTGGTATTGATTTCACCGGCGGTGCACTGATCGAGGTCGGTTACCCCGGGCCTGCCGATCTCGGTGCCGTGCGTGATGCGCTCGGTGCCGCCGGCTTCGATGATGCGCAGGTACAGAATTTCGGTACTTCGCGCGACGCGCTGATCCGCTTGCGACCCAACGAAGACCTCGATGGCGCAACGCTCGGCGAGACGGTGATGGACGTACTGAGCGCCGCCGATCCGGAGGTGTCGCTGCGCCGGGTCGAGTTCGTTGGTCCCCAGGTGGGCGAGGATCTGCGCGAGCAGGGCGGGCTCGCGATGTTGTTCGCGTTGTTGCTCATCCTTGCCTATGTGGCGTTCCGCTTCCAGTGGAAATTTGCGCTGGGTTCTGTTGCCGCGCTGTTCCACGACGTGTTGCTGACGCTCGGCTTTTTCTCGGTGCTTCAGCTCCCCTTCGACCTGTCGGTTCTCGCTGCTGTGCTCGCGGTGATCGGTTATTCGCTCAACGACACGATCGTGGTCTTCGATCGTATTCGCGAGAATTTCAGACATCACCGCAAGGGCGATCCGGCCGAGATCATGAATCACTCGATCAATCAGACGTTGAGCCGTACTCTGATTACCAGTGGCACGACGTTGCTGGTGTTGCTGGCCCTGTTCCTGCTCGGCGGGGAGGCCATCCGGCCGTTCTCACAGGCGCTGATCGTGGGCGTCGTGGTCGGTACCTATTCCTCTATCTATGTCGCCAGCGCCACCGCTTTGCAGCTCGATGTCAGCCTTGCTGATCTTGCGGCGCCGGTGAAGCGTGACGACGCCGATGAGCACGGTGCCGTGACCTGACTTTGTGGCGCGGCCGTTCGCGCCGCTCCAACCGATCCGGGTAAGCAGCGGGCCGGGCGCAGTGCGTCCGGCCCGTTTCGTTGCGCGCTTTGCTTCGAGGGTGAATGGGTGAACGCAGCGGCACCGGGTCTGCCCCCCGGGGCAGGGCTATGGCACGCGCAGGACGACCCGCTTGCCGGTCTCGATGACGACTTCGCGCACGCACGGGGACTGTCCGTTGACCGCCAGCTCGATGACATGGGTGCCGCTCGTCAGCGTGAGCAGTGCCGGCGCGGCGCCAACATGGCGACCGTCAACCCGGATCGCCGCACCCGCGAGTTCGGTCAATATCCGCACCTGGCCTGTCGGCGGTCCGCCCGCTGGCTGTTCGGCTGGAGGGGGGCTGACGAGCGCCGGATCCGCAGGGGCCGGCTGGAGCCGGGGCGGACGATCGGTGTCGGCCTGCTGCCCAGGGTGGCCCTCGGTCTTACCGCTGCCGCCTGCCAGCGCCAGAGCGGTGAATCCGCCAAGGACCAGCACTGCCATCGTCCGCGCGGCCACGCTACCGGCGTAAAAGTGCCGTGACGTCGGTATTGGGCCAGTGCTTGTTGCTGAATCGGGGTCACAACGCGCGGTTGACAACTGCGAAGCCACGCTGCTGAATGGCCCCGAAACCCGGGCTAGCGCAAATTCGCGGGGACGTGCGGAGCCAGCGTCCGAACCAGGGCGGCAAAAACCTTGGGGCTGCCAGCGACAATATTGCCGGTTTTCATATACTCCTCGCCGCCTTTCAGGTCGGAAACCAGGCCGCCTGCCTCGCGCACCAGCAACACGCCCGCGGCGAGATCCCATTCCGCCAGGCCGAGTTCCCAGAACCCGTCGAAGCGGCCCGCGGCGACATATGCCAGGTCCAGCGCGGCCGCACCCGGACGGCGTATGCCGGCGACGCTCTCCGTTACCGCTTTCATCATTTGCAGATATTCGTCCATCCACACGGCATTGGCGCGATAGGGGAATCCCGTGCCAATCAGTGCTCCGGTGAGGTCTTTGCGTGCACTGACGCGAATACGGCGGCCATCGAGTTGCGCGCCCGTCCCCCGCGAGGAGGTGAATAGTTCCTGGCGCATCGGGTCGTAGATCACGCCATGCTCGAGTCGGCCGCGCTGCCTCAGCGCAATGGAGACCGCGAATTGGGGGTAGCCATGGATGAAATTCGTTGTGCCGTCGAGCGGATCGATAATCCACTGGAAGTCGCTGTGGCCGTGACTCCCGGTTTCCTCACCAAGGAAACTGTGGTCCGGATAACTCCTGCGGATCGTCTCGATGATCTCGTGTTCCGCCGCGCGGTCGACCTCGGTCACCAGTTCGTTGTGCGCCTTGGCATCGACCTGGATCGAGGACAAACGATTGAGGCTGCGGACGATGACGTCACCGGCCCGGCGGGCTGCGCGCACTGCAATGTTCAACAACGGATGAGCGGCCAAAATACGACTCCAGGCAGGGCGATGGTTTGCCGAAAAGGACGTTGAGTGCACCGCAACGGCGAGGGCGCATTAGAATATCAGGTTTGCACACGCCCCCAAACGTTCGGATTGAAGAGTTTATGAGTTCAGCCAGCCCACTCGGTGCCGTTCGCATCGTTCTCGTTGAAACAACCCATCCCGGAAACATCGGCGCGGTAGCCCGAGCCATGAAGAATATGGGACTGTCCGATTTGCGCCTGCTGCGGCCGCGCCATTTCCCGGATGGCGAAGCGCGCGCACGTGCTTCGGGCGCTGGCGACGTCCTGGCCGCGGCCCAGGTGCACCAGACTCTGGACGAAGCCATCGCCGATTGCGGCCTGGTGATCGGCGCCAGCGCGCGCCTGCGCAGCCTGGCCTGGCCGATGACCACGCCGCGCGAGGCCGCCCGAACCCTGGTCGAGAATGCAGGTCATACGCCGGTGGCGGTGTTATTCGGCCGCGAGAAATCCGGCCTGACCAACGAAGAGCTGCAGCGCTGCAGGCTTCTGATGCACATCCCGGCCAATCCCGTTTACACTTCGCTGAATCTGGCGATGGCGGTGCAGATTCTGGCTTACGAGCTCTGGATCGCGGCAAGCGGGGACAGCGTCGCGGCGCCGGATCCGGAGTTCCCACTGGCGAGCGACGCAGAAGTCGAACGTTTCTACCAGCATCTCGAGCAGGTGCTACTGGAGACAGGGTTTCTCGATCCCGATAATCCTCGCCTGCTCGTTTCGAGACTCAGGCGCTTGTTTGGGCGCATCGGTCTCGACCAGAATGAAGTGAACATACTGCGCGGCATCCTGGCGAGCGTTCAGCAACCGAAGAGACGCTGATCTGCCGGCCACGGCCGCGACGTCGACGGGACAATCTGAACATGAGCGACAACGACTGTATTTATCTCGACTACGCAGCGACCACTCCGGTCGATCCGCGAGTTGCGGCCGCGATGTGCGAATGCCTGACGCGCGAGGGGGTGTATGCGAATCCGTCCTCGCTACACGGTCCCGGGCGGGCTGCCGGGCGCGTGGTCGAGGCTGCGCGAGGCAAGGTTGCCGCGGTTTTCAACTGTCGGCCCGAGGAAATCGTCTGGACCTCGGGCGCGACCGAATCCGACAACATGGGGCTGATCGGCGTGGCCTGCTACAACCGCGACCGCGGCAAGCACATCATCACCAGTCGCACCGAGCACAAAGCAGTCCTGGATACCTGTGCGTGGCTGGAGAAGGAAGGTTTCGATATCACCTATCTGGTGCCCGGGCGTGATGGTGAAGTGACCGCCGAGCAGGTTGCAGAAGCGATCCGCGACGACACCATTCTGGTGTCACTGATGCATGTGAACAACGAGATCGGGGTCGTCCAGGATATCGCCGCTATCGGCGCCGTTTGCCATGCGAACTGTGTATTGTTCCATGTCGATGCAGCACAGAGCGCGGGCAAGCTTCCCATCGATCTCGGCAATTTGCCGGTTGACCTGATGTCGGTATCCGGGCACAAATTCTACGGACCCAAAGGGGCGGGCGTCCTTTTCGTGCGTTCCGAGCCGCGCTGCAACCTCGCGCCGGTGGTCCACGGTGGCGGTCAGGAGCGAGGGCTGCGCCCGGGGACGCTTGCGACCCACCAGATTGTGGGCCTCGCCACCGCGCTGGAAATTGCCGCGGACGAGCTGGATCCTGAGGCGACGCGTATTGCGGCGCTGCGGGACAGGCTTTGGGACGGTCTGAGCGCGCTTGGCGGTGTGCACCTCAACGGCCACCCGGAGCGCCGCGCTCCCGCTATTCTCAACGTCAGTTTCGAAGGGGTCGAGGGCGAGAGCCTGTTATTCATGTTGCGCGAACTTGCAGTCTCCAGCGGTTCCGCGTGCTCGAGCGCCAGCCATGAGGGTTCCTATGTTCTGCGGGCTTTGGGCCGGGATGACCAGATGGCGCAAAGCTCCATCCGTTTCAGTATCGGGCGCTTTACGACCGAGGATGAGATCGATCGTGCGTT
>Ga0316191_10004843_pt1 | contig 10086 bp, 9 predicted proteins | sample Eddworburr2cm_MG_FD_204928 | JGI IMG/M metagenome (GOLD analysis project Ga0316191, IMG submission 204928) | Coastal sediment microbial communities from Maine, United States - Eddy worm burrow 2 cm | ecosystem: Environmental > Aquatic > Marine > Coastal > Sediment | place: USA: Maine | collected... | reverse complement strand
GAGATGCTCGCGTTCCCAGCGAGCCAGCCATTCATATAAGGCTTTGGCTTCGGGGTCCGATGTGGTTTCAGCACTTTCTGAGTAAAGTTTGACGGCGTGTTCCTCCATCGAGATCGCTGCTGAAATTGCTGCGGCTTCAAAACCGGCGGCGGAGATTTTCTCCTTGATTTCAGGGGTTAATACATTTAATGCCACACGGCTGCCGTCTGAATCGTTGTAATTGCCAGGAATGAATTTTTTTTCTTTGCCATATGCCTTAAACTGTTGAGACAGTATATCTATATGATTCTGTTCTTCAGCTGCCATCGTTTCAAAAACATCCCGAACACTTTTGCTTTCAGTTTTTTCTGCAACTTTTTGATAAAAGGCCTTACCTCTTCTTTCGAGTAAAATCGCCTGCTTCAATATGTCAAGGCTCGCATTTTGTTTCACGGAATACTCCTTTTAACGTCTGTTAATGTGTGCATTTCCATTAAAAATATTCTTTTGAGAATGAATCGATCATTCAAATATCAGCATTTGAACGGATAAAAGTGGTGAAAACAGTAGCCCTGAGGGTTCCCATATTGCATTTCCGTATTGATGAGACACTGCCCTATGGTCTGTCTGGAAACTTCTTCGTAATCCGGTCGTTCTTGTTCATCATTCTTGCATGCCATACATATTGCCTGATGATAATAAACGGAAAGAATTACTCAGATCCTTTGGATCTAATTTATGCTCACACCGGTAACAATGCGTGGCACATGACAGTTTTTCAGCCCAATCGTCTTTCATTTTCCGTTCCCTCTTTTAATTGGAGAAAAAAATACCCGGCCGCTTCGATTCCACCCCGTCAATCTATAACGATACCCGTGCTGTTTCAGCCATTTGAATCAGAACCCGGCGTATCTTGAAAGGCAATATTTTTGATTGTTTTGTCTTTTGACATTTTAAAGGTTGAAGTGAACGTAAGCACGGACCTTTCCTCTTCATTATAAACGGTCGCCTGACCGTGTAATATTCTTTCTTTTTGATTCGTAACCTTTGCTCGGGCAGTAACAATGCCTTGTTTAACCGGATAGAGAAACTTCGTTTCCAAAGAAACCGTGGCAAAATGAGTCTGAGGATCGATGATGCTCTTGATGGCCATGACAACCGCGGTATCGGCTAAACTCACCAAAGCACCGCCGTGCATCAGTCCGCCGCCTTGAGCAAAATCGACAAAAAAAGGCATGGTCAATGTTGCCCGGCCCGCGCTGGCCTCGACAATTTTCATATTCAGCAGTCTCTCGAACGGCGCACAACTAATCCAGCTTTCCATTTCAAATTTGTGCGGCCCGGTCAAATGTTCCGTATTTTCCATTTGGCTGTTATTTTATTGTCCTAAACGTCATCTTTGTTATCGATTATTTTTTTCTTGTTACCGCAATCTTTAATGTCACCTGCTTCCCGTTTTCCCAGGGCCAAAACATTGCAAGAACCATAATACCATCGTAATCTTTTTGAAACAACGTCTGATTTAAAAAGATGCCTCCAAACTCATCGGCAACCTTTTCATGAATTATTGACGGTTCCAATCCGGATGGCTTTACGGCAGGCCCTAACAAATCTTCTAAAATTTTACTGTAATGATCCAACTGTTCAGTAAAAATAACGATCTCGGCATACTCATCGTTGATACATCGATTTTCAAAAATTTTTAAATCCCCGAAATTTTCAGTGATCTCTTGTATTTTCATATTTTTTAACATTCGGTGAACACTATGGGATTAATAATTGCTAATTGATCGAAAAAACGTGGAGGAAATATTATACGTGTTTATTTTTTATTTAACTCACCGGAAATCTTTGAAATGGCTTCTACCAACATATATACGGATTGTAAACCTTATAGTTGCATAAACAGCATGGGAAAATGGAATTAAAGAATCGCACAAACAAAAAGGGGCTTCTGTTAAAAAGCCCCTTTATAATATTTCATCCGGCGGTTATGTTTTATGCCTTAACATTATAACCTTTGTGAATGATTAACCTTGCTGATATTTGGCCTCCATTTCCCGTCGATCATCCATATCCATGAGTACTCTTTCCCTGGCCTTGTCGATACCCAGAGCTTTTCGTTTTTTGTCGATATGGGCGATCATCTTATGGGCGTGTTTCACCGGATCCGGCTCACAGTCCCACATGCCGCCGTAAATATTTTCCAGCTCCTTGTACAGATAATCCTTAAATACCGGAGCCCCGTCCAGAGGCATATGATATCCAAAGACCGTGTACACACCGGATGTCACAAAATAATGTCCGATGCTGATGGCCTTTTCACTCATCCATTCCGGAGCACTTCCGGCTGCGGGCAGATCCTGGAGGTCATTTCCAAGACCACCGGCTTTAACAACTTCCGTTGCCGCCAGAAGGATACGGCTGTTGTCGACACAGGATCCCAGGTGAAGCACCGGAGGAATCCCCACCGTCTCGCACACTTCCGCAAGACCCGGACCACAGAAAACCTGGGCCGTTTCCGGTGTGAGAAGTCCATGCATACCCGCAGCTATGGCGCTGCATCCCGTGGTCAGAACCAGCACGTCATTTTTGATGAGCTCTTTAATAATGACAATGTGCTCTTCATTGTGCTTGGTCCGGGCATTGTTGCAACCCACAACACCGGCAACGCCACGGATGCGGCCGTTGATGATGTTGTCGTTCAAGGTGTAATAGGATCCGCGGAACGTCCCGCCCAGATGGTACTCGATGGACTCTACACCAAAACCGGCAATCTGGGTGGCTTTGTGTTGCGGGATCATGACTTCAGCCCCGCGGTTTTCAAAATTGTCAATGGCCATGGTAACAATCCGCTTGGCGTCGTCCATGGCATGATGCTCGTCAAACTCGATATGAACCACGTTGTCCTGCTCCATCTTGGCAATGGGATGGGTGGTGATCAGTTTGGTGTGAAAGCACTTGGCCACATTGGCCAGATTCTGGAACACACACTGTACATCCACCACCATGGCATCACAAGCACCGGTGATAATGGCCAGCTCCTGCTGCAGGAATGTCCCTGCCTGAGGAATGCCGTGTCGCTGCAGCATCTCATTTCCGGTACAGCAAATGCCGCCCAGTTGAATCCCTTTGGCCCCTTTTGAATGGGCATACTCGATCATATCCTGGGATTGGGAGGCGGCCACGATCATTTCGGACAGAATCGGTTCATGTCCATGAACAATGATGTTTACCTGGTCTTCCTTCATGATACCCAGATTGGCCTCTGACTGTAATGGAGAGGGGGCTCCGAACATAACATCCTGAAGATCGGTGCCTATCATACTGCCGCCCCAGCCGTCGGCAAGGGATGCTCGGGTGCATTGTTTAACAAGATTTTTATAATCCTGGTCAACCCCCATGTGGGTCCGGTGCATAATCTCAACAACTTCCCGATCGATATTGCGGGGTAAAACTCCCAGCTTTTTCCAGCGTTCATAAAGGGGCGCCGGGGCTCGCTTCAGATAGGCCAGTTCGCCTTCGGGCTTGCCCCATTCAGCCACTGCTTTTTCAGCCACTTCAAGGGCGATTTCATCAAAATCCCGGTCCATTGTTTCGCCGTCTTTTTCAACCGTAGTGGCCACATCAAAGTAGGGTGCGATTTGGATCAGTCTTTCCGGAGATTTTATCGTGTAATCTTCGGATTCTTTTCTGGCCACCGACAAAAAGACTTCGGCCACAGCACGTCCGTGATCTGAATGGGCCGACGCACCGGCTGCAACCATGCGGGCAAAGTTTCTGGCCGCGATGGTGTTGGCCGTAGCACCGCACAACCCTTTTCGGGTATCTTCGCCTTCGATCCCGGCCTTGGGCATCGGCAGGCGACACGGCCCCATGGCACAGTTTTTACAGCAGGTACCCTGCATTCCAATATTACAGGGCTTCATGGTCACCGCTCGGTCAAAAACAGTATCGATATCCAGTTTCTGAGCCCGTGCGATCATTTCCTGGGTGGCAACATCCATGGATGATGCGATCGGATCCGCCATCTTTTTCGGCTTTACAACTTTTGTTAACTTTTTCTCTTCTGCCATTAGAGGTTCCTCCTTCTGGTGTTTTTTATTAATACAAAAATAGATTCATTATAATTTAATTTTATCACGAGTGATATCCAAATATCTCTTTAATGAGAATGATTACTATTAACACCCTTTAAAAGTACGGGTCAAGTTATTTATTAAAAATTGTGCACATTATTTGACAAAAGGTACAAGAAAGCTTTACTGAGAAAAACAGATCCACAAAATGATGTTCCAGCGGAAAACAATTTCAGATAAGGTATTTGTTGAACCATAGGGTGAAAAACCCGAGTAGAATTTTATTTAAAAAGGCGGTTTTAATATGATGTATTATCGGTATATGGATAGTCCTGTGGGCAGGCTTTTGATGGCCGGAGACGATAAGGGGTTGCACCTTGTCCGTTTTCCCAAAGGGAACAGACCCGATTTGCCGGAATCCGATTGGGTGGAAGCCCGAAAGCCGTTTGAAGAGGCTGTTTACCAGCTTGAAGCTTATTTTGACGGAAAACTAAAATATTTCTCTCTGAACATGTGTCTGGGTGTTACGCCATTTCAAAAAAAGGTGTTGAGGGTACTTCAACAGATTCCTTACGGAGAGACGGCATCCTATGGTGAAGTAGCTGAAAAAATTGGAAATTCTTTTGCGAGCCGAGCGGTAGGGCAGGCAAACGCCCGGAATCCGATTCCCATTGTTATTCCATGCCACCGGGTTGTGGGCACCAACGGGACGCTGACCGGGTTTGGCGGGGGTATCGAGGTGAAACAGGCCCTCCTTGATCTGGAACAACGGTATCGGTAACCCTAAATGTCCGTCGGGGCGTCCCCTTAAAATGAATCCTGATCTGACCGAACGGCCGACACAGGAGGTTCGTTCCGATCCGTTATTTTTTTTTACGTCCAAGCCTTTCCTTGCTTTGGCAGTTCTTTAAAACTCTGTATGTGTTTTTCTTCTTCTTTAATGATTTCATGCAGTTGGTCGAGGGTTTCTCGATCCTCGATCAGCGGCTGAAGCATTTTATAAAACAGTATCGTGTCTTTTTCAAATTCAATGGCCAATTTGATCAGGTCTTCGACCTGTTCAAGGGTGAAAAAATCGACATCCTTGAGTGTAAAATTTTGAGTGCCCACCGCGTTTCGCAACAAAGCCCTGCCGATTTTTTCCTGTTCAGGGTGGTCCCCGGTGTCTGGAACCTTATCTTTCAGTGCCGCAAACCATTTCAAATGTTTGCCTTCTTCATCGGCCAGCCACTGTAGAAGGGAACTCAGAGATGGATCTTTAATTTTTTTTGCAGCGTCTCTATAGATACGCTCTCCGTTTTCCTCGATTTGTATGGCGATATCAACAATATCCTTTATGGAAAACATGCTTTTGTTCCTCTATAATCTCATCTGATTAAGGATCATTCCCCAGAATGATAGCCAGCGGGACCACATGGATGTCATCTGAAATTTCTCTGGTAGCGCCGAGTTCCCAGTCAATACACCTGGCTCCACCGTCGAGCAGACGTTCCACTTCTTGAACCAGACCCTTTATATTGATGACCGGATGGCGGGAAAAAACTTCCGGCAATCCATACGTAAGACTGCAGCTAATACATCGTCCGGGCCGCTGGGTCAGACACAGCTCAAACTCAAGCCGGTTTTTTCGGTGGTTTTTGAATTCAAGACGAATATCGTAAGCCCCCTCTGCCGAATCTCCGTAAAGGGCATCAAAGAACCGGCCTGAGCGGTCTTCGGGAAACAGCTTTTTCAAAACACCCGGCGTAAAAATATCGTTGAAATTCTTAGCGTCCATCATCAGCGGCACCTCTATTTATTCTTTCGGGTTTTGTCCGAGCATGATTTTCCTTTCAGACATCAATTATCCATGATGGCTTTAATGGAAACCGGTCGATTATTTAAGGTTTTCTGAAGGTTTTGAGTTGACCCCGATTAAAGCAGCTCCCAGGAGCTGGATATAGTCAGGAGGAAAGGTCCTGACCGGAATATCCGTAGACTGAACCAACCCGCGCTCATTCGGCTGTAGATTGTGCATCAAAGTCATAAGGGCATCACTTCTGACCCGTGGGCTCTTGCGAAAATAGGCATTCCTGTTGCCGCCGGCCGCCGATTGGGCATTCGAAACGTCAATAAAAATGAGTTCTCGATGTTTTCGAAGATATTCCACCACCACATCCGGCAATCCTGCAATGGCTCGAGAACCGAAATTTGGAATCCATGGTATTGTGCATTACGGTCTGTCTGTATATAAGAGGAAAACTAACGATTGAAATATAATAAATCGAACCCAGAATAATTACAATAGAAGACTTTTATAAAGAACCCATACCGAAACGGAAAAGAAAATTTCTATTATTTCGCCGGTTTTTTCAGATCAATCGACAACGTTTGTCGCAGAGATAATCATCGCTTAAGTCTTGAAGCTTAGAACTAATAATGCTACAAGCAGGCTGTTAAAGATACCTTTTATCGGTTACGAGGCTGTCTCTTGAAGCCAATTTAACACCTCCCATTCCTTGGCTTGAGCCTTTTGTTAAGAGATTTGCTTTCAAACAACACCTGATTGGGCAAGATTGAACCATGAAACAGCACGAAGTTGTACCGAAAAAACACTCCTTCTTTCAGCGCATCCGCTACTCTGTTTTTCCGGGTACCTTACGTCCTGTGAAGGATGGAAGGGGCTATCGAAGGTTATTCAACAGCCTGATCCTGCACTTTCGGCCCCGTACTGTGCCGGATCGAACCCTCCGATTGACGCTTTCTTGGGGTCTCGGGGGCATGGCTGTCGTGCTGATATTCCTGCTGATTGGGACGGGCGTGTTGCTCAAATTCGTTTATGAGCCGTTTCCTGGCAGAGCCTATGACTCCATCCTACACCTCCAACGGGATGTTTTTTTTGGGCAGCTGATCCGAAACATCCACCATTGGAGCGCCAACCTTCTTTTGATCGTTGCCTTTTTGCATTTTCTAAGGGTCTATTTCACAGGAGCCTTCCACCCGCCACGCCAGTTCAACTGGGTCATCGGGTTGGGTCTGTTTTTTACCGTTCTTCTCTCAAATTTCACTGGATATCTGTTGCCCTGGGACCAACTCGCTTTTTGGGCCGTCACCATCTGCTCCGGTATGCTGGAATATATCCCCGGTGTGGGACTTTGGCTGCAAAAACTCATACAAGGCGGACCCGCAGTCGGGCCGGCCACCTTGTCCAATTTCTACGCCATCCACACGGCCATCCTCCCGACACTTGTCATCACGCTCATGCCCTTACACTTCTGGCGTGTGCGAAAAGCAGGTGGTCTCGTCATTCCCGACACTCCGAAGGAGATTAAGGGAACCCGCGGGGAATCCGTTCCTGCAATTCCGAACCTCATCCTGCGTGAAGTAGTGGTCGCCCTGGTTCTGCTCGCTTTCATTCTCGTCTTTTCAGTGCTTTTCAACGCACCCTTGGAAAGCAAGGCCAATCCCGGGCTGAGTCCCAACCCTACGAAAGCGCCATGGTACTTCGTGGGTATTCAGGAGATGCTCATGCATTTTCATCCACTCTTTTCCCTCTTTTTGATACCGGTTTTCATGATGACCGCATTGCTCATTCTACCGTATATCGATTATAAGAACAATACAGCAGGTGTGTGGTTTGCTTCATTAACGGGAAGGAAGATGGCTGTTGTTGCGGCATTGACGGCAATTGTGGCGATCCCGGCAGGAATTTTAGTAGACGAGTATCTCATCGATTTTTCCACCTGGGCGGACTTCATTCCGCCGTTGATCAGCAACGGTTTGATACCGTTTTTGATAATTCTGGCCGGCAGCGCCGGATTTTACGTGCTGATAAAACGCAAATATGCTGCTACGAACAACGAAGCCATCCAGGCTCTCTTCGTTCTTTTTTTAGTCGCATTTCTCATATTGACGGTAACTGGAATATGGTTCAGAGGCGCCGGCATGAAATTGATGCTGCCGTTTTACTAATGGAAGGTTTTGAAACGGCTTATAGCAACTTGATCGAAAGGTCTTTATGTCTGAAAAAAAAGAAAACCAACATGCGCAATCCAAGGGATCTCGCCGTTCATTCCTCGTCAAACTTTGGATCGGGCTGGGTTTTGTGGCACTTTTAGAGTTTATCGGTGTGGTAACTGCATTTTTCCTTCCCGGCAAAAGACGGGTTACAGCCGACATTGAGAAAACCGTTATCGAAGCCGGTCCGGCAGAAAAATTCCCTCTTGATTCTGTGACCGCATTCGTCAGAGGCAAGTTTTATCTGGTCCGGTTGGAAGACGGCGGGTTTCTAGCCTTATCCCGAAAATGCACCCATCTTGGCTGTACGGTGCCCTGGGTATCCAAGGAAAAAAAATTCGTGTGCCCCTGTCATTCCTCGACATTCGACATTCGAGGAGCGGTGGTCAGCCCTCCGGCGCCCCGGGCTCTTGATATATATCATGTCTTTATGGAGAACAAAGTCGTGAAAGTAGATACCGGCAAAAAAATCAAACGGACTGAATTTCGCTCAGAGGATGTACTCTACCCCAAAAGCGTCTGATTAGAAATGAAAAACTGGAAACTAACCGGATTTATCGCTACCATTGTCATCATGCTGTCTATTCCGGCATATTATCTGAAGGTGGAGTATGGCCAAACCCCACAACACAAAATGGGATGGGAGCCGACGGTGACATTTGTGGGCAGTAAAAAATGTATGGACTGCCACAAGAATGAGTATGACAACTGGCAAAACTCCCACCATGATCATGCGATGGAAGTGGCCAATGAAAATACCGTCCTGGGAGATTTTAACGACGCTGTTTTTGAATTTCATGGGATTAGGTCGCATTTTTATCGCAAGAACGGCCGGTTTTTTGCCCATACCCGGGGACCGGGCGGCAAGATGGGTGATTTTGAAATTACCTATACTTTCGGCTGGTATCCGCTTCAACAGTACCTCGTTCCATTTCCAGGCGGCCGTCTGCAATGCCTTCCCATAGCCTGGAATGTGGAAAAAAGAAAGTGGTATCACCTCTATTCCAAGGCACCTATCGACCCGGAGGACTGGCTGTATTGGACCAACGCCGGTCAGAACTGGAATGGTATGTGTGCCGAGTGTCATTCCACCAATCTTAAAAAGAACTACGATCTCAAAACCGATACCTATCGGACAACATGGTCGGATATCGATGTGGGTTGCGAAAGCTGTCACGGACCAGGCTCCCAACATGTAGAATGGGCTGAAATGCCGGATATGGCACGGCCTCGAACGGAAAATTTTAAACTGACGGTGAAAACCTCCGGGATCAGCTCCCGAAAGCTGGTGGAGCTGTGTGCACCATGCCATTCCAGGCGGGCCGCTCTGGGCGATTACACCCACGCCGAACCTGACCTGCTGGACAGTTTGCTGCCCAGCTTACTCAACGAAAATCTCTACTTTGCCGACGGTCAAATCTTGGAAGAGGTTTATGTTTACGGCTCATTTATCCAGAGCAAGATGTATCATCGCGATGTTCGATGCAACGACTGCCATGAGGTTCACAGCCTTAAACTGGTGAAAGCGGGCAACGACCTCTGTTTTCAATGTCACAGGGTCCATGACTACGATACAAAAGCACATCATTTTCACAAGAAGATGGATGAAAAAGGGGAACCCATCCGATCATCAGGGGGCGAGGTGCTGTTTGACGTCGGCACCGGCGGCGAGTGCGTCCGGTGTCACATGCCGGGCCGAAACTACATGGGCATAGATTATCGGCCGGACCACAGTTTTCGGATTCCCCGGCCCGATCTCAGCAACAAGATCGGTACGCCCGATGCCTGCACGCGTTGCCACACGGACAAAACGTCTCGATGGTCCGACGAGACCATCACCCAATGGTACGGACCGAGCCGCAGGATGCATTACGGTACGGTGATCGACGCCGGCCGAAAAAGGCTGCCCGAGGCACGAAAGGACCTCATCCGATTGGCCGGGGATCCTCTCTACCCTGTAATGGTCAGGGCCACGGCCCTTTCACTTTTATCCGACTATCTCGGTGAGGACACTGAACAGGCCATGAAACTG
>Ga0316191_10004842_pt1 | contig 10086 bp, 8 predicted proteins | sample Eddworburr2cm_MG_FD_204928 | JGI IMG/M metagenome (GOLD analysis project Ga0316191, IMG submission 204928) | Coastal sediment microbial communities from Maine, United States - Eddy worm burrow 2 cm | ecosystem: Environmental > Aquatic > Marine > Coastal > Sediment | place: USA: Maine | collected... | reverse complement strand
AGCTAAAATTTCATTCGAGAAACTCGAGGTACCAGAAGTAATCCATAACGGTCACCACCAGCCCTTCAGCCGGCATCGGCACCAGGAGAAAGTATTTAAAGATCATGCCAACGATAAGTGGCGAGGCGATGGCGACGATCATTGCGGTCCGGTATTTTTTGCGCAGCTCGGCATTATTGCGAATCAGCCTCCATGCATACAGACAGTACGCGATAATAAAACAAAGCGCCAGAATATCAGCCGGGAACGGTACAATTCGTCCCAACGGTTCATTAACTCCGAGTGAAAAGTAAATGATTAAAACAATGACGCCCGCCAGGTAGAAGAAAAAAAGTTTTTTCAGCAGCTCGGCATCATCTAAGTAAAAAGAGGTAATGAAAACTGTCAGGAAAAGGACAGCACTCAAAAAGAAATCAATGCGCGGTATATTCAAATAGACAAACGATAAAAGTAAAACAGAGATTGCGTAAAAGCGAAGATTGGGTATGGAGTTTAAAAATTGTAAAAGCGCTTTACTCAACAACCAACGGGCCGTATCGGCAAATGCTTTGATACCGATCGTCTTGAGTGCGGTTCGGCACAGCAGTCCTCCCAGCAGCATAATCATGCAGCCGACGAACAGTGGAAAAATCGCCGGCGACACATACCAGACGTTCTGAACACCGCCCCAGCTGTCTTTCATCGGCATCTTTAAAGCCTGCAGCACCACCCACAAGCCGAACAAAAATATGGCTGCACCTGAATAAACATCTGCCTTGCGGAGGTTTTCTTGTTTCAACATTATGATATTTCTCCCAAAAGCATACTTAACTGAGGCATCTAATGAAGCTTTTTCAGCTCCCGGCCAATCGCAGAGCGGCGTGAGGCGCAAGGCACAGGGCTCCCGCCTTCGCTTTAATTTCATTTGTTTTCAAAAATCCGATGTCAAACCTTGATATGGCCGCAAAAAGGCACAAAAAGCACAAAAATAAAATTTCAGGGCTTGTAATTTCAATGGGTTACAATGAATAGAAATTGAAATTATGACTTTTTACGAGTTCATCAACCTCAATTGACTGTTTCTTTTCCCATTCAACATTCGATGCTCATTTTTTTGCAACCAGCAGCCACAAAACCCAATGTAAAATAACATAGCGCTTTATGAGATCGAGCCCCCCGATAGGGGCTCGATCACAAGGTTATTTTTAGAATAAAACTATGGTTTAGGAATATTGAGAGAAGCCGGATCTACCTTGGCGGCTTTGAGTTCCCACAAGGTCCATGCAAAATTCGATTCGAGGGCATCGAATACTGCTTTTGATTCGGCCCCGGTTTTGCCGGAGAGCAGGTAATAATTCTCTTTGGCCCAGGTTTGCACTTTTTCAGTGGCAATCGCTTTTTTGAAGGCATCCACTAAAACAGCTTTGTTTTCAGCCGGGACGTCTGTTGGAACTGCAAAACCGATGGCTTGAGAAATCGGCAGGTATTTTGACAGTCCGGGGTAAGAATCAAACGAAGATGGGATCGTTCCCAATCCTTCAACATCAAACGATTCCGGAATTAGCATTCCCAGGGCTCTCAATTTGCCGCCGCGCAGCAGTTGCTGTTGTTCGGCCAGGGAGGTGACAACCACGGATACCTCACCGGCCATGGCCGCGTTCTGGCTGGGGGCAGAACCTTTGTAGGGAATGAAATTGAATTTGGCACCAGAGCCGTTTTCGACCGCCAACAGGTTGAGGTGGTGGATCGAGCCGGCACCACTGGCTGCCGCTTTGATGCTCTTCGGGTTCGCATTGGCCGCTTCGATCAGGTCTTTGAGTGTCTTGTAGGGTGTATCAGGAGTCACCGAGATCACATCCGGTGATCCGCCAACGATAAATACATCCCAAGCATCAAATTTCTTATCCCAACCACCCTGGACACCGGCGGTAACATTCGACTCAGACAGACCGGTCAATGTGTATCCGTCATGTTTTCGAGAATAGCCGAAGTTCATACCGACCGAACCGGCAACTCCGCCGGTTTTATTGATAACATTAATGTTAACTCCCAAGATTTTGGCCATTTCAGCGCTGATGATGCGGTTGCAGGTATCGGTTCCGCCACCGGCACCCCAAACCACGACATTGGTGATGTCTCTTTTCGGAAAATCTTTGGCAAAAGCGCCGGTGGTAACGGCCAGAAGTACTACCAAACAAAAAATTAGCGTCTTTTTCATTGCAAACCCTCCTCTTATGTTGTTATGTTTTGGTTACAGGACCATGCGGTCCCCCCTTTGTTTTTAGCCAGATACAGTTGGCTGTAATTCAGGACCGTTGGTTATTGAAATATCTGCGACAGTTCGTCGCATACACCATATAGGAGGTTAGTTTACTGGAGTGATGGAGTACTGGAGTGTTGGGTGCAAAAGCGGGAAAAAATCTGGTTTATATTCTTTCACCAATTTTTCTTGCAGGCGCCAAACAAGGTTCAGTTTTTTCACTACTCCATTACTCCATTACTCCATCACTCCAATACTCCAGATACAATTAACCTCCGCCTTCGATAAAAAAGCGGATAACTGCAGTTTACCAACAGCCGTGATTTACACTCGATACAGTTGATTTATGGTTGACTCGCATCCCTCCTTTCATATTGCTTCCCCTAATTTCAGGGCTCCTGACCTCAGCCGGATAAGCTTCTCGGGAGACCCTGACAATAAAGGAACCTAAAAAAAATTGTAGAAAAATTAAGCGTAAATTCAAGATGCAACAGTATCTATAAAAAGTTACTATCGACGCCGGTGGATATTGCCTTGCAAACCGTGAAAAACTCGGGTCCAAGTGAGCGTAAAGCCGTCCAGGCCTAAATCTTCAAATACATTTGAGGAATATTTTCGCCGTTTGTTGCAAATTATCCGAAAACGTCGCTGTACGGCCTAACGCTCACTAAGCCCCTCAGACAGTTTCACGATTTACAACGAAAAATCCACCGGCTTATCGCGACAACCTTTGATTTGGTAGTAGAACCGATAAAAAAAAGAAATAAAATTCAGAACGATTCGCCCGAGATCCAGTATTGTTGGCGCGACCACAAACAATTGTATTGCATCAGATTTTACGACATGTCAGTAGTTCTGAATTTAGCAACCGCTTATTTTCGTCACTTGTTTGCCTCCCCGTTTAGCTCCCGTTTAAGATAGGCGAGAGATTTTTTGAAATGCTGACGCATTAAATTTTCGGCGGCCTCGGAATCCCTATCTTTAATGGCTTCAATTACTGCCAGATGCTCTTGAATGGTGTCATTGGGCGCTCTGACCAGGCCTTCGGTCTGCAGAACCTGATAGCTGAAGCTGATAATATTGGTCGTCAGCAATATACTCTTTAAAAATTCTTTGGCACCGACATCGATGACGAAATTATGGAATTGCCGGTCTTCGCGGGCATACCCTTTGTAATTTGATATATTTTTCTGTTTGGCAAAGGGTTGGAAAAAGTTATCTAGTTTTTTTATCTGCGAGTCGGTGATTCTACTAGCCGCGCGTCTGGCGGCAAGACCCTCCAATACTTCACGCAACTCGAAAATGTATACCATTTCTTCTTTGCTGAATAGCCGCACAAAAAAACCTCTGCGCGGAACGGATTCCACCAGTTTTTCCTGCTCGAGAAATTTCAGGGCGCTGATCAAAGGTGTGCGGCTGATTCCCAGATCCCGCGCCAATTTTTCCTGGGGAATTTTTTTACCGGGCAACAGCTTACGCTCAATGATCAGATCTTTAAGAATCGAGTAGGCCTTCTGATCAAGATTCTCATGTTCGGCGCCTAAATTTATCATTCCATAAACTTTCTTGATTTATTGCGATCAATTGCGTTAACTTAGGTATAAACGCTCCCGCCGGTTGTGAGCGGCTCGTTTGATCAAAAAAAACTTAACGAAATGCGATTCTATTTTTCAGACAGGATCAACCAGTCTTCGCTAAAAAAGCTTCGCCTTGGCATGCAGGATAGACAGGATATGCCTATACGAAAACAAAATAAATTATCCTGATAATCCTGTAAATCCTGTCTAAAATAAAACGAAGATTCATATTAGAAAGATTGAATTTGTATTTTGTATTTTGTATTCAAAATTCAATACTGTTTCCAAAGCGTCTTGTCAAGAAATATTTTAGGAAAAACGATGAACTACAAAAACTTATTTAAATCGACCGATGTCACCAGGATAGGGTTGATTGGAACCGGTGCATTCGGAAAATCTTTTCTATCACAATCTCTTTTGACGCCAGGTATCAGAGTCGCCGTGGTCTGTGATCAGGATATTGAAATTGCCGAAGATGCCTGCCTTCAGGCCGGCTTGGCGCCGGAGGATTTTAAAGTTTGCCATACAGAATCGGAAGCAAACGACACGATTGCCTCGGGCAAGACTGCGGTGATCAGTGATGCGCTGTTGCTGATGGATCTGTGGCTCGAGGTGGTCATTGAAGCCACCGGGATGCCCGAGGTCGGGGTAATCCACGCCCGTTCGGCGATTGAAAACGGCAAGCATGTTGTTATGGTCACCAAAGAGTCTGATTGTGTGGTCGGACCTATTTTAAACCGGCTGGCCGAGAAGGCCGGGGTCGTCTACACGCCGGCAGACGGTGACCAACCGAGCCTGTTGATCGGACTGATTTCATGGGCCGAAACCCTTGGTTTTGAAATCGTCTGTGCCGGTAAAGCCGGCGAACTGGATTTCGTTTATGACCGTGATTCAAACACGATTGCAAGGGGTAATCAGACAGCTTTTGCCGTAGAAGATCTGTGGGAGTTGGCCGGCGATGCAGCAGAGCAGGGGATCGGTCTCCGCCGCCAGGTCCTTGAGTCCTTGCCGCAATTCTCGGTGGCTGATTTGTGTGAAATGGCCATCGTCATTAATTCCACCGGCTACGATTATGATGCGCCTCAGCTGCATGCGCCCATCGCTCGAATCATCGAGATGCCTGAAATTATGTGTGGTCGTGACGATGGCGGTATCCTCCAAAAAGAAGGCATCATTGATATGGTGAATTGTTTGCGTCGCTCTGATGAAATAAGCTTTGCCGGCGGCGTTTTTGTCATCGTAAAGTGCCGGGGACGAAAAACATGGCAGTTTTTGAAGGACAAAGGCCATCTTGTCAACCGCGCCGGCACCCACGCAATGATTTTCAGGCCACATCACTTGCTGGGGGTCGAAACAGCGACGTCGGTGCTGGCAGCACGCTACTTGAAACTGTCCACCGGCGGCATAGACCCAAAGCCCCGGGTCGATGTAGGTCTTCGGGCAACTCGGACACTGCCGCAAGGCTATCGTCTAACTCTGGGATCTGATCACGCGATAGCAGGCCTGCTGCCTGAAATATTGCCTGCCAAAAAGATGGCTTCAGACAGTCCGGTCCCCTATTATATGGCGGCCGGCAACAGGTTGAAGCACGCCGTTGAAGAAGGCAAACTGTTAACTTACGGGATGATCGCCCGTGATTCACAATCATCGTGTTTATGGGAACTGCGCCGAAAGCAGGACGAATCTTTTAATGCTTAATTATTTTTTGTCTGACTCAATTCATAAGCTACCCCGCCTTGGCGGGATGAGAATTTAAAAGGTTCTACCGTTACCGCGAGGGCATGCTTGATGGGTGCAAATGTGACCGATGCCGGTAGCTTATGAATTGAGATAAAAAAGAATTTTTGCATATTTTTTTACAATCTGTTGGTATGCGCCAGCAGAACAACCACCACCAAAGGTGGCTGAGGCATACAAGGTAGTTGCTAATAATAAATCGGTCAAGTGGTTACCAGAACCGACGGATCCGATAAAACAAAGATCAAAAAATTCTTTTTAAAAATCAGCGGCCATCCTCATACCCCCAGCTCTGCTGGTGGTCGCTGATTGGATCAAACGGGTTATTCCACGGTTCCAGGTGAAACCGTGGAATTAAACTATCCGATATTTTCGACTCTAAAGGAAAATAACTTATGCCATTACACCCTCAGGTTAAAAAAATCTTGGAAGAAGCCGAATTGCTTGGCCTGCCTGATTATCAGGATCTGTCACCAGCAGCGGCCAGAAAGCAAATGCTGGATCTAACGCCTCCTGTTGATCCTTCACTGGCCGTCAAAAAGGTAGAAAATTTGATGATACCGGGGCCGGATGGTAAAATTCCAATTCGGCTATACTACCCTTCGGGCGATCCGCCGTTTGCGGTCATCGTTTATTTCCACGGCGGTGGCTGGGTAATGGGCGACCTTGATACCCATCACGGCGTTTGCCAGGCGCTTGCAAAACGAAGCAGCTGCTTGGTCGTGTCGGTCGATTATCGCCTGGCACCCGAGCATCGATACCCGGCCGCGGTAGAAGATGCCTACGCGGCCACAAGCTGGGTGGCCGAAAATGCGGATGCTATTCAGGCAGATCCTGATCGCCTGGCTGTGGGAGGAGACAGTGCCGGGGGCCATCTGGCAGCAGTCGTCGCATTGATGGCGCGTGATCGCAAAGGACCCCGAATTGATTTGCAGGTCCTCATATATCCGATCACCGACTGCAAATTCAACACACCTTCATATATAGAAAATAAGGAAGGCTATATGCTTACTATTGACCTTATGAAATGGTTCTGGAACCACTTTATTGAAGATGAAGGTCAAGCAAATGATCCTTATGTTTCTCCTTTGCGGGCGAAAAATTTCAGCGATCTTCCACAGGCATTGATAATTACGGCTGAGTATGATCCCCTGCGCGATGAAGGCGAAGCCTATGGCAAAAGGCTGCAGGAAGCCGGAGTGAAAGTAACTCTGTCGCGCTATCCGGGTATGATTCACGGTTTTATCCGCATGAACGCGCGATTGGACAAGGCCAAAGAAGCATTAGATGAAGTCGCCGGTAGGCTGCGGGGGGTCTTCAGAATTGATGGACGGAGATGATTTTAACATTAACAAATTTAAAATTTGCTTGACTTAACAACCGCCAATAATGATATCTATAATATTCGCCGAAGTTGCATAATATCAATAAATCACAGGCTGACGCCAATATGAAGTGAGGACATATTTATGGAGATTTTAACTTTTGTGATTACGTATCTAAACTTTGGAGAAATTTGTGATATTTTTTGATATTTCAGGTTTTGGGAGACGTTGATATTAGCCAATAGTCTCAATAAAAAATTAATATAATGCTGTGATAATTGACCGAACTTTGAAATCTAAATTATCAAAATTTAGAGAAAAAATGAAAAGCTGGCGAACATCGGATCTTAAATTCTTTTTTTTGATACTTGTAAGCAAGTTAGTACTTTTAAGTTTGGTTTGCTGTACGACCACGCGGGAGCCTTTAATAAAAGCACGCGAAACATTCATGCAAAGGGCACAGACGAAAAGGCAATTGCATTTAGAGGTTACTGTTGCCATGCCCAGTGATAGTGAAACAGAGGACATTTTTGGTTTGCCGCTCAGTGAAAAAGGAATTCAGCCAATATGGATTCGAATAAAGAATTATGAAAAATCACCTCACATGTTCTTGCCACTTCTTGTCGACCATAACCATTATCCGCCCTATGAAGTCGTTTACAAGTTTAAACATTCCCAAAATCAAGATTGGTACGCAGAAATAAAACAGAAAAGCATCCACCATTTTATAGAGCCTTTCGGCGAAATCTCGGGGTATATATTTACCAATCTGGTGCACGGCACAAGGCGCATAAGCGTGGGTGTTCTCGGACATGGCGATTTTGAAACATTTGTTTTCTATATTCCGGACCCCGGCATTGAACTCGATTACGAAAGGGTGGACTTTGATCATCTTTACCCGGCCGGGGATCGGACCCAAATAAATGAAACTAATCTTCGCAATGCATTGGAGAAATTGCCTTGTTGTACGACGAACAGAGAAGGAACGATTAATGGTGATCCTTTGAACATAGTTATCATTGGTAATGTTGAGCAAGTCGTGGATGCATTCCTCGACAATGGATGGGATGAAACCGAACTTCTGACCACGAAAAATATGGTAAAAGCCGCAAAAGCCTTTCTTTCAGGAAGTTCCTATCGGCATACGATTATCAGTCCTCTTTATTGCTTTGGACGTCAGCAGGATTTGAGCATGCAGAGGCCGCGCAAAACTATTAGCGCAAGAAATCATTTGCGCCTATGGATGACCTCTATGCTGCACAATGGTACGCCCGTGTGGATTGGTCAGATTAGCCGCGATGTCGGGGTCCGCATGACATTCAAAACTTGGCCCCCTTTCACCCATAAAATTTCACCTGCCGTTGACGAAGCCAGAGAGTATCTCGTGGAGAATATGGTTATATCAAATTCACTGGCCGAAATTGGTTTTGTGGGGGGCGTTGGTGCGGCACCGCCTACTGAACCTCGAGAAAATCTGACAGACGACCCTTATTTTACAGACGGTTTACGCGCTGTGCTTGTGCTTTCTGAAAATCCTAAACCGATTAATGAGATTAAACTACTGAAATGGAATTGGCCACTCGACTATAAAGATTTTATAGATTGGATATTCAAACATAAATCTCGATAATATAAAGTTGATCGCAAATGCGAGGAATTTGCAGATATCCTACGATGATATCTGTAAAAAAACGGGACTCTCAAAAGTACAGATACTGTAAACGTCTATGCAAAATTGACGGACATTCAAAAATTGTGATATCAGATTACGATATCTGGATTTTTGCCAGAGTTAGGGTTACATCTACCAATCACAAGTCTGAGAAAACTTGTGATATTTTATGATATCACAGGTTTTCACTGGTTTAAATTTTTCCATTTATTCTCAATACATGAGTAATTTTTGTAAATTAGAAGAACCACAAAATATGGGATTCTCTTTAATTCTTTAAATCAACGCTCTCTCCTAAGCTTCGCTGGATAGCAGATATCATTTAGAATACTCTGAAACCCACATCACGGTAAATTTATTCGAGAAGCCTGACGAGACAGTTGCCAAGTGCGATATACCTGGAATTGGTCAACGAGAATAGACGGAGAAACTCTTCAGTCGACATTTGATCATCGATATAAGCGGCCAATGTCATGCGGCTCATGCTTTGCATCCGTTTTGGAAAAACACATTCTTCATCCATTGTGTGGTTTCCTGATGGCCGAGAAAAGTCGGGCATAGCCGACTTCTTCCCTCTTCCATTTACCGTGTTGAGCAACTCGACAAGATCCTTTTGGTTTTCCACCCTGGCTCTGTCCGCCGCTGTGAGTCGGTGGCTGTCTAAGGTGTTCGTGCTTGCCCCATGTTCGAGCAACACCTTAGCGATTCCCCGGTGACCGCTTTCGGCAGCCCAATGAAGTGGTGTGCCGTAAAGCTCGCTATATGCATTTACCTTTGCGCCGCTATTTAACAGTAATTGGACTATTTGCTCGTGACCATATCTAACGGCTTTGTGCAACGGCGTAACACAAAGTCCCGGCGTGCTCACGTTCACCTCGGCGCCATGCTCGATAAGCAATGTTGAAAGATAATAGTTACCGTATCTTGCTGCTTTGTGGAGAGGGGTGTTTCCTTTGCGGTCACGGACTTCCGTGTCAGCACCAAAGTCTATTAGGCTCTTGGCTATGTTTCGCTCACCTTTAGACACCGCCCAATGTAGCAGCGTGCGTCCCCTGAAATCCTTCGCATTGACGTTTGCTCCGTGAGACAGAAGGAACTTCGCAACGTCAGTATACCCGAGATACATCGAGTATTGAAGAGGTGTGCGGCCCCACCTGTCCTCGGGATCGACTGTTGCACCTCCATCGAGCAGAAGACGCACTATTTCGATTTGTCCCGAATTCGATGCCCAGTGCAGAGGTAATCCGTAGTGTTCACTCTTGATACCCGGATTGGCACCACTTTGAATCAGAAGCTTGACGATCGTTGTGTTTCCATTACCGGCCGCCAGATGGATCGGTGTGATGCCTCGGTTATCCACGGCATTGACGTCAGCGCCTTCTTTGATGAGCAGTGGCACGACATTAATATGGCCCATTGCTAAGGCCCGGTGAAGCAAGGACATTCCGTTGTTGTAGCGGGTATCGGCTGGTGCACCTTCGATAATCAAAGCTTGGATATCGCCGAGATTGCCACGCTCGACGGCGTCGCGGATAT
>Ga0316191_10004841_pt1 | contig 10087 bp, 13 predicted proteins | sample Eddworburr2cm_MG_FD_204928 | JGI IMG/M metagenome (GOLD analysis project Ga0316191, IMG submission 204928) | Coastal sediment microbial communities from Maine, United States - Eddy worm burrow 2 cm | ecosystem: Environmental > Aquatic > Marine > Coastal > Sediment | place: USA: Maine... | reverse complement strand
GATAGGTGCCGTGCATACCGATCATGCCGAGCCACAAAGGATCGGTGGCCGGAAATGCGCCCAGGCCCATCAGAGAAGTGGTTAGGGGGGACTGGGTTTTACGGGCCAGTTCCGTAAGCTCCTTTGAAGCTTTGGAAAGAATGACACCGCCCCCTGCAAAAATAACCGGCTTTTTGGCTTCCTTGATCAATTCAACGACCTTTTGCAACTGTCTCACGTTGGGGTTGTAGGTCGGATTGTATGACCTGAGCTTGACCTTTTTGGGAGGTTTGTAATCGATTTGGGTGACAGACACATCCTTGGGAATATCCACCAGTACGGGGCCCGGCCGGCCGGAGCTGGCAAGATAGAACGCTTCCTTGATTATTCTGGCCAGATCTTCGGTCCGCTTGACAAGGTAGTTGTGTTTGGTGCAAGGCCGGGTGATGCCGACGATGTCGACTTCCTGAAAGGCGTCGTTGCCGATCAGGTGTGTGGGAACCTGGCCGGTAAATATGACCACAGGGATCGAATCCATGTAGGCGGATGCAATGCCGGTGACCGTGTTGGTTGCTCCGGGACCGGAGGTTACCAGACAGACTCCCACACGGCCGCCGGCCCGGGCATAACCGTCGGCAGCATGCACCGCACACGCTTCCTGGCGAACCAGGATGTTCCGGATATCGGTTTTTTCAAGTTCGTCAAAAATGTCGATGACGACACCGCCCGGATATCCGAAGATCGTGTCAACGCCTTCTTCTTGTAACACCTTCATCATAATTTGTGCGCCTGTGAGTTTCATGTTCGTTCCTTCCTTGTTTCTATTGACGGTTAATTTTTTTGATTCTTCTGGGAATTTTGCTGTTATTCTTTATATCTCTAACCAGAGTTTGTGTATGACGTTTGCCAGACTTTCAACTCTTTGTAATTCTGTAGCATTTTACTCGAACCCTTGAACCCTCTGTTATTTAACCACGGCGCCTTCGCTGGCAGATGAAACCGTGCGGGCATATCTGGCGATGTAGCCGTGGGTGATCTTGGGCTCCGGGGGAGACCACTTTAAGAAGCGTTCCTCGATTTCGCTGTCCGGCACCTTGAGTGCTAATGTTTTGGCCGGAATGTCGATGGCAATGCGGTCGCCCTCTTCAACAATGGCTATGGGACCTTTTTGCATGGCTTCCGGTGAAATGTGACCGATGGCCGCGCCCCGGGTGCCGCCTGAAAAACGGCCGTCGGTGAGCAGCGCCACATGGGCGTCGAGCTTCATGCCGGCAATGGCGGACGTGGGGGTGAGCATCTCCCGCATCCCCGGTCCGCCTCTGGGGCCTTCGTACCGTATGACGATCACGTCGCCTTTTTTGATTTTGCCCCCCATGATAGCATCGGTGGCATCTTCTTCGGAATCGAACACCCTGGCAGGCCCTTCATGGCAAAGCATTTCATCCAGAACCGCTGACTGCTTGACCACGCATCCGTCAGGGGCGAGGTTCCCGAAGAGTATGGCCAGCCCGCCTTCGTGATGGTACGGGTTGTCTGTGGATCGGATGACCGTGTCATCGAGGTTGCGGACGGTATTCATATTTTTTCCCACGGTGTTTCCGGTGACGGTGATACAGTCTGTTTCGATCAAGCCGGCGCCGGAAAGTTCCTTCATCACGGCAGTGACGCCTCCCGCCCGGTTCAGATCTTCGAGGTGGTGCTGTCCGGCGGGACTGAGGGAGCACAGATGCGGAGTGGCTTTGCTGATTTCGTTGATCAGATCGAGATCGATGGTTACGTTTGCCTCTTTGGCCATTGCGGGCAAGTGGAGCACGGTATTGGTGGAGCACCCCAGGGCCATATCCACGGCTAGGGCATTTTTAAAGGCCTGGTCGGTCATAATGTCCGATGGCCGGATATTGTTTTCCAAAAGATGAATGATCTGCATGCCGGCTTCCTTGGCCAGGCGGATGCGGGCCGACATGACCGCCGGAATGGTGCCGTTGCCCGGAAGGCCCATTCCCACAGCTTCGGTGAGGCAGTTCATGGAGTTGGCCGTGAACATTCCGGCACAGGATCCGCAGGTGGGGCAGGCGGCGTCTTCGATTTGGGAAAGCTGTTTTTCGTTCATCTCTCCGGAGAGGACTGCACCGACGGATTCAAAGACCGTGATCAGGTCGATGGGGTCTGCCTTTTCAGGATGTTTTCCCGCCAGCATGGGGCCGCCGCTGACCACGATGGCCGGCAGGTCGAGACGTGCCGCCGCCATGAGCATCCCCGGGACGATCTTGTCGCAGTTGGGCACCAGTACAAGGGCATCGAATGCATGGGCAGTGGCCATCACCTCGATGGAATCGGCGATGAGCTCCCTGCTGGCCAGGGAATATTTCATCCCCTCATGGTTCATGGCAATGCCGTCGCAAACCCCGATAACCCCGAATTCGATGGGGGTTCCGCCCCCCATGTAGATCCCGGCTTTCACCGCCTCTACGATTTTGTCCAGATGAACATGCCCCGGGATAATGGCATTGACTGAATTGGCAATGCCGATAAGAGGTCGCTGGATTTCGACATCGGTGTATCCCATGGCTTTAAACAGGGATCGGTGGGGTGCCCGTTCCACGCCTTTTTTTACCAGATCGCTTTTCATAGGCTCTGTCTCCTCAAAAAAAAACCGTTATCGGCCTTTGGGGCTGATAACGGTTTTTGTTTTTTTGGCTTGGTCGGAAAATCAGGCCATTATCAACCCTGTGCCTCGCAGCAGATAAGTACATCTACGACGAGGAGAATAATAAGGCTAATAAGGTTGCTAATGGCTAAAATATTTTTCATAATTGTCAACGTCTTTAATTTAGAATTCCCTACCTATTTGTTATGATTTAAATTGTCAAGCTTTTTTTCTTGTTTTTTCTGGCAGTTTACCGACAGTGTCGAAATTTCCTACAAACGCCCATTGCTGGCGTTCAAAGAAAAGAGTACGGACCGAAAGGGCCCGGATATGGTTTTATCCAATAGGGGTGTGCTTAACATTTCATTGCACGTATTGGAAGATTGGAATGTTGGAATGCTGGGGAGGTTGTCACAACTTGCATAGTGAATAAAAACTTAAAATAAAAAGGTATTTGCCGTTATTTCGTTAGGTTAATTTAAAGTGTTCCGAATCAATAAATACGAATTAGACGCCGCTATTCACCATTCAAGATGGGACACCATTAGCTACAAAGATATTGACATTTAAACGTTATAACGCTATAGTGTCATAGCTACTAAAGGAGGTGGCATTATGGCAACACCCGCAAAACGCGCCACGGTTTATTTAGACCCTGTCCTGCATAAAGCTCTTAAATTAAAGGCAGTCGAGACATCTCGCTCAGTCTCTGATCTTGTAAACGCAGCCGTGAGAGAAGCCCTTGCCGAAGATGCTGAGGATCTTTTGGCCTTTGATGAAAGGAAAGATGAACCTTTGATCCGTTACGATGAAATGGTTAAGAGGCTGAAAAAAGATGGCCGCATATAAACTGCTTTTCAAAAAGTCGGTGCAGAAGGACTTTGACACCATCCCGAAAAAGGATCTGAGAAAAATCCTAAATCGTATAGAGGCACTCGCAGAAGATCCCCCCCCTTCTGGTTGTGAAAAATTGACCGGGCAGGAAAGATACCGTCTGCGTCAAGGGAAATACCGGATTGTGTATTCAATTCAAGATGATGAACCTACGGTCTGGGTGGTAAAGGTTGGACACCGGCGTTGAAGCGAATATATCGCTGCACCAGACGCCAAAATCCTGCCGGCGTTCGTCGCTGGTGAGCTTTTCGCTCATAAATTATGTTAAAAAAATGTAGAGGTTCAAATGAAAAAGAGATATATCTTGATATGTTCTTTTATTTTGATGTCGGTATTCTTGCAGTCACTCTGGGCTGATTCGATTAAAGAGTTAAGCGCCCAAAAGGCATCTGATGCTTGGTTGTCTATGGTAGACAAAGGCAAGTATTCTGAAAGCTGGCAGAATACATCATCTTACTTTAAAAATGCCGTTGATGAAAACCAATGGGAAAAATCTTTAACTTCTGTACGGAAGCCTCTTGGCAAAGTCCTTTCAAGAAAAGCCATATCTCAAAATTATACCAAGACATTACCCGGCGCACCCGACGGCGAATATGTTGTCATTCAATACGAAACATCTTTTGAAAATAAGGCATCAGCCATAGAAACTGTAACATCCTCTTTGGGAAAAGACGGCATCTGGCGTGTATCCGGATATTATATTAAATAGCCGCATCCAACCCACCGTTTGATTCAGACGGCGTACACCGGGCGTTTTAACTGTTATCACTTTTTGAGCTTTCTGTTAGGCCTTGGCTGTCAATCCGCTGCCGGTAAATCGTTAACTGCCATGGCTCTGGAAAGCGTTTTGTTTAACCTTTATTTCAGGAAAGGAAAAATATATGTTATCCGAAAATCAACGAAAGTTATTTGCCGATTTCCACAAATCGGTTGATGCCGAAGGGATTCTTGATGAAAAAATGTCACATTTGATCAAGGTGGCTGCGGCCATGGCTTTTGGCTGTTACCCTTGAATGGAACACCTCCTTGGCGTGGCCAGGGAAAAAGGAATTTCCGATGATGAAATTGGAGCGGTGCAGCTGCACGTAATGATGGTTTCCGCAGGCAGAGTCATGATGCAAGTTGACGATGTTACCGGATAGGGAGTTCAGTTCGAAAGGCATTTCAAGAATAGATTAAGCCTGAACTGTGAAGCGCCTGTTCGGTGTAATAAAGTATGCAGCAACTGTTTTTGTTTTTACAGGTCAATTGTGATATATTTTGTTGGCTTGCCTAAAACCAATTTGAATGAGGTTAATATTTTAAAAATTTTGAGAAAAGAAATACAATAAAAAGGAACGTATATCGGATTATAAGCGCTTGTATTTTTCCAAGTGCGTCTCACTAACAGGCTCAATACATATGCTGCAAATATCGAATCAAGTCACTATCCCTGCCGGAGATATCAAGATTAGCACGGTTCGCGCCCAGGGGGCCGGTGGTCAGAACGTCAATAAGGTCTCCACGGCCGTACACTTGCGGTTCGACATCAACGCTTCATCCATACCTGATTATTATAAAAAGCGACTTTTGAAGCTGTCCGACCAGCGTATTACCAAAGAGGGTGTCATCGTTATCAAGGCCCAGGAGCACCGAAGCCAGGAAAAGAACAGGGAGGAGGCCTTAATACGGCTTCGGGAACTCATTAAAAGCGTGGCTGTGTCGCCTAAAAAACGCAGGCCGACCCAACCGACCCGCAGCTCTCGAAAAAAACGCCTTGACCGAAAAAGCAAAAGAGGGCAGCTTAAAGTTTTGAGAGGAAAGATTACCGATTAAAGATCAATGGCATCTTGGAAGCGAAGAAAGTAAAATGAACCCTATCCCTTTTCTAGAATTTTTTGAGCGGCATCCATTCATCCTTGGCGAAGGGGCTGTCATCGAGCGCCTGCGCCGAAACAGCGATTTGGAACTCGATCCTTATATCGTCAATTCAGCATTTATCTATGACGAATCGAAACGTGCGGCCCTGGAGTCTATCTATCGGCAGTACCTGGACATCGGCTTCCAGTATGATTTGCCGCTTCTCCTTTCCACCCCTACCTGGCGGGCCAGTCGGGAACGGATCGAAGCTGCAGGTTATGCGGGGAAGGACGTGAACGGCGACAATTTCCGGTTTCTGGATGCATTGCGGAAAAGCTACGGTGCGTATGCACAGAAGGTCGTAGTCTGCGGCTTGCTGAGCTGCCGTGGGGATGCCTATAATCCGGCTGAAGCACTTACAGCCGCTGATGCGCATGAGTTTCACACATGGCAGGCCATGATGTTGGCGGAAGCCGGAGTCGATTTTCTCCTTGCCGCAACTTTGCCGGCCCTCAGCGAGGCAACCGGACTTGCATCAGCCCTGAGTGCCACCGGCAAGCCGTACATCGTCAGTTTTGTTGTTCGCCCTGAAGGTACGCTTCTCTCCGGTACGCCCCTGAAGGACGCTATCCACGCCATCGATGCCGCAGTCCGGCCAAAGCCGCTTGCCTACTTGGTCAATTGCATTCATGCCTCTTTATTCAGAGCCGCCCTTTTGCATGAAGTCAATTCATCTTCATTCGTCAGGGAGCGGGTCGCCGGTCTACTGGCCAATACGGCGGCGCTCAATCCTGAAGAATTGGACGACAGCGTCGATCTGGTGGCGGAAGCGCCTGAAACTTTCGGCCAATCCGTGGCCGGCCTGCACGGGGAACTCGGCATGAAAATTCTGGGAGGCTGTTGCGGAACTGACGACCGGCATATCCGTTATCTTGCAACGCGGCTAGCCTCGGGGTGAAGGAACGAAAAAAACCATTTGTGAATTGCAAGGTACATGGGGACGGCGTCATACGGACTCTTGACCAAATCGTATTTATTCTAATCAGGGTTTCGCTGCGCTAAGAATCCTCACAAATACGGCGCAATTCCGTTTCAGGGAATCCACTTGATGTCGCGCGGCTTTTAAACCTATTCGTACGATTAAATCATTCACCCGGAGGTGAAAAGATGTTAGAAATGATGGATGTTGGAGTTGAAAAGGCCGTTGCCTATCGTTTGGGAGGAAAGATTACAGAGGAAGAGATGATGTTGGCGCTTTCTGCCATTAAAGAAAAAATCGAGACTTACGGAGAGGTTTTCATCTATCAAGAAATTGAAAGTATTGGCGGTGTTGAGATTGACGCAATCGTCGAGAAATTCAAGTTCCTTTTCGATGTCGGCATATCGAATATCCGCAGGATAGCCGTGGTAACGCACAAAAAATGGATGCATAAAATTATCGATCTTGAAGGAAAGTTATTTAAAAAAATAGATATGAAAGGCTTTTCCATCGACAATAAAAAGGAAGCAATTGAATTTTTGAAAAATGTATAAAAAGACATTTTACTGAACGTCTGGCACGCCGTGCAACCAGAATCTGACTTTTGCTACGAAAACTATATTTCACCGGGGCAGTACCTTCGACTTTTGCAACGTTAGGGAAAATTCAGGACAAGGACGTCAACAAACGTAAGGACCATTGAGGAAAAATGACCGAAGACATCTATACATATGCGGTTAAATGCCGTACATGCCGCACCAAGTTCAAGGTGCAGCTTTTCGAAAACCACGAGAAAAACCTGTTTCTGGTGGACAAAAAATATTGGTATTGTGAAAAATGCAAAAAAGAATATTTTGGCAAGCAGACGGCAGAACTTGCCAAGGCACATCAGGACATCGGATTTCCTGAACTTAAAGGCACTCGCAAGATGGTGTCATGGGCGGAGAAGATCCGGGGAGAGTTGATCAATAAAGTCGATTATCTGAGAAAAAACCTCAAATTTGAAAATGATGATCAACGGGGACTGTATGATAAGGCTTTTGGCCTGTTTTTCAAGGAATGGCAGGAAAAACCCGAGGCAAAATGGTGGATAGGCCGCCGGAAGATGACGGTCCGGGATATCTCAAAAAGGATAGAGGAGATATCTGAATCGATCAAGGAAAAATAGTGTTTAACCCTATTGGGTCGTAAACGAATTGGTAGAAGAACCATTTTGTTCAGGTCATTTTTCTGCGCGCCTTTGATGTACATAAAAAGCCATGCAAAAAATCGAAAGAGAAAAACTCGAAAATCATATCCGGGAGAAAATCGAGATCTTAAAAAAAGATATTATTTCTTTTAAAGCGCTGACCGCGCCGATTCCACCGGACAATTCCATCGGCAGGCTGACCCGCATGGAAGCAATAAGCAGCAAGAGCATCAATGAAGCGACATTGCGCAAAACTCAAAATACCTTGTCAAAACTGGAACGAACTTTGAGAATGATCGATGCTCCGGATTTTGGATTATGCGGGCAGTGTGAAGAACCCATTTTATTCGCACGATTGATGATTCTGCCCGAAACGGATCTGTGCGTTGAATGTGCAGAGAAGATGGATTAACCTTGCCGTTGCCGAGATTCCATGGCAAAGGCTGATGGCGTCGTAAAAAGTCTCTTCTACTGCGTTGTAGTATTTTTTCAGACACTACAAATCGATAGGGTATTTCACGGAAACAGCACGCCATCAAACATCGAGAAGAGATTATGGAAAAACGAAAAGCGGATTTAAAATTGTTGAAAAAAATACAGGTTAATGCACCATTTTTGGATCTCAAAAACAGATACCTTCCCATGTTCCTGGAATACGGAATGAACCCTGAAATCGGCATAGATGCCGAGGCACTGGACACGACATCTGCCAAGGAGTTTGAGCAGGTGGCTGAGATTCTCAAAACAAATAACCGTAAAATAACCTTGCACGGTCCTTTTATGGATCTGGTCCCCGGCGGGATCGATCCGATGCTGTTGACGGCGACACGAAAAAGATTGACGCGTTTTTTTGAGATAATCTCTATTTTTGAACCGGTGAATGTGGTCTGCCATACCGGCTACGATCCGATTCATTATCGAGAACTTTGGCCGGAATGGCTGTCATTCAGTGTTGCCACATGGAAACCCTATGTGGCCCAAGCAGAACGTTTCGGATTTAAACTGCTGCTGGAAAATGTTTACGAGAAAAATCCCCGGGTGCATTCCGCCCTTTTCGAGGCGATTCCATCCGATTTTTTCGGGTTTTGTCTGGATGTTGGGCACCACAATGTTTTTGCCAATGGGCCCGTCAAAAAATGGATCGACACCTTCAATGAGAAAATTATGGAAGTGCACCTCCACGATAATGACGGAGAAGCAGACACCCATTGGGCAATCGGGGCGGGGAACGTGGATTTTGGGGATTTTTTTCAACAGATACGTCAGAATGGGTTGAGGCCCATCTTCACTTTGGAGCCCCATGAGGAAGAAACATTGTGGCAAAGCCTGTCGTCTGAGGACTTTAGAAACAATTTCAACACTGATCACTCACAGGTTTGAACCTTATAGGAAGGTTTTGAACCGGGCGCCAAAGCGTTGATCGATATGTTGCTTAAAACCTAAAAACTGCAATTGCCGATTTCGTCGCATCAGCCTGTTTTTAACTCAAACCCGCATCCCTTGGTGTTACAGGCCAGAAAGTCGCCCTGTTTTTTGGTGGATTTTTTCACCAGGAACCGGGCTCCGCAATCGGGGCAGTGTTGATCTACGGGTTTGTCCCAGATGGCAAATGTGCAATCCGGAAATCGGCTGCAGCCGTAAAAAATTTTGCCCCGCCTGGATGTTCGTTGAACAAGGTCTCCATCGCAATCCGTTTCCGGACAGTCGACACCGGTTTTTTCTCCCCCGTTGTTTGAATTTGCGGATAAGGTGTTTTTGCACGCCGGATATCCGCTGCAAGCGTAGAATGTTCCGTATTTCCCATGCTTTATAAGCATCGGCTTACCGCATTTTTCACAAACCTTGTCAGAAGGTTCATCCGGCGGCAGTTCGGTGGGATGAATTACCCCTTTTTCATCCCGGGTGTAGTTGCTGGAATGGGTACATTCCGGATAACCGGAGCAGCTCAGAAAATGTCCGGTCTTACCGACCCGGATATGAAGCCGGGCGCTACATTTGGGACAGGTGAGGTCTGTGGCAAAGCCCACACCTTTTACACTGAGCATGTCGGTTGAAGCTGCGTCGAGTTCCTTTTTAAACGCATCGTAGAAACGGGTTAAAATTTCTAAAGCGTTTGCCTCTGTAAGTTCTATGCGGTCGAGGTCGTCTTCCATTTTGGCCGTAAACTCCACATCGAATACATCGGGAAAGCTCTCCACCAGCAGATCGTTGACGATAAAACCCAGTTCGTTGGGTTTGAAGTATCTCTTGATCAGATCCACATACCCTTTTTCCCGGATTGTGGAAAGAATGGCGGCATAGGTGCTGGGGCGCCCGATGCCGTTTTCTTCAAGTTCCTTGACCAAAGACGCTTCTGAAAATCTCGGAGGAGGCGCGGTAAAATGCTGTTTGGGTTCCAATCGATTGAGTTTCAAAATCATCCCTTCACTCAGTTCGGGAAGATCGTCTTTTTTCTTTTGGCTTTCACTTTCGATCTGTTCGTCCACGGACATGTAGAGCGCCATAAAGCCGGGAAACGCAATCGATGAGCCGCTTGCGGTAAAGAGATATGAACCGGCAC
>Ga0316191_10004838_pt1 | contig 10090 bp, 8 predicted proteins | sample Eddworburr2cm_MG_FD_204928 | JGI IMG/M metagenome (GOLD analysis project Ga0316191, IMG submission 204928) | Coastal sediment microbial communities from Maine, United States - Eddy worm burrow 2 cm | ecosystem: Environmental > Aquatic > Marine > Coastal > Sediment | place: USA: Maine | collected... | reverse complement strand
CAGGAACAAGCGGAGGTCGAATCGCAGCGCCGACCTCCGAATGGTGACAATCATCACAACGATGATGACGGCAACATCGACGAGCGGATACAGGGTTCCAAAGATGCGATCGGTGAGGGGCGCATCATCCAATCCGACCATGATCGGCTCGAGGATGAAGACCCACGACAACGCACCGATCGACACCGCCCCGATGACCCCATCCAGCGCGATGCGGGTCCGCTGGAGTGGGTCGCCGTCGGTGTGGGGAAGGGATGCAATGCCAAGGAGGATTACCAAGTAGCCAATGATGAAGCAGACGTCGGAGATGCCGAATGTCGGAGTGTCTCCGAAGACCACTTCCTGCAGAGCGAGGATGGCGATCCCAGTTGAAGCCGTTGCAAGGCCGACACCCACCAAGGTCCATGCTCGCCTCTCGGCACCGCGGAGATGCCTGGAACGGCGGACGAAGATGACGCCCGCAACGGCGTCGCCGACCAGGATGCCGATCGGAGCGACATTGCGCGCGACACTCGGCCCACCAAACACGGCAGCCACAGCCGCGATGACGATCACCACGAAAGCGGCCGTGGCATACCACGGCACATGAACCGCCTCCCGTGTCGGTATCCACGGCCTAGCTACGTGCATGCCCTTCTATCGGCACAGATGCACTCGGGATGTAGCGATCATGTGGTGGCGGGATCGGGGGACTCCACCAGGAGATCGGACTCATCCCGAAGGTCGACAACAACCTCGAGATCGGAGGCCACAGCCGGAAGATGGTGCGCAATGGCATCCAGGAGTCCAAGGGTCTGTTCGCGAGTGTTGTGGAGGGTCTGAGTGAAACGGATTCCCCCGTAGCCCAACGGCACGGCCGGGTAGGTGGCTGCGTTCAAGTAGTAGCCGTCTTTCATCAGGCGAACAACCATTTCCGCCACACTCTCCGGTCCGCCAATCCGAATGTACCAAATCGGTGTCATATCGAGGGATAACACCGGCAACTGCCGGTCAACGATCTCGGAACGGCAGGCGGCTATGTCGGCGATAAGACGCGCCTGCCGCTCGGCGTGTTCGTCGGAAAGGTGGATGGCAGCAGATTCGACGGCGGCGCCGAGAGCAGCCGGCGGTACGGGTCCGGAGAAGGTCAGAGGACCACCGGTGAGGCGCACCCTTCGAGCTGCAGCGGGATCGCCGAACGCGAGCACCGCACCCAGCGTGCCGAACGACTTGGACAGGCCGGCAGCCACAACCATTCGCGGGTGAATCGGAACCTCGTTCAGAACATGGCCGCGTCCATGGAGTCCTTGCCACCCAAATCCATGAGCATCATCGAAGTACAAGTGAAGGTTCTCGTAGGCACCCAGAAGGCCAGCTATCGCAACGACCGGAGCCGTGTCGCCGTACATCGAGTAGATCCCGTCGGCGAGGTACCAGACCCTGTGATACAGCCCCGCTCGGGCATCGAGCGTCGTCCGCAATGCATTCATGTCGTTGTGCGGCACCACTTCGACCGTGACGCCGTTCCCCCGCAACGCCGCAGCAGCGAGCTGCACCGAGTCGTGAGTCTGGGCGTCGACGAGGGCGAGATCCTCTGGCCCGACCAGGATCGGTAGCGCGGCCAGGTGAGCCAGCGTCGTCGTTTGAGGGATGGCGACTACGGCACCGGTCATGTCACGCAGCTGGGCCTCGAGTTCGTCGTACAGTCCGAGCGCCGTGTACGTTGGCGAGGAGGAGTAGGAAGTCCCGAATCGCTGGACAGCCTCTATCGCACCGGCTTTGAGGCGGGGATCTCGGTTCACGCCGAGATATGCACACGAGCTGAAATCGACGAGTTTCGCCCCGTCGAGCGTGATGATCGCCCCGTCGAGTTTCTCGTCTTCAATCCGTCGTTGGATCAACCCGCGCTCGACTCCGAGGCTCAGCCTGCGCTCGGCGAGATCGAGGATCCGGTCATGGCGTGACCGCATCTTCCTACCTGTTCGTTCGGCTGCATGGACAGCCGCCCGTAATGCCCGCTCTCAAGATAGCCGCCCACCGTCCAACCGTGCGCCATTCGCTCCGATATCCATTGGCCGGCAATCGGTCGTAGCATCCCGATCCGATGAAGACCCTCCGATCCATTGTGGTGTTGGCAACGGCAGCACTCGCCGCTGCCGGCTGTCAATTGAATGTAGGGAACGACGCATCCTCGACGTCGACCACGTTCGATGCGATGTCGACCACCACCACGATCGAGACAACCACGACGGCGGTCCGTGACAGCACAACCACCTCCACAACGTCCTCCACGACCACCACCACCGTTCCTCAATCGGAGTGCATCGTCCGATCGGTTGGGACCGACGAGGACTTCTACCGAGAGACCTGCGAGCAGACGGGCATCGCGATCGTTGCCGGGGACCCGGTGGTCTCCGGCGCTCTCGAAGCCGCGGCCGACCGCATGGCCGCGATGCTCGCGTCTCGCCCGGACATCGCCGCCGCCCTTGCGTCCTCGGTCGAGCATGTCGCAATCATCGGCCGAGACCAGCGCATCACCACCCTTCCGGACTTTGAGGAGCTCTACTCGATCCATCCCGGGACCGACTGGAACCGGCTCGGGCGATCGTTCCCCGGTACGGAAGAGATACCGGTCCCTGCCGGCGCCGAGGAGAACCTGCTGTGCCTCGAGTCCGACCGCTACGAAGGCGAGGACATGTTCGTCCGTGACTTCGGCTGGTCGATGCGACGCTTCGGGATCGCCGCCGTCGACCCGACGCTCAACCGTGAGATCGAGGATGCCTACAACCGCGCCATCGCCGCCGACCTCTGGCGCAACACCGTCGCCGAAGTGAACTCCGACATGTACTGGGCGGAGGGCGTCCAGTCGTTCTTCGACGTCAACAACGAAGAGAAGGACGAGAAGGACCAGGTCCACAACCAAATCGACACCCGCGACGAACTCCGTGCGTATGACCCGTCGCTCTCCTCGCTCCTGGTTGAGGTCTTCGGCGAGTCCGAGTGGCGGCCGGAGTGCGGGTTCGACGGTTGATCAGCACGTACCGCATCGGCACGAGTGTGGGGCCACGGTCGGTCGGTCCCCTCGGGGGCCATCCGGCGAAACCACCTTGCCAACCCACCCAATCCATGATATATGTTGATACAAGGTATTCTATGAAACACAATATCTAACATCGCAAGACTTGGAGGGAGCCGGACGTGGACCACAATTCACAGCTCCTCAAAGGGGTGCTCGACATGTGCCTACTCTCGCTGATCGCAGAGGAGCCGAGCTACGGATACGAGATGGCGGCCAAGCTGAAGGACCGGGGCCTCCAACTCGTGAGCGACGGCAGCATCTACCCGACGCTCTCCCGACTCCAGAAGGCCGGTCTCGTCGAGGGATACTTCGTCGAGGCGGACGGGAGCGGCCCGCCGAGGAAGTACTACCGGATCGTTCCGACCGGACGAGAACGCCTGGACGAGTGGTCGGGCGAGTGGAAGGACTTGAGCACCGGAGTGTCGACCATACTGAATGGAGGTGAGCATGAGTGACCGCAGCATCGACCAGGTCGTGGCCGAGTGCTCCCGCTACTGGCGGGACACGGGAGTGCCGAGCGACCGCGTCGCGGAAATGCGCGACGAACTGAATGATCACCTCAACGAAGCAGTCGCCGCCGGCCAGTCTGTCGACAGCGTCGTCGGCCCAGACCTCGCCGCGTTCGCTGAAGAATGGGCCACGGCATACCGGAACCCGGTGAGGACACGCCCACCCGAAGATGAGAAGAGCGGCTCGAGCGCGATATGGATCGGGCTCACCATTGGATTGATCGGCACTGCCTTTGCGGCGGTGGCGATCCTCGCACCGAAAGGAACAGACGTGGACGCTGAACAATGGAGATGGATCTGGATCGGTGCCGCCGTGGTGCTTGCCGTCGGAGAGCTCTTCACGGCGGGCTTCTTCCTCCTGCCATTCGCCGTGGGAGCGGCCGCGGCCGCAGTGCTCGCGTTCCTCGGCGTATCCGTGCCGATCCAACTGGTCACGTTCGTCGTGATCTCGGTCGTCTTCCTGGCGGTGCTCCAGCGATTCGCCAAGAAGGAGCAGGACGACACGGTTGCAGCCCGTGCCGGCGCCAACCGATTCGTCGGGAAGCTCGCCGTGGTCATCGAACCTGTGAAGTACCTCGACACCAACGGCATGGTCCGGATGGGCACCGAGGAGTGGCGTGCGGCCGTCGATTCCGACATCGTGATCCCGAATGGTGCACGAGTCGAGGTCGTCGAAGTCCGCGGGACACGACTCGTGGTCAAGCCCATCCCGCCAACAACCGAATAGTCACAAGAACAATCAGATCGAGTGAAAGCATCTAGGAGAGAGGGAGAACAATGACTGCAGCAGCAGTAGTCGTCCTGGCCTTCATCGTGCTCCTGGTGATCTATGTGGCGCTTGCCATCAAGATCGTCCAGCAGTACGAGCAAGGTCTCATTGAACGGTTCGGGCGGTATCGCAAGACCGTCGACCCGGGATTCCACATGATCGTCCCGTTCATCGAGCGAATGGTGAAGGTCGACATGCGGGAGCAGGTCGTCGACGTTCCGCCGCAGGAGGTCATCACGAGGGACAACGTCGTCGTCACCGTCGACGCCGTCGTGTACTACCAGGCCACCGACCCGGTGAAGCTGAAGTACAACGTGTCGAACTTCATCCTGGCAGCGACCAAGTTGGCGCAGACCAACCTTCGTAACGTGGTCGGCGACATGGATCTCGACGACGCCTTGACGTCCCGCGAGACCATCAACACCGAACTCCGTCAGATCCTGGACGAAGCGACCGACGTGTGGGGTACTCGCGTCGTCCGTGTCGAGATTCAGCGGATCGATCCCCCGACCGACGTCACGCAGGCCATGCACCGTCAAATGAAGGCCGAGCGCGAACGTCGTGCGGTCGTCACCGAGGCCGAGGGTGAGAAGCGGTCCCAGATTCTCCGTGCGGAGGGCGTCAAGGCCTCCCGCATCCTCGAGGCCGAAGGTCAGGCGCAGGCGATCAAGGAAGTCGCCGAGGCCGACAAGTTCCAGAAGCTGACCGTGGCAGAAGGTGAAGGCCAGGCCATCGAGCGAGTCTTCGGAGCCATCCACAACGGTGATCCGACACCGGACCTGATCGCGATCCAGTATCTGAACGCGCTCCAGGGCATCGCAGACGGCAAGGCAACCAAGTTGTTCCTGCCGCTCGAGACGAGTGGAATCCTCGGATCCCTCGGCGCCATCGGCGAGATCTTCGGATCCACCGACGACACCCTGGCCTCGTAGAAGGAACCGACCAACTAATCGATGGAGGGAGCGGACACCCGCTCCCTCTTTCGCGGCCGGCGACTGAGTAATCTCCCTTTCGTCCAATCTTCGTCCAGTCAAACCCAAAGAGGGGGGACCGCCATGGTCCAGGAATTCCGCGACTTCATCGCCAAGGGCAACATGATCGACATCGCCGTCGGCTTCATCATGGGTGCCGCGTTCGTTGCCGTGATTGGTGCGCTCGTCGACAACGTGCTCATGCCGATCATCGCGATCCCGTTTGGGGAGCCAAGCTTCGACTCGATCATCTGGACCGTCAATGGGTCGGAGATTCTGATCGGCTCGTTCATCACTGCGGTGGTGGCGTTCCTGCTGGTTTCCTTGGCAGTGTTCCTGTTCATCGTCAAGCCGTACAACGCCTACCGGGCGCGCACGGAGACTGACGAGGAAGAGGATGCCGGTCCCAGCGAGGTCGAACTCCTGACTCAGATCCGGGACTCGCTCGCACGCAAGAGCTAGCCAAACGAACACGACAGAGGAAGGCGGGTTGCCCCATCGGCAGCCCGCCCTCTCAACTATCGTGAGCGCGTCGCCGCAACCAAGGAGCACCACATCATGTTCGGCTTCGCCGGGAAGATCCTGCACGTCGACCTCACGACCGGCAGCCTCGAGATCGAGGAACCGCCGGAGGAGCGCTACCGAACCTACCTCGGTGGCAGCGCCCTCGGCCTCTACTACCTGCTGAAGAACACTCCGGCCGGCGCCGATCCGTACGGGCCCGAGAACACGCTCGCCTTCATGCTCTCGGGCACGACGGGCGCCCCCGTTGCCGGGCAGAGCCGCTGCACCGTCGTCGCCAAGTCACCACTCACCGGCGCGGTGGGAGACAGCCAGGCAGGCGGCTTCTGGCCGGCTGAGCTCAAGTTCGCCGGCTTCGACGGCATCGTCGTTCGCGGCACCTCCCCGAAGCCGGTCTACCTCTGGATCAAGGAGGGCACGCCCGAACTTCGCGACGCTTCACACCTGTGGGGCAAGACCACGAGCGAGGTCGACGAGATTCTCCAGGAGGAACTCGATGACCGTCGCATCGAGATCGTCCAGGTGGGTCCAGCAGGCGAGCAGAAAGTCCGGTTCGCAGCCATCATCTCAATGGCGAATCGGGCGCACGGCCGCACCGGTATGGGCGCGGTCATGGGCGGCAAGATGCTGAAAGCGATCGTCGTTCGCGGAGGCAAGAAGAAGCTCCCGATGGCCGACCCGGACGCGCTGCGAGCGATCGTCAAACGGTCCATCCCCCTCGTTCGCGACGATGAGGACGTCTGGGAGCTCGCCAAGTACGGGACGATGAGTATCACCGAGAGCCAAAGCGCCGTTGGCGGCCTGCCGACCCGCAACTACCTGAGCGGTTCGTTTGGCTTCGACAAGGCGAAGAAGATCGGGGCAGACGTCTACTTCGACGAGATCCTGCGCGGCGCGGCGACCGGCGATCAGCTCAAGCAGGGCCGCGACACCTGCTACTCGTGCGCCGTTCGGTGCAAGCGAGTGGTCGAGGCGGAGTGGCAGGCGAAGGCACTCAACCCCGAGTCCGGCGGTCCAGAGTACGAGACCGTCGCGATGTTCGGCTCCGACTGCGGTATCGATGACCCGTACGCCATCGCATATGCCAGCCAACTCTGCAACGAGTACGGGGTCGACACAATCTCGGCAGGCGCCACGATGGCGTTCGCGATCGAGTGCTTCGAGAAGGGTCTGATCACCGCCAACGACACCGGCGGGATCGAACTGGCGTGGGGCGACGCGGACGCGATGATCGCCATGCTCGAAGCCACCCTGAAGAGGGAGGGATTCGGTGACATCCTGGCCGAGGGCTCCGCTGCCGCGGCTGTCTCGATCGGCAACGGCGCCGAGGACTTCGTCATCACCTCCAAGAATCAGGAACTCCCGGCGCATATGCCGCGGGTGAAGCCGACGCTTGGCGTCATCTATGCCGTCAACCCGTTCGGCGCCGACCACCAGTCGAGCGAACACGACGGCATGTACACACCCGAGACGATCGAGGAGAGCCCCGACAAGTATCAGAAGCGGATGGCCGACATCGGTCTCACCGATCCGCAGCCGGAGGACGCTCTCAACGAGGAAAAGATCCGCTACGCCCTCGTCACCCAGTACGCGTACTCGGCAATGGACACGGCCGATGTCTGCCAGTTCGTCTACGGCCCAGGGTGGGAGATGCTCGGGATGGCCGACCTCGCCGACGTCATCAATGCCGTCACCGGTATGGGCATCACCGTCGACGACCTCCTCACCTACGGGCAGCGCCGGCTGAACCTGCTCCGGGCGTTCAACGCACGCGAGGGCATCACCCGCGAGCGCGACACGCTGCCGAAGCGCCTCTACGACGACCCGATCGAGGACGGTCCCAGCCGGGGCCGAACCCTCGACCGCGACACAATCACCGAGGCCCTCGACACCTACTACCGCCTCGCCGGCTGGGACCCCGAGACCGGCAACCCGCCGCGAACGCTGCTGGAAGACCTCGATCTAGCCTGGGTGGCCGACGAGATAGGCGTGTGAGTCGCCAAGTCCCCAGACCCCAGTCCTAGCCTCTCCCACGAAGTGGGAGAGGCGCGAGCACCGGTCGCCAGGCCGGAGCGCAGCGGAGAGCGCCTCTGGGGCCTGAACCGCTGAGATAGGGCCTGCGGAGGCCTTTCCGGCGACTGGTCACTGGCGACTGGCGACAGCCCGGACCCCCTCACCCTGTCCCCATTACCATCCACGCCATGCCACCAACGCCACCACCTGAGGACATCCGGATGCGGGGGTTTCGGGAGCGGTCTTCGGTTGAGGATGCGCTTGCGGCTGCACTGGACGGCATCGGCCCGCTCCCTCGAGAGGGGATCCCGGTCACCGAAGCGGCCGGGCGGGTTCTCGCAACCGATGTCGAGAGCACCGTCAACGTGCCCGGCTTCCGGCGGGCGACCATGGACGGATACGCCGTCCGTGCCGAGGACACGTACGGGGCGTCGGCCTACAACCCCATCCCGTTGCGCGTCCTCGGATCGTCGATGCCCGGCACTGGCGACAACCTGCCGATCGGACCGGGCGAGTGTCTTCGCATCATGACTGGGGCGCCAGTCCCGGACAGCGCGGACGCGGTGCTCAAGGCGGAAGACACCAGCGGTTCCGGTGTCCAGATAGAGGCGACCGCTGCCGTGCCGCACGGCCGCAACGTTGGCCGCATCGGTGAAGACGTCGAGGCCGGCGACCGGATCCTCGGCGCCGGACGACGTCTCCTCCCCCAGGACATCGGCCTGATCTCGGCGGTCGGACATAGCCCGGTCGCTGTCGTGCGCCGGCCGACGGTCCGCATCATCGTGTCCGGGGACGAACTCCTGCCACCGGGAGGCTCTCCATCCGGGTCCAGCATCGTCGATTCCAACTCCCCAATGCTTGCCGCGCTCGTCGAGCGTGATGGAGGAATCCCCGAGGTCGTCTCACTCCCCGATCAGCGCGAGGCCATGGCAGACGCACTCTCACGCCCCGATACCGACCTCGTCATCACCGCCGGTGCGGCATCGGTCGGCTCGGAAGATCGGGTCCCCGTCCTCGTCGGTGAACTCGGCCGGCTTGCCGTCCACGGCATCACCATGCGGCCATCTTCCCCAACCGGAGTCGGCACCGTCAACGGCGTTCGGATCCTGATCCTCCCTGGCAACCCCGTCGCTTGTCTCGCCGCCTACGACTTCTTCGCAGGACCGGTCGTGCGGACCCTTGGCGGCCGCTCCCCCGCCTCTCCGTATGGGACGATCGAGCGAAGGCTGTCCGGGCGGCTCGTCTCGCAGATTGGCCGCACCGACTACGCGCGGGTCGTGGTCGACGGCGACCGGGTGAAGCCGATCGCGATCTCGGGATCCTCGGTGCTGTCGTCGGTCACGGCTGCAACCGGATTCGTGGTCGTGCCGGTGTCGTCCGAGGGCTACGCCGAAGGCACCCGGGTCACCGTCCACTGCTACGACGGGGGCTGTGCCGCATGAAGCAGCGACAGTTCCTCAACGTCGTCGACGAGGATGTCGCCCACGACGTCTTTCGAACGGCATGTGCGCACCTGAACCCATGCACGGAAGCGGTTGCTCTCGAATATGCCCACGGCCGTGTCCTCGCCGAAGACGTGATCGCGAAGGTCGACGTCCCCGGGTTCGATCGCAGCAACGTCGACGGATACGCGGTCCGTGCGGTGGACACGTACGGGGCCGAAGAGCTCGACCCGGTCGCGGTTGCCGTCTCCCCGGTCACGCTCGCTGCGGGTGATGCCCCACCGGACGACTTCGAAGCACCGCCCGGGACCGCCGTTCAGATCGCAACCGGCGGCGTCGTGCCCCGCGGCACCGACGCAGTCGTGATGGTCGAGTACACCGAACCGACCGAAGGCGGGATCGTTCTATCGCGCTCCGTCGCTCCCGGGTCGAACATCTCGTTCGCCGGATCCGACGTCGGTCGCGGCGACACCGTGCTCCGGCGTGGCATCGTGCTGACGTCACGCGATACCGCGGTGCTGGCCGCCGTCGGGTCGGCGTCGGTCGACGTCGTGGCCCGACCGCGGGTGGCCGTGCTGTCAACCGGGGATGAGATCGTCCCACCCGGGTCGATCCCCCGTGTCGCCCAGGTGCCGGACTCGAATCAGCCGATGCTACTCGACGCGATTCGCGAACTCGGGTGCGAGCCGATTGCCGCCGGCATCGCCCCGGATGACCTCGCTCTGGTCGAGTCGACGCTCGAGGCGCTGATCACCGGCCAAGAGGCCGTTGACGTCGTGCTGCTCTCGGGAGGCACCTCGAAAGGT
>Ga0316191_10004836_pt1 | contig 10094 bp, 10 predicted proteins | sample Eddworburr2cm_MG_FD_204928 | JGI IMG/M metagenome (GOLD analysis project Ga0316191, IMG submission 204928) | Coastal sediment microbial communities from Maine, United States - Eddy worm burrow 2 cm | ecosystem: Environmental > Aquatic > Marine > Coastal > Sediment | place: USA: Maine... | reverse complement strand
AACCCGGTTACAGCGCCCATCATGAAGCTGGTGTTCCGGGGTTGGTTCAAGAAGTACAAGAAGATCCTCGAAACCGTAGGCGAGCAAACGGCGCCGCAGCCCACGGCTGCCGCACAGCCGCGCGTATGACCGCGAGCTCCAAGGATCCGCTCACGCTGCCGAGCGTCGAGAACACCATTCAGGTGCGGTTTTCGGACACTGACGCGATGGGCCACATCAGCTCGGGGTCGTACGCGGCCTTTGCGGAAGTCGGTCGGGCAGCGTTCTTCACCAAGGTCCCGGAGCCTCAATCCGAGATTCCCTGGTTCGTGTTAGTGCACCTCGGGATGGACTTCGTTGCGGAGGCGCGTTTCGGCCAAACGTTTGCACTCTCGACTCGGGTCGCGAAGATGAGCGAGAAGACCATCACCTTCGAGCAAATCGTACGTGCCGACGACAAGGTCGCCTGCAAGCTGGAGGTCGTCCTCGTCGCTTTCGACGCGAAGACTCGCAAGGCGATTCGGGTTCCATCGCACTGGCGACTTAGCTCGTAGTAGGGAAAGCCAATGACCAACGAAACAGAAGAAGACGTCCTTTTGCCATCTGCGAATCCGCTCGAGCTGCCTCAGTCGAAGTTGCATCCGGCGTTCGTGAATCCGAATGCGGACGGGTTGCCGTGGGTCGAAATCGGCATGGACATCATGTTCAAGTACCTGAGCGTCTGCGAGGCCACCGGCGCCTACACCATCCTCACCAAGTATCCGCCTGGCACTCAAATCCCGACGCACAGGCACAGTGGCACCGTGTTCGCCTACACCGTCCAGGGGAAGTGGACCTACTTGGAAGATGATTTCGTTGCGACCGCTGGCTGCGTGATCTGCGAGATGCCCAACTCGAATCACACCCTCAAGGTGTTCGATGACAGCCCTGAAGACATGATCCTACTCACGCATCAGACCGGCGATCTGATCACGTTTGACGACGAAGGCGAGCTCATGGCCATCGACGATGCGCAAACGCATCTCGCGCAGTACCTCATGTTTGCGAAGTACCAAGAGCTAGGTGTCGATGAATCGCTGATCGCCCGCTACTGAGTCGCAGCATCAGCGCCCAAACATCCTCGCGAAGATTCGCTCTCGCAGCGAATCTGGAAGAACGCGCCGCATGATCGGAAGCACCCAGAGCTGGGGTCCAATGACGTAGTTGACCTTCATTTGCTGGGCGCAAATGACGTTTCGGTATACGTGGTCCGCGAACTTTTCGGTTGTCCAGAGCGGGACGTTCTCTTGGATGGCGTCACCGGGGTACTTGAAGTGAGCCCTGTATAGCGGGAGCAGCTCCTCGGGAAACGAGTCCCAGAGTTGCGTTCGTTGCTCGTCGGAGAGGTCCATCATGGGTGTCTGGACACCGCCGGGCTCCAGGCAGGTCGCCTGGATACCAAATGGTTTCATTTCCGCGCGTAGTGCTCGAGTGACTCGCTGCAACGCGGCCTTGGTTACCGGATAGGACGATCCCATCGGGATCGTCAGGTACTGGGACGCGGAGCCGACGTTGATGATCCGTCCATCTTGGCTTCGGCGAATCAAGGGCAGGGCGGCCTGCGTGACGCGAACCGGGCCCCACAAGTTGATTTCGAACAGGGCCTTGAAGCGATCGATGTCGACGTTCTCTATGCCGCCGCCCGCGCCGCCCGTGCTCGCCGCATTGTTGACCAAGAGATCGAGCGAGCCTTCGCCGATGGCCTCCACGATTTCTTGGAACGCGGAGGTTACACTTGCGTCGTCGGTGATGTTGCATTGCACCGCTCGCACGCGCTCGCTGGAGGTGGCGAGCAGGGCGTCAGGCGGCTGACGGTTGTAGCCGGCGAAGCATTGCCAGCCCTCGCGATCAAGCCTTTCGACCAGCGCCTTGCCGATGCCGGTCGCCGCGCCCGTGATGAAAGCAGTTCGACCGACCATCACTCAGTTCACGCCGCGCGCCTGGTCGCCCCAGAATTGCTTGCGGAGGGCCTTCTTGTCGGGCTTGCCGAGTGCGGAAAGTGGAATCGAGGTCACGAAGTCCACCGACTTGGGCGACTGCACCGATCCCTTGGCGTCCTTGACCGCCGCTTGGAGCTCGCCCGCGAGGGCCTCGCTGCCTTCGTGACCTGGCCGGAGGATGACGACGGCCTTGACCGCCTCGCCCCAGCGCTCATCGGGAACGCCCACGACTGCGACCTGTGCCACTGCGGGGTGCGCCGAAATCACGTCTTCGATCTCCCGTGGGAACACGTTGAACCCGCCGGTGACGATCATGTCCTTCTTACGATCCACGATGTGAAGGAAGCCCTCGTCGTCGTAGCGACCGACGTCACCGGTATGCAGCCAGCCCCCTGCGAACGCCGCCTCGGTTTGCTCGGGCAGGCCGTTGTAGCCCTCCATTACCAACGGGGCGCGCACGCAGATCTCGCCTGCTTCCCCTTCGGGAACGGGCTCGTTGTCGTCGCCGAGCAAGGCCAGGCGCACCCACGGGCTCGGGCGTCCGCAAGAAGCAAACCGCTCGGGCTTCGAAAGATCGTGGTCCGCTTTCTTCAGATGCGTCAACGCCATCGGGGCTTCCGACTGACCGAAGCACTGGAAGAAGATCTGCCCCCATTTCTCCACACCCTCCTTGAGACGTGTCGGACTCATCGGCGACGCGCCGTAGAAGAGAGTCTCGAGGCTCGAAAGGTCTGCGGTGGCCGCCCGCGGATGGTCGAGCAGCGGGTAGATCATCACAGGCACCAGGAACGTAGACGTGATCCGGTGCTTCTCGACCGTGTCGAAGAACAGGTCGGGAGTGAAGCCCTGCATCGCTACAAACGCCCCGCCGCTTTGCAAGGTCGGGACGACAAATGCAGCGGCCGCGTGCGAAAGCGGCGTCGCGATCAAGAATCGAACCTCTTCAGGCCACTCCCACTCGGCCATCTGAACCATCGTCATGTACGCCGCCGAGCGATAAGGCTGGCGCACCCCCTTGGGTCGTCCTGTCGTGCCGCCCGTGTAGACGATCGTATTGAGGTCATTGGCGCCAACGTCGGGCGCTACCAGCGGCTTCGGCTCGAAAGCCGCGGCAAGCGCGTTCCAGTCTTCACCGACTTGGCTGGGCCCAAACGCAAGCAGGTGCTTCAGCCCCGGCACGCGCTCCTTCAGCTCCGCAGCACGCGGCTCGAAGATCGTCGGGTCGTAGATCAGGGTTTCGACCTCGGCGTCCTCGAGCACATATGCCTGGTCGTCTGCCGAGCCGAGCGGGTGGAGCGGCGTGTTGCACGCACCAACCAGCATGTTTGCGCAAAGGCTGTAGAGGACTTCGGGGCGATTCGCCGACAGGATCGCGGTGCGCGACCCCTTCTTGATCCCTTTCGCCTCGAGCGCCTGTGCGAAGCGGCTCGCATGCGCCCGAACCTCTGCGTAGGTGATCGTCGCGTCGCCGAGAAACAAAAAGGGACGGTCGTCGTAGCGATTGAGCCCATCGATGATCAGATGGGGAAGCAAGGGCATGTCGAACAAGCGATCATTGGTCATTGGGGGTCTCTCCTACTGGCGGGAAGTGCTCGAGAATGAACTCTGCGACCGAGGAAGTAAACGCATCGTTGCGGTCGCCAGCAACCATGTGCGCTGCACCTTTTAAATCTACGTATTCTGCGTGCGGAACGAGCTTCAGAAATTCCTGCGCCGTGTCTTCAGACACGACGTCGCTCAGTCCGCCACGGATCAACAGGACGGGGATGGAAATCTTGCTCGCCGCATCCAGCCGCGACTGGATCTCTTTCTCGGCGGCTGCCGGATCTCTCCAATGGTCGGGATTCCACGAGCGAATCATCGTCGGATCCCAATGCCAGCGGTAGCGGCCGTCCTTGCCGAGCCGTAGGTTCTTTGCGAGCCCCGAGAGATCGGTGCGCCGCGCGCGATGCGGCAAGTACTCGGCGATCGCATCGGCCGCGTCTTGCAGTGATGCGAAGCCTTCCAGCCCGTCCAGCATCCAGCGGAGGATTCGCGTCACGCCGGCGGCTTCCATGCGCGGGGTCGTATCGACGAGCACGAGCGCCTTGGCAACGTGCTCCTCGGAAAGTGCCTCAGCGCGAAGCGCCGAGATGCCTCCAAGCGAAGCGCCCACGATGATCGGCTTCTGATTGAGCTGTTCGAGCAGAGCGAGCAAATCGTGGGCAAACACCTCGAGCTCATACTCGCCCTTTTCGCACCAGCCGCTGTCTCCGTGACCACGGTGATCGGTGGCGATGGTGTAAAAACCAAGCTCAGCGAGCGCGCGTGCAGCGCCGCCCCAGGCATGCCGAGTCTGCCCGCCGCCGTGCAGGAACAGAACCAACTGGTTGGAAGGGTCGCCGTAGGTATCGGCGGCCAGTGAGATTCCGGTGCGAAGCTCGAAGCGAGTCGATGGTTTCGGCGCGGTCATGTTCGTGTCTTCGGATGTCATCGTTACTGCGGCTCCATACCCAAACGCGGCCAAGCGCAGATCGGATGCTCGTCGGTCAACACATCCGCAACGCGCACCGCAAGGCACGCCGGAAGCTCCGGCGGGAACGTCTTGATTCCGGCCGTCAGAAACAACAGGACGGGTGGGGTGATGAGGCCGTTGAGCATCGTTTGCGCAAAGATGATGCGCTCCTCGGCAACATCTGGCGCCACCACGCGAAGACGCTCGTAAACGATGAGCTCCCAACGCAGGAGCAGTTCCTTGAGTGGCTCTTTCGGGATGTCCTGCTGCGGTCCGAACATGATCGAAAAGAGGAACTTCGCCGTCTTCGGCTCATGCGCCATGTTCGTGAGCGCGAATCCGAAGAACTGCTCGCACACCTCGAACGCGTTCGATGCCGATGCCAACTGAGCCTCGAGCGCGTCGCAGTACCGTGTATAGCGATCGGTGACCAGCTCGATCAACAGATTCTCTTTGCTCCCGAAAAAGTGGTAGAGGCTTGGCGGCGAGCTTTTCGAAACGCGAACGATGTCGCGGACGCTGGTTCCAGCGAAGCCCCGCTCGGCGAACAGCTCTTCGGCGGCTTCGAGAATCGCCTCCCGCGTCCCTGCAGGGCGATCCGTTCGTTCCGAAGCTGTGCTGTCTACCTTGTTGGCCACGAACGGTGCTTTCGTTCTACTCGCCCTTGAAGACCGGTTTGCGCTTTTCCATGAAAGCCGTCGGCCCTTCGATGGAATCCTTGCTCTTGAAGACCGGCTGGCCGATCTGCAGCGAGCGCGCCAGCGCGTCCTTGGCGGGTAAGCCGTCGTTTTCGATCAGCGACTGCTTCACGGCCTGCACCGCGATCGGACCGCAAGCCGCGACACGCTCGCCAATCTCGATCGCCTTGTCGAGGGCTTTCCCTTTTTCAACGACGTGACCGATCAGCCCGTAGTGCAACGCTTCCTCCGCGCTGAGCCGTCGGCCGGCGAGCAACATCTCTGCCGCAATGGTGTATGGGATCTGCCGCCGAAGCCTCACGCTCGAACCACCCAAGGGGAACAAGCCAAGCTGCACCTCGGTCACGCCGAAGACAGCCCCTTCACCCGCGATGCGAATGTCGGTGCCTTGAAGGATCTCCGTCCCTCCTGCGAGCGCGTATCCTTCGATCGCGGCGATCAACGGCTTCTTCGTGAGGTAGTGGCGGAGGAGCGCCTTCCAATGGATGTCCGGGCTGTCCTTCATTCGGTTCAACCACTGGTCGTCGGCGTCCCACTTGCCGGACTTCATCGAGCCGAGGTCGCTGCCGGCACAAAACACACCGCCGCTACCCGTGAGAATGATCGCACGCACGTCCGGGTCAGCGTCGGCCTCGTCCCACGCGTCGGCCATGCGCACCAACATCTCGATGCTGAGCGCGTTCTTCTTCTCGGGTCGATTGAAGGTGCAGATCGCGAGGTGACCGCGCTTCTCATAGAGGAAATGTGGCTCCGACATCTAGCTTCTCCGTGGGGGTTTCAAGTTGCAGAGCTATAACGAACGTTACATATAGCGTCAAGCATGTCTGAGAACGAGTTCGATTATATCGTCGTTGGGGGCGGCTCCGCCGGTTGCCTACTGGCCAATCGCCTCTCCGCTGATCCAAGCATCCGCGTCGCGCTGCTCGAAGCCGGCGGAGACGACAAGAACCCCCTCATCAAGATGCCGATCGGGTTCACGCGCCTGATGTACGACGAGAAGGTCACAAACATCTACAAGACCGAGCCTGAGCCCGAGCTCAACGGCCGAGAGATGAGCGCCCCGCGCGGGCGAGTGCTCGGCGGATGCAGCTCGATCAACGGGATGATCTACACGCGCGGCCAGCGGGGGGACTATGACGAATGGGCTGAGCTTCCCGGCTGCGAAGGCTGGTCGTATGGCGAGCTTCTTCCGTACTTCAAGCGGCCCGAGCACTTCGAGGTCGAATCCGGCAATCCTTACCACGGTGACGACGGCGAGCTGAACGTCAAGAACGTGGACATGAAGTACCCGATCACCGACGTCTATATGGACGCAGCGCAGAGCGTCGGCATCAAGCGCCTCGACGACATCAACGGCGAAACCCAGGACGGCATCGGCTACATGCAGGTGACGATGAAAGACGGGCGCCGCTGGAGCTCAGCCGACGCGTTCCTGAGCCCTGAAGTCCGCAAGCGAGCCAATCTCACCATCATCCTCAATGCTGCCGCGAAGCGGGTGCTCCTGGACGGCAAGCGAGCGACCGGGATCGAATATCAAAACGGCAAAGGGAACGTGCATCAGGTGCACGCGACACGCGAGGTCCTTCTTTCCGCGGGGGCGTACAACTCACCGCCACTGCTCGAGATGTCCGGTATTGGCCGTCGAGATGCGGTCGAGGCGCTCGGCGTCGAGCTGGCCCACGAGCTCAGAGGCGTGGGCGAGAATCTTCAGGACCACATACAGCTTTGGGTTCAATACGGCGTGAAGACCAAGAAAACCTTGTCAGAAGACGGAAAGTTCCCAAAGGTCTTGCTGAACGTCCTGCGATATCTCTTCACCAGGACTGGCGCGCTGGCGATGCCCGCCGCCAACGTGGGGGCATTCGTCAGCTCCGAAGAGGGCGGCCGGCCGATCTTTCAGCTCCACTTCACTCCCGGCGCCGGGGGCATGGACGAAAAGGGCAACATGGTCGCCACACCGGAGTCCGGTGTGAACTCCACCGTTTGTGTCATCCGCCCGACGTCACGGGGCAGCGTGCACGCGCGCAGCTGCGACCCGAAGTCACCACCAAAGATCATTCACAACTACCTTTCAACCGAGCATGACAAGAAGCTCAGCATTGAAGGTTTCAAGCTCCAGCGGCGGATCTACGAGTCCGACGGGTTTCAGGAGCACGCGACCGACGAAATTCTGCCCGGCCCATCGGTTCAAACCGACGAGGAGATCCTCGACTTCTGGAGGCGCGAGGCCATGAGTACCTATCATCCGGTCGGCAGCGCGAAGATGGGCCCGCCCGACGATCCCGAGGCGGTCGTCGACAACGAGCTGCGGGTCCATGGCATCGACGGGCTCCGCGTTGTGGATTGCTCGGTTTTCCCCCTCATTCCTTCTGGCAACACGCACGCGCCCGTGGTCGCGGTTGCAGACAGAGCCTCCGACTTGATTCTCGGCAAGCCCGTGCTTCAACCAGAAGCCTAATGTCGCCCACGGAGCCACTCGATGACCTCGGAGTCTGCCTGGTCACCGGCGCAGCAGGTTTCCTCGGGGGCCATCTGGTGCGAGGCCTTCTCGACGAGGGCTATTCGGTGCGGGCCGTCATTCGCAACACGCCGCTCGAGCTCGAACACCCGAACCTCGAGATCGTTCGTGGCGCGGTCGAAGACGCCGAGCGCATGATGGAGTTCTGCGAGGGGATCGACACCGTGTTTCACACGGCTGCCCATCTCGCCCTCCTCGGCGGCGCGGCCGCGTCTCCCGCCTATCGGCAAGCTGCGTACGATGCGAACGTAGGCGGGGTACAGAACTTGATCGACGCCTGCCTGGCACACGGTGTCAGCCGATTCGTGCACACCAGCTCGATCGACGTCTGCTTCAACTCCGAAGTAGACGTCGAGATGGACGAGCAGACGCCGTACGCCACCAACATGAGCTGCCTGTACACCGAGACCAAGATCGAAGGGGAAAAGCTCGTCCTCGCAGCGAACGGTCAGGGAAGCCTGCTGACCACGGTGCTGCGACCCGATGGCATCTATGGTCCGGGTAACAACGTCATGATGGACGGGGTGTTCGAGCAGGTCACCAAAGGACGCCTGGTGGCGACGATCGGTTTCCCCGGCGCGGTCCACGATCACATTTACGTCGACAACTTGGTGCACGCCGAAATACGCGTCGCCAAGCACCTCGTTCCTGGCAGCCCTGTTTGCGGCAAACCGTACTTCGTCACCGACAACAAGCGGCTTCCCTTGTTCGAGTTCATGCGGCCCTTGATCGAAGGCCTGGGCTACAAGATGCCCAAGCTCAATATCCCCTACCGGCCGGTGATCTTGTTTCTGCGCCTCTGGCAGTACCTACACTTCCGAATCGGCCTGCCGGCGCCCCTTTTCACGCCGCACGAGATCCGAAAGCTGGCGATCTCCCACTGCGCTAGCAACGAGGCAGCCGAGCGCGACTTTGGCTACGATCCGGTCGTGACGCCGGAAGAGGCGATGACCCGCTGCCTCTCCTATTATAAGGAGAGGCTCGCCGGCATTCGCTCTCTTCCTGCCCCCAAATAGAGCCATCAGCGACTCTTTCCTCCGTAGTTCTCGATACTTAGGCACAACTCCGCGAAAAGGGACAAAGCCACCCGGGTTGAGCTCGATCGGAGGATCAAGTTGGCGACAGCGCCCTCCCAAGACCCCGGAAAAACCGGGCCCCGAGCTTTTCAAAACTACTTGTTTGAAAGTACTTGACCAGTTTGGGGAAGGCCGCTAAAGAAGGCGTCCGTTTGCCGAGGAACGAGGCGACGGGAACCAATAAAACGGAGTAGTTTTCAGGGCTTAGGCCCAAATAAGCTCCGAAAACGGTTCGCGGATACGACTTCCGAAGCTCTTTGACAGTTTGCGAGAATACACGGGGCACTAGCTCAGGTGGTTAGAGCGCACCCCTGATAAGGGTGAGGTCGCTAGTTCGAGTCTAGCGTGCCCCACCAGCTTGTCTTTTTGCGCCATGACCGGCTTTCCTCCTCGGCACTACGCTGCGAGGTACTTTCGTACCTCTCACTTCGTACCTGCGGGGGCGCTCGGTCCTGACGCAAAAATCCTGCGCCGGACCCATTGGGGCTGTAGCTCAGCTGGGAGAGCACCGGCTTTGCAAGCCGGGGGTCAGGGGTTCGAGCCCCCTCAGCTCCACTAGACAGGGAGGGCATCGGCCCTTGCCAAGACACCCGTGAAGACCCAACCTTGATTCCTTCGGTCGGCAGCGCACAAAGCGCAATCGACCCGAGTAATCAAGTTTCAACGCTCGATTTCTCGCACTCTTTGACAACTGAATATCTGTAGAAATTTTCTCTTTCTAGCCGTAACTGTGACCAGGCTCTTCTTTCGAACCCTGGTCTCGAGTTGCGAGGGTGCCGAGCCATAAAGACTTTCCGTCATGGCGAGGCACCACGGTGGTATCCCAACTATTCGCAGTTGGTTACGCCACCACCCGAGCGCAGAGACTTCGGTCGAAGCGCGAGGACGAAATGCGTCTTAGGAAAAGGTCAAGCTAGGAAGGGCACACGGTGGATGCCTTGGCATCGAGAGGCGATGAAGGACGTGGGCAGCTGCGAAAAGCTTCGGGGAGTGGCTAACACACTTTGATCCGAAGATATCCGAATCGGGCAACCGTCTGGGGTCATACCCAGAAGTTCAATGCTGAATTCATAGGCATTGAATAGCTAACCCAGGGAACTGAAACATCTAAGTACCTGGAGGAATAGACATCAATTTGAGACTCCCTTAGTAGCGGCGAGCGAAAGGGGACCAGCCTAAACCACATCAATGTAAGCTTAGGGGCGTTGTTGATGCGGGGTCGTGGGACCAATGGGAGAGCGCCCTAATGCTCTCACAGAGTTACAAAACCAAATGCTAGATGAACGATCTGGAAAGGTCGGCGATACGAGGTGACAGCCCTGTAGTCGAAAGCATTCGGACTCTGCATTG
>Ga0316191_10004835_pt1 | contig 10094 bp, 4 predicted proteins | sample Eddworburr2cm_MG_FD_204928 | JGI IMG/M metagenome (GOLD analysis project Ga0316191, IMG submission 204928) | Coastal sediment microbial communities from Maine, United States - Eddy worm burrow 2 cm | ecosystem: Environmental > Aquatic > Marine > Coastal > Sediment | place: USA: Maine | collected... | reverse complement strand
TCCCTCTTCTCTCACATCGGGATCAGTCTTTATGCCGGTGCAGTGGTTCTTAAAACCTTCTTCGGGATCGATATCATGGTGTCCATCCTGGTCATTTCTTTCATTACCACCCTCTATAGCATCCTGGGTGGACTTCGGGCCATTGTGGTCATCGAAACCTTTCAATCGGTGATCCTGATCGGGGGAGCCGCCCTGCTTACCATACTCTCCATCTCCATGCTGGGCGACCAGGGTATTCATTCCATGGCTGAACTCAAAGCTGTCCTGAAACCCGGTCAACTCGACATCCTGCAATCTGGAAAAGATACTATTTTGCCCTGGTATGCCATCTTCCTGGGCTACCCGGTGCTGGGAATCTATTACTGGTGTGCCGACCAGACCATCGTTCAAAAGGTACTCGGGGCCAAAACAATGAGTGACGCCCAGAACGGCCCGCTATTCGCCGGATTCCTGAAAATTCTCCCGGTATTTATCATGGTCTTTCCCGGAATCGTGGCCTATGCCCTCTTCTCAGATAAAATCGACAATCCCAACGACACCCTGATGGTACTGATATCAAACGTACTGCCGAGCGGACTTATCGGGCTGATGACCGCTGCACTGCTTGCTGCCCTCATGAGTACCATCTCTGCTGCACTGAACAGTGTGGGAACCCTGGTCTCATTCGACATCCTGAAGAGGATGCGCCCCTCCACACCGGATAGGATCCTTTTGAGGACCGGCCGAATTGCCAGCGTGGTTGTCATTCTCCTGGCCATATCCTGGTCTCCCTGGATCGGACGTTTTGAGAGCATCTTCGATGCCATTTCAATAGTACTGTCCATGTTATCACCGCCAGTGGCCAGTGTCTTTGTGTTGGGGATTCTTACTTCCCGGGGGAACGACCGGGTGGCCCTGTCCACCATGATATTCGGACTGCTTGCAGGAGCTATTGTTTTTTGCCTGGACTTTGATCCCATCTCGGGATCCCGGCTGATCACCGATGGCCTGGGCATCCCCTTCCTGATGCAGGCCTGGTGGCTCTTTGTGCTATGTACCTCGTTCTACCTGGTCATGAGCCTCTACTCTGCCCCCCGACCCCTGGAAGAAATCAAAGATCTAATCTTCAGGAAAGATACCATCCATGGATTTGGGTCCCGAATCAAGAGCATGAAGGATCCCAGGCTCTGGGCTGGACTCTTGTTTCTCATTATGGTGCTTCTATATATCTATTTTGGCTAATTAAAGAATGTTCCCCATGAAAACCCTTTGGATTGCTTGTCTGAGTCTATGCCTGATCCTTTTTTCTTCCTGTTCTGAAGAGCCACCCACGCGCTACGGCTCGGTCATCCGGGTAAAAGCCGAAAAACTGGAGGAGTACAAAGCGCTTCATGCTCATCCGTGGCCTGAAGTCAACCGCTTGCTGAAGGAGGTCAACATTCAGAATTACTCTATATTTTACCGCGATGGCTACCTCTTCAGTTATTTCGAATACACCGGAACAGACTTTGAGGCCGATATGGAAAAAATGGCACAGGACTCTGTCACCCAAGAGTGGTGGAAACTCACCGATCCCTGCCAGGAACCGGTGGAATCAGCCGGAGAAGGCGTCTGGTGGGCAGATATGGAAGAAGTCTACCACCTGGACTAAGCCCACTAAATCCACCTCACCAGCGGGAAATCCATGCGGTGCGGAATATGCTCGTGCTTGGGATAGATCCTGAAGCCAATATCAAAAACTCCGGTTTCGTCCACCTTCTGCACAAAGGTGTACTCTGCCTGTGAACCATCGACCCGGGTACATTCAAAGTCCTCAGTCCCCCTGAAAATCTGGGGTTCATCCCCATCTCCGCCCCTGGTATGAACCATCTCCACTCCAATCTCTTCGGCCGACAATTCTCCCAGGTCAAGCAAAACCTTCCCGGTATAGCTATTGCCTACCATGAACTCTTCGCGGCTTACATCCGGAAAGTCGTACTCCACCACTTTGATTCCCTTCCACTGTTCCAGAATTCTGTGCTTCCACAGGGCCAGTTCCTTGGGGATCAGGTTGTCTTTCTCCTTAAGCTTTTTGGATCGCTCATGCAATTTAAGGTAGAAGCGGTCGATGTAGTCCCTTAGCATGCGGTTCATGGTAAATTCTGGGGCCACATGAGCGAGGGTATTTTTAATCATCCCCACCCATGCTTCCGGGACCTCATCATTGTTCCTCGTGTAGAACTTCTCTGTAATGTCGTTCTCCAACAATGTATAGAGTCGTTCCGCATCCAGTTCATCCTGCAGCTCCTGGTGGTCAAAAGAACGTTCAATGGGGAGCATCCAGCCTGCATCCTCACGGTAGCCCTCGGCCCACCAGCCATCCAGAACGCTGAAATGCATGGTTCCATTCATTACCGCTTTTTCCCCACTGGTTCCTGACGCTTCCAGGGGGCGGGTGGGGGTATTAAGCCAGATATCCACTCCCCGAACCAATTTCTTGGCCAGTTGAATATCATAGTTCTGGAGGAACACAATTTTACCGATGAACTCAGGACGCTTGGAGATCCCAACGATCATTTTAATCAGGTCCTGACCGGGAATATCCCTGGGATGTGCTTTCCCTGCGAAAACAAATTGTACCGGTTTCTTTGGATCATTAACGATCCTGGCCAGACGATCCAAATCCGCGAACAAAAGGTGTGCACGTTTATAAGTGGCAAACCTCCTGGCAAAACCAATGGTCAGTGCCTTGGAATTCAATGCGGATGAGATCTCAAGCATTTGGCCCGGATTATCCAGCACCCTGGTGGAAGCTTCAGCCAAACGATCCTTGATATGCCGGATTAAGCGTCCCCGCTCTTCCGATTTCAGATTCCAGATCTCCTGATTGGGAACCTGTTTGATCTTTTCCCACATCTCCCGGTCCTCCTGACGTTGGTAACAGTCCTCCCCAAAGGTACGCTCGTAGAGTTTTTTCCATTCCGGACTCAGCCAGGTGGGAAGGTGCACTCCGTTGGTCACATAGCCGATATGCAATTCTTCTGTCATGTAACCGGGCCACATACCGGTAAACATATCCCTCGAGACTTCGCCATGTAGTTTACTTACGCCATTTACTTCCTGCGATAGTTTTACAGCCAGCACACTCATGGAGAATTTTTCATGCCGTTGGTTGGGATGGAACCTGCCCAAATCCATAAACTGATTCCAGGAGATATTCAACCTTTCCGGATAGTGTGCCACATAAGTCCGCAAGAGATCCTCCTCGAAAGAATCGTGACCGGCTGGTACCGGGGTATGGGTGGTGAAGAGGCTTGAAGCCCTCACCAGTTCCACTGCTTCCGGGAAGGTCATTTTATCAATTTGTATATACTCCCGAAGACGTTCTAAGCTGGTAAAAGCGGCATGCCCCTCGTTGCAATGATAGAGATCCGTATCCAGCCCTATACTGCGCAAGGCCCTGATTCCCCCAATACCAAGCAGAATCTCCTGCCTCAGGCGGTTCTCATTGTCCCCTCCATACAGGTTGTGCGTGATTCCGCGATCCCCTTCCTGGTTAGCTTCATAATCTGTATCGAGCAGATAAAGAGGGATCCGTCCCACCTGCACTTTCCATATCCTGGCAAAGAGAGTGCGCCCGGGTAGTACGATTTGTATATTTTTCCAGTTACCCTGCTCATCCCTGACCGGTGTAACTGGCAACCTCGAGAAATGCTGTGCATCGCTCAATGCCACTTGCTCGCCACTGGCTGAGATCATCTGCCTGAAATAACCATACCTGTAGAGTAATCCCACTCCGGTCAGAGGCATGTTGAAATCGCTGGCCTCCTTCAGGTAATCTCCAGCCAGCAGGCCCAGTCCTCCCGAAAATGTTTTCAGCGAGTTATGGATCCCATACTCCATGCTGAAATAGGTGATGGAGGGCATCCCTTCCTTTGGCTTTTCTGCCATATATCGAAGCAATGCACCATGGACTTCCTGAAGCTTAGCAATAAACTCCTGATCTGACTCCAGTTTTTTCAGGGTGTCGTAGTGCAATCGTTCCAATAACTCAACCGGATTCTCATTCACCTCCACCCACAAATCTGGTTTGATGGAGGCAAAGAGGTCAATGGCATCCTGGGTCCACGACCACCAGAGGTTCCTGGATAGTTCTTCCAGGGGTTTCAGTTTTTCCGGAATGTTCTGCTGCACCTGGACCCGTCTCCAGAATGGGTGAATATCCACCAGGGCCTGTTCTGTTTCGGGCAGTCTTTCGATCCGTTCTTTCTCGTAATAGACTAAATCCTTACCTGAGGCACCCTCCAGTGCATGAGCAAAGGCCTTCCAATAATTCTTGATAAGGCTATTCCAGAGAGCGATCCGGGAAATGGCATGAGCGCCTTCCCTGTCTTCCTGGTTTTGCTCACCTTTCTGCCTGCAACAGTTAAAGATCGCTTGGGAGATTCCTGTGACTACCTCGCTATCGTTGAAATCGTCCCTGGGAATCACGGTGATCCCGTGCAAAGCTTTCTTATATTCATTGTTGACCCACAAGCCAAAACCAGTAAGAGATGTAGTTACTGTGGGTACGCTGAAGGCCAGACTCTCCAGGGGGGTATATCCCCAGGGTTCATAATAAGAGGGGAACAGGGTCAGATCCAAACCGATAAGCACATTATAGTAGGTAAGATCAAATACCCCATCGTTTCCATTGAGATAGGAGGGCACAAATATCACCTTTACCCGATCCTCAGGGGTGTTGTTCAATCCATTGCTGCTGATCCTGTTCAGAATCTGATCATGCTCGGCATAATGGAGATTATGGGTCAGATGTTTCTGTGGTAAATCGACACCTCCACCCTTCTCAATGGTCTCCAGCAGGTCTCTGCGAGGACCGTAATGGTGGGCTGGGATGAGCAGAAAGGCCACTGCATTGGCGGTACATTTCTTATCTCTGTTCAGCTCGCCCAGCGCATCTATAAAAAGGTCAATCCCCTTGTTCTTGTATTCGTAACGACCGCTGGTGGCCATTAAGAGGGTATCGTCGGGCAACTTTTCACCTGAAAGTGCAGATGCCACTTCAAGCATCTTTTCCCTGGCAAGACTCCTTTTCTTTTCAAAATCGGAATTGCCGGGGACAAAGCTGTCTTCGAAACCGTTGGGCAATACCACATCCACCTCACGCTCATGAAACTGCTTGCACTCTCTGGCTGTAAGGTCACTCACCGTGGTGAAAGTATCTGCCTGGTTCGCCGCCAGTTTCTCCAGAGAATGCTTGGCTACCACATTTAATTCCCTGGCTTTCTGATCCCCATTCAAATGATCCAATTGCGAATAGAGGGCCTGATTGTTGCCGGCAATGGAACGTCCCACTGTGGTGGCATGAGTGGTAAATACTGTACCCACAGTGGGTAAGTATTTCTCAATATAAAGCAAACCTGCACCTGTCTGCCATTCATGAAACTGGGCCACAATATTCTTCTCTTCCAGATCATAAAACCTGGCAAAGCTCTCAATAGCCTTCCCGGCAGCATAACCGAAAAGTGTCGGCTCAGTATAATCCCACTGTCCGCTGATGGAATCCAGCTTATAAGCCTCCCAGAGCTCCTTGAATATGTCGTCCTTTTTTTGAATATAAGGGGTGAAATCAAGCATCACAGCAATAGGGTTTCCGTTGATCTTCCATCTGCCGATCCGCACACGTAAGCCTTCCCGGGAAGCACTCTCTTTCCAGTCGGGGAACAGACTGGCGTCCTCCTGGAATTCAGGGTGCTCCTCGTTCTCTCTCCACACATCCGGACCTATAGTGATATATCGGTCTTTCATCTCCTTCACCACAGAAAGTGCCTTGGTGGAAATCACTGTATGGATCCCCCCTACCTTATTGCATACTTCCCAACTTACCTCGAATAAATAATCAGGTTTTTTCATTCTTCAATATGTATCAGATTTTTAACTCTTCTTTGTAGTAGAACTCTTCTTTTTGGCTGTTGCCGGAGCCTTCTTAGTTGTTGCCGGAGCCTTTTTGGCAGGAACCTTCGCAGGGATTTCTGCCACTTCATTGGCCAGACGCTTCTCCAGTTTCTCCAGCTGTTCGTCCTTCTCCTTAATGATCTTGCTCAGGCGGGCAAGCTGGTCATCAGCATCGTAGCGAACGGACGCATTGACCCGTATTTCAAAATCACTCAAAACGTTCATGTAATTGATGAAGGCATCATAAGGGGTATCGTAAGGATTGAAATAGGAATGAACCTCCCCGTCGGAGAAAAACTTCGTGGACATGTAGTAGAAATGATCACTCACCTGCAGGTAGGTATAGTCCTGCCTGAGAGCATCGTCGCCCGATGCGTAAACCTTGTCACCTAAGGAATAGAGCTTGTTAAATGCTTCATTCTGCAACTCATTCCCAAGCCAGGCAGTCAGATCGCGTTCTTCGTCGGCCCATGATATGGGATGAGGAACGTTTACCGCCGATACAACCTGCAATTTGCTGGCCACCTCTGAGGGTGTACTGAAAGTAAAAGGACTTTGCTTGAACACCGTTTGGGGAAGTATTTTCAGGAAATCAAAAATTCCGGTCTCCTTCCACTGGTGTTCCCCGAAAGTCTCATAGTCCATGAACAGGTTTATAACCTCTTCATTGTCAGGAGCCTGATTCAGCCAACTTACATATTTCTCTGCAGTTAAAGGGTATTCGGGCCATCCTTTATTGGAGAATCTGAAGGCTATGTCATCGCTCAGCTTGAAGTTTTTTAGCAGAAGCTTCAGTTTCGGATTGATGGCATTGCAGTAAAGGTAATTGGGGCTCTTCCACCCCAGCACGTGTTTGGCCCCTTCTGTCAACATCGCTTTATACCCCATGGCCGCTACCATGGAACCAATCTCGTCTGAATAGATCAGCTCCGTATTGCGAAATACCTTGGGTTCCTGACCAAAGTTCTCCTTGATCAGTTCACCATGGGCCTTTACCTGCCTCTGGAACTCCTCTTCCCCCTTCAGGGAACAGAGCGAATGGGCATAGGTTTCAGCCAGAAATTCCACATGTCCCGTGTCGGCCAGCTTCTTAAAACTCTCCAGGACCTCCGGGGCATAAAGCCGGAACTGGTCCATGGCAATTCCTGAAATGGAATAGGCGATTTTGAATTTCCCTTTGTGCTTTTTGATCAGGTCCAGCATCAAAGCATTGGCAGGAAGGTAGGATTTCTGTGCCACCTTATTCAGAATAGATTCATTGGAGTAATCATCGTAGTAATAATGATCATTCCCGATATCAAAGAAGCGATACCTTCTGAACCGGAATGGCTGGTGGACCTGAAAATACAAACAGATGGTTCTCATATGTAGGGCTATTATTTACTGAACAAATTCTTGATAAATTGAATGTACCTTCTTCCCCGAATTCTCCCATTTCATGTTGTTGACCTCCTCAACACCGTACTTCTTAAACGTCTCTGAGAGGGAGGGGTAGTTGAGCAGTCCGTAAATGGCGTCGGCCAATGCATCCACATCCCAGAAATCGACTTTTAATGCATACTTCAGAATCTCGGCCACTCCCGACTGATGGGAGATGATGGAGGGAACATTGGACTGCATGGCTTCAAGGGGGGATATTCCAAAAGGTTCGGATACAGAAGGCATTACATAAACATCAGAGATGGAAAACATTTTAAATACATCGTCTCCTTTCAGGAAGCCCGTATAGTGGAACCTGTCGGAAATGCCCAGTGATGAACTCCAATGAATCATCTTCTCCAATAACTCCCCGCTACCGGCCATTACAAAACGTACGTTGTCCATTTTTTTGAGCACCTTGTAGGCCGCCTGGACAAAATATTCCGGGCCTTTCTGAAGAGTGACCCTGCCCAGGAAGGTAACTACCTTATCGGTAATGCCCCTTTTCAATTGTAGTTTTTCATAATCGGGCAAAGGATCGACCGCATTATAAACGGTCACCACCTTATCGGGATGAATGCCGTATTTGTCTATTACCGTATTGCGAGTCAGGTTACTGACTGCAATAATTTTATCAGCCAGATGCATTCCCATCTTTTCGATCTCGAAAACCGTGGGATTCACCTTTCCCCCGCTTCGATCAAAATCGGTGGCATGTACGTGAATTACCAGGGGCTTCCCGGAAGCCCTCTTGGCAGCAATTCCAGCCGGGTAAGTGAGCCAGTCGTGGGCATGGATGATATCAAAATCCTCTTTCAGAGCAACTTCGCCAGCCACAACTGCATAATTGGCTATTTCTTCGTAGAGGTTCTTGCCATATTTCCCGGTAAAGTTCAGCGTACCACCCATGGTAGTTTCCACCAGTCGCTTTCCCTGATTCTCGGCACGATCGACCAATTTACCGTATTCCTCCGGTGAGGTGTAGGGAACCAGATTTGAATTAATTTCAATGTAGCTTAAGTCTTTGAGGAACTTGTGCTCCCTTACCTTCCTGAGATCGAGGGTGACATCTCCGGCTCCCAGCAGCTTCATTCTGCTCTGGTCTTCATCTCCATAAGCCTTGGGTACCACAAAAAGTATATCCATGCCTGGAACAGAAGCCATGCCTTTTGTAAGCCCGTAACAGGCAGTACCCAATCCTCCGGAAATATGTGGTGGGAACTCCCACCCGAACATCAGTACCCTCATAGACTGAGAAATAAAAAACTAGTTAAAACCTTCAATCATCTCATTGATTCTTAGCAATGCTGCTACTCCTGTGGCCTTTGAAATGGCACCCCTCGCCATGTGGGGCGGATTTCCGTCATATAACTCAGAAAGAGTGCCGATCCCCCTCTCAGCCACATCTTCTTCAAATCCTTCAAAAATTTTCTTCACCGGATTCTGACCTGACTTTTTATGTACATCAAGAATCCCTTTGGCATAGTGTTCCAACAACCAGGGCCAGACGCTGCCCTGGTGACATGCCCTGTCTCGCTTCTCCTGGTCTCCTTCATATACACCTTTGTAGTCCTCATTTTTGGGGGAAAGAGTTCTTAAGCCCCGAGGAGTCAAGAGTTCACTTTCTACTACATCCAGAATGGATTTCTTCATCTCCTGACTGAGTGGAGAGTATTCCATAGAGACAGCCACCACCTGGTTGGGTCTGACAGAAAGATCCCTGAAGGTTCCATTCACATAATCAGCCAGATAGCCCTTCTCTTCGCTCCAGAACTGCTCAACAAATGAGGCCTGAATAAGTTCAGGCAGTGAAAGCCATGCCTTGTAAAACTTTGCATCCCGTCCCTTGGACCATTGCACTGCCTGGCAAACAGCATTGTACCAGAGTGCATTAATTTCTACGGCCGAACCCGGTCTGGGCGTAAGAGGTTGACCATCCACACCCGCATCCATCCAGGTAAGTGATTTGCCTTCCAACGCTGCATGGATCAGGCCGTTCTCCAGCATTCGGATGAAAGCGGTGCTGCCCTCCCGATAGGTTTCAAGCACAGATTTAATGGCCTTGCCATATTTCTTCCATACATCGAAATCCGGATCGTAGGCGGCGTATTGTTGCAGGGCCCATATAAACCATAAAGGGGAATCAGCAGAAGAATACTCCGGCTCTCCCTTAAGCAAGGCATTGGGGAAAAGCCCGTGCTTCATCCGTGCCACCATGGAGTCGATCACGTCCAGAGCCAGGGGAAGATTCCCGGTGGAAAGGGTGAGCCCAGGCAGTGCCATAAAAGTATCCCTGCCCCAGGTACCAAACCAATGGAATCCGGCGATGATGTCGGTAGATTCCTTTTTATAAACGATGAACTGTTGGGCTGCGTTCAGTAAACAGTTCTTCAAACTGTCTTTGGGTACTCGCTGATTCAGCTCGGCGGTAAATTTTCTTGGCAGGCCCCCGGGCACCACCACGCTGGTGGAGGCAGAAAAAACAATGGACTCTCCTTTTTGTATGGGCATTTCAAAATAACCCGGTACATAAAGATCTTCTTTGAATTCATAGCCCCGTTTCTGTTCCTCCATGTACTCCACGTTGTAATACCAGTCAGGTACCGGTACAAACTCCACAGCTTTGGAACACTGCATATATAGTCCGGGATAACCTTCATACAAGCGCGACATGATCCCGTTTTTTACCTCTGTATACTTTGTATTAACATAGAGGTTGGATTTGCTTAAAGCGTGGAAGTTGCGAAAAGCAAGGAAGGGTC
>Ga0316191_10004833_pt1 | contig 10096 bp, 12 predicted proteins | sample Eddworburr2cm_MG_FD_204928 | JGI IMG/M metagenome (GOLD analysis project Ga0316191, IMG submission 204928) | Coastal sediment microbial communities from Maine, United States - Eddy worm burrow 2 cm | ecosystem: Environmental > Aquatic > Marine > Coastal > Sediment | place: USA: Maine... | reverse complement strand
CAGGTGGAAAAGTCGCACTCTACGTTTGGGATTATGCTGGGCACATGCAGATCATGCGAAATTTCTTTGATACGGCGATTCTATATGACGAACGCTCTGCTGATTTCGACGATGGTAAAAATGCCCCCATATGTCGTCCAACACCGCTAAGAAATGCGTTCGAATTGGCCGGCCTAGTAGATGTATCAATAAACGCGTTGGACATTCCTACTGCCTTCAAAAACTTTGACGACTACTGGAATCCATTTCTTGGGGGAGTTGGATCGGCTCCGAAATATTGTGTTTCCCTGGATGACTCGACTAGGGACAAGATTAAAAATTCATTGCAAGAGAGATTGCCTACCGGACCAGACGGCGAGATTCTACTAGCAGCGAGAGCCTGGGCTATCAAAGGAGTGGTTACAAAATGATTGCTTTGGGTCGGCTATCTCCGCTGACTCATCGAGCTTGAGCGGCTATTTCCTCCAAAGGAGACGCTCAATTAGTTGGGCTAGGAGGCAATCTTCGGCAACAGCGGACGCCCATGCAGCTAATCGAAAATGTATTACAAGATCAAAAATCTTATAATTCAACTGTTAGACGGCTACTGATCTTTGCATCCTCTTCCCCAAGAAGAGAGAATTGGCACTGAATACCAAATGGAGACGAAAAGATGAGCGCATATGTGCTGGCCCAGATACAAATTGACGACCCGGACGAATACCAAAATTACCTAGCTGGATTTATGCCAATATTTGAGAGGCATAGTGGCGAGCTTTTGGCGACAACAAAAAATCAAACCATTGTTGTTGAGGGAAGTTGGGCTTATCCAAGTACAGTAATAATGAAATTTCCCAGCGTTGAGTCGGCTCAGGCATGGTGTGATGATCCAGATTATAAAAATCTCGCAGAACATCGCCATCGTTCAGCCCAGGCCAATCTGGTAATAGTTGAAGGAATCGCGTAGAGGGTCGGCTTTCTCAATAGCGGACCCCCGAGAGAGCCAGGCAGGAGGCAATCTTCGGCCAAAAGCTGCCGCCCACAAAATTGCAATAACCTTCCGATTGGTGCCGATATGGAACAAATGTTGCGGTCTAACTACCTCCGAATTTCCACTGTATAATATTCGCTCAACCACACAAATCAAATTGAGTAGGCGATGACAAAAATTGGACTATTCGGTGCAGCAGGCCACATGGGCAGGATACTAATCAAGGCAGTCCATGAAAGTGACAAATGCACACTAGCAGGCGGCTGTGAGAGGCCCGGATCGCCCGATCTCGGCAAGGACCTAGGCACATTAGCGGGGTTAATGCCGCTCGGTATCGAGGTCACCGACGATGTTGGTGCCGTATGCGATGAATCCGATGTCCTTGTCGACTACAGCGCAGCATCGGCCACTATGAGTTTGATACCAACGGCTATCGAGAAACAGACTCCCTTAATGGTTGCTACAACAGGATTTACGGAGTCGCAGCACACAAAGGTAGTTGAGGCGGGCCAGTTTTTACCCATCATATTAGGGGCGAACATGAGTGTATCGGTGATGGTCATGTATGAGCTGATAAAAAAAGCGGCGGGAATGCTGAACGATGAATTTGATATTGAGATATTCGATTTTCACCCCTGGAATAAGATTGACGCGCCATCAGGGACTGCATTGGAACTTGGCGAGTATGCTGCTGCTGGAAGAGGCGTCAAATTGTCTGATGTAATGCTCCATGCACGTGATGGGGAAACAGGCAAACCCGAGCGCGGAAAAATTGGCTTCGCATCGCTGCGTGGTGGAGATGAAGTTTGTGAGAATACAGTATTTTTTGCAGGTTCCGGTCAGCGTCTTGAGATTACAAGCAGAGTCACCGATCAAAAAGCTTTCGCGGGGGCAACTCTGGACGCTGCTGTGTGGATCAGCAGCCAACCACCAGGCTTTTACAGCATGGATGACATGTTGCGGAAATAGATCTTCCCAGATTGTCCTGCGGTATATTTGATGGATAGTTCGTCCGGATAGGGCGCCAAACAGTCGTCCTAATCTCAGACTTGAGTGTCTCAGTTGGATCGAGCTTTGCAGCTCATGCAATGAATCTAAGCGTTTGCTTTCCCGATAACAGACACTTATCACCGTGACCCAAGCGGCTACCTACGGCTGCGGTTTCAACCGGTCAATGCAACACATTGGTTAAATCTTTCAGCAGGTGTTTCGAAGTTTAACGTTTTTCTTGGTCGTTCGTTGAGGCGCCTTGCCACGGCATTCAGTTTGGCTTGTGTTACATCCGACAGATCCATTCCTTTCGGGAAGTATTGCCTTAATAGACCATTGGTGTTTTCGTTGGAACCTCGCTGCCAGGGATTGTGTGGATCACAGAAGTACACCTTGATATCCGTGGCCAATGTGAAGCGCTTATGGTCAGCCATTTCCTTACCTCGGTCCCAGGTGAGGGACTTGTAAAGTTCCCGCGGTAACTTATGCGCCTGCTTGATCAAGGCATTGATCACCGTCTCGGTGTCTTTACTGTCGGTCCTGGCTAGCATCACATAGCGTGTGTGGCGCTCCACGAGTGTTGCAATCTGGCTGTTTTTGCTACCAAACAACAGGTCTCCTTCCCAGTGACCGGGTACGGCCCGGTCTTCCACCGAGGCGGGCCGTTCGCGGATCGATACCGTGTCGGTAATTCGACCGTGATCCCCCGTCTTTTGCGTGTGGTGACGTGAGCGACGCATCATGCGTGTTCGCCTCAAATGCTGCAATAGCTCCTTCTTCAAGGCACCACGGGCCTGAATAAAGAGACTGCGATAGATGGTTTCGTGTGACACCTGGTAGTGCTCGTCGTCCGGATAGGTGTGCTTGAGCCAGCCGGCGATCTGCTCGGGTGACCACTCCAGCTGGAGCTTCCTGGCTACGATGCGGGCCAGCGCACGGTTCCCTGCCAGTTTACAGATTTTGGGGCGATGTGCCCGATCCCAGGCGGCCTGATCAGCCTGACTGGCCCGGTAACTACGTTGGCTACCGTTGCGTTTGATTTCGCGACTGATGGTCGAAGGTGCACGACCCAAGGAGGCTGCGATTGAACGAATAGAGCAACCGGTAGCAATGCCGCGCGATATTTCTTCCCGTTCTGACAGTGTGAGTGCGCGAGGCGATCGTCGACGCTCGGGCGGGCGTATCCCACCCTGTTCTCTAATGATACGTTCAATCGACGAATGGTATCGGTCAAACAATCGGGCAATCGAGCCGAGGGATTCACCTTTCTGCCAGCGATCCCACATCAATGCCTTTTGTTCTTCAGTGTAATAAATCCTCGGTCGCATTTTCATTTTCAACATCCTCCTCTCTATGAGTAGAGATTAGGTGTTGCATCGATCGATTGAAATCACAGCCAACAGCGGACGCTCGATGTTGCCGCTACATTTAATATTCAAATTTGATTTTGATCCAATAAGTCTGGAAGATGTAAGTTCAACAGTTTGAGTATGCGGGGGGTTCTCATGGGAACAAGCCTTGGTTCCAATTGTGCGACCGGACTCAAAGAACTTGATAGTTCCGATGTTTTTGTCCTAATTGACAATGTCAGCGACGGTATGTCGAGTGTCCCTGAAGGTGTGACCAGCGAAGTTCCAAATTTAGTGAAAGCAGGTGCCACGGCATTTACCGGCGATGGATTGTGCTGTGCGTGCTGGGGCCTTTCGCTTGTTTTAACCGCTAGGTTCGAGGGAAAGAGCCACTGCCTGCTTTTCGATGCTGGGCCAGCGAGTTATGCAATTGATGGTAATACTCCTCGTCTCGGTATAGATATGGGTGCCATTGAAGCTGCGGTTCTTTCGCACGGCCACATCGACCACGCCGGTGGTTTACCAGCTGCCCTTCGATTGATAAACGCGGCAAATGGCGGGTACAAAATTCCAGTGTATGCCAATCCCGGAATGTTTGTTCATAGGGGTGAAGACGACGAGAATGTTGGCGTATTTCCGCTGGAGGACATTCCAAGTCCAGCGGTCTTGTCTGCTGCAGGTGGCGAAGTCGTCGATGAAGTTGAACCACAGCTTCTACTGAATGACATGTTCTATCTAAGTGGCGAAATTCCCCGGGTGACAATGTATGAGAGAGGATTGCCTGGACACCTTATGCGAACCGGTACTGATGGTGAATGGGAACCCGACCCTTGGCTTCTGGACGAGCGTTTTTTGGCAGTCAACATAAAGGGTAAAGGCATCGTCGTCTTTTCCGCCTGCTCCCACGCAGGGATTATTAATGTACTAACTCATGCTCGAGAAGTATTCGATCCCATACCTCTCTATGGGGTAATGGGTGGTTTCCATCTGGCTGGATTAAAGATGGAAAAGATCATCCCAGAAACAATTGAAGATTTTCGACAATTTAACCTGAAGATGATTGTCCCTGGACACTGCACTGGATGGCGCGCTGTCCATGCGCTGTTAGATGAATTTGGTGAAGAAATTGTCATCCCCTCAGCTGTGGGTAGGCTTCACGAGTTTGCCGATGGATAAATTCTTCCTGTAAGCGGACACTCAAAACTAAGAGTTCAGTGACGACCTTCGGCCACCAGCGGGACTCCATGCAGTGGACCAAGAATATCACCCTGGTTACGCATCTCGTCGAGTTCTTGTGCGCGCACAAGCGCTGCTTCGGCATCGAGTGTTATGTAAGCGTTCAGGTAGGCCATCGCGTCGGCACGGGCGACCAGCTCTGAAACGATTGCAGTGCTCGTGGTTTTGCCGGCATGGAGTAAATCGAAAAGCACGTTTACCGAAGGATAGTGTGGAATCATGTCGTTGTGCCAACGCTAAAAATTTACGCCAGAATGACCGAAATTCTGATGGTAGCTAGATATTTGTAGTGCGATTTTGATCCAGATCAGTAAGACATGCGGCATAACACTTTATCGTCAACCATCGCTTCCTAAAGTGAATATCATGCCAATATACCTTGAGCCAGTTGATATATCCCATCAGTTGAAGGAATTTGCCTCGGTATTGATTGTCTTCTGCCCCATTTGTCCACCCATCAGTTTGTCGATGCAAAAACATTCGGCTTGCCTCGAATTGTCTAAACGCGGCTTCAAGTCAGTGGCGTTTCAAGACCATATTCGTTCCATTCGCGAGCCGCTTGAGGAGGTCGGTATTAAAACCGACCTGTTTACCGCGTATATGCCCTGTCCGACCATGTGCCTGTGGACGAGGGGGCAACGCGAACGCTTGAGAAATCGAGCCGGAGATTATGAAGCCGCAGTGGTATTGGGATGCGATACCGCAAGATACACAGCTCGCCAGGCGCTGCAGGATACGAATTGTCAGGTAATCCCGGCCATGCGGATGACGGGACTTACCAACGCAATCGTAAAGTTTCGTTTCCCGATGACCGTGACCCTCGAGGAGAAAACTCGGGTGGCTGGAGGCGGGAATGTTTCAAAGGTGCCGTGATGACGGCTTAGGGTCGTCGAAAGGCAGATACCGTTTACCTGATAATCGGAGAATGAAATGAAATCGTGGGTGACTTACCTTTTTGTGTTAAGTGTTTCTTTAATGAACAGCACCCTCATCTTTGCGGCTGAACAAGCGCCACCGGAGGTGCCGCCCTGGTACGGCTATCACGGACCCTGGCATATGCACGGACACGGTTTTTGGTGGATCTTCCCACTGATGATGATACTCATGTTCGTCTTCTTCTTTTTCATCTTTAGCCGGGGTAGGGGCCGTCGCTGGTGGCGTTGGATGGACGAGCATTCTGGAATGCATGGTAAATACCCACACGACCAGCCGGGATCGTCGGAGTCGGCCCTGGATATTCTCAATAAACGCTACGCGCGTGGAGAGATTGACAAAGAAGAGTATGAGGAGAAAAAAGCGACGATTACCGCATCGGAAAAATAGGCCCGATGCTTAAAACTTAACAGGAGAGACCGCGTGAACAGCGAACAGATGCAAAACATGATGCCCGAGATGATGGAGAAGATGTTTGGTGGTATGAGCACCGATGATAAAAAGGAAATGATGATGGGAATGATGGGAAAGATGTGTGAAGGCGTCAATATGAAGGAGATGATGCCGATGATGATGGGTAAAATGATGCAGGGCGGCTCGGAACATTCGATGCCGGATATGATGCCGATGATGATGGGTCAAATGAAGCAAGGCGGTGAGGAGCAATCCATGCCGGAGATGATGCTCAAGATGATGATGCCCCATTGCATTGGAATGATGTTGCCGGGTATTGATCCCGACAAACGAGGCGAGATCGCCGCGACAATTCTATCGGCGATAGTCGACAAGGGAGCGGCTGGTTTATCAGACGAGCAAAAAAAGTCTTTTCTCGAAACTCTCAAAAAAGCCATCGAACCGTCCTAACAGCAAAGGGAGAACACAGCCATGAGTAACACGACGGTACACGACGTTTCCTATCCCAACAAATTACGGAATGCCAAAAAGAACAAGCAAAACCTTATGACAGCGCAGCCTGCGGTGATGGAAGGTTTTACCGGTTTGCACCAGGCGGCGGTGGCTCCCGGCGCACTCGACACGAAAACCAAAGAGCTGATGGCCTTGGCGATTAGCATTACGGCGCGCTGCGACGACTGCATCGCCCACCACACCTACGATGCGCTTAAAGCCGGGGCTAGCAAAGAAGAAGTTGCTGATGCAATCGGCGTAGCCATTCTTATGGGGGGTGGACCCGGAATGCTCTATGCCGCTCATGCGATCAAATCGCTGGAACAGTTTTCCGAAACCGAACGCTAGTCGATATTTTTAGTACGGGTTTCTGAGGCGAGTATGCCTATTTACTGATCTTCAGCTCTCAGAATGAAATAAGTATAGTGTCCCCGGAATACATCTTGCACTAATTTGCCGCTGAGTACGGTTGTCACGAGAGTCTCAATTGGGTCTTTCGCCGCTGAAATTTCAATACTAAGCGGCAGCTTTCTCCATAGGAGACGCTCATAAACGCTGCCTGGGGTTCTCGAAACGGCCATGAACGGACACTCAGCACTTAAACCAATAATCGTGATCTGAACCCAATTGCTTTAGCAATGTGTAGCAAGCCACAAGGCTAATGGTGCTCCAGCTGTTTTACATTTTCCACGAGCGCGTTCCATCCGTAGTTGAACTGGAATCGCAGCATGTCTGCATCCAGCTCATCATCGTCAATGAAGTTGGAATGGTACGAAAAACGTACAGTAGAATTGTCATTGATCACGTAATCAACAGTGAAGCCGAGGGTCTTGAGGTCCAACTCATCTCCCACGTCATTACCGTCAAGTTCGGTATCGAATCCCTTTCGCCACATAAAGTCGATGGAGCCGAACAGTGTCCGTGTGATGTCATGGGTCACGTGAGCTTCAAGCTGAAGGAGGGGGTCATTTTCCATCTCCTGTCCGAGGAAATCATCATTCTTGGCAAAGACTAACACCGAAGGCGTAACTTCAATGGATGTTCTGTAAAGAGGCGCGTACGACCCTAGATAGTAAACAACCGGCAAAGCAATGCGTCCCCACCATCGGTTCTGTCCAAGATTAACGGCGCTGTCATCTTCGTACTCACCAACTGGAATGGTGATGAGTGTGGACACATCAACGGTCAACTTCGGCTCATAATTTGCTATATCGTAAAAATTGGCAAGATTTGGAGCGCCATGCAGGTTAATGGTGAGCCCCAAACTGGGGTCCCCAAACCCGGATGCAGTCTGGCGAGCCCTGACAGATGTTGAGTCGAAAGGGTCCACCCCAATCTCAGAATTGATATCACCGCCATAAATTGAAGCCGTGATCATGGCTGACCGATCAAACAGATTTATCTGACGTCCATACATCAACACAAAAAGATCCATATCTGTCTCAGAGTTCGGATAAATACCAAGGCTCGGATCGAACTGGTCGCCAGAGGAATCAGCATTAAACTGCAGCATCTGGAAGCTCAGAAAGTTCGTGTCTTCCATATTTTTCCAATAGGCGCGGGCGCCATCATCCGCTGCCCGAGCTGTTCCGACGAAGGCCGTGGCAATGCCACCGATGGTTAGTAACAGCATTATTGAGATAAATTTAGAATTTGAAATTATCATTTATCCCCTCCCTGATTCTCTATAGCCCTTCTCATCATCTCCTCACCCCGTTTTTCCATAGCCTTTCTGATCATCTCTTCTGCGCCATATGTGGGCGGGAAATTATCATGTTCCGGATACGGATCAGGTAGTGCCTTTCTGGACATTATTTCCATCGTGTTCCATTTTGAAATAATGACGTTGCTCTGCTTTACATACTCTTCCCAATTAACAATGAGTTCCTGCCTTTTCTTTGGGTATTGGTCAGAAAGATCAAGTTGTTCAGCAGGGTCTTTAGTCAGGTTGTAAAGCTTCCAATCAGCGACTTCCTGACGATTTTGCACTCCAAAGGGCTGACCCATTCGGGTAATCTTCCAGTCTCCCTTTCTGATCGCGCGCTCACCAAAAAACTCCCAGCCGAGCCAGTCATCCGGTCCGCGCGGAGATTTCTCTTCACCCTCGAGCATCGAGACCCAGGATTTTCCCTGTATCGGTGGAACCTCCTGGCCATTCTTCTTGTCGGGATGCCTGACTCCAGCAAGCTCTAGAAATGTGGGAGCAAGGTCCATCACATGAAGGATCGCCTTATTGTTGATCTCGCCTTTGCCAGTAACACCGGGACCATTCACGATAAGCGGCGCCCGTATGCCACCCTCTGCCACATGGGCTTTAAAAAGACGGAAAGGTGTGGATGATGTCTGTGCCCATGCAGGTCCAACCTCGGCAAAGGTTCCCCTCATCCCAATGCGATTGAAATGCGACTCGGCAAAGTTCCTGGCAGCGTGAAGGTATCCCTGGGTGCCCGGTCTTCCCGCGAGTATCTGAACCTCGTCATTCCCCTCGGCCCCGTTGTCAGAGATGAAAACAATCAGTGTATTGTCGTATTGCCCGATCTCTTTGAGATAATCGAACAGACGCCCGATTTCCATATCCATGTACTCTGTCATGGACCTGTAGATTCCAAACTTCCGCCCCGAGAGCGTAAGCACAGCAGGAATCAACCCGGTAGTGCGCGGCAGAAAGAAAAGCTGTTGTGCCTGCTCCACGTCCTCGGCCACGATCCCCAGTTCTTTCATGCGTTTGAAGCGTGCGTGGCGGACGGCATCCCAGCCCATGTCGTAAGTGTTTTTATAGCGCCGCAACCAGTCCTTTGGCACTTGAAGGGGCCCATGGGGAGCCGTATAACTCAGGAAGCCAAAGAAGGGTTTGTCTTCCTTTCGCCCTTCCTCGATAAATTTGATCATCTTGTCCGTATAATTTTTTGTGGAATAAAAATCCTCGGGAAGCTTGTCAATGAATTTCCCGTCCTCGGTATACGGCGCCTTTGCCCTATGCCATTCGTTTGACCACCCATCGCTGAAGTGATCGGCAGCACCGGGGAGCAATGTGAAATCACGCTCAAACCCGCGTGCACGGGGAATTTGATCAGGCTCATAGCCAAGATGCCACTTCCCGCTCATGTAGGTGCTATAGCCCCCATCGCGAAGCGATGATGCAACGGTGACCACCCGGTGGTTCATCCAGCCTTCGTAGCCCGGTTTTCCCTGGGCGTCAGGGGGGATGAAATTTTCAAAACTTCCCAGGCCAGCCACATGATTGTCAGTGCCGGTAAGAAGCATAGAGCGCGTAGTCGCGCAGGCTGGGCTCACATAAAAGTTCGTGTAGCGGATTCCCTCATCTGCCAACTTATCAAGTGACGGTGTATTGAACTCCCCTCCGTAACTTCCAAGGTCAGAGTAACCTAGATCATCAGCAACGATTAATAAGATGTTAGGACGGTTGTCCCGTGCATGTGCAAAACCGAACATTATGAATAACAAGCAAAATGCAACGTACCATCGAATGATCGATTTCACCATGATTTTGCCTTCTTGAGTTTCACATCACGAAATTAAGTTTAAAAATTGCCTGAAAGGGATCATTGACTCAGGTCAACTGGACGATAAGCACTTGCAATTATGATGATTTTAACGGCCGCTATGGGTTGTGATTTCAACCGATCGACGCAACACATGTATTAAATCGTTCGGCTGGTGTCTCATAGTCTAACGTTTTTCTTGGCCGCTC
>Ga0316191_10004832_pt1 | contig 10097 bp, 11 predicted proteins | sample Eddworburr2cm_MG_FD_204928 | JGI IMG/M metagenome (GOLD analysis project Ga0316191, IMG submission 204928) | Coastal sediment microbial communities from Maine, United States - Eddy worm burrow 2 cm | ecosystem: Environmental > Aquatic > Marine > Coastal > Sediment | place: USA: Maine... | reverse complement strand
GGCGGCCAGTCGGCCTTCCCTCGGCACTTCGTGCCTCGGATGAGTATTTCACACCTGTCGTTATGAATTCTGAAACTAGGCCCGACCGGGCCTCGGGCCGGTCAGGCCCGCCCCCGCGGGGCGCACTTCGTGCGGCGGCCAGTCGGCCTTGCCTCGGCACTTCGTGCCTCGGATGAGTATTTCACACCTGTCGTTATGAATTCTGAAACTAGGCCCGACCGGGCCTCGGGCCGGTCAGGCCCGCCCCCGCGGGGCGCAGCCGAAGGCTGCTGGCGTGAGCGATATAAACCCCGGCATGGCCAGTATCGCGAGCCATTTCATTGGAACCACCTCATTTTCTCAGGTTGGCGCGGCGGATCAGCGGGTGCTTGCCCAGCTTGCGCGTCTCCCTGGCATCAAACCTGGCGTGGCGCTTGTCGCAGGCTGCATTGGACGCCTTGTAGATACGTTCGAGTTTCTTCAGCAACTGCGCGCAGGTTCCGGCACGGGTCCGGTTGACCCGCTTTTCTGTCTTGCGCGCGCAACTCAGCCATATCTTGCGATGCTGGCCTTCATGCCATTTGACGTGCCTGGCAAAGGCGCGCCACTGTTTGCGCAGGCTGCCGCGCAACCGCTTTTCAGACTTGTGAAGCGGCAATTGCGTGGTGAAGTCGAGTCGCACGGTGTGGCTCTTGACGCGGCAGGATTTCCTGGTCTCTGAAAACGACCACTCAATGCGCCGCTTCATCTTGGTGCGGCCGACCCGGCCTTGCCCGCCCAGCAACCGGTGCTGCTTCATCATGGATGAGACAATGGCCGCGGCATCGGATCCGTCGACGCGGTAATGCTGGGTTTTCAGCTTGACCCTGGGCCGGGCATCTGCGGCAGGACCGGTGATGACAAATCCGATAGCTACACAAGCGGCCAGCAATCCGGTGGACAGACGTGTTCTCATGGGTAGAAAGCTAACCGGGGATTGCCGGATGGACAACAGACAAATGACTCTATGGTTGCTCGCGCCATACCCACAAATTGCCATTTGCACATTGCGGATTTGAGACACATCATGGCAGGCAGAGCAACCGGACAATATATTGGGATCAGGGCCTGGATCATGCGGCAAACCGGAACGGTAAAGTTTTTCAACACAACCAAGGGCTACGGTTTCATCACCCCGGAAGACGGGTCGAAGGACGTTTTTGTCCATATCACCGCTGTTCAGGCGGCTGGCATTCCAGATCTCAGCGAAGGAGCCAGGCTGTCATACGAGTTGCAGGACGACAAGCGCGGCCGCGGCCAGCAGGCCATGGAACTGCAACTGTTGTAGACCTCTGGTGCAACCACGCGGACTGCGGTATTATCCGGTCATGAAAACGATGGCGTATGTGCTCATTTCATGCCTTTTCATGCTGGCGGCCCCTGCCGCAAGCGCCGACCCCAATTGCCGTTGCCGCCTGTTTGGAGAGTATTACGAACTTGGAACCACCATGTGTATTCGCGGCAACCTCCGCCGCTGCGAAATGAACCTGAACAACACCTCGTGGAAACAGATTGCGGATTTTTGCCCGCAAGCTCGCCTGCAACTGCATCCCAATTCCCGACCGCTACAACAACTCGCCAAGACCATCGCTGAATGACCCGCTCCGCACTTGTCTTCCGTCACATGAGTGATGATACCGGCGGCTGTTTCCCGCACCTGCTGCGCCAGCGCGGCTTCGATGTTTCGTTCACGGAATGGCATATGGGCGAGACGCCCGGTGACTTGTCTTCTGTCGACCTGGTCGTTGTCCTGGGCGGTGCGCAACAGGTCTGGGAGGAAACCGAACACAGCTGGCTGGCCACGGAAAAAGCCGTCATCCGCGATTGGGTGGCCATGCGTGCCAAACCCTATATAGGCCTGTGCCTGGGACATCAGTTGCTGGCCACATCACTGGGGGGCGAGGTCGGCTATGCCGACACCAGCGAGGTCGGCGTATGCGCGGTGAGCTTCGATGACGCGTCTCCCGTCGCAGGCCGGCGCAGTGTCACCCAATGGCACTCCGCAGAGGTCAAACGCGCACCTGAGGCAGCCAGGGTGCACGGATCCTCAGACCTGTGCGCCATACAGATGATGACGGTAGGCACGCATGCCTACTCGACCCAGTTTCACCATGAATGGGACGCTACAACCGTGCGCGGCTGGTCGTCGAACTGGCAGACAGAGATGAACAAGACCATCAGATCGGATGATGGCTATGCCAGGTTTGTCGGCCATGTCGAAGACGCCCAACCGCAACTTACCTCGCTGACCCAGACCCTGTTCAACACCTTCATGGCAGAACAGGGCTGGTAGCGGGATATGAGTTCATGACCTACGCAGCCAGCGCTGAACCCCAGTAATTGCAGGCCAGCGGTTTCGGGCCGGTGATGTAGCCTTCGGCCATGTCATCGATTTTCCATCCGCCCTGTTCCAGCAGCTTGGGAATCGGGCGGCCCGAGTGGCAGCCACCGGCCAGCTTTTTCCACACCGGATCGATGCGGTTCTGCCATATGCGCACGCTGTCGTCCGGTGCTGCGCCATGCTCCGGAAACAACAGCGGTCCGCCGGGCTTCAGGACACGGCGCATCTCGCGCAGCGCCGCCACTGCATCCGGGATGGTGCACTATGGAACAAGTCACATTCCGGTCACATGGGGTTAGCCCGCAGTTAGAGCATGCTTCGCTTAGATGGAATCGTTTGACCGGTTTTCTGCGTTTGCTGGCAAGGCACGGTTCCCGCCGTGGTCTGGTTGACCACAAGGGAGCCGTAACGCAGTCCAGCGGGCGCAGAAAACCGGCCTGCAGAGCAACATGGGTTCAATCGAACCCATAAAGTTGCTCTGCCACTTTGAGGGCGATCAGGTTTATGATTTTTGGTTGAAACAACCAAAAATCATCCTGATCTCGCGGACCAAATCAGCCCATCGGCGTTGTTGCAAAGCTTGCCCGATGCACCACATCGCGCTGCGCTTTGCGCCTAGCCGAGTGAACTGATTTGATTCCATCAAACGCTTCTATCTAAGTGAAGCATGCTCTAGCACCCGCTCCCCGCGCCAAACACTTTGCAGCGCGATGCATTGAGCAGCATGTCTGCCATCACCGCCTGGCCTTCGGCAGTAGGGTGAAAAAATCCCGACACCCCGGCCTGGTAATGATAGTCGATGGGCTGGCGTGGATTGCGCGCCAGTTGCTCGATCCGGCTCACGTAAAATTGCATCAGCACGCTGTCATTGAACGTCCGGTACCAGCGTTGACGAGGTGCATAGGCCAGCATGTCAGCCGGGCTGACAGGTTCCCACTCGCTGTTTATCAATTGCAGCGCCTTGAAAGCGTCAGACTTTCGCTTGCCGCGCGCGCAGACGCCATGACGGTGAAATGCACCCGACCAGGCCAGCGCATCCACCCAGGTCCACCCTGTTTTGGACGCCGCCTGCTTCATCACATTGGTCAGTTGTTTGTCTGCAAACAGCGTGTCGTGAAGGGTTTGCAGTCGCTCATCGGAAGTTTCGATGAAGTGCTCTGAATCAGCGCCCTCATTGACCGCTTCGGCCGAACAGATCGCCCCTGCCTCATTCCCCATGGGACCTGGATACGGACCGGTTACGACCCGGCTGCGATCCGTCAGCCCAAGCCGGTTTTCTATTGCCGCGGCAAGCGATGCATAGCGCTCCGCCAACCGGCATTGCAGACCCGCCTCATCACCCGAACAACCCGCCAGATCCTCCTTGCCGCCGGCACGCCTCAGCATCGTGCCGGGTTTCTCGCCACCTGACAGAAACCGCACCTGCCCGACCGCCGTTCCGGCAACCGCCCACTTCACCACATTGGCAAACCCGATATCATTGCCACCGACGCTCAGCAGGACCAGGTCCGGCTTGCCACGCCACGCCCGGCATGCCTTGACAGGATCTTCGGCATTTGCTGCGCCCTCATCAGCGCACAGGTCGCGCACGGCATGGTCAAGTTGTGACCAGTCTGCCTGGGCAACCGTGGTGGCAATCCCCTTCTTGACACCGGCGTCGCGCAAGGTCTTGTCAGTGACCGGTTCAATGTGAGCGTTCTCGGTGTCAACCGACGCCATCACATTGGCAATCGAGGCGCCGGAACAGGCATACCCGATATAGCTCACCACCGCATGGCGGTTTTCGGCGGCAAGCTGCATGGCAATGCGCTGCTGATGCGAATAGACCGACCGGTGACACGCCGGATCAAGCCAGCGCGGCAAGGTGGTGGGTTGTGGCCGCGCCGTATCTGCCAGGGTAACGGATTTGGAGTAATTCGCCGGGTAATCGGGATTGCCTTCGCCTGATCCGAAGCTGTCGCCAAACCCGGCGACCAGGCGGCCCTGCACCTGTTGGTACACGCTGCTCACCTGGGTCAGCATGCCGGTTGCACTGGCCGGGTCCAGCACGCGCGCCAGCATGGAAAACTGCTCATTGACGGGCACGGTCAGTTGTGCGGGTTTCACGCAGTCAACCTGGGTGACGGTGCGCCAGTCCTGGTCCGCACCGGTGTGCAGGAACCATTCGCATTGCTTGCCTGCGAAGACCTGGGCAGCGGTGGCATCGAGCGAAGCCGATATGGTGACCCGCGCGGGAAACAGTCTTGAGCCTGCTGCGCCATCTGCCTTCAGGCAGTCATCACGCACCCGGCGACGGCCGGCGTCCCAGCAGGTAAAGGCACCCTTGCTGGTGGCATAGGCCTGCGCTGCCCAGCCATCATGACCTTTCTTGATGGCTCCCGCTGCCAGCCTGCGTTCGGCGAACTGTATCGGCCCGATCCACTCGCCATCGATCTGCTTGCGACCGAACTCGTCTCGCGGTGCCTCAAGCGCGGCAAATGCCTCACCGGCCATACGATGCGGTGTGAAAAAAGTCTCGCCCGACAGAAAACGATAACGATCCTGCACCTGCCAGACAATCATGCCCAGGGGTGAGTCCTGTGCCGTTGCCGGCTGGCAGAAAAGCGCCGCGAGACCGAGAAAAAGAGCTGTTGTTGAACATGTTTTCATAGCCACCAGTCATCCGAGAATTGTGGCGGCGTGATGGAGAACTGCGCGGTATCGGCACGGTTGTTTTCTGCAATGAAGTTCATTGCTCTGACATTTTGGAAGCGAGCATCTTTATCCGATCAGATGATTCCATCTTATCTGATGATGCTCTATGTGTTGCGGACCTTATACCAAAGGCAGCAATTATTGACCCGTTGCCAACCCCTGCGCCGGAGCCCTGATATAATGTCCGATGAACAAACCATTGCCGCCTATGACAAACAGGTTGAGGCATACGCCAAACTTACCAGCCGCGCCTCGCCCGACCGTGATCTTCTGGCTTTTATCGCCCTGGTCAAGCCGGGCGGCCGGGTTCTTGACCTGGGATGCGGGCCCGCCAACGCAGCCGCCGAAATGCGTAATCACGGGTTTGCGGTTGATGCAGTCGATGCCTCGCCCGAAATGGTCAGGCTGGCGAACGAGACCCATGATATCGGGGCGCGGCAGGCAGGCTTCGATGACATTGACGAGGCAGCGGCCTATGACGGGATATGGGCAAATTTCAGCCTGCTGCATGCATCAGCCGAAGACTTCCCCCGGCACCTGGGCGCGTTGTATCGCGCATTGCGCCCCGGTGGGTATTTTCACATCGGGATGAAACTCGGAACCGGTTCGGTCCGAGACCGCCTGGGTCGCCACTACAGCTATTATTCGCAAACCGAACTGTCCGAACACCTGATGAAGGCCGGCTTTGTCGTCGATGATGCATCCACGGGCGAAGACATGGGACTGGCGGGCGATGTCGAACCCTGGATCGTGCTGAGAGCCCACAAGCAGGCTAGTTAGTCCCGATATCCGTCGCATTCCTGCAGGCACACTCAGCGCACGACCTTGCCCTCAAGCCCGGCAGCTGCCTCGTCACCGGCACCCGGTACGCGCATTTCGAAAACATCGCGAACCACGGTATAGTCATAGTAGCCCATGCGCGCGATCGGCTGCAGCCTGGCGATATCGAGCTTTCCGGCAGCATCCACATAGTCATCAGCCACATGAATGCGCTCGACCCTGGCGAACACCACGTCGACCGTGCCAACCGGTGAATCACCGTCAAGCGTATGGGTGGACAGATACCGGCACTCGAAGTGGGCAGGCGCTTCGGCTACGCGCGGCACGGCGCAGTGAACGCTTTTGGCCTTGGTGACACCGGCATGGCTGAACTCGTCCTCATCGGCAGCAAGCGCCATGGCGGATATGTTGACCGCGTCGCGCAACTCCCACGTCGCCATGTTCCAGACAAACCAGCCGGTTGCCTGCGCATTTTGCACGGTGTCCTTGACCCGGCCGTCGGGATAGCGATTGGCCGCGAACATCACCATGGGCGGATCAAATGTCAGGTTCTGCCACTGGCTGTAAGGCGCAAGGTTCGCCACGCCTGCCTGGCTGATTGTCGACAACCATCCGATCGGCCGCGGCACGGTGCAACTCTTGAACGGCGAATATGGCAGCGGGCAGATCTCGCGCCCCGGATCGTATTCCATGACCTAGACCTTGAGGATCAATTTGCCGAAATTGCCGCCGGTATAAAGTAGCTTCAACACGTCCGGGAATGCGTCGAGCCCGCCTTCGCGGACGTCTTCCCTGAACGTCAGCTTACCTTCCTTGTACCAGGTGCCGAGCTGCTTGTAGGCTTCGGGATACTTGTCGATGAAGTCAAACACGATAAGTCCCTGCACGCGCAACCGGTTCACAAGTATGGAGCGGAAATTATACGGACCCGGCACCGGTGCCGTGGCATTATAGGATGCAATCAGGCCGCAGATGGCAACGCGGCCCTTGAAGTTCATCAGTGGCAGCACGGCATCGAGAATGTCTCCGCCGACATTTTCGAAGTCCACATCAATACCATCGGGACATGCCGCCTTGAGATCATCGGCCAGCCAGCCTTTCTTGTAGTCAACCGCCGCATCGAAACCGAACTCATCCTTCAGCGCAGCACACTTGTCAGGCCCGCCGGCAATACCGACCGTCCGGCAGCCGTAAATATTGGCGATCTGGCCGACGACCTGGCCCACGGCACCGGATGCAGCCGACACCACGACGGTTTCGCCCTGCTTGGGTTCACCGACATAGGTCAGGCCGCAATAGGCGGTAAGACCCGGCATGCCCAGGCCACCGACCCATGTCTGCAAGGGTGCAAGCGATGTATCGGCCCTGGTCACGCCGCGCCCGTCGGTGATGTTATGGGACTGCACGCCAAGCAATCCGGAAACCGTGTCGCCTTCCTTGAATTTCGGGTTACGCGAGGCATCCACCGTTCCGGAAACGAACCCTCGCATGACCTCACCAATACCGACCGGTGGCACGTATGATTTGCTGTCATTCATCCAGCCGCGCATGGCAGGATCCAGCGAAACGTAAGCCGACCTGACCCGAAACTGGCCTTCAGCCGGATCGCTCAATGCCTCCTCGGCAATTGCAAAATCCTCCCGCTGCACCTCTCCATGAGGTCTGCGAGCCAGTCGAACGGTCTTGTTCATCGTCATTTGTCTTGTACCCTTCAGATCAAGATTGTGGGTCAACAGACCCTACTGTGCTTGCTGCTGCGCGCGACGCAGCCACATTCCAATCAAAAATACAACGAAGCACACTGCAAGCGACAGCGGAAGACCATGCGGGCCCCAAACCTGCATGGCCCCGCCGGCAATCAACGAACCGGAAAGTGCGCCCGACCCCCACATGGTGGCAAATGACGACGATCCCGCTATCAGCTGGTGCCCGGTATAGCGATCCCCCAATATGGCCAGCGCGCAGGTGTAGATGCCATAGCCGCTGGCCCCGGCAATGAACAGTACCGGCCATTGCACCCATGTGCCGGCCACCAGCGGCAGCACCAGCAACAAGATCAGCGTCACCACACCCAGTCCTGCCAGCACAATCCGCCGGTCGGTGTGATCGATCAGCCAGCCGATTGGCAACAACAGGATCACGTTGCCGACGATCAGCACGGTCAGCATGTTGGAAGACGCCGCCAGGTCATAGCCCATCCTGACCCCGTAGACCGGAATGAGGCTCAGGGTCGCCGCATCAAACACGGCGAAGATGAAGACAGCTCCCAGCAGGACCGGCGCCTTGGGAATGAAGCCGAGAATATCGCCCCAGCCAGTATGGGCTTCCGCCTCAAGGCGCTCTTCGCGGATCAACGCCATCGGCACGGTCGCCGTGACAAGAACGATCGCGCCAATAACGAACGGCAACCAGCCATCAATGCCGATCAGCGAGATGAGCAACGGCCCGGCACCGAAACTGGCAGCCAGCGCCGCGCCATAGATTGCCACCACCTTGCCGCGCGAGCCCGGGTCGGCATATTTCACCACCCAGCTCTCCGACAATACGAACAGCGTCGAGACGACCATGCCGTGCAGCAACCGCAGCGCGAACCAGGCTTCAAGTGACGGAAACACCTTGTAGCCCAGCAGAATGAGCGCAGCCGAAAGTGCGGCCACAATAGTCACTGTACGGGCGCCAAATCGACGTGCCAACACGGGAATGAAGATCGAAAACACCAGGATGCCGAGCGGTGACATGGCGGCATTCATGCCGATGACCGTTTCCGGCACACCGCGACGCTCAAGCAACAGGGACAACAGGGGATAGGTCAGTCCCATGGCAAAGCCGAACACGATAATCGCCGCGCACGCCGCAAACAGGTTGCGTCGCCGGACCATGGACTGGGTGTCGATTGTTGCTGTCATGAATTCGACAGGACACGAGCCTGTCAGCCGGGTCAAGTCACGGCCATATCATTGCAGATATGCCGGCGTATCAGAGCTGCTTTCGCCAGCTCTGGCGAACCAGATGACCACCGGAAACCACCAGGCATACGGCAAACACCACATAAGGCGCTGCCAGCACGTATGGCAGTGATTCATGGCCTGCAATCTTGAATATCCAGCCGGTTACCGGTGGCCCAGCGACCCCGCCTATTCCCCACATGCCAGCCACGGCTGCAGACCCCGACACCAGCATCGGTCCCTTGAACCGGTCGCCCAACGCCACCAGTGCCAGCGAATACAGGGCATAGGCACAGGTTCCCAGTGCGATGGCCAGCGGCCAGGCCACCCATGTCTTGATGAATACCGGCATGGCCAGTGCCAGTGCACAGGTGCCAAGCGTGGCAATCCACATCACGCCATGTCGCGACCAGCGGTCAGCCAGCCAGCCGATCGGGATCTGGAAAAACGCAGCACCGGCAACGGCCGCCCCCAGCAGCCACGCTGCTGACGACAGATCCAGGGATATGCGCACAGCATAGATCGGGAAGAACGACAACATGACAGAATCGAATATCGTCATTGTCAAAATCCCCAGCAACAGCATCGGTGCAGCCAGCGCAAACGCCATCATACCGGCTTCACCGCCGTTTTCATCCGGCTGGAATTCCGTGCCGTCCAGCCGAATGAGCAGCAGGGGCAGAGAGCCGACAGCAATAAAACCGGCACCGATGAGAAACGGTAGCATGCCTTCAATGCCGGTAAACGGCAGAATGACCGTACCGGTGCCGAACCCGGCGGCCATCACGGTGGTGTAAATCGCCGTCGTGCGCCCGCGGTGCGCATCGGCGGTAAAATGCATCAGCCATGCTTCCGACAGGGCAAACAGTGCACCGGCCGCCGCGCCCAGCACAAAGCGAATGACAAACCATGACGTCAGACTGGTAAACACACCCAGCGCCACGATGGAGGCTGCCAGACAGGCCATCGCAATCCAGGCAATCGGGGCGCTGGACTTGCGCGCCACGAGGCGCGGCAGGATCAAGCCCATGAAAATGATGCCAAGCGGCGACATGGCCGCGTTCAGCCCGATGACACGCTCGTCAACGCCGCGTGTCTCCAGCAGCAGGTTGAGCAGCGGATAGGTCAGCCCCATGGCGATGTCGGCGCCGAATACCAGCGCAATGGCACCAGTCACATTGCGCCTGGCGATGGCAGATGTCAGGCTGGATTGGAGCTGGTCATTCAGGGCCATTTGACGGTCGGTGGCATGGAAGACAGGATTGAATTGACGTTGCCGCCGGTTTTCAATCCGAACAACGTGCCCCGGTCATATAACA
>Ga0316191_10004831_pt1 | contig 10098 bp, 12 predicted proteins | sample Eddworburr2cm_MG_FD_204928 | JGI IMG/M metagenome (GOLD analysis project Ga0316191, IMG submission 204928) | Coastal sediment microbial communities from Maine, United States - Eddy worm burrow 2 cm | ecosystem: Environmental > Aquatic > Marine > Coastal > Sediment | place: USA: Maine... | reverse complement strand
TTGCCCTTGCCAAGCAGAACCCAGACTGATGGTACGGATTGATCAGAAACCAAACACTGACTCTCTTGCGCGGTTTGCTGCGTCTGTCTTCGGCCGCCCACGCGGGGTTCAGGCTTTGCCGGTCTTGAACAGATCTTCTACTACGTCCCCGGCAAACACGATCTCCGATGGCCCGGCCAGCGTCCGCCAATGGGCCGACAGCTCGGCCATGCGGCCGGTTTCCTCGGTGTCCCACATCCGCTCCCAGCTGGCACGATCGGGCCACTGGGCATAGGCAAACAACTCGCCATCCTCGGTCCGATGCAGACGCGAGCCCAGGCCGCCGAGTTCACTCTCGATCAGTTGTGTCATCTCTTTCCAGCAACGCACAAACTCGGCATCGTCTTCTTCCAGCGGCTGGAAGCGGTAGGCCACGCAGAACATCAGCAGGTACTCCTTCACCGTCCGGGCATAGCAGCGGTGGCTCTGGTTCGGGCTAAGGTTACGTGAGCGGGCGAGGGACGCTCAAGCCGGGCGCCGCCTGAACGACCTGGCTGCCGTCGGGAGGGGGCGAATTCACTCCTCGACACCGTCCCAATAATCCATGGTTTCCGAAGCCCGGTATCCCTCACCGGCCAGCCGCACACCAACACGACCGCTATCTGGATAAAACAACACTTCATTCGGATTACGCTCGCCGATGATCAGATAACGACACGGGACATCGCCGTTGTTGATCAGCGTGTGGCCGGCTTTTTGTCCAGCGGGAAAGCAGATGTAATTCCCAACGCTCATCGGATATTCGCGATCACCCAGACGCACGGTGAGCGCCCCGTCGAGGATCATCAGGTGCTCTTCCTCGAGCATGTGATAGTGGGCCGGGCAAGACTGTTTTCCCGGTTCGAGTACTTCGATGCACACGCCCACATGGCTACCGCCACCATACTCACCCAACTGCTGAAAGCGAAGGGCGAAACGTTCGCCGTGAGAAAACTCCTCGATAGGCACATCGTCGATCGCAAACGGCTCGTACACGCCGTCGGCATTGGCGGAATTCTTTCTCGTCGTCAATGAGACTCTCCAATGCGTGGCGCCTGGCGCCAGTTGACCATGATTGGGATGCCAGTCTACAGGCGTAACCAGCTGACAAGCATGACCAAGCCTGTCACCAGCAAGACGCCAGGCAGAATCCCGGCGATTCTGGCAGTGACCGGCAGATCAGAGTACGCGCGCAGCGTCCTCACCATCAGAAACACGGAGACGATACAGGCGACGACCAGGATAGCGAGAAACACCAGCACCGCACCGGTGGCGCCTGCCAGCCCCTCACCCGTGTCCACAAAGCGCGGCAGCACAAACGCCAGGGCCAGCAACAGCGCGCATCCCGCGGCAAGGCGATAGATCGTGGTTTCCGCTGATTTGCTCATCGTGTTGGCTGGCGCTGACTGCTGGTCAGGGCCGCTTGTTATCAGCAACGGCAAGACGGGTCCGCAGCATCGTGCGGACCAGCAGGCCAAACAGCGCCAGACCGGCAAAACCCGCGCCGGCGATAAACGTCGCGGCCGGGCCGAACAGACTCCACAGGGAGCCGGCGAGTACGCTGGCCAGCAGCAGCGCGCCACCGCTGATCAGGTTGAAGATGCCAAACGCGGTGCCGCGTACTTCGGCCGGCGCGGTATCAGCGACCAGCTTTGCGAACAGGCCTTGCGTAAGCGCCATATGCAATCCCCACAGCGCGCTGCCGGCCAGTACCCACACCGGTGATCTTGCATACGCCAGCACCAGATCCGCCGCGACCAACAGACCGAGCCCAAGCATCAGCAACATGCGCCGGCCGACGCGATCCGCTGCTGCGCCTGCGGGATACGCGAATGCGGAGAAAAACAGATTCATCACAATCATCACCAGCGGCACCAGCGCCAGGCTCAATCCGAGATCGTCGGCACGCAAAACCAGAAAGGCCTCACTAAAGCGGGCCAGCGTAAATACGCCGCCCAGAGCGACCACCAGCCAATAGTCCAGACGCAATCTTTGTACATGTTCTCGGTACAGGACCTTGCGCGCTGCCGCGGGCGCCGCGTCATGTCCGGGTTCACGCAGACCGAACATCAGCAGGCCGACCGAGAAAAATGCCGGCAGGACCGCAAACCACATCACCGCGCGGATATCACTGGCCAGCCACAGCATCAGCAGCATCGCGGTCAGCGGTCCGACAAATGCGCCAACCGAGTCCAGCGCCTGGCGCAGGCCGTAGGCGGCGCCGCGCTGTGGCGCTGGCGTAATATCGGCAATCAAGGCATCGCGCGGCGCACCCCGTATCCCCTTGCCGATGCGGTCGACAAAGCGTGCGCCAAACACCCAGACCACCGAGTTTGCCAGCGGAAATATCGGTTTGGTCAGCGCCGCGAGGCCATAGCCAAGTATCACCAGTGGCTTGCGCTTGCCCAGGTAATCACTGATCGCGCCGGAAAAGACCTTGGCCACGGCGGCCGTCGCTTCGGCCACCCCTTCGATGATGCCGATGGTGAACATCGACACACCGAGTACGGTGCCCATAAAGACCGGCAGCAGGCTGTGGATCATCTCGGAGGAGATATCCATAAACAGAGAGCCGAAACCCAGCACCCAGACACCGGCCGGCAGCTTGCGCAGGGCGGCCGGTTTCTGTTCAGCGTTCAAAGGTCAACGTCCAAAAGTCATGCGTCAGGTTTCACGCGATGGTGCAGGTCGGTTCAGGACCATTGCGTGGCGAGCTCATCAAAGTGCTTGCTAAACGCCTTGACCACGCAAAATCGCTGACCGGTTGGTGCTTCCATCACCCACCAGCTCTTGATCTGCTCAAGCCTTTTCGCGCCGAGTTGCTCCAGTCGTTCGACCTCCGCAGGGATGTTGTCGGTCTCTATATCGAGATGGACACGGCTGTCGTGGGATACCGCCTGGACCTCGATATCCAGTTCCAGGCTCGGGCCGAACAGGGTCACATAGCGCTCGGCCTCCTCTTGTTTGAGAGTCTTGATCTCCAGGCCAAGGGCCGCGGCCCAGAATTGCGCCGCGCCGGACACATCCGCGGTCTTGCAGTCGATGATGAACCCGCCCAGTTTGCTTTTGTGCATTGATTCTCCGCCCGTTTCAGTCGTTTATGCTGATGTGCCCCGGCTGTTCCGCCACCCGGTTCAGCCACGCTCTCAGCGCCGGGAAATCGCCAAGATCAAACCCGCCTTCGGGCGCCACATGGGTGTAGGCGAAGAGGGCGATGTCGGCGATGGAATACTGGTCGCCGACAAAGAAGTCATTGTTGGCCAGGTGCTGCTCCATCACTCCCAGCGCATGGTATCCGCCTTCCATCTTTGCCGGTATGGCCGCCTGGTTCTTCTCGACCAGACCGGCGAAGTGCCAGAAGCGGACCACGGCGATATAAGGCTCATGGCTGTATTGCTCGAAGAACAGCCATTGCAGCACCAGAGCGCGCTGCCACTTGTCTTCCGGCAGCAACTCAGAACCCCCTGCCAGATGGAACAAAATCGCATTGGACTCGGCCAGGCAACGGCCGTCGGGCCATTCCAGCAGAGGAATCCGGCGATTGGGGTTTTTCGCCAGAAATTCGGGTGTTCGGCTTTCTCCCTTGAGTATATCGACCAGAATCCGCTCAAAGGGATAGCCGAGCTGGGTGAGCAACAAGCGGATCTTGTACGCGTTACCCGATTCCGGATAGTCATAGAGTTTCAGCACGAGGAGTTCCCTTGTCTATAGAGTGTTTGTCGGGTCGCCGGGGTGTCGTCTGCAGGCGCTGAGGCGGCCTTATTCAAAGCGTACGCAAAGCACTGGCGGCAGATGCGCGCTGATGATCTGCCAATGATCCCCCTGGTCTTCGCTGACCCAGAGCGAACCCGTAGTGCTGCCGAACGCCAGTCGCTCACCATCGTTGGACAGATCCAGCGCGTGGCGATAGACCAGGTCATAGGCAGGGCCTTCCGGCAAACCCTCGCGCAACACCTCGAAGGTCCGGCCGCCATCACGTGTGCGGGTCACCGCCAGACGTGCGTCCACCGGGTAGCGCTGCTCATCCTTGGTCGCTGGAACGAACCAGGCAGTGTCGCAGTCGTCCGGATGCACGGCCAGCGCAAAACCGAAACCGGACAACGCGACGTCGCTCAGCTCTCGCCAGTTGAGGCCGCCATCATCGCTGACGAACACGCCGTTGTGGTGTTGCATCCACAACCGGTCCGGTTCGGCCTGACATTGCGCGATCCTGTGCGGATCCTGGGACACCGGATCATGGGCCAGTTCTGGGGGCATATATGCATTGCGCAAACCGGCGCCAATCAGCGTCCAGTCCCTACCGGCATTCGCGCTGGTCCACACGCCACCCACGGAGATACCTACGGTGACATGAGATCGATCGCGTGGATCCACGACGATCGAGTGAATCCCGGCAAAATCATAGCCGCCGCCCATCCACTTCTGCCGTCGCGGGTCGTCCCAAAGCGCGCGCACAAGCGCCCAGCTGTCGCCACCGTCGTTCGAATGGAACAGACCTCCAGGAATGACGCCACACCACAACTCGCCCGGCGCCCCTGCTTCCAGGCACCAGATCAACTGGGTGCTCCAGGGCACATCGGCGCCACGCATCGGGTCCTTGTCCTCGAGTCCTTCGGGTTTCTCCGGGAACGCCGGTGCCGGGGACTCCGACCAGGTCTCGCCACCATCGTCGGAACGCTGCATTTTGACGCCGAAGTGACCCAGATCAAGCGCCGCGTAGAGCCGTTTGCCGCCAGGTTCTGCCAACACCGCAGACACCGGATCGCCCGCAAACCAGGTATTGGCAATACCCCAGTGACCCTGCCGGTCTCTCTCGATACGGAACAGGCCCTTGCGGGTCCCCACCAGAAATTGGTCGTTCATGTCATCCTCCGGAAAGTGCCTGGGCGACAAATACCTCGTCGCTGGCCGCGACGGGATCGGACAAACCGGTACGGTCGCGGATCGGTTCCTGGTTCAGAAAGATCGCCACGTGCTTGCGTACCGCGCCCTGGTCATCGAGCACGTAGGCCCGGACCCGTGGGTGGGCCGTGAAATAGTCCTCCAGGGTCGCCGCGATCGTCGCGCCCTCGACCTCAGCCGAAGACGGAGCCTCTACATGGCGCAACAGGTTTTGAGTAAAACTCAGTGTCGGCATGGTTCCGATTTCCTGTGGAATCCAAAGCTCCGCAACCGAAAATTGGCCCCGTATCTTACCGCCAGGCCCGCGACTCCCGGGTTCGGGTAACGCATTTGCCCTACGGCCCAACGGAATCGAATTCGGCGAACATATCCTGGGCCTCGGGCAATCCTGCCAGCCGGGTGTATTCGCAAACGGCGCCGAATTCAGCCCAGAGAGCCTGAACCGCCGGGTTTTCGTGCGCTTGTTTGATGGACTCGGCGGACCGCCACTCGAACACCTCGACGATAGTGCCGTTGGCCGATTTCATGACATAGGCCGGGCGCTCGGTCACCAGCTTCTCCGCACGTAATATCTGCAGATGTTTTTGCACCGCCCTGAGCAGCGCCTGTTGCTGTCCCGCCTTCGGCGAGTACGCGGCAATGACAAAACGTCCCATAAAGGCAACTCCTCTCGCGGACTGACGGTCAGCAGGAAAGCCAGGACCTCATCAAACGCTCTGGGATCAAACAGTGATGTCGCCGCGAATGTAGCATCGCCCCGATTCGGGTTTTGGCGCGGCGTCGGCATCGCCCCGAGCGAGCCTGCCGCAACACAACAACCGCTTTCGCCATAGCGATTCGAGCAACTGCCTGGTTCGCCCCCGCATGTGTTTCGTCTGTCGAGTATAGGCCACACACGCGACGGGTGGCAGCGGGCGCAGGATGTGCCCGCCGGTAGTTAGTCGACGGTCCGCTGAGCGTATCGCGCCGATGGCTAGGGTTTCAGCTTGGCCAACGGGATCGGACCGCGGCACCGGCGATGGATGAGCCGGCAGAAGCCGGCTCTCCCGATCGATGAAGCAGGAGCAGGCTTGCGCCGGTTTAGAGGGCCGGGGTCAGCGACCGACTGCGATTGCCTGGCTTGGTCAGCAGGACCTGGACGTCACCGATGGCGCGTTCCAAAAAGCCACCCTCGCAGTAACACAGGTAGTAGTCCCACATGCGGATGAATTCCTCCGGGTAACCCTGTGCCCTGACGTCCTCGATGCGGTCAAAGAAGCGCTCGCGCCAGCGCCGCAGCGTGGTCGCATAATGTGGCCCGATGTCCTCCAGATGGAACAACTTCATGTCTGTGGAACGTGTGACGCTGTCGGTGATGGCGGTGACTGACGGGATGAAGCTGCCCGGGAAGACATAGCGCTTTATAAAGTCCACGGATTTCAGCGCTTGCGTATAACGCTGATCCTGGATCGTAATGGCCTGCAATAGCATCGCGCCGTCATCCTTGAGCAGACGGCTGCACTGTGCGAAGTAGGTGTCCAGATACTGATGCCCCACTGCCTCGATCATCTCTATCGAAACCAGCTTGTCATAGCGGCCATCGAGATCTCGATAGTCTTCCAGCAGCAGATGGATGCTATCCGACAAGCCGGCTTTCGCCACCCGCTCGGAGGCGAGTTCGAACTGCTCTCTTGAGATGGTCGTGGTGGTCACCTCACAGCCATAATGAGTGGCGGCGTGCAGCGCAAACCCACCCCAGCCGGTGCCGATCTCGACCACGTGATCGCCTGCCTGCAGATCCAGCTTGCGGCAGATTCGATCCAGTTTCGCAATCGAGGCCTGATGCAGACTGGCATTCGGATGCTCGAATACCGCGGCCGAATACATCATCGTCGGATCCAGCCACAGGCGAAAGAAATCGTTGCCCAGGTCATAGTGGGCAGCAATATTTCGTTGGCTACCCGATCGGGTATTCCTGTTGACCCAGTGGAACGCCTTTTGCAAAGGTGCGGTGAGCCTGGAAAGTCCGCCATCCATACCGTCGAGCACCTCACGGTTTTTGAGCAGGAGCTGGATCAGCGCAGTGAGGTCGTCACAGCTCCAGTAGCCCTGCATATAGGCCTCGCCAGCGCCGAGAGCACCGCCGAACGCAATATCGCCAAAAAAGCGCCGATCGTGGACACAGGCATGCACGGTCAGCTCTGCAATCTCGGCGGCTTCCCCGAATTCGAGTACTTCATCGCCGTCGTTAAGCACCAGGCGTCCCCGCTTCATGCCGTGCAGACGTTTTAGTACCAGACGACGGCCCAGGCCATCGAGGGACGAGGGTTTTGGGGTACCGCCGAGCAGCTTGGGGGAGGAGATTGCAATCGATTTCATTTCGGGGTCGCCGCAGCCGACGCCTCCTTGTCGGGATGAATGAAAAACGGACAACGCTTGAGCCAGAGTCGCAGGGCTTGCCAGTGGATCGCTAAAAAGACCCTCGCTGTCATCAAAGGATAGGCTGTCAGCACCCGTGCCAACGACGAGCCGGAGATCTCGCGACGATCCAGCGCCAGGCTGACATTGAACATTGAGGCTCCCCGGTGCAGGTTGTGCATATGGATTGCCAACGCATCGCCCGGCGCCGAAAATCGCCAGTCGTATTCGATATCCATCGGCATAAACGGTGACACGTGCATCTGCTTGGTCAGTTTGAATCGGCGCGCCCCGGATTGGCCGAGTTCGGCGCCGTTGGCGAGTACATAGCAATGCTGCTCGCCCCACGGCGTGTTGTTGACCTCGGCGACGATGGTCTCCACGCGTTCGTCAGCCCGGTCAAAACAGTAATAGAAACTGACCGGATTGAAGCAGTACCCGAAGTAGCGCAAATGAGTCAGCAGACGGATCGGCCCGTCGGGTCGCCGCCCGGTTTGTTTTGCGACCAGATCACGCACCGAGTCGTCGAGCGAAAGCGCGGGGTCGCCCATGTGGTCCTCGCGTTTTAGCCAGGCCAGCGATCGACGGCCCGCCGACCAGAACCAGCGCCGACTAAATACGCGCGGCACCTCGGCCAGATCGAGATACATCATAAACAGACGGTATTCGAACGCGTGCTCCACCGGCGCGGAGCGCTTGTGCCTAACCCGCCCTTCGTAGATACAACTCTTCATTTCGCTGCCGTTGGTCAAAGTGTTGCAAGGCGGCGAGCGCGCTGACTACACCGTCCTCGTGAAAGCCAAAGCGCCAGTAAGCGCCGCAGAAATAGGTGCGTCTGTCCCCGTTGATCTCGGCGTGACGACGCTGAGCCGCAACTGCCTCGCTGCTCAGGATCGGGTGGTCATAGCTGATCGTACGGATCACCTTGTCCGGGTTGATCGCTGCGGTGTTATTCAAGGTGACGCAGAACTGACACGGGGCGTCGAGTCCCTGCAGGATGTTCATGTTGTAGGTCAGCGCGACCCGATCCTGTTCACGGTCAACCAGATGATAGTTCCATGCGGCCCAGGCCAGTTTGCGCCGCGGCATAAGATTTGCGTCGGTGTGCAGCACTGCTTCGTTTTCCTGATAGCGAATGGCACCCAGCACCTGCTGTTCCTGAGGGCTGGGGTCGGCCAGCATGGACAGTGCCTGATCGCTATGACAGGCAATAAAGACCTGGTCGAAAAACTCCGGCTCACTGTCGCCGGCCTTTATGTGCACCCCGTTGGGTCTACGCCGGATCCAATGGACCGGGTTGCGCAATCGAATCCTGTCTCGATGGCCGGCGATCAGCGGTTCGACGTAACGTTGCGAGCCACCGCGGATCACCCGCCATACCGGCCGGTTTCGGATGTTCAGCATGCCGTGGTTGTGAAAGAAGCGCACAAAGAACTTTGCCGGCATATGCTTCAGCCCTTCCGGCTGCGCCGACCAGATCGCTGCCCCCATGGGCACAATGTAGTGATCGACGAATCCCTTTGTGTAACCGTTGTCCTGCAAATATTGCCCAAGCGTTGTCGAGTCGTCCTCGCCTTGCAGCAGGCTCAGCGCCTCGCGATTAAAGCGCAGGATATCGGCAATCATGCGGTAGAAGGACGGTCGCAGGAGATTGCTGCGCTGAGCAAACAGCGCGTTGCGGGACGTACCGTTGTACTCGAGACCGGTCTTCTCGCAGCTGACGCTGAAACTCATATCGCTCGGCTGGGACTCGACGCCCAGTTCATCCAGCAAACGAATGAATTCCGGATAGGTCCAGTCATTAAAGACAATAAAGCCGGTGTCCACCGCGTACTGCTGCCCGGCGTATTCGACGTCGACCGTGTTGGTGTGTCCGCCGACATAGTCTGCCGCCTCGAACACGGTGATCTCATGCTCTTTGGCCAGATGGTAGGCCGCCACATTGCCGGCAATGCCGGTCCCGACGATTGCAATCTTCATGAGTGCGCCTCCGCGCGGTCTATAGGGCTGCTGATCAGCCGGGCCGTTTTGATCCGTGCCGGTACCGGACGTACGTCCCAGATCAGCCCGCAGGCCTGCAAGGCCCGCAGGAAATACCAGGTCAGGTCTATTTCCCACCAGTAGAAGCCCTGGCGTGCCGAGCCCGGATAATGGTGGTGGTTGTTGTGCCAGCCCTCACCGAAGGTCAACAGTGCCAGCCAGAGATTGTTGCGACTGTCATCGCGGGTCGCATAACGGCGCCGGCCAAAGCTGTGGGCCAGCGAATTGACGGTAAATGTGGCGTGGTAGAGCACTACGGTAGAGATAACGAAACCCCAGACCAGCATCTGCCAGCCGTTGGTTCCGAGCCCGGGAGCCGTATGCTCGAGCAGCACCCCGGTCAGGAACAGACTGACCGCGAGCAGGACCGGCACCAGCATGCTGTAACGGTCCAGAAACCGAAGTTCCGGGTATTGGGACAGATCCTTGACCAGTTCATAACGGGTGCGGTGATTGCGGCGGTTCATAAACCACGCCACATGGCTATGCCAGAAGCCGCGCTGGCGAGGCGAATGGGAATCGTCTGGCTGGTCCGCGTGGGTATGGTGGTGGCGATGGTGGGCGGCCCACCAGAGAGGCCCGCGTTGCACGGCAGAAGCGCCAAGCACCGCGAACACAAACTGCACCGGGCGCGATGTCCTGAATGCCTTGTGCGAGAAGTAGCGATGATAAAAGCCGGTGATCGCCAACATCCGTAAGACGTACAAACCAAGCGCGACCGCGACGGCCACCGGGCTCCAG
>Ga0316191_10004829_pt1 | contig 10100 bp, 10 predicted proteins | sample Eddworburr2cm_MG_FD_204928 | JGI IMG/M metagenome (GOLD analysis project Ga0316191, IMG submission 204928) | Coastal sediment microbial communities from Maine, United States - Eddy worm burrow 2 cm | ecosystem: Environmental > Aquatic > Marine > Coastal > Sediment | place: USA: Maine... | reverse complement strand
GGCGGCGCGGATGGACGGCCTGGACACCTACTATGGCGACCCGGTATCCGCCCATGCCGACCGGCAGCTGGAACTGGAAGGCATCGGGCGCTTGTTTGCCATGTCGCGCCGCCCGGCGCTGAATACACTTGCCGTGGTTAAATTCCGCCGGGAATTCGGGCGCAATCGCGTGTTTACGGTGCGCAATGCCAAGGAAAAGGATGATTCTGAAAAACGCCGGGTGGCGGAGAATTTCCGTGCGCCGCGTCTGTTTGGTGATGGCGTCACGTTGCAGAAGCTGTCCAGCCTTATCGCCCAGGGCTCCGAGGTTAAGGCGACACTGCTATCGGAAACCTTCGATATGGCAGCCTATGAAAAAGCCAATGGCAAGAGCCACATTCCCCTGTTTGCGCTCGATAAAAACGGCCACCTGCGGGCATTTACCGATGAATTCCAGCCCGAGGTCAAAGCTGGCTGGACCTTGCTCTCGCTGGTGACACCCGCAGACTCCGGTGCGGAACAGTCCGGTTCGGCGGTAAAAGATACTCAGCAAGGCGGCGGCAATCAGGGCAAGGATCGGAAAGTGGAGGAAACCGGGAACTGAGCTGCAGTTCCGGGGCTTCTTGCTATATAGTGACCGCCAGTTGGTTGCATGGCGCAGCCGTGGTAGTAGTGACAACAGGACTCCCAAGGGACTTTCTATGAAATACAGCAAGGTCATAGCCATTGTGCTTTCCTCTGCCCTGGTGTGGGCGGGATTTACCACCACGGCGGCAGCCGCTGTGGTGCCAACCTCGGAAGCGCTAAGCATGGAGCGGCCAGCGGAGCGCCTGGCGGCAGTGCAGGCTCGGCTCGCCCGCAGTGACGTGCAACAGGCAATGATTGCGCTGGGCGTTGATCCCGTTGAGGCCCAACTGCGCGTGGCGGCCCTTGACGAGCGGGAGTTGGTGCAGTTGCAGGGGCATTTGGATGAACTGCCCGCTGGCGGCATACTCGCCCTGATTGGCGCGGTATTTGTGATACTGCTGATCCTTGAACTCACCGGCGTCATCGACATTTTCAAGAAGACCTGATTGCTGACACCCGTGAGGGTGCATCTCCGCCGTTATTTTTCGGTCTGTGCCGCCCTGGCGGCATGCCTGCTTAACGCCTGCACTATAAATCCGCCGCTTGACCTGTCCGGGATGTATCCCGGGCACCCTCGCGTCCAGCTCTCATCAGTGCCGTTCTATCCCCAGGAGGCCTATCAGTGTGGCCCTGCCGCCTTGGCGGGGGTGCTTGGCGCTGCTGGCGTTGCTATCGCCCCCTCGAGCCTGGCTCCGCAGGTTTTCCTGCCGGGACGTCAGGGCAGCCTGCAGCTGGAGCTGATGGCTGCCAGTCGCCGGGCAGGCAGGATTCCCTACATTGTCGAGGGAGACCCCGCAGGCCTGTTCGCGCAATTGCAGGCAGGGCGGCCGGTACTGGTGCTGCAAAACCTCCAGACCAGGGATTTTCCGGTCTGGCATTACGCGGTGCTGGTGGGTTTCGACGTGCAATCCAACCGGGTGTTCCTCAACAGTGGCACCGAGCAAGGGCTGGATATGTCCGCACCCTCTTTCCTCAGGACCTGGGATTGGGCTGGGCGCTGGGCCATGCTGGTACTGCGTCCCGGTGAGATGCCGCAGGGTGTGGCGCTCACCCCCTACCTTGAGGCGGTGGCCACCTTTGAGGAAGTGGCCGGTGGTGCCGCCGCCGCACCGGCCTGGGAGGCGGCGCTGCGACAGTGGCCACGCGATGGCAGGCCATACCTGGCGCTGGGCAACCTGGCCTATACCCGCGGCGACCTTCCGCTGGCCATGGACTATTACCGTCGCGGGCTGGCGCTGAACCCCGGCGATCCCGCGCTGGGCAACAATCTGGCCACAGTGCTGGGTGAGGTGGGTTGCCCGGAAGAGGGCAGGGCCATGCTTGAGCCCATTGTGGAAGCCCTGCCCGCCGGTTCCAGGTGGGAGTCGGTGATGGCAGGTACCTTGGAGGAGCTGGCGGCCCGGCGGCAGTTGAGTGGATCTGGCTGTATCTTGCTGTCCCCGGGCAGGTGAGGGGCTCTGGCGTGCCGATCCGGCGATGTTGCGGTGTCGCGAGTGGAAAATATTCTAAAAAATTGAATATTATGATCTCTATATAGTGGTTTTTAGCCAACTAAAGTTGCCCTAATATTTAACTGAGTTGATCAGGAGAATATTATGAATTATCGAACTATTCAGGAAATACGTGCGGCACATCCCAGCAGGGACGGTGCTGGTGTGGCGATCCAGCGTATCACCGGCATGGGGCACGCGGCCATGGACCCCATATTGATGATCGATGAGCTGCGCTCCGAGCAGCGGGAGGATTTTGGCGGTGGCTTTCCGCCACATCCCCACCGGGGTATGCAGACCCTCACCTATTTGAAACACGGCGGCATTATTCATGAGGATAACCAGGGCAATTGCGGTGAAATTCGCGGTGGCGGCGCCCAGTGGATGTCTGCCGGGAGTGGCATTATCCACTCGGAGATGCCCACCAGTGATACCGCCGGCCTGCATGGTTTCCAGCTTTGGGTAAATCTGCCGCGCGCGGACAAAATGAGCGCCCCGCGCTATCGCGATGTGGCCCGTAGCGAGCTTGCCAGGATGCAGACCTCGCGCTTTGATGCCACGGCTGTTTCCGGTCATTGGACACTGCAACTTTCGGCTTCGCCAGCAGACACGATTCGCGGGCCCCTGGTGGAACTGGAAGAACGGGCCGCCATACTGGACCTGGCCCTTGAGCCAAATACAGTTGTAGATGTGCTGGTTCCTGCAACCGAATCCCTGCTGGGTTACATCTACCAGGGCAGCCTTATAAACGAGGCCTCAGTTGTTCAGGCGCAGCATCTGGTGGTGACGGGCAAGGGGGATCGCTGGAGGCTGGAGGCCGGGCCGGACGGCGCAAGTGTGTTGCTGCTGCGCGGTGAGCCGCTGGGTGAGCCCGTGGCGCACTATGGTCCCTTTGTGATGAATACCAGCGCCGAGATTGAACAGGCGATCGCGGATTACCAATCCGGAACGTTTGGGGCCCTGTCTGCAGCTCAATCCACCTGACTGAAGTTTTTTGCCCGGCCGCAAAGCCAGCTGTCGTGATTGCTGCGCTCGGGCCACATCAATGCTAGGCTTCACCCCCTCATAAATCCACATAGTTGGGAGATTTGAATGCGTGTAGCCTGGGTTGCAGTTCTGCTGGTACTGAGCGGCTGTGCCGGCACTGCCAATCGGCCTGGTCCCGCCGCCCCGTTGGCCTCCGACCCGATTACGCCCTGCTCAGACCCGCGCCCGGAGCTGTGTACCATGCAGTATGCCCCGGCATGCGGCAGCCTGGTGGAAGGCGGTTTCAGGACCTATGCCTCGGGCTGTAACGCATGCTCTGATCCGGCTGTCGCAGGCTACCAGGAAGGACCCTGCAGCGAATGAGCCTCACTAATCGCATACTGATCGCCATGGTCGCGGGTATCGTGCTTGGATCAGTGCTGAATGGACTGATAAACGGCGCCTACCTGCCCCCGGGGTTGCGCGTATTTCTCGAGCAGAGTCTCGTTGGCGGCCTGTTCGATGTCATAGGCCGCATATTTGTTGCCTCCTTGAAGCTGTTGGTGGTGCCGCTGGTGCTGGTGTCACTGATTTGCGGTGCCAGTTCCCTGGGAGATAGCGCCCGGATGGGGCCTATTGCCGTCAAGACTATTGGCCTGTACCTCGTCACCACGGCGATCGCTGTGTCCATAGCCCTGCTGTTCGCCATGCTGGTCGGGCCAGGTGCACATATGCACCTGTCGACAGCGGTGGATTTTGTGGCCACGGCGCCACCGCCGCTGAAAGAGGTGATAGTGGATATCTTTCCCTCCAACCCGGTGAAAGCCATGGCGGACGGCAAGATGCTGCAAATCATCGTTTTTGCCCTGCTGGTGGGCTACGCCGTCGCGCATGCCGGCGAGCCCGGGCGCCGCATCGGCAGCTTCTTCCGCGACCTGGAAGGCGTGGTAATGAAGATGGTCGAGGTGCTGATGACCCTCGCACCCTACGGCGTGTTCGCGCTGCTGGCCAAATTGTTTGCCACCATGGGCGTGAGTGCCATCGTCGATCTGGCGGGTTATTTCTTTACCGTGCTGGCGGTGTTGCTATTTCATGCCCTGGTGGTATACGGCTTGCTGTTCAGGGGACTGACGGGATTGTCGCCGCTGCAGCTGTTCAGGAAATGCCGGTCGGTCTGGGCCTTCGCCTTCAGTACCGCGTCCTCCGGCGCTACCCTGCCGATTACCCTGCGTACCGCCGAGCGACGTCTCGGAGTGCACAACTCGGTAGCTGGCTTCACCGTACCCCTGGGTGCCACCATCAACATGGACGGCACCGCGATCATGCAGGGTGTTGCTACCGTATTTATCGCCCAGGTGTACGGCATTGATCTCACTGCCACTGCCTTGCTGACGGTTATTCTCACCGCCACCCTGGCGTCGGTGGGCACCGCCGCGGTGCCCGGGGTGGGCCTTATTACGCTGGCGCTGGTGCTTGAACAGGCCGGTTTGCCGGTTGAGGGTATCGCCCTGATTATTGGTGTGGACCGCCTGCTGGATATGGTGCGCACCGCCGTAAACGTCACCGGTGACATGGTGGTTGCCGTCATTGTCGGGCGCAGCGAAGGGCAGTTTGATGAAGCGGTATTCCAGGCGGCTGAGAAAGGCCAGCTGCAGGAGCCGGAGGAAGACACCACCCCGATTTTTTGATATATCGCACAGGAATACACCCCAAAATGCCTATTCAATGCACTATCGTGCCGGTAACCCCCTATCAGCAGAACTGCTCCGTCATAAAATGTGAAGCGACTGGCCGAGGCGCTATCGTAGACCCGGGTGGTGACATCGAAAATATTCTGGGAGCAGTGGATAAAATGGGGGCGACCGTCGAGAAGATTATTCTTACCCATGCCCACATGGACCACTGTGCCGCCTCAGATGTGCTGCGCCAGCAGTTGCAGGTGCCCATTGAGGGCCCGCACCGGGAGGACCAGTTCTGGCTGGATCAGCTCCCGGAGGTCTGCAAGGTATCGGGCTTCCCTCACGCGGATGCGTTTCTTCCCGACCGCTGGCTGGAGCAGGGCGATACCGTTACCGTGGGGGAGCAGTTGTTAAAAGTTTTTCACTGCCCGGGCCACACGCCGGGTCACGTGGTGTTTTTCTACGAGGAGCAGAAAGTGGCCTGGGTTGGGGATGTGCTGTTCCAGGGCTCCATTGGTCGCACGGACTTTCCCCGTGGCAATCACGAGGAACTGGTTGCCAGCATACGCCAGAAGTTGTTCCCGCTGGGTGACGATATCACCTTCATTCCCGGTCATGGCCCCACCTCCACCTTCGGCCAGGAGCGCCGCAGCAACCCCTTTGTGGCGGACAGTCGTTATGGCTGAGTCGAACGGCGATCCTGACAATATTCATGCCGGTACCGCGGACAGGGAAACCCTGCTGCGCAACGAGTATCACAGTCAAACTGCTCGCATACACTGGCACGATCTGCAGACCTGGTACGCGCGCGGCAGCGTGATCCGCGTGGACGGTGCTATGAATCTCGTGGAAGTGGCGGTGCAGCTGGGCCTGGACAATGCCGCCCAGTTTGAACAGTGGATTAAAGACGGCAACATCGCGCCGGTGGATGACGAACAGGCTCTTGCCTGGCACGAGCTGAATCAGGAAATGTGGGCAGTGGTGGCCCCGCCCTGGGTGCTGGTGCAGCAGCGTTAGGTAGCAGCTTTCGCGATCAGGCTGGAAGTCGGGCTTGTGTTAGTGGCCACCTTCGCCTTCGTGCCGGGACTGCCTGTCACAGCGGATAGCGCTCCTGCCACTTCTCGATAATCTTCTGGTAACTGCGGTCCCGCTTAACCTCGATCAAAGCGGCGTTGAACTCCTCCACCAGGCGGGCAGGGCGCTCTGTGGCGCGGGAGCCGGCAATATAGAGTGCCCGCGGCGGTAGCGAGATGCTGGCCACCTCGATTTCGTGGCGGCGATCCTTCAGGAATTCCTCCAGCTTCAGGGCAATGACGCGGCGATCTCCCACCACGAAATCCACCTTCTTATCCAGCAGGTTCACCAGGTTCTGGATGATATGGTTTTCATAGACGATTTCCACGCCGGGCAACTCGGTGAAATTGACGCCGTAGGCATAATCGGGGATGAGGCCGATGCGTGAGTCAGCCAGCGCGCCGATTGAGTAGTGCCTGCCCTGCATCTCGCGACGCTTGACCACGATGAGTTCGTTTATCAGGTAGGGCTCGCTGTAGATAAACCGCTGGTCACGCGTGTCGTCGCGCCAGGCGGCTCCCAACACGTCAGACAGGCCTATACGCACCCCCTCCATCGCCCGTGGCCAGCTCTCAATGGTGTTTTCCACGCTGTAGCCGGCCCGCGAGAAGATATGGGTGACCAACTCCATTGCCAGACCCTGCTCCGGGAGTTCCGGGTCTACATAGGGCGACCAGGTATTGGTCATCATCCTGACCGGTTCATCTGCGCGGGCCGTGCCCACGGCGATGAAAAGTGTCAAAACCAGCAGCAGGGTGGTGCGTAACATCCCGTGGTCCTCTGAAAGTAGGCGGGTAAACAGGTTGTATTATGTGGCGTCGATTATACGGTGCGCGCCGGGCCCAGGCTATGCGTGATCGTGCCCCGGTGGCGCGTAAACCGTTGAAAAGACCAGTTATTTTGTGACTTTGCTCACAGGGTGAACCTCTCCCTCAAACACCGTCCCCCAAACCGGGATATCTTTCAGGCCGGCTACTCCCACTGCGTAAGGGTCGGCCTCCAGTACCGTAAAATCAGCCCGCTTGCCGGCGCGGATGGAGCCGATCTCATCTTCCCAGCCCACTATCCATGCGGCATCCGTGGTAATCGCCCTGAGCGCGGCGTCAAGGGATATCCTTTCCTCGAGTCCACTGGTCACACCATTGATAGTAATCCGGTTGGTAGCGTTCCAGGCGAGCGTCAGGGGCGACAGCGGTGCCATAGGGCTGTCAGAGTGCAAAGCGAAGGGCACCTGCAGCCGTTCAAGTGAGCCCAGGCGCACCATCTGGCTGCCGCGATCCTCACCCAGCCACAACTCGCTATACATGTCTGACAGCAGGTAGTGATAGTAGGGGTTGGCGGAAACCAGGGCGCCAAGGGCCTTGAGTTGCCGGCTCTGGTCCTGCGTGCTGTAGGCGAAGTGTTCGAGGGTGAAGCGGTGGTCTGTGCGCGGCTTCTGCGCTTGCAGGCTGCGCAGCAGTTCGATGAATGCCGCCGCGCTTTTATCACCATTGGTGTGGGCGTGCAGCTGGTAACCGGCATTCCAGAAAGCCCGCGCCCACTGTGTGGTGACCGGCAGCGGCGCCATCCAGATGCCCTCATGGCCATCGAGGTAACCCGGCGGGCCCATTTGCGCCAGGCCGCTGAAAATAGCGCCATCCAGCATCAGTTTGAAGTGGTTTTCCACCAGCACGCGATGTGAGTTGCCCTGTCGCCATTGCTCGATTTCCGCCATGGCCTGCTCGGGGGTTTTCCCGCGGGCCAGGAAGTCGGTGATGATGGGGGTCATGATGATGCGCAAAGGCGCCCGCCTGCCCTCGGTAACCTGGCGTACCAGCGCGATTTCCTGGGCCGGGTTGCCAAATACCCCCGTGCCCATATCGAGCACGGTAGTGACGCCACCGCGATGTACCATCTCCAGGAAGTTGCCCATACCCTGACCGAAGCGTGCCGGCTCGAACAGAAAGCCCATTTTGGGCACGATCGCTTTCAGGCCGTTTTCCCAGAAGTGGCCCTTTGCCCAGTCATTTTCGTGGTTGCCCTGTGTGTCCGCCTCAGTGATGTCCAGCATGGCAAAGGCGGCATCGTTGCCTATCAATTCGTGAAAGGAGCGGTGCCAGAGCATTACAGGGGTATCGGGGAACCAGGCGTTGAGTTGCTCGCGGTACACCTCCCCGTGCCACAGGGGGTGGTAGCCCCAGGCGATAAAGGGCACCTGGGAATCCGCATGCTCTGCCACCAGCGCCCTCAGGCGGGTCTCGTAGGCCTGCGGGGTTATGGCGCCGGGAAAATTGCCGGTGGGCAGAGACCAGTCATCCGGTGCCAGGAAAGGAAACTGGGTGAGTACCGCGGGTAGTGAGGGGTGCACATGGGGATCGATAAAACCCGGCAGCAATACCTTGTCTTCCAGGCTGCGGTCGATGGTGACGTCGCTCACAGCCAGCCAGGGCTTGAGAGATTCCAGTGTTCCCACACTGACAATGCGGCCATCCGCCACGGCTACTGCGGTGGCCTGGGGCAGGGCGGGTTCCATAGTGATGATTTTCCTGGCGGTGTAGACCACCAGTTCTGTAGCGCTGACGACGGTCGCCGTGCTGGCAAGTACCGCGGCCAGGGCCAGAGCAAGGCTTTGTTTCATGCGAGTGATCCTTGTGGGTGGGCTACAACATGCTCACTTGATCATCTTGATCCAATCGCCGGTGCGCGGCTCTCCCCGTGGATAAAGGCCATTCAACAGCCGCAACTGGGCCTCCGCATCGGGGATTCTCACGCTTGCAGCCAGGCTCGCCATGGTGGCACCGCGCGGCACCTGGACGTAGTGAACATGGTAACCCCTGCCGGTCTGGCGCTCCTTCGGGTGCATGGGGCGGAAGCTCTCGATGATGGCGAGCAATGCGGGGTCCCCGCTGGAGAAATTGCCGGCGGCCCCATCGAACAGGTAGCTCAGGCTGTTGTAGTCGATCACCGCCAGCCGCTTGCTGTTGCCGGCGCCGCTGGCAACGGCGGTGTAGCCTTTGAGACCCGCCTGATCCAGTTCAGTACCTGCGGCCAGGTTGCCGGTGGCGGATGCCTCCAGTACCTGGCGCGGTGTGCTGGCCTTGTCCTTGCGCCTGAGTGTGATAGTCAACGTGGCCGCGCCGTCAGGTGCGGCGGCAATGATGGCTTGCCCGCTCGTTTTGACGTCCCAGTCCGGTGGATGCTGGAAGCTGAAGCCGAGTTTATTGTGGTAGTAGCGATTTTCTTCCCGTTCGCTCTGCACGCTGGGGCCCCAGACCAGGCCTTCGATATGTTGACGAAATTCGCCCGGTACTTCCGGATCAGGCAGCGTTTCACCGGTGGTGAGATCGCCGGCGGTGCGGATGACGGTTTGCAGGCGCTGGTCGTTGCGCGGGTGGGTGGCGTACAGGCCGTGATAACTGGCCACCGGCTTGCCGGTTGATTTCGCTTTTACCCGCTGGAACTGCTCCTGGTCCTTGAGCACACCGATCACCTCCAGCAGAGCTTCCGGGTCATAGCCGGCATTGTACATATACTTTGCCCCCAGCCCGTCCGCTTCCAGTTCATGTTCACGGCCGTAGCCCCGAACTATTTCGGTGCCGTACATATTTGACGCATCCGCCAGGTCTCCGCTGCCGGTGAGAATGTAGGCGGCCGTGGCGATAACCTGGTTGGTGATTCCCGCCGTTTGCTGGCGGGCCGAATGGCGCGCGGTGATGTGGCCTATCTCGTGGGACAGCACGCCCGCGAGCTCGGCCTCACTGTCCAGGTAGGCCAGCAGCCCGCGATTGATATAAACGAAGCCGCCCGCCATGGCAAAGGCGTTGATATCGGGGCTGTCGATGATCGTGAAGATAAAGGTCTCGTTCGGCCAGTCACTGGCTTTGACCAGGCGCTGGCCTATGCCGTTTATGTACGCGGCCAGTTCGGGATCGTCATAGACCGCACCCCCTTCCACAATTTTCTGATGTTCCTTCGCCTCATCCGAAGAATCCACAGAGACTTCACGCCCGCCGACCATCACGCTGGCATCGCTGGTAGGTGTGTCGGCGCAGCCGCTTGACAGTGCTGTCATCATGAGGATGGTGGTGCCGAGTAATGTGACGCGTGACATCAAGAGGCCTTAAAACTCGCTTGAAAGGAATTGCAGCAGCTGGTCTCCGATACCGTCACAGGCGGTGCCCTGCACCGGAGCGATGATGGGAATAGGTATGACCACTGCCGGCATATACGATTGACCACTGGCCTGGGTGCTGATGCGACCCACCTCGGCGCTCTCCCTGAAGTCCCAGATGGTGGCCTCGTAGTT
>Ga0316191_10004828_pt1 | contig 10100 bp, 5 predicted proteins | sample Eddworburr2cm_MG_FD_204928 | JGI IMG/M metagenome (GOLD analysis project Ga0316191, IMG submission 204928) | Coastal sediment microbial communities from Maine, United States - Eddy worm burrow 2 cm | ecosystem: Environmental > Aquatic > Marine > Coastal > Sediment | place: USA: Maine | collected... | reverse complement strand
AACTGGAATTCTACCTAATGCGCGACGAACGTGCGTGCCCGATGGACTTAATCTGGGTCGATTAACATGATTACCCGGTCTGCGACCGCCCCTACGCGGAATCTGCTGCAACAGGTTTCTCGATGGCGATATAGTATGCTGCAGCGCAGCGCGCCAGAGTCGCGCGAAGGGTCCGCAACCCGGCCCTCGCTGAGCGGCGAGTAGTCTCTTGAATCAAGGATCGAATAACGGTAATGACCCAGCATTATCTCTTCCCGAAAAAACTGGCGCGTTCGGCGCCCGCCCTGTACCGGTTCGGGCAACGAATCGAAGGCAATGGGGTGCGATTTCTGTTCTGGCTTCTCGGCGCGCTCGACCCGGAGCGGGCGACGCGACTGGCCGGAAACATCACCCGCGTACTGGTCGGGCGGACCAAGAAAGGACCGAAGGTGATCCGGAATCTCGAGATCGCCTTTCCGCAGATGAGTACTGCCGAGATCGCCCAGACCGCGAACGAAGTATTCAGGTACATGGGCGTCTCCATGGCCGAGCTCGCGCAGATGGAAAGATTCTGGAAGGAGCGCGAAGAGCGGTTCGAATTTGTCGCGAATCCGAATATCGATGCGTTGTGCGGTGGGCCGAAGCCTGCGGTATTTGTCACTGCCCACGTGGGTGCCTGGACCCTGGGTAATTTTGCGCCCGCGCACTTTGGTTTTCCGTTGACAATTCTGTATGCGCCGGAGTCGAACCCGGTTACAAACGATGTCTTGGTCAGGTTGCGCAGCGTGCTTCCCTGCAATGCTATGCCGCGCGACAACGCGATGCGCACATTAATGGGAGAATTGCGCCAGGGGCGCTCGGTCGGGCTTGCCACCGACAATCGCTTCGATGCCGGCGAGATGGTGCCTTTTTTCGGTGTCGACGCACCAACCAATACCGTGCCTGCGCGACTCGCCCTCAGGTTCGGCGCCGATCTCGTGCCGGGACGTACCGAAAGGCTGCCCGGTATGCGCTTTCGCATCACGTTCTACGATCCGGTAGTGCCTGGCGACCCGCAGGCGCCGAAAGAAGAGCAAATCCTGCAGATGTCCGCGCAACTCAATCATCATTTCGAAGACTGGATCAGGGAAACTCCAGGACAGTGGATGTGCATGTCGCGGCGTTGGCCGAGAGACGTCGCACCGGCCCGGGGTGGCTCTGCCGGCGCAGTCTGAGCGGGGAGGCGACGGCAAGGTTGCCGCAATTCCAGCGGCGACCACCAGTGCAGGGTCATGTCATGGGCGAACCTGCTGACCTCAGCGCGGGAGAGACGCCGGCAATGTCCGCGCTGCGGTGCGTCATCGGCGCGTTTGCGCGCCGGCGATTGCGCTGTGACGCCGCGCGTTGTACCAATCTTTGTTCTGGGCTAAGTTAACGCAACATGGTTCTGTAAGACGACTGATTGACTTGAAAACGCTCAGACAACAAGTAGAGAGCCGCTTGCCGGGCTGGGAGGTCTGGTATCCGAGTGTTTTCGATGCCGCTCGGGATCTCGGCATTATCAAGGCCGAAGTCTGTTCGCCGTCGTCATTGTTGTTGTCGAACCGGCATGCGCGGGTACAGCGGTCCGCGGAACATGCGCACCGCGAAAAGTGGGGGGGAGCCGAGGAGCATCCTCAGACTTCCCGGACTCGCGGGCGCGGACGCGCTCCGCGCAAGTAGGCGCAATGCGCCGTCCCTTGTGCTTGGCTCCGACCCGGGCGCTACCGTTGTACTGATAAATTACCCTGCGCCAGGACCGGTACGGCCAATGACGTTGCGGGGGCGTGCGTTTTCGCGCCGGAACCGTACAATTTCCGCAATCGGCGCGGCGCAATCGGAGCAGCTACGGGAGTCACGCAGTGAAACTTGCCAGTCTCAAAGAAGGAGGCCGCGACGGCACCCTGATAGTGGTCGATCGGGCGATGGACCAGGCCGTTCGCGTGGCGGACATTGCGCCGACACTGCAGGCTGCGCTCGACGACTGGGCGCGCACTGCGCCGCAACTGACCGAGATTTTCGAACGCTTGCAGGCCGGTGCTGCCGACGGGGCCTTCGATTTCGATCCCGCAGCAGTGGCGGCGCCTTTGCCGCGTGCCTATCACTGGGCGGATGGCAGCGCCTATGTCACTCATGTCGAACTTGTGCGTAAAGCACGTGGGGCGGAGTTGCCGGAGTCATTCTGGAACGATCCGCTGATTTACATGGGTGCGTCTGACGCGTTGATCGGTTCGCGCGACGAGGTGCTGATCGAGAACGAGGATTGGGGAATCGACTTCGAAGCAGAAGTTGCGGTGATTACCGATGATGTGCCGGCCGGCGTCTCGGTGGAATCCGCGCGTGATCACATCAAGCTGATAGCCCTGGTCAATGACGTCTCCTTACGCAACCTGATCCCCGGTGAACTGGCAAAGCAATTCGGTTTTTACCAGTCGAAGCCGCAGACCTCTTTCACCCCGGTCGCGGTTACCCCTGATGAGCTCGGTGACGCATGGGACGGTGTCAGAGTGCATCTGCCGCTGCACTCGACCTTAAACGGCAAGCAAGTCGGGGCGCCCAACGCCGGGGTCGACATGACGTTCGATTTTGCCCGGCTGATAGCGCATGCCGCCAAGTCAAGGCCGCTGATGGCGGGGACGATAATCGGCTCAGGAACTGTGGCCAACGTCGGCAGCAAGGACGGGTCTTCCTGCCTCGCCGAGGTCCGCTGTCTCGAGACTATCGCCAACGGCAGTCCAAGCACACCGTTCATGCGGTTTGGCGACAGGATCGAAATTGAGATGTTTGATCGTGACGGCCGTTCTGTCTTTGGCAGGATCGACCAGCGGATCAAACGCTACGATCCGCCGCGCTGAGCGGTCCGTGGAAACTCAGCGGGGTTGGAGCTGGAGGAGCAGTTAGTGGCGAATTCAATGCATGGCGATAATGCCTCCAGGCCACAGGCCGCGGCGGCGCTGGAATATCTGTCCGGATTCGGCAACGAGCACAGCAGCGAGGCACTCGCCGGGGCGTTGCCGCTCGGTCAGTTCTCACCGCAACGCTGTCCGTATGGCCTGTATGCCGAGAAATTCAGCACGACGGCATTCACCGCGCCGCGTGCGGCCAACCGGCGTACCTGGTTCTACCGGATCCGGCCGTCAGTCGTACAGGGTGAGTTCGAACCGCTGGATACGAGGCTCGTCCGCACCGGTTACGCTGCCGATGCCGCGATGCCGCCTGACCAACTGCGCTGGGATCCGTTCGCGATTCCGGAGGCGCCGCGCGATTTTGTCGATGGACTGGTTACACTGGCGGCAAACGGCGACGCCCATGCCCAGATTGGCATTGGTATCCACATTTATCTTGCCAACCGTTCAATGGAGTCGCGATTTTTCTATTGTGCGGACGGTGAGTTGCTGCTGCTGCCGCAGCAGGGCCGAATAAGACTGCACACCGAGTGTGGCATGCTCGACTGCGAGCCGGGAGATATTGCGGTCGTTCCGCGCGGAATGAAATTTCGCGTCGTGCTGCGCGATGGCGCGAGCCGCGGCTACGTCTGCGAGAACTATGGCGCACCGCTGCAATTGCCCGAACGCGGGCCCGTCGGTTCGGACGGCTACGCTAATGATCGCGATTTCCTCGCGCCGGTCGCGGCGTTCGATGAACGCGATGGGGATTTTCGCCTGGTGTGCAAATTCGCGGGCAAACTGTATTCGGCTCCACTCGAGCATTCGCCCCTCGACGTGGTCGCCTGGGTCGGCAACTCGGTGCCGTACAAGTACGACCTGCGGCGGTTCAATGTGATGAATACCGTCAGCTACGACCACCCGGATCCGTCAATTTTTACCGTTCTGACCTCGCCATCGGACACCCCGGGCACCGCCAATGTCGATTTCGTTATCTTTCCGCCGCGCTGGATGGTTGCGGATCATACGTTCCGCCCGCCGTGGTACCACCGCAATGTGATGAGCGAGTTTATGGGGCTTTTGTATGGTGTCTACGATGCCAAACCTGGCGGATTCGGCCCGGGCGGCGCGAGCCTGCACAATTGTATGTCGGCGCACGGCCCTGACCTTGAGGCTTTCGAGGGCGCCACGAATCGCGATCTCGCGCCGGAGCGTTACGAGGAAACGATGGCCTTTATGCTGGAGTCGCGCTACCCAATACAGCCTACGCCCTTTGCATTGCAGGCAAGCGAACTGCAACGGGACTATCTGCGTTGCTGGGATGGTCTCGGCAGTCGATTCAGCGGCGCCTAGATCGCGATCGGCTTGCCGGCCTGTTTCGCTATATCGCCGCGCCGTTGCGGCGGAGCCGTTACCCCGGGGAAATGGGGAACTCCCGCCACTGTTGCGCGGTGCCTAACCCCAGCGTGGCCGGTGGCTGTCAAGCACCTGGATATAGTTGGCTCGCTCGAAGGCCTCTACGTCGGGTAGATTTTGCCGGCTCATGGTTCCCCGCATCGCCTCGACGCTGGCAAACCCCTTGCGCTGCATCCACTCGGCGAGACCCTCCTGCAGACTCGCTATGTACTCGGGCCCGAGCCGCAGCAGCGCTGACGTAGTCATGACGATGTCAGCTCCGGCAAGCAGATACTTGATAACCTCGGCGGCGCTGTTTACTCCACTGCTCGCCGCGATTGATGCGTCGATCCGGTCATAGAGAAGCGATATCCAGAACAAGCCGGGACGAACGTCGACCGGACGGCTCAGGTCCAGAACGGGTGCGACTGCGAGTGTATCCAGGTCGAAGTCGGGTTGATAAAAACGGTTGAACAGAACGACGCCATCGGCGCCGGCATTGACGAGTTGCCGGATCATGTTTGCCGGTGCGCTGAAAAAAGGCGCGATCTTCACGGCGACGGGCAGGGCCACCGCGCTTTTGACCGAGCTCATTACATCGAGATAACGCTGCTCAACCGCGCTTCCCGTTTCGTTCAGGTCGGTGGCCAGATAGAACACGTTCAATTCGATCGCCGCCGCTCCGGCTGCTTCGATATTGGTCGCAAAATCGACCCAGCCAGAGGGGGAGACGCCGTTGAGACTGGCAATGACCGGAATGCCGACGCTCGTAGTCGCCGATTCGATCAACTCGAGATAGCGATCGGAGCCGCGCTCGGCGGCGCCGGGCTCGGGGAAATAATTCAGCGCCTCGGCAAAGCTGTCCGCGCCGGCCTCCATCAGGTGCCCATAGGCCGCTTGTTCCTCGAGAATCTGTTCCTCGAAGAGCGACGGTAGCACCACTGCGGCCGCGCCGTGATCCTCGAGCCGGCGAATGCCATCGAGCGTGCGGGACAGCGGCGATGCCGAGGCGACGATCGGGTGGGGCAGTGCCAGGCCCATGTACCGCGTACTCATGTTCATCAAACCTCTCCCTGGGTCATCGTGTCCTTGGCAGTGTGTCCGTACGGATTTCCGGCGACACCGTGTGCGGCCATGTTTTCGTAAATCTTCCAGTGCGAATCGACCTGCGCCTGGGCCATTTCCATTAGCCGGGCAGCCTCCTCGGGGTGCGTGATATCCAGGATCCGGTAGCGTGCCTCGTTGTAAGCATAGTCTCGAACGGCGACAGTGGGGCGCCGCGAATCGAGCAGGAACGGGTTGTGCCCGGATTCGCGCCGGGTCGGGTTGTAGCGGAGCAGTGGCCAGTGCCCGCAGTCCACGGCGAGTTTCTGCTGCTGCAGACCTTTCTCCATATTGATGCCGTGCGCAATGCAGTGGCTGTACGCAAGGATCAGCGACGGTCCCGGGTAGCGTTCGGCTTCGCGGAACGCGAGCAATGTCTGTTGCGGATTCGCGCCGAGTGCGACCCTGGCGACGTAGACGTTGCCGTAGGCGATTGCCTGCAGCGCCAGGTCTTTCTTGGCGACGGCCTTGCCTCCGGCAGCGAATTTCGCCACTGCACCGAGTGGTGTTGCTTTCGACATCTGGCCACCGGTATTTGAATAAACCTCGGTGTCGAGGACCAGGATGTTGACATCGCGGTCCATCGAGAGGACATGATCCAGGCCGCCGTAGCCGATGTCATAGGCCCAGCCATCGCCGCCGACCAGCCAGATACTGCGCCGGACCAGGTGCTCGGCCACGGAAGCAAGGCGTCGCGCGCGATCGTCATCGAGCCCGCCGAGACGGGCGTTGAGTTGTTCGACCCTGATTCGCTGAGCGCGGATTTCACGCTCCTCATCCTGGCGGGCATCAAGAATCGCGTTGGCAAGCGTGCGCCCGACTTCGTCACTGAGTTCGCTTAGCAATTGTCGCGCCAGGCGGTTGTGCTGATCGGCGGAAAGGCGGAAACCGAGGCCGAATTCGGCATTGTCCTCGAACAATGAGTTTGACCACGCGGGCCCGCGTCCTTCCTGATTCTTGCTCCACGGCGTCGTGGGCAAGTTACCGCCATAGATCGACGAGCATCCGGTTGCGTTGGCGATGATCGCGCGGTCGCCGAACAGTTGCGAGAGAAGTTTGAGATACGGCGTCTCGCCGCAGCCCGCGCAGGCGCCTGGAAATTCGAACAACGGCGGCAAGTATTGCACGCCATGTACATTGCCGAAATCGACGTTGGCGCGATCGGTATCGGGAAGTTTCTCGAAGAACCCGATATGAGCGCGGCTACGGGTCATATCGGGTGCTTTGTCATGCATGTTGATTGCGCGCTGACCCGGGCGTTCGACACTGCGCGCGGGACACGCGTCGACACACAGCGAGCAGCCGGTGCAATCCTCCGCGTAGATCTGTAGTGAATAGCTGGTGTCCGGAAAGCCGCGCGCATTGAGCGGCGCGCTGAGAAACCCCTCGGGCGCGACATCAAGACGGCCGCGATCAAAGAACTTGGCGCGGATCACGCCGTGCGGGCAGACGAATCCGCATTGGCCGCACTGGATGCACAGATCGGGTTCCCACTGCGGCACAAAACGGGCAATGTTGCGTTTTTCCCAGGCGGAGGTTGCGGTCGGGTAGGTGCCATCCGCGGGCAGCGCGCTGACCGGCAGTAGCTCACCGCGTCCGGCCATGATCGGGCCGGTGACCCGGCGCACAAACTCGGGCGCGGTATCGGGAACCGGCGCCGCCAGGTCGGCGGTTGCATCTGCCCTGTCAGGTACTGCCAGCTCGGCGAGTCCGGCGAGCGCGGCATCGACTGCAGCGTGATTGCGGTCCACGATGTCCTTGCCTTTCAGCGTATAGGTCTTGTCGATAGCTTGCTTGATTTCGGCGATCGCCTCTGCCGCGGGCATCACATCGGCAATGGCAAAAAAGCAGGTCTGCATGATCGTGTTGATGCGCTGGCCGAGATGATGTTCGCGTGCCACCCGGTAGGCATCGATCGCGAATATGCGCGCCGACTTGTCGATAATCGCCTGCTGTACCGAACGCGGCAGTTTCTGCCATACCTCGTCCGGCTGATGAGCCGTATTGAGCAGCAGGCATCCCCCGGCACGCAGACGCGAAATGACATCGAACTGCCACAGGAATTCAAACTGGTGGCAACCGATAAAGTCGGCGCTGTCGATCAGATAGCTTGCTGCGATCGGTTGTTTTCCGAATCGCAGATACGACACGGTTCGTGACCCGGACTTTTTCGAGTCGTAGACGAAATACGCCTGGGCATACGTGTCCGCCCGTTTGCCGAGTATCTTGATCGTGTTCTTGTTGGCGCCGACCGTGCCATCGGCGCCGAGTCCGTGGAAGATGGCGCGATAGGTGTCCGCGGGTTCAATGTCGAATCCGGGTTCGACCGTCAGGCTGGAATCCGATACGTCGTCTTCGATGCCGACTGTAAAGTGGGTGCGCGGTGATTTGGCCGCGAGATTGTCGAGTACGGCCTTGACCATCGCGGGTGTGAACTCGCGTGATGACAGTCCGTACCGGCCGCCGATTATCCGGACATCTGCGGCATGAGGATTGTGCTCGGCCATCGCGGCGACCACGTCGAGGTAGAGCGGCTCGCCGCAGGAACCTGGTTCCTTGGTGCGATCGAGCACAGCAATACGACGCACGGTTGCCGGCAACGCAGCAGTCAGCGAGCGCGCACAGAACGGGCGATACAAGCGAACCTGCAACGCACCGACTCGCTCACCCCGGGCGGCCAGGCGGTTGACCGTCTCGCGCGCGGTTTCGGCGCCTGATCCCATCAGGATCACGATGCGCTCGGCCTCGGGGTGACCATAATAATCAAAGAGCTGGTAGTGGCGCCCGGTCAGCGCGGCGAGCGCGTCCATGTTCGAGCGCACGATTTCGGGGACCGCGACGTAGTAAGGGTTCGCGGCCTCGCGTGCCTGGAAGTAGACGTCCGGATTCTGCGCTGTGCCACGTATTACCGGATGATCCGGCGACAGGGCGCGGCGGCGATGTGCGAATATCAAAGCCTCCGGAATCAGGGCATGGACGTGTTCGGGTTCGAGTAACTGCAGCGTGTTGATTTCATGGGAAGTCCGGAAACCATCGAAAAAATGTATGAACGGAATGCGTGCGGCGAGCGTCGATGCGTGTGCGATCAGGGCAAAATCCTGTGCTTCCTGCACCGAGCCCGACGCCAGCTGTGCAAACCCGGTTGCCCGCGTTGCCATGACGTCCTGGTGATCGCCGAAAATCGACAAGGCCTGCGCCGCCAGCGAGCGCGCCGCGACATGAAAGACCGCGGGCGTCAGTTCCCCGGCGATTTTGTACATGTTCGGGATCATCAGTAGCAGACCCTGCGATGCGGTGAAAGTCGTACACAGTGCGCCAGTCTGCAGCGCACCGTGGACGGCCCCTGCGGCCCCTGCCTCACTCTGCATTTCCACGACCGAGGGACGGTCTCCCCAGGCGTTGGGCATTGCCTGGTTGGACCATTGGTCAGCGAGTTCGCCCATTGGTGAAGATGGCGTTATCGGGTAGATCACGCAGATGTCGCTGCACTGGTAAGCGATCCGGGCAACGGCCTCATTGCCGTCGATGGTCGCGGTGCGGGTTTGGTTTTCAGTCGGCATGGGGCTTTCCCGTGGCGCTCGTTGTCCCCGGCTCCGGAATCAGGTCGATCGCATAACAGGGACATTGCTCGAAACACACTGCGCAACCAGTGCAGCGGCTGTAGTCGAATTTATAGCGGTGGCCATGCCCGAGTTTGATCACCGCATCCTCGGGGCATGCAGCGAGGCAGCCGTCGCACTCGAAGCAGTTTCCGCAGGAGTAACAGCGCTGCGCCTCGTAACGTGCCTGGGCTGCATCGAGTGACGAGACGATCTCGTCGAAGCCGCTGGTGCGCCGCTCGCGCGGTAGCCGGCTTTCGTCCTGCGGGCGCGCATCGGTGTAGTAGGCGACCCGCAGCTTGTCGTGAGTCGCAAGCGGGTGCGGCGGAGGTCTTTCGTACACGCTGTTGCGGAGGTATGCATCGATGTGCCGGGCCGCGTGTTTGCCATGACCGACTGCGACAGTCACGGTTCGCTCCGATGGCACCATGTCACCGCCGGCAAAAACCCCGCGACAGCCGGTCATCATGTTGCTGTCGACGATTACCGTTCCGTCGTAACCGAACTCCAGTCCCGGCAGCGAGCGCAGGAATTCGGTATCCGACTCCTGGCCCAGGGCAAGGATCAGTGCATCCGCCTCGAGTGTCTCCGTTTTGCCGGTGGGATGGGGTTTGCCATGCTCGTCGAGCGCCATCACTTCGACGGTGAGCGTGGATTCGTCGATGGCGCGTATCGAGCGTAGCCAGTTTATTTTCACGCCTTCCTCGAGTGCCTCGTCTGCCTCGAACTCATGCGCTGGCATGTGGGCCCGGTCGCGGCGGTAAATGATTAACGCCTCCTCGGCGCCGAGACGCTTGGCCACGCGGGCGGCATCGATCGCAGTGTTGCCGCCGCCATATACTGCGACCCGGCGACCGAGTTGCGGTGCGGACTGGTTCTTGACTCCCTTTAGGAAGCTGACGGCATCGAGGATGCCGCTGGCATCTCGTGCCGGGATATCGATGCGTTTTGCGAGATGGGCGCCGACGGCGACGAAAGCGGCGTCGAATCTGCCCTCTCGTATTGCCTCGCGCAGGTCCGTAACGGGATGGTCGAGCACGAAATGAACGCCCATATCGCGGATGCGTTTGACTTCGTGGTCGAGCACATCGCGTGGCAGCCGGTACGCGGGGATGCCGAA
>Ga0316191_10004826_pt1 | contig 10103 bp, 8 predicted proteins | sample Eddworburr2cm_MG_FD_204928 | JGI IMG/M metagenome (GOLD analysis project Ga0316191, IMG submission 204928) | Coastal sediment microbial communities from Maine, United States - Eddy worm burrow 2 cm | ecosystem: Environmental > Aquatic > Marine > Coastal > Sediment | place: USA: Maine | collected... | reverse complement strand
ACATCACCAACGCCGCCTGGGCGAGTTGGTATATCGTCTTCGCGACCGTCGACCCAGCGCTTCGCCACGGCGGGATTATGGCGTTCGTGATCGATCGCGACGCCCAGGGCGTCAGCGTCGGCAAGACGGAGGACAAGCTCGGTCAGCGGGCCAGCAATACGGCCGTGGTCAATTTCGACGACGTACGCGTTTCCGCAGACAACGTGCTCGCGGAGCAAGGCCATGGCTTCAAGCTCGCCATGCAGACCTTCGACCGGACCCGCCCAGACATCGGGGCCGGCGCCTGCGGTCTGATACGCCGCGCCCTCGAGGAGTCGATCGCCTATGCGCTCGAGCGCAAGACGTTTGGCGTGCCGATCGCGGAGCATCAAATGGTGCAGGCAATGATCGCGGAGATGGGCATCAAGTACGAGGCGACTCGGCTTCTGGTGCACAAATCGGCCTGGCAGATCGACCAGGGCGGCCGCAACTCGCTCGTCGCCTCATACAGCAAAGCCTTTGGCGCCGACAGCGCCATGCAGGTAGCCACCGACGCGGTGCAGGTCTTTGGCGGCAACGGGTACATGACGGAGTACCCGGTCGAGAAGTTGATGCGCGACGCCAAGATTCTTCAGATCTATGAGGGCACTTCTCAGATCCAACGGATGGTCATTGCCAAGAATCTCTTCGCGGGCGTCCGTTAGCTTCGTTCTAGCGGCGGTGGTTGCCGGTTGGCTGACCTCGGTGGCAAGCGCCGGGCTCGAGCCGCTTCCCCAGTTCGTCGGCACCGATGTCGGACAAGACGAGATCCTCGACGTGATCGCGTCCGCGAAGTCGCGCAGCTTCAAGCCGGTGGGGCACAGCTCGGTCGTGTTGCGGATGCGAACGGTAGCCCGGGTAACCGCGGCCCTGAGAGTCCGGACTCACCAGATGCAACGTGGCTATCAGCACGAGATCGCCGCGTATCGCGTGAGCCGATTGCTGGGCCTCGATAACGTACCGCCGGTGGTCTATCGCCGCGCCACCTGGAATGAGATCCGGCAGCGATTTCACGACGACATGCTCGACCAACGCCCGTCGATCCGGCGCGCCGTTCTGTGGGACGAGGACGGCTCGGCTCCCGGCGCCGCGATCTATTGGGTCAAGGGCCTGAGGTCGGTCGGTCTCGAGAACAAAGCAAGGTGGCAGAGCTGGCTTCAGGACGGTGAGGTCCCGATGGGCAAGGCTGCGCTGGCTCGGGACCTCTCGACGATGCGTGTGTTCGACTTTCTGATCGGGAACTGGGACCGATTCAGTGGTGGCAACCTACCAACGGATTCGAGTCAGCAGCGCGCACTTCTGCGTGACAACGATCGCGCGTTTTCGACGCCGTTGCTGGAGCGGCGTTATGAGACACTCCTCGAAGGCCTCACCCTCACGCAACGGTTTTCAAAAGACGTGGTTCGTCATTTGGAGGCACTCGATGAAGCATCGATCCGAGCCGAGCTCTCGCGGGACCCGAGTCACCGGACAGACCCATTGTTGAATGCTGTGCAAATCGCGGACGTATTAGACCGTCGGGCCACGATTCTGTCGTACATCGCGGCGCTGATCGAGGAGCGCGGCGAGGATGAGGTGCTCTTCTTCCCTTGAGTTATGCCCCGTGGTAGGGAGATGGCGTGACGAAGCCCAACGTGATCGATGCCGACCAGATGGGGAACGTTCTGGGTCTACTCGTTCATGACCTCCGCAACCCCGCGGCAACGATCACCGCCAACGCCGATTTCCTCCAAGAGGTCGGCCTCGTCGACACCGACGCGGTCGAAGCATTGGAAGACGTGAAGCTCGCCGTCGGGGAGCTGAGCCGGGGCCTAGATATGCTCGCGTGGATCAGCCGTTGGTTTACGGGCCAGGTGCCGCTAGAGGCCGCCAATGGCGATGCGGGCATGTTCTTGGAGCGGCTCGAACGGGCAGATACGCCGGTTCCCGTAACTGTCGAGCTCGCCGAAGGCGATCAGCTCTATGCGCAGGGCGCACAGGTCGCGGTCGAGGTCGTCGACCTCCTTCTCCACAACACACGGGCCAATGTGGCCGATCCACGGGCGACCGTTCGCTTGTACGCGCAGGCGGGTCACGTCGTGATCGAAGTTCAGGACGAGGGGGAAGCAATCGCTCCGGAGCTTCGACCACTGGCGTTCACGCTCGAGGGGCAGAACGCATTGAAGGGGCGGTTGGACGGGCGATACAGCAGGTTCGCCGGGCTCTTTGCTGCCGCCGTGGTGCTCGACGGCGTGGGCGGCACGATCGAGGCGGACGGCGAACGAGGTGCGGCAATCTTCAGGATTTTTCTCCGCGCTGCCCGCCCGACCCGCCGCCCTCCGCCCTAGGCGTCGTTCGAAGCGCATCGAGGCGCTCGCGAATGCGCGTTTCGAATCCCTGGTCCGACGGACGATAGTACTTGCGATCGACGAGCTCGTCAGGAAGGTAGGTCTCGTCCGGGCTGAAGCCGCTTTCGTCGTGCGGGTAGCGATAACCTTCCCCATAGCCCCAGGACTTCATGGCCTCGGTCGGGGCGTTTCGCAGCTTGAGCGGCACCGGGAGCGCTCCGTGCTCGCGTACGTCGGACTGGGCCATCTTCCAGGCTTTGTAGCTCGCGTTGCTCTTCGGTGCGCTGGCGAGGTAGGTGCAGCACTGCGCGATCGGGAAGATGCCTTCGGGCATTCCGAGGCGCCGAAATGCGGCATCCGCGCTGACGGTGACCTCGAGCGCTCGGGGATCGGCGTTGCCGATGTCTTCACTCGCGAAAATCAGCATCCGTCGAAGGACGAAAAGCGGATCCTCGCCGGCCTCGAGCATGCGCATCAGCCAATAGACGGCAGCATCGGGGTCGCTGCCCCGCATCGATTTGATGAATGCGCTGATGACGTTGTAGTGCTCTTCGCCGGACTTGTCGTAGAGCAGCGTTTGGGTCGCCAGCGCCTCTTGAACGATCGCGACCGTGAGTGCTTCGACACCCGCCGATTTCGCAAAGTCGCTGGCGAGCTCGAGCGCTGACAAGGCGCGCCGGGCGTCGCCGCGCGCGTTCTGGGAGATCGCGGCGAGCGCGTCGTCATCCACCGTGTGAGGAACGTGGCCGATCCCGTGAGCCTCGTCCTCGAGCGCGCGCTCGAGCAGCTTACGCAAGTCTTCGGCGTCGAGCGGTTTGAGGTCGAACACGCGCGCGCGGGACAGCAAGGCGGAGTTGACCGCGAACGAAGGGTTTTCCGTCGTTGCGCCGATCAAGGTCACGGTGCCGTTCTCGACGTGCGGGAGGAGGGCGTCTTGCTGCGCTTTGTTGAACCGGTGAATCTCGTCGACGAAGAGGATCGTCTTCTTTCCGTAATAGTTCTTCTGCTCCTTCGCGGCAGCGATGATCTTCCGAAGCTCTGGGACACCGCCGAGCACCGCGCTGAACGGTACGAAAATCGAGTTCGTCTCGTTCGCGATCACATGCCCGAGCGTGGTCTTGCCGGTGCCGGGTGGCCCCCAGAGGATCATCGACGGAATGCGGTCGGCGCGGATTGCTTGCGCCAGGATGTGTCCGTCCCCGAGCAGATGTGCCTGGCCAACGACGTTTTCGAGCCGGTTCGGCCGCATCCGATCTGCGAGCGGGGAGCTGGTTTCCGCTTGTCGCTCAAAGAGGTCCACAGGCCGTATATAACTCAGCGGAGGATGCGGAGTCTCTTCGGACCTTCGCCCTCGGGCGCGGCGTCTCCCCCACTGCGCCCGAAGTGTTCTTTGGCGATCCGCTCGGCGAGGGCGTCGGCCACCTTCACGAACGCTTGGCCAGCGGCAGAAGCAGGGGCGGCTTGAACGACCGGGGTGCCCTGATCGCCCCATTCCCGCACCTGGACGTCGAGGGGCACCTGCCCGAACAATGGGGCCTTGGCGAACTCGGCGATTTTCTCGCCGCCCCCACGGCCAAAGAGCTCGTGCTTGACGCCCGCGCTGTCCATGAAATGACTCATGTTCTCGATGACCCCGAGAATCGGAATGTTGAGCTTCTGGCACATCGATACGGACTTGTAGACGTCTTGAAGCGCCACCTCTTGTGGCGTCGTGACGATGATTGCGCCCGTGATAGTGAGCTTCTGCGCGAGCGTCAGCGCCACGTCGCCCGTTCCCGGGGGCGAGTCGATGATAAGATAGTCGAGCGCGCCCCAGTCTACGTCACTCACGAACTGCTGGAGTGCGCTGTGGAGCATCGGGCCTCGCCACACGATGGCCTGTTTCGGATCTTCGAGCAGGAAGCCGATGCTCATCAACTTGATGCCGAAGCGCTGCAGCGGCTGAATTCGTTTGCCGTCTTTGGAGGTCGGGTGACCTTCGATGCCCAACATCGTGGGTAGAGAAGGGCCGTAGATGTCGGCGTCGAGTAGACCGACTCGCGTGCCCAGGCGCCGCAGAGCCAGTGCGAGGTTCGTCGCCACCGTACTCTTGCCGACTCCGCCCTTGCCGCTCATCACCAAGATCACATTCCGAACTTCGGGGATCGGATCGGTACTGGTTGCTTCGCGCGTGGGTACGTTGACCTCGAGCTCCAGCTCGACGAACTCGACGCCGAGAGGCTCGAGCGCTGACTCGACTCGGGTCTGGACCGTCTGGCGAACCTCTTCGGATGGAGAGCTCACCCGCACCTTCGCCGACACTCGGCCGTCTTCGAGGCGCACATCGACGAGCGTCCCCAAGGCGCCGAGGGGCTTCTGAAAGATCGGGTCTTCGACGTTGCGAAGGGCTTCAGTCACTGCGTCGAGGGTGGGGGACCCCATCGAAACCTCCAGGTCAATACAACCGAAGTCCTCTAGAGCGCCGGTTTGACCTCGTCAAGGTGGACAAACTTCGGATCGCTCCCGGGGCCGGTTATGCTGCCGCCGTGTCGGTTTGGGAGCGGCGGTGGGCACTTCCACTTGCGATCTTCGTGCTGTGCGCTGGGGTCTACTGTGCGACCTCGGCGCATCGTCTGCTCCGGCCCTCGCCGAACAACCACTACGTGCATCTGGCGCACGCCTGGCTAGAGGGCCGGCTGGACCTTGGGGGCGATCCGCCTGGCACCAATGACTGGGCCTGCTTCGACACCGTGTCCCGGGGGCCATGCCCGGCGGGGCAGTATCGGTTCTCGGGTCCCGACGCAGAGCGCTACCGCTGGTACGTCTCGTTTCCCCCGTTGCCAGCCATTCTCTTGTTGCCGGTCGTCGCGATCTTCGGGCTTGCCACCTTGGACGCGCTCTTCTGGGCTCTCTTTGCCGGCGCGGCGCCCGCGCTGCTGTTCATCGTTCTGCGTTTTTTGAGGGAGTCCGGGCGTAGCGGGCGATCACGACGAGACGATCTGCTGATCACGACTCTTTTCGCGGTCGGATCGGTCTACTACTTCGTTGCGGCGCAAGGGACCGTCTGGTTCGCTGCCCACGTGGTGGCGGCCGCCTGCGTTTGTCTGTACCTCTCGTGCTCCTTTGGCGCCCGCCGCCCCGCAGTAGCGGGCCTCGCCCTCGGCCTCGCGTTCCTATCTCGACCGGCGACCTTGTTGCTCGCGCCGTTCTTCGTGCTCGAGGCGGTGACCGCCGCGAAGAAGGAGCCTCGCGCTCCAAGTGATTCCGCATCCCGCATACTCCGCACACTCGGGACGTTTGCGGTTCCGCTCGCCGCCGTTGCGGTGTTCGCGATGTGGCACAACGCAGCACGCTTTGGAGACCCATTCGAGTTCGGGCACCGCTTTCTCCAGATACGCTGGCGATCGAGGATCGAGACCTGGGGCCTATTCAGCACGCACTACCTGCCGAGGAACCTCACGGTCTTCTTCCTCTCGATGCCTTGGCTCATCCAATCGAGCCCTTTTGTTCGCATCACCAGGCATGGGCTGGCGTTTTGGTTCACTAGCCCCAACCTGTTGTGGAGCCTTTGGCCAAAGAAGGCCGATGCTACCGTCGTCGCACTGTGGGCAGCGGTGCTGCCCACCGCGCTCTGCACATTGCTCTACCAGAACACCGGTTGGGTTCAGTTTGGCTATCGATTCTCGCTCGATTACCTCCCACTCCTATTCGTGCTCGTCGCCCTCAGCGGACGGCGATTCGGCGTCGCATTCCTGAGCTGCGCCGCGTTTGCGATCCTAGTCAACACCTTTGGCGCCGTGACGTTCGACCGGTACCCGCAGTTCTACGACGACGACCCCACGCAGCGGGTCATCTTTCAGCCGGATTGATTGGCTTCGTCCAGCAGTTGTTGGGCAAGAGGGCTTGCCGGGCCGCTCGGTATCGTCGCGCGCTGCAGTCCGGCCCGCCCAGCCTCCCGGCGTAGCGCGCGCAGCTCGTCGAACGCGGCTTCCGTGTCGCCTCGCTTAGCGAGGATATGCGCGTGAACGAGACGGTGCGAGGCGCGAAGCGAAGGGTTGTCGTCCACTTCTTGATCGCCGAGGTGCGCTAGCGCTTGTTCGGTATCTCCCCGAACGGCCATCAGCAGGGCCTCCATCGCCACCAACCAGACCTCGATCGAGCCTTCGGTGGGCCGGCGGATCCTGTCGATTGCGCGCTGCGCCGCGTCCACGTCGTCGAACTGGATCTCGCAGGTAGCGAGAGCTTGGTTGCGAAGGACCGCCTGCGGCTCCGAAAGTGGTTCGTCGGCTAGGCTCCGCAACCGCTCGCGTGCCTCTCCCCACATGCCGGCCTGTGTGATTGGTCCTGTCGCCATCAGTACCAGCGCAATGTACCGCTGCGGGTTGCCGTGACGCACCTCGTCGAGAAGCTGGCCGAGTGCCGCCGCTGCCGTCGGCCGCGCATCTTCTTCCTGCAGGCGTTGGCACAGGATCGAGAGCCCGCGCACCTGGCGGAACCGCCGAGCCGAGTTGAGCAACAAGAGCAAGCCAAGGGTCCCGCCGAGCGAGGCGGCGATGTAGTCGACTTGATCCTGCTGCATCGACGTGGCTCGGAGTGCGAAGAACGAAGCGAGTCCGATCACCAGTACCGTTAGCGTGGAACCCACGAACGCCCGCAACACCGCTCCAATGGACAGGAGACTGAACGGAACTCCCCAGATCCGGCCCCGAATGAAAGGCGCTGCCAATCCGACGAGCACCGCGACGATGAGCGTCAGAATCATGGGCTAAGGCACGCTCTCGGCACGGTATGCGTAGTAGTGTTTGAGCACGCGGCGCACGTACCGCTGCGTCTCTTTGTACGGCGGGATGCCGTTGTATTTTTCGACCGCGCCTTCGCCCGCGTTGTACGCGGCCACCGTCAACACCAGGTCACCCTTGAACCGATTAGCTAGAATACGAAGGTAACGCGCGCCGCCGTTGATGTTCTGGCGCGCGTCGAACGGGTCCGATACTCCCATCGACCGCGCCGTCCTCGGCATGAGTTGCATGAGCCCCATGGCCCCCGCCCGGCTGACCACGGTGGGATTGAAGTCGCTCTCGACACGCATGACGGCGCGAATGAAGGACTCCGGGAGCTGGTACAGCCTCGCAGCTTCGTCGATCAGGTTGTTGTAACGACTGTAGCGAGCCGGATCCTTTTGCCGGCTGCCGTTCGTTGACCTCGATCCTCGGCTCTTCTTCGCGCTGGCCGTCGGCTTCGACTTCTTGCTGCCACGCACGACGAGCTGGCAGCGGCGGCCCGGTTCCCTGATGTTCGTGTAGTGCTGCGTCCCATCCGCACGCTTGCAGCGATAGATGTCCGCATCAGCGGGCGCCGCCGGGCCCACGATCAGGCCCAGCACGCCCACTATCGTCAACAACCGCGAAACCATCGTTCGGGAGTGTATCCCCGGGTGCTGAGTCACGCCAAAATGGGCCTCTCTCGCTTGCGCTGAACGCGCTTCTGCGCATGATGGGGCGTTCGATGGCGACGCCGAGTTTTTTCGAAGGCACTGAAAAGAAGCTGGAAGTGGTCGTGACTCCCGGCTTCCCACCCCTGCGCTCCTTGGGCGACGAGGCGTGGCACTGTATCGTCGAGGCTGCCGGCGCGAAGGTTCTCTCGGTCCTCCGAAGCGAACACTCCGACGCGTATCTGCTGTCCGAATCGAGCTTGTTCGTCTTCGACGATTGGTTCGTCGTGATCACGTGCGGTCAAACGACGCTGGTCAACGCCGTCCCTCAGATCCTGAAGTCGATTCCAAAAGAATCGATCGCCTTCCTGGTGTACGAGCGAAAGAGCGAGCACTTCCCTGAACACCAGGAGACCACGTTTTACGATGACGCGCATCGTCTCCACGCCATGCTCCCGGGCCGAGCCCTTCGCTTCGGCGACGCGCATGGGCGCTACATTCAGATGTTCCATACCACCCGTCCGTACAGCCCCGAGACGAACGATCCGACTCTCGAAGTGCTCATGCACGTGATCGACGAGGATGTCGCCGGACAGTTCGCCGCCACGCGCACCTCCAACGACGCGTCGCTTGCGGTTTCCTCTGGCATGGCTGCCATTCTTCCGGGGTTCACCACATCTGAACATGTCTTCGACCCGGCCGGGTATTCCCTCAATGCGGTGAAGGGCGAGGAGTACTACACGTTTCACGTCACTCCCGAGGAGGCCGGGAGTTACGTGAGCTTCGAGACCAACTACGATTTTCGCGGTGACCTCGACGGCCTGATTCGATCGATCGTCGAGCTGTTTCGGCCCCGTGCCTTCGATGTGATCACGTTCCTTCCGGAGGCCGAGCCCGATCTGCCAGTGGCCGGCTACGGGCTCGGGGATCACGTGGTGCAGGTGCTTGGGGGGTATCGTGTGAGCTATTTCCAGTACTTCGCCCCACCTTCCGGCCCGCGTGCAGCCTGCGAGCTCGAGCTGTAGCGCAGGGAGAAAACCCCATGCCAGACTACCGCGCCGCCTGTTAGACTCTGCCGTCCATGCGAGCCGAGTGCGACTACCTGGTGCTGGGTAGCGGAGTAGCCGGGTTGAGCTTCGCGCTCGAAGCGGCACGGCACAGCCAAGTGATGATGGTCACGAAGCGTGGCAGTGCGGATTCAGCCACGAACTGGGCACAGGGCGGCATTGCCGCGGTTCTCGACCCTTCCGACTCGTTCGAGGCCCACGTCAACGACACGATCGGTACTGGCGGCGGGCTTTCGCATCGCGAGGTCGTCGAGATGGTGGTTCGCGATGGTCCCGGGCGAATCAAGGAGCTCATGGACCTCGGGGCGCGGTTCACCCGGAGCGAAGAGGGCCTCTCGCTCGATCTGACCAGAGAAGGCGGTCACAGCGCCCGGCGGGTCGTGCATGCCGGAGACATCACCGGCGAAGAAGTCCAACGTGTGCTCCTTCGGGCGGCTGCCGCATCACCCCGCATCGAGATCATGGAGGACCACATGGCCATCGACCTCGTGGAGGCCTCGAAGTTCGGGGGAACCCGACAGGTCGTCGGCGCCTACGTCCTCGACGAAAAGACCGGAGCGGTGAAAACCTATCTGGCGCGTGCGACGGTTCTGGCCACAGGGGGCGCCGGCAAAGTGTACCTCTATACGTCGAACCCGGATGTCGCGACCGGGGATGGCATCGCGATGGCGTACCGCGCGGGTGCTGAGCTCGCGAACATGGAGTTCTTTCAGTTTCATCCGACGTGCCTATTCAACCCCGAGGCCAAGAGCTTTCTCATCAGCGAGGCGTTGCGAGGGGAGGGCGGAGTGCTCCGTCTGCGAAGTGGCGAGGCGTTCATGAAGTCGCACCACGAGATGAAAGATCTCGCTCCCCGTGATGTCGTCGCCCGGGCCATCGACTACGAAATGAAGCTCAGAGGTGACGACTGCGTCTACCTGGACATGACCCACGAGCCCGCCGACTTCATCGTGGAGAGGTTTCCGAACATTCATGAACGCTGTCTTCAGTTCGGCATCGACATGACGAAGGATCCGATTCCGGTGGTTCCCGCGGCGCACTACATGTGTGGTGGCGTCGTGGTCGATGAGGACGGGAGCTCGACGCTTCCGGGTCTGTGGGCCGTGGGCGAGGTGACCTGCACAGGCCTCCACGGCGCCAACCGTCTCGCCTCGAACTCACTCCTCGAGGGGCTGGTGTACGGCCACCGAACCGCCATCGCGGCGCGGGCCTCATTGGACACGATGCCTCGAGTGGAGCTGGCCGAGGTCCCCGACTGGGACGTGGGGGAGGCGGTGCCCA
>Ga0316191_10004824_pt1 | contig 10107 bp, 8 predicted proteins | sample Eddworburr2cm_MG_FD_204928 | JGI IMG/M metagenome (GOLD analysis project Ga0316191, IMG submission 204928) | Coastal sediment microbial communities from Maine, United States - Eddy worm burrow 2 cm | ecosystem: Environmental > Aquatic > Marine > Coastal > Sediment | place: USA: Maine | collected... | reverse complement strand
AGAAAGTGCATGAGCGCATAGAAGAAGGTGAAGAGCCCGAACATGCGACGGAATCGTACGAGCCAGTTCCAGCCGGTCAGCCGCCGAAGCGGGGTCACGGCAAGCGTTATCAGGATGAAGCGCAGTGACCAGTTGCCGAAACGGTCCAGAATCTCTTCGACCGGGTTCGCGCCCAGGCGGCCCGTGACTTCAAAGAGATCGCCGACGACGAGCGCGAACGGCAGCAGGCACAAGACGAAAGCGACAGGCTTCCAGATCAGGCGGACTTGTTGCAGCGTAACCAAAGACGTCTAGAAGTTGCTTCGGAGGTCCAGGCCTTTGTACAGGTGTGCTACCTGTTCACCGTAGCCGTTGAACATGAGCGTTGCCTGCTTGTCGGCAAAAATACCGGCACCGATTCGCCGTTCGCGGGCCTGGCTCCAGCGCGGATGATCGACATCCGGATTGACGTTGGCATAGAAGCCATACTCGCGCGGCTGCGACATGTTCCAGCTGCATAGTGGTTGACGCTCAGTGAATCGTATTTTCACGATGCTCTTGATGCCCTTGAAGCCATATTTCCACGGGACGACCAGTCGGATCGGGGCACCGTTCTGGTTCGGCATAGCTTCGCCGTAGAGGCCTACGGCGAGTATCGGAAGGGGATTGGTCGCTTCGGCAATTGTCAAAGCTTCCCGATAGGGCCAGTCGAGTACGCGTCTGCGAACGCCAGGCATGCGCTCGGGATCGTTGAGCGTCTCAAAGGCCACATATTTTGCTTTGGAAGTTGGTTGGAGGTATTTCACGACATCAGCCAGTGAAATGCCGACCCACGGGATCACCATCGACCAGGCCTCGACGCAACGCATGCGATAGATGCGCTCCTCGAGATCGAACGGCTTTATGAAGTCATCGAAATCGAAAGTACCTGTTTTTTCCGCGTGACCCTCAACGCTTATCGTCCAGGGCCGTGGCTCGAAGTCCCGGGCGTAGACGACCGGGTCGTCTTTCCCCGTTCCGAATTCGTAGAAATTGTTGTAGGTCGTAATGTCGTCGTAGCTGTTTGGCGTCTCGTCTGTGCTGAACGGACTACTGCCGACGTCCGGCAGTTTCGCGAGATGGGAATCCGGTACAACAGCAGCCAGGGCTGCCGGTGCCAGCAGGGAGCCGCCGGCAATCGCGCCGACCCGCATGAAGTCACGGCGATTGATGTAGTTCTCCGGGCTCGTGATCTCGGATGGACGAATGTCAGATGGTTTCTTGATCAGCAACGGCGCTCTCCTTTAGGTGCCAGCGTATTAGATAGACCGGCATCTGGACTACAATATTGCACAATGATGAATGTTTCTCGCATCCTTCCCTGGTACTACGCTGGAACAGCCCTCTTCCTGCTCCTGGACTACGGGCTGGGCGTCAACGTCCGCCTCGCTTTTCTCGAGCCATTTCCTGCCGCAAGACTGGCGTACTACGGCATCTGTTTCGTCTGCCTAGCACTAATGTTGTGGCGTCCGGGATGGACGACGCTAGTCGGGACCTTTGAGTCTTTGGTGACACTGGTCGCGCTCATATTCGGCATGGCTGTCCGTGTAATGATCCCAAATGACGCGATCTTCGAAGAAAGTGCGCAGTTTGTAACACCCGAGGAGATTGTCAACTTCATTATCTCCGGAAGCATGGCCTATTTAGCCTGGCTGAAGGGACTGAAGCAGCTGATTGGTCGCTAAGTGCCACGAAAAGCACGGGAAAATACCAAAAATATCGCCAAACGCCGCCATCTCGCAACATAGTCGGGCTTGGCGAAGCTCGAGCTCTTATTGACCTTGTTCAGCTTCAATTCAATTACCTGGGGTTACGGTTGATATCAAGTCAGGCGACCCTATCTAAGTGATTAACGAGGAGGATCGAGCAGATGAGCGAAACACTTTCGAACATCGTCAGTAGCAACGAGTGGGTGAACCCGACGGCAGCTTTGCATGTCGAGGTGATCGCGGACTTCGTTTGCCCGTTCTCCTATATCGGTAAACGGCGACTGGACGAGGCGCTGAAAGCAGTCAAGGGCCCGTCGGATGTCAGCTGGTATCCGTTTCAGCTCAATCCCGAGATTCCGCCGGAAGGCCTGCCGTTCGATGTGTATCTGACAAAGCGATTCGGCAGCCCCGCCGATCTCGAGCCCGTGCTCGAATACCTGGCCGAAGAGGGAAAAGGCGCCGGTATCGATTTTCGTTTCGACAAGATCAAGCACGTACCGAACACGCTGCCCGTACACCAGGTGATGCAGCGTGCCGAAGCGCTCGGCGTAAATCAGTACGCAATGGCGGATGATCTCATGTCCGCCTTCTTCGAGAGTGGCAGGAATATCGGCGAGCGCGGCGTGCTGATCGACATCGCGGAGCGCCACGGCATTGCCGCGGAGGACACACTCAAGGCAGTTGGAAGCGATCATGTCAGACAGCTTGTCCTCATGCGCGAGGGGCAGGTTCGCAGCTCGGGCCTGGCGACCGCGCCGGGCTTCCTGATGAATCGCCGCTTGCTGGTCGTAGGTGCACAGCCGACAGAGATTATCGTCAATGCGTTTGATCGTGCGATGTTTGGTGAGGGGACCGACTCGCTCGTATCACCGGCGCTGCACTAGCCACTCCAGGATCATACGGTTTACCTCGGCGGGCTTTTCCTGCTGCGTCCAGTGGCCACATTCTTTCAGCATGTGCACTGTCAGGTCGTTGACGAGCGGCTTCATGCCTTCAATGTGGTGCAGACCGATCACAACGTCATCCATAGCGCCAACAAACAGCGTCGGAATGTCAATCTGCTGGTCAACTCCTTCGAGTTGTTCCCAGTTATGCGTCCAGTTGCGATACCAGTTGATCGGACCGGTAAAACCTGACTGCATGAACGCTGTTGCGTAATAGTTCAGTTCTGCATCACTGAGCAACGCATCCCCACTGGCATGCTCGCTCTTCACAGATCTAAGCAAGCTGATTACCTGGTATTCCGCCGGCAGCTTCTCGAATTGCTCGCGCGTCATCTGGTTCCTGCGCATCATTCGATTGATGAAATGCCGGGGGTCGCTACCGAAAACGCGGTCGGCTTCATCCGAATCCTGAAAATCGACAATGTAGTAGTGATTCCCAAAATGCTCGCGCATGACGCCGATCGGGTCGATGGGCAAACGCGGGAAATGCGGTATGTTCAGGATGACGAGTTTGTCGATACGTTCGGGAGCAAGCATAGCCATCTGCCAAAGCAACAAAGCGCCCCAGTCATGCCCAACGAATGTTGCGCTCTCGAGATGCAGCGCGTCGAGCAGCCCATGCATGTCTTTGATCAGTTCCGACGCCCGGTAGTCGCTGACGTTCGGCGGCACGGTGGTTCGTCCATAGCCGCGCTGGTCCGGGGCAATTGCCCTGAATCCGGCGGCCGCGAGTGCCGGCAACTGGTGTCGCCACGAAAAGGCCAGTTCAGGGAAGCCGTGCAGCAAGATGACGGCCGGGCCCTGACCCTCTTCGTAAACGGCCATACGCAGGCCATTGGATTCGACGAAATTCGGTTCGGGGAACATGGGCTCATTTGACAGCAAATGGCTGCGCCCCGCAAAGTAACTTGAAGCTCCGGGGCCGATGACCCAGGACACGCGAGGCTGACCGGAACAAATATGCGCGAGAAACTACTTCAATTGCGTGCCGAATTGGAAGCTGCTGCTGAAACGGGCAAGGAGTCAGCGGCGGTCGTCGAACTGGACCAGAGCAAGGTCGGCAGGTTATCGCGGATGGACGCCATGCAGGCACAGGCGATGGCCAAGGCAGCAGAGCGCCGACGCGAAGAGACTATGCGACGCATCGAGGCGGCCCTGAAGCGTATCGATAACGACGAATACGGTTACTGCGCGCGGTGTGATGAACCGATCAACCCGAAACGGCTGGAATTCGACCCGACCGCGACACTCTGTATTGATTGTGCCAGCCAGGCAGAGTCCTGAATCGACCCTCGGCTAGGGGTTACCCCGAATTGCGCTCATTTTGAACGGAGGGCAAGAATCCATACGAGGGTTCGTTGCGACCCGTGGACGAGGGGGCACCATGCATTCAATCAAGATTTCCTACGATGGCAACCAGCACGCCACGGCGCTGAAAGAACCGCATCACAACGTTGTCGCGATCGACTGCCCGTTCACGGGCAAGGGCGATGAATTTTCTCCGGCGAGCCTGTTGGCCGTCAGTGTCGCGAGCTGCATGCTCCTGTCGATGGGAGCCGTCGCCCAACGCGACCACCTGGATATCAAGGGCGCCGTCGTCGACGTCAAGCTGAAAGGAATGGAGAAGACTTTTCCGCACGTCGACGCGATCTCGATGGTCTTCGATATTCCGCAAGAGTTTTCGGATACGGACCGAAGAAAGCTCGAAAAGGCGGCCGAACTCTGCCCGGTAATGGCCAGCCTTGACGACGAGACCAAGGTATCAGTGACCTATCATTACGGTGCCACCAAAGCGGCCTGACTGCCGATCCGTTCGAGCCGTTACAATTTCACGCCGAGCAAGGTGACGAGTTCTCGACCGATGCGGGATCGCAGAATCGGCACGACAAAGCGATACAGCCGGCCCGACGTATACTCGTCCTTGCCCTTCTCGAGCGCGGCGAGGCCCTCGCGGATAACGACGGCGGCGTCGTACCAGATGAACTTCGGCGTATTGCTTTTCATGACTGTCAGTTTGTCGGACGCATGAAAGTCCGTGTGGGTAAAGCCCGGGCAAAGCGCCATCACGTTTACGCCTTTTTGCCTGTACACGGAGGCGAGCGCTTTGGATAAGGCGATGATGTAAGCCTTGGTCGGACCGTAGCTATAGTCTCCGCCGACCGTCATGCGACCGGCGACAGAAGCGACATTGAGCACGCGCCCATAACCGTGCTCGACCATGCCCGGTATGAACTCGTGGCACATCGCGGCGACCGACGTCATCATGAGGCGCAGGTAGGCATCCTGTATGTCCCAGTCACGCACGCGAATAAGATCAGGGCCTTCAGAGCCGGCGTTGTTGATCAGGTAGTCGACCTCAAGGCCTTTTTCCTGTGTCTCCCTGAACAAGTCGGCCGGCGCGGCAGAATCAGAGAGGTCGGCCGTCATGATCTCAATCTCGACGCCATGCGCAGCGCGCAATTCGGCGGCGAGTTCTTCCATCGGTTCCCTGCGCCTGGCGACCAGGATCAGGTTCTTACCGCCTGCTGCCAGCTGGCGCGCGAATTCCTTGCCGAGTCCGGCGGAGGCCCCTGTGATCAGTGCTCTGCTCATCGTGGACAGCACTATCGCATATTTCGCTTGTTTTTTAGCCATTCTCCGGCTACTTTCCCCGGCAAGACGCTGATGGGGACGAGTACGCAGTCCATTCAGGCCAAAGCGACCGGGGGACAGTGAGAGCTCCGGGCCCGAACCTGCCGAATATCACCCCGGAGTCGCCACCCGAAAAGCCTCCTGGAACAGAGGAGTCTGAGTAGGCCTGGCCGCCTGGTCCACGATACGGATGTCGGGTCGAAGGACCCATGAGGCGGCTGCGGCCGCGAAGCCGGGTGGTACCGCGATTGAATTCATCGCCCCGGAGTTTGGTACCAGTTACCTTGTATTCAGTCTAAGCGCCGATCTGTCATCGGAGCCGCGAAAAAAGGTAACTGGAACCAAATTCCGGGGCATTTTTGTATTTGAGGAAGAAGTTTTGGCATTCAAAGAAGTAACAGGTCGTTACAACGGACCGGACCTCGAGAAAGAGGTGCTGGAATTCTGGCGTGAGCATGATGTTTTCGAGAAGACGCTCGAGCAGACGAAGGACGGCCCGCAGTTCAGTTTCAATGAAGGTCCGCCAACCGCGAACGGCAAGCCCGGTATCCACCATGTACTTGCCCGATCCTTCAAGGACATCTTCCCGCGATACAAGACCATGCGCGGTTACCATGTGCCGCGTAAGGGTGGCTGGGATACCCATGGCCTGCCAGTCGAGCATGAAGTCGAAAAGCTCCTGAAGAAAGAGGGAAAGATAGAGAGTTACGACAAGGCTGAGATCGAGGCCACTGTCGGCATCGCCGAATTCACGCGCCTGTGCCGTGAGTCGGTGATGACCTACGTCAGCGACTGGGAGAAGATGACCGAGCGCATGGGCTTCTGGGTCAATCTCGACGAGGCCTACTACACCCTCAACAACTCATACATCGAGTCAGTCTGGAACCTGCTAAAGAGGATCTGGGACAAGGATCTCATCTACAAGGGCTACAAGGTCGTTCCTTATGACCCACGTATCGGCGCGACCTTGTCGTCGCACGAACTCGCGCTGGGCTACAAGGAAGTCGAGGACCCGTCGATCACGGTGCGCTTCAAGGTCGCCGGTGAAGACAACACCTACTTCCTCGTTTGGACGACGACGCCCTGGACACTACCGTCCAACCTGGCGCTCGCTGTTGGGGACGACATCGATTACAGCTACTGTGAGTCGGACGGCCAGACGCTCATCGTGGCTGAAGCGCTGCGCGAAGCTGTATTCCGTGACGTCGAGCACGAGGTCGCCAAGACCGTGAAGGGCAGTGAGCTCGTTGGCTCGCGCTACGAACAGCTGTTCGACTACCTTGACGTGGATGCGGACAATGCATTCACTGTTATGTCGGCCGATTTCGTCAGCACCGAAGATGGCACGGGAATCGTGCACACGGCTCCCGCGTACGGTGTTGATGACCTGGCACTCGGCCAGGCCAACGGTCTGCCTGTCGTGCATGGAGTCGGGCTGGACGGGCATTTCGTCGACGAGGTCGAGCCCGTCAAAGGACTCTTCTTCAAAGATGCCGACAAGCCGCTGATCAGAATTCTCAAAGATCGCGGCCTGATGTTCCGCTCGGAGCGTTACAAGCATAACTATCCGTTCGGCTGGCGTACCGGCGACCCGATCCTCTACTACGCGAAGAACGCATGGTATATCCGCACGTCGAAGTTCCGCGATCGCATGGCCGAGCTCAACCAGACGATCAACTGGGTGCCCGAGCACATCAAGGACGGCCGCTTTGGTAACTGGCTCGAGAACAACGTGGACTGGGCATTGTCGCGCGAGCGCTTCTGGGGAACCCCGCTGCCGGTCTGGACTGACGGCGAGGACTTCCTGTGCATTGGATCAGTTGCCGAGCTCGAGAAACTGACGGGCCGGGAGCTCAGCGAACTCGACCTGCATCGCCCGGCCGTGGACGACGTTACGTTCGAGAAGGACGGCAAGACCTGGCAGCGGGTGCCCGAAGTTATCGACTGTTGGTTCGACTCCGGCGCAATGTCGTACGCGCAGTGGCATTACCCGTTCGAGAACCAGGACAAGTTCGAAAAGCACTTCCCGGCCGACTTCATTTGCGAAGCCATCGACCAGACGCGCGGCTGGTTCTATACGTTGCATGCGATTTCGACACTTGTTTCCGACAGCGTCGCTTTCAAGAACTGCATCTGCCTGAACCTGATCGTCGACAAGGACGGCAAGAAAATGTCGAAATCGGTCGGTAACATCATCAACCCTTACGACGTGTTCGACACGGTCGGTGCCGATGCGCTGCGCTGGTATTTCCTCGCGCGCCTGGCACCCGACGCACCGAAGCGCGTGTCCGTCGACATCGTTGCCGACGTTGCCAGTTCGTTTATCAACACATTCTGGAATACCTACAGTTTCTTCGTTCTATACGCGCGTCTCGATGAGGTTGATCTGACCAAAAACGTGCCGGTCAAGGATCGTCCCGAAATCGATCGCTGGGCGCTGGCACTACTGCACGAAACAATCACGACAGTAACGGAGGCGCTTGACCACTTTGACGCCAAGACCGCTGGTGAAGCTATCGAGTCATTCGTTGATCAGCTCAGCAACTGGTACGTGCGTCGCAACCGCCGCCGCTTCTGGAAATCAACTGATCCTGCTGACAAGCAGGCGGCGTACCTGACGCTGTATGAATGCCTCAAGGGAGCGCACGAACTCATGGCGCCGTTCGTCCCGTTCCTGGCCGAGAACGTGTACCAAAACCTCGTGCGCTCGGTCGATCCGGACTCGCTGCCATCAGTACACATGGGTAACTGGCCCGAGGCCGACCCATCCTGGAAGAACGTGGCGTTGTTGCACGATGTTGGTGTGGTGCAGAAAGTTGTCGGCCTCGGTCGTGCCGCGCGCAGTCACTCCGGTGTGCGTACGCGACAGCCGATCTCCAGGCTGTTGGTTCGTGCGCCAAACGATGCGGCTGCGAGAGCACTCGAAAGTCACAAGGAGCAGATACTCGAAGAGCTCAACGTCAAGGATATCGAGTTCATCGCGAGGGATGCAGGCCTTGTCAGCTACAACATCAAGCCGAACCTGCCGAAGCTCGGCAAGCAATACGGCAAGCTCGTGCCACAGATTCGCCAGGCGCTTGTTGATGCGGACGGTGCGGAAATCGCCGGTGCCGCAGCGCGGGGTGAGGCGTTTGAAATCGAAGTTGCCGGCCAGGTAATTCCGCTTGAAGGTGACGACATCCTGATCGAAACGCATTCAGCCGAAGGCTATTCCTGCGAAGCGGATTCGGGTTACCTGACGGCGCTCGATACGACGCTCAATGACGAGCTGATCGCCGAAGGCCTTGCCCGCGAGATCGTGCGATCCGTACAAGACGCGCGCAAGCAGGCCGGGCTCGAGGTGTCAGACCGAATCACTCTGGGTGTATCGGGTTCCGACGCCGTGGAGAAGGCGCTCGCCGCGCATCGGGAGTACGTGATGAACGAGACGCTCGCGACGACGTGGGAGATTGGGCAGCCTGATGCCAGGTACACCGCGGATCGCGAGATGGGCGAGGATCACTGGAAAATAGAGATTACGCTCTAGAAGCTGCTCCGCGACTCGAGCAAGAGCTGTACATTATCAATCGTGGGGTCACCGTTGAGCGGAAATGCCACGTCGACATGGATCACCTTGCGCGAGGAGCTGCGCGTCAGTGCCAGTCGTAGGCCAAATCCCACGTCGGCCAGCCATCCCAGGCGCTCTTCACCCACAGGATTTTGGCCCCAGACCTGGCCGACATCGGCGAAGACCGCGGCACCCACGCGTATCAGGCGTAGCGGGTACCAGTCAGTGAAGTAGCGCTGTTCGACCTTGACCAGCAACTTGGAGTCGCCATTCTGGTATCGCAGCGGGTACCCTCGCAGTCCGGTGTCACCGCCTATCCGTACCGGGTTGTCGAGATCCAATGCGTGGCCGGCTGTCGCGTTCAAAGATGCGAAGAACAGTCGCTTTTCCGATTGAGTGCGGTAATAACGTGCATTGACGGTCAACTGTGAATTTACAGCCTTGCCAGATTCTATTCGGCCCTGAATCGACCCGGACAGAAGGAGCGCGTTCTCCTGCAATGAACCGTAGCCGCGGCTTACATTAACCGAGTAGACCAGGGCATCGCGATCGGCTCCGAGGGATTTGTCCGACCAGCCGAGAGTCGCGGACACGTAGTTGCCCATCATGAAATCTTCGGTCCGACTTATCTGATCTCGATTCGTGGATGTTTCGAACTGATCCTCTACCAGCTCAAAACCCAGAAACGGGTAGACCAGCTTTCGGTTTTCAGGGATCGCGACGGGTAATGAACCGTTTGCGACAGGTTCGAACTGGTTGTCATCGTATACGAGGCCGGCCGTCCAGCGGCGCGCACGGCCGTTCTGAAGACCTTTTGACCAACCTCTGAATGCTGAATAGTAAGCGCGTTGTTGTTGGTATTCCGCCGCCTCGTTGCCAAGTTCGTACAAGGCTTCGCGGTGATCGTCATCCCAGAGACGAAGGCCGGCGGACCAGCGTGCGTCGAGTTCGTGAAACGGACGAACGGCGACCAGTGCATGTGAATGCCCGTCTGAGTTATCCGAATACTGCAATGCTGCAGAGACCCAGCTGTTGCCCAAATGCCTGTCGGAAAACCCGAAGGCACTTTCCTCGCGGTCGACATCTTTTCTCCTGGACACCCGGATCTTACGGCCGCTGCCGAACAGGTTGGACTCTTCGAGACCGAAGGTGGTGCTGTTTTCACCGCCCTGGCGCGAAAGCGATATCTCGGGCTGCAGTGACCACAGGTCACGCGTCGCGACCGAGAGATCGACCACACCGTTCTCGTAACGAACCG
>Ga0316191_10004821_pt1 | contig 10110 bp, 8 predicted proteins | sample Eddworburr2cm_MG_FD_204928 | JGI IMG/M metagenome (GOLD analysis project Ga0316191, IMG submission 204928) | Coastal sediment microbial communities from Maine, United States - Eddy worm burrow 2 cm | ecosystem: Environmental > Aquatic > Marine > Coastal > Sediment | place: USA: Maine | collected... | reverse complement strand
TACCTGGTCGGGGTGGAGATTCTGGGTGAGCAACCGGGCGGATTCGACTTCGAGCTCAGTTTCGACTGGTTGCTGACTGAACTGGTGGCCATCTGGCAACCTTTTTTGCTTGGCTGCCTGATTCTCGGCCTGATATCTGCGCTGGCCGCGTTTATCCTGGTTCGCGTCCTGTGGCATCTGCATATTCTGAGTCACATCCGGGACCGCGCCGAACGTTTGCACAACCGCAAGCGCAACAAACTGCAGTAACCGTGAATCCGTTCTGGGCAATACTGTTGACACTGGCCAGCGTTAGTGTCGGCAGTGGGCTGTGTCTGTGGTTGTTGCACAAGGTGCGGGACGTTCATGCCACGGTATGGATAGCGGGTCACATCGCTTGTCCGATGATTCGCATCCTGGTGCTACTCAGCGTCGTCAGCCTGGTCTATCCCGCCATCGATGGACAATCCAGCAGTATCGATTTCTGGATGGTGCTCGGCCACCAGGGACAGTTCAATGACCTGCTCAACATCTTATTCTTTGCCGGCCTGATGTTGGCCTTTATCCCTGTGGTAAGCCACCCCGTATTCGCTTTGCCGATACAAAGCATTCTGACGATTGCACTGGTGTTCAGTTGGCAATACGCCGACAGGGTCGACAGCTTGCAACTGCTGCCATCACTTGCTACCCAGTTGAAAATAGTCGGCTACCTGTTGCTGGCCTATTTGGCAACGCGCCGGGGCAGTCTGTACCTGTCTCGCTGGCTGGATGAAAAATATGCAATCCAGGGCAGTATTCGCCTGGTAGCGGACGCCCTTTACCTGGTGTTACAAGTGCCGGTGATGATGATTTACTGCAGCTTCCTCAGGTTACAGTTGGGCGCATAGCCCCCCAGGGCGAACCTTGAATGCCCTGGTTCTCAGCGGGGTCAGGCTTCGGCGGTGAGCAGTCCGTTTTGCATGCGCCAACGATGCTGCATGCGCCTGGCGATGGCGAGATCATGGGTGACGACCACCAGCGCGGTATCGATCTGACGGTTCAAATCGAGCATCAGTTCGAGCATTTGCGTCGCGGTCTCCTGGTCCAGGTTACCGGTGGGTTCATCGGCCAGCAGGCAGTCAGGGCGAGTCACCAGCGCCCGCGCCAGCGCCACACGCTGGCGTTCGCCACCAGACAATTCCCCCGGCTTGTGTTCGGCGCGCGATTCCAGCCCAACCCGGGCGAGCCAGTCTTGTGCCTGCCCGCGCGCAGCAGCAAACTCGGCACCTCGAATCAACAGCGGCATCGCAATATTTTCCAGCGCGCTGAATTCCGGCAGCAGATGATGAAACTGGTAAATAAATCCCAGGCGGCGATTTCGCAGCTTGCCCAGCTCGGCTTCGGACAGTTGCGTCAAACTCTGGCCGGTTATGCGGATTTCGCCGCTGCTGACGTGATCGAGCCCACCCAACAAATGCATGAGCGTCGATTTCCCGGTTCCCGAGGCACCGAGGATGGCGTGACTTTCACCGGCGGCTACATTGAAATCAATGCCCTTCAGCACGTCGACATCGAGCTTTCCCTGACGGAATCTTTTGCACACCGAACTGGCTTCGATTACCGCGATCGGCGGCTCGGCACTATCACTCATAGCGCAGGGCTTCCGCCGGCCGGGTGCGCGATGCCCGCATTGCCGGGTAAAGGGTTGCCACGATCGATATACCGAAAGACAGCAGCGAAATTTTGATCACGTCCGACTGTTTCATCTCGGAAGGCAGATCGGTGATCGGGTAGACACCCCGCGGCAAAAACTGGGTGTGAAAAAACTGCTCCAGTGCCGGCACGATAGTATCGATATGCGCGGCGATGGTAACGCCACTGGCGAGCCCTATCAGCATGCCGATGAGTCCGATCAGGGTTCCCTGCACCATAAACACCCACATGATCGAGGTCGGCGACATGCCCAGGGTACGCAATATGGCGATATCGGATTGCTTGTCGGTCACCACCATCACCAGGGTCGAGACGATATTGAATGCCGCTACCGCAACAATCAGCGAGAGGATGATGAACATCACGGTCTTTTCGGTGCGTACCGCCTTGAAATAATTGCTGTGCCGCAAGGTCCAGTCGGATACCCAGTATTCCAGTCCGATTTGCTGCTTGAGCTCGCTCCTGACCTGCGGCGCCAGGTCGAGGTCGTCAAGCTTGAGGCGTACCCCGCTGACACCACCGTCCATACGAAACAGGCGACTGGCATCCTCGAAATTAATTAGCGCGCTGCTGCGATCGTATTCATAGACGCCTATCTCGAAAATACCGACCACTCGAAATCGTCTCAGGCGCGGCAAGAAACCGACCGGGGAGGCGGTCGCCTGCGGGGTAATCATGGTGACACGATCTCCCGGCACCACGTCCAGCGTGTTGGCGAGCCCGCTGCCGAGGACAATCCCATATTCACCGGCGACCAGGTCATCGAGGCTGCCAAATTTCATGTTTTCATGAATCTCGGAAACAGTCTTTTCATAGCTCGGATCGATGCCACGAATAAGCGCACCGCTGACTGAAGACAGGTTGCTGATCATCGCTTCCGCTTCGGTGTAAGGCGCGGCACCGATGACATGGGGTTGTTGCAGGGATTGCATGCGCAGGGCTTCCCATTCCTGTAGCGGCCCGCGAAAACTGGTCACGGTGACATGCGATACCATACCCAGGATCCGCCCGCGCAATTCCTTCTCGAATCCATTCATGACCGACAGCACGACGATCAACGCCATCACGCCAAGAGCGATACCCAACATCGAAATCATCGAGATGAACGAGATAAAATGATTGCGGCGCTTGGCCCGCGTGTAACGCAGGCCGATAAATATTTCCAGGGGCAATTTCATGCGCGCGATTAAACCATGAATGCGCCCTGCTCACCACCGCCGACATCGCAATCGGCCTGTATTTCTCGATACTGTCGGTAGTGCGGGCGTCGAACCGGCGTGGTTATGGCCTACGACAAACAATGGACGCAGCGGGCCTGCTCAAGCCGGTTGGTGGCAGCACCTGTGGCCACGCTGGGCCTTGCCGCGAACACGGCAGAATAGTGTTGTGAAATGCGCTTGTACGCACGCTTGTCAGCTCATCAGGAGATGCTATAGTTAGTTGCATTGCCTCATGGAGAAAACAACATGCGTAGCGGAATTTTCTTGCTGCTTCTCGGCGCCAGCATCTCGATGCAGGCTGCAAGCGCTGGCGACAATCTGGTGATCCCCGGTCACGTACCGACTGCCGAGACCCAGATGTTACCGAAGCGAGGCATAAGTATGGACGCCGTCCTCAACAAGTTTGGGGAACCCGACAATCGTTTTGGCCCAGTTGGTGAACCACCCATCACCGAATGGGTTTACGGCAGCTTCCGGGTATATTTCGAATACCAGACGGTACTGCATTCGATCGATCTGAATACAATTATCATGCCGAAACAGTAATTGGGTATAGTTCGACAGAGTATTTAGGCGGTATACTTCGCTCCTGAAGCAGGGCCTCCGCCCTGGCACGAGAACCTACGGTTATAGCGGAGTTACCGTCCATGAACACAAGTCGATTTCTAATCATCCTAACCTCGGTGGGACTGAGTCTCGCTATTTCTCAGCTACAGGCTGCAGAAGTCAATATTACCGCGGAAATCGAGAGCGTCGCCGTCAAACACGGCGATGCCGATATCAGCATTATGCGCAACCAGAACCAGAAGAATACCGTCAATCCGGCATTCGCCAAAACTTCACGCAAATGCCCGCCGTTCTGTATCCAGCCTGCCACCCTGGCACCCGGAGTCGAAACCATTGCCGAGCTCGAAATGCTGGATTACCTGAAGCGTATGAGCGCCGGCGACAATAGTATCGTCGTCATCGACTCACGCACCCCGGCCTGGGTCGCCAAGGGCACTATTCCCGGGGCGATTAACATTCCCTGGACCAGCCTCGACACCTCCAAGGGCGCAGACCCGATATCCATCGGCGAAATACTCGAACGACGCTTCAACGCGCAAAATCTCGAAGGACTGTGGGATTTTCGCAATGCGCGCACCCTGGTCATGTTCTGTAACGGCATGTGGTGTGGGCAATCGCCCAACAACATCAAGAATCTGCTGGGCTTTGGCTATCCCGCTCACAAGATCAAGTGGTATCGCGGTGGCATGCAAGACTGGGAAATCCTGGGTCTGACCACCGCCAAGCCGATCTCAGAATAACCTGTCACCAGTACTGGTGCCCCCAACCATACTCGACATCCCGGCGTCCGGGGGCACGCCAGCGCCGCGCGTTGGGCAGCTCTACGGCAGTAGCCGCAGCCTCTTTCTAAGCGAACAGATCGCAAACCATGCGGGCCTGTCCGTTATCGTCTGTTGTGACATGGCCGATGCCGAACAGCTGGAACAGGAAGTCCGTTTTTTCAGTCACGAACGACCCCGCATATATCGATTTCCTGACCTGGAAACCCTGCCCTATGACCAGTTTTCACCACACCAGGACATTATTTCCGAACGCATTCGTTGTCTCGCCTCCATAACGACCGCCAGCGCGGGTGTTTTGATCCTGCCAGTCAGCACTTTACTGCAGAAAATCGCTCCCCCGCCATTCATCCAGCAACGCTCGCTGCAGCTCGAGGTTGGCGACCAGGTTTCGATGGGGAGTTTACGCGACAGCCTCGGACGATATGGGTATCGAGCCGTGGCCCAGGTCGAGGAGCATGGCGAATTCAGTGTACGTGGATCGATTCTTGACCTGTTTCCGATGGGAAGCACCATCCCTTTTCGCGTGGACTTCTTCGACGACGAGGTCGAATCGATACGCAGCTTCGATGCGGACAGTCAACGCTCCATCAAGAAAATTAACGAAATCCGGCTATTACCGGCACAGGAATATCCACTCGACGAAGACGGTATCAAGCGCTTTCGACTGAAGTTTCGAGAAACCTTCGCGATCGATCCGAACACCTGCCCGGTCTATGTCGACATTTCCGAAGGCATCGCCTCGCCCGGCGTCGAATACTACCTGCCGCTGTTTTTTGACGAGTTGGCAAGCCTGTTTGATTATCTGCCGGACAACTGTCGCCTGCTGATCGACGACGCCGCCACCACTCATGCAAACAGTTTTATCGAACAGGTAGAACAGCGCTACGAGTCGCGTCGCTACAATCTTGAGTGGCCACTGTTACCACCCGATGAACTGTTTCTCGATGCCGACAGCCTGCAGGCCCGGCTGCAGTTGCTACCACGCCTGTACTTTTCCGCTTTCAAACTCGATACCACCGACAGCGCCTGCTTCAACTGTGATTCGCAGGCGATACCGCAGCTGACTTTGCAACCCAATAGTGAGGTTCCGGACAAGGCGTTGCGCGCGTTTATCGAGAACAAGGCCCTGCGCAAGGTGCTGTTTAGCGCCGAGTCTGCCGGTCGACGTGAATTTCTCAACGAAATGCTGCGTCATTACTCGATTCATGCCAGTCCAGTGGACAGCTGGGATGAATTTCAGCAACGCGATGATCAACGTTATTGTTTGATTGCGTCGACGCTGGCGCAGGGCATGACACTGACGCAACAGGGGTTTGCCGTCATCACGGAAAGCCAGCTATTCGGTGAACGCGCGGTCCAACGCCGACGGCGTAAATATCGTAAGACGCGTGATTCCGAATCCACCATCCAGAGCCTTGCCGATTTACAACTGGCGGCCCCGGTGGTGCACGAAGATCACGGTGTCGGGCGTTACCAGGGATTAAAAACCATAACCGTGGCGGGCATCGCTACCGAGTTCCTGTGCATCGAATACGCCAACGAAGACAAGCTGTACGTGCCGGTCTCGTCGCTGCACCTGATCAGCCGATATGCCGGAGCCAGCGAGGAAAATGCCCCCCTGCACCGACTCGGTGGCGATCGTTGGCAGCGCTCGCGCAAAAAAGCGCAGCAGAAAATTCACGATATCGCGGTCGAACTGCTGGATATCCAGGCGCGGCGGGAGGCCATGCAGGGTTACGCGCATACACTTACGCTCGACGAGTATCAACAATTTGCCAGTGAGTTCCCGTTTGAGGAAACGCCGGATCAACAAACTGCGATCGAATCGGTCATCGACGACATGCGCGCACAACGCCCGATGGATCGAATTGTTTGCGGTGACGTTGGTTTCGGCAAAACCGAGGTCAGTATGCGGGCGGCTTTCATCGCGGCAAATTCAGGTACCCAGGTCGCCGTGCTGGTGCCTACCACTTTGCTCGCGCAACAACACTATCAAAATTTTCTCGATCGTTTTGCCGACTGGCCTATTCGCATTGCCAGCCTCTCCCGGTTCACCGCCAAAGCAGGCCTTGATCAGACCCTCGCGGAACTCGCCAGCGGTAAAGTCGATATCGTAATCGGCACTCACAAGCTGCTGTCCGAAAGCATCAAGTATCACAATCTCGGCCTGGTGATCATCGACGAAGAGCATCGCTTCGGTGTACGTCACAAGGAAAAGCTCAAAGCGTTGCGTGCCAATGTCGATTTACTGACCATGACGGCCACGCCGATTCCACGCACGCTGAACATGTCGCTATCGGGTATGCGCGACCTGTCGATCATAGCCACACCGCCCATGCAGCGCCACGCGATCAAGACCTTCGTGTCACGCTGGAACGCGGACACGATTATCGAGGGCTGCCAACGCGAACTCAAACGTGGCGGCCAGATCTATTTTCTGCACAATGAAATCAAGACCATTGAGAAAACCGCGCTGGAGTTACAGCAACTGCTGCCCGACGCACGCATTGGCATCGTGCACGGCCGCATGAAGGAAAAGGAGCTCGAGCACGTGATGCTCGATTTCTACCACCACCGCTGCAACCTGCTGGTGTGTACCACCATTATCGAAAGTGGTATCGATGTGCCCACGGCCAATACTATCTTTATCAACCGCGCAGACAAGCTCGGCCTCGCTCAACTGCACCAGATCAGGGGTCGCGTGGGGCGCTCGCATCACCGGGCTTATGCTTACCTGTTCGTACCTTCCGAACGCGCCATGACCAGCGATGCTAAAAAACGCCTGCTGGCCTTCGAATCGCTGGAAGAACTGGGTGTCGGCTTTACCCTGGCTACCCACGACCTGGAAATCCGGGGTGCCGGCGAGCTACTGGGTGACGAGCAAAGTGGCCAGATAACTGAAATCGGCTTCACCCTTTATGCGGAATTGCTGGAACGTGCCATACAGTCATTAAAGGCCAATCTGCCCATCGATTTTGACCAACCCATCATGCGTGCCTCGGAGGTTGATTTCCATATCCCCACGCTGATACCCGAGGACTATATTGCAGACGTGCATCGACGCCTGATCGAATACAAGCGCATCGCCTCGGCCAGCGATGAAGATGGTCTACGCGAGATACAAATGGAGTTGATCGATCGCTTCGGGCTATTGCCGGAGCCGCTCAGGCAACTGTTCAGGATTACCCGTATCAAGCTGCAAACCGTGGCGCTTGGCGTCGACAAGATCGACATTGGCGAAGCGAGCGGTAAAATCGTATTTAATCCCAATCCCAATATCGATCCAATGAAAATCATCGAACTGATCCAGCGCGATCCCCGGCAATATCGATTCGACGGCAAACAAACCTTGCGTATTGTTTGTCAAAGTGGTGAACTTGAAGACCGATTCAAGCAGGTCGAAAACCTGCTTAAAACGCTGACGACCATCCTGCCATGATTCATCGATTTTTCAGCTTGCTGGTGTTTTTAAGCCTTATGCCAGGCGCAGCACAGGCGCAATCCGGCGCGGCTGCCGGGGCCGAGCTGGTCCCGCGTTATGACATCGAAATCATCATTTTCAAAAACCTCAAGGTTCCCGTGAGCAAAGAGTTTGTGTTGCCGGTGAGCTCCCCGGGCAAGAGTAAAGATATGCTTGATTTGTCTTCGCCGGCAAGCGTGGCAGCGGCGCGTGCAAGGGGTTACGAGGTGCTGACAGCGAAAGAATTCCGCTTGCTCGATGTCGTGACGCGCCTGGTCGAATCTCCGCGTTACCAATTACTGATGCACACCGCCTGGCGTCAACCCGGGGTTGAACTCGAGCAGGTCATGCCAGTCTGGATCAAGGGTGGGCGCATCTACGGTAACGAATATACTTCGATCGACAGTAAAATTGAATTATTCGATAACAATTTGCAGAGCTCCGGGTTACCTGAAAAAGAACCCAGGACCTATGAATTTGACGAACAGACCCTCGAATCGCAGAAATTGCTCATGCAACAGGAGCAATCCAGGCTGCGCCATAACGGTCTTTACGAACTCGAAGGCAAGATTACCATCGCGCTGTCACGTTACCTGCATATTTACACCGACCTCATTCTGCGGCGTCCGCGGCTCCTGGCCGACCCGGTTCTGGACAACCCGGCCGAAGCGGAATACCTCGAAGCTCACGCTGCCGATACACGCATACTGAATAATCACCTGTTGCGCGAACATCGTCGCATGCGCAGTAAAAACCTGCACTACCTCGACAGCCCGGAGTTTGCGATGCTGGTGCTAATTACTCCCTACGAGGTCGCAGAGGGATTTGTCGAAGCGCCGCTCGAATCGGATCCGGTGATCAAATCCGTGGTAGTCGAGTAGCTACAGCAATTGAGTCGATACTTCATTGCATCAGCATGTCCCTACCTATTTCTCGTCACTGCCAGAATTCGCAGCCGCTTCGCCTGCGGGCAGCGATATTCTGGCACAAACTGTCGTAATCCTGTCCTCCCTGCCAACTTATTCACTGGGATTACCGTTGCAAGAAAGGTAAAATGCCGCATGATTCGAATTTCCCTGTTAGTCCTTTTCCTAATGGTCGGTGCATCGCCCCTGCATGCTGCCGAGGTCAAGTATGTCACCGACGAATTTGAGGTCACCCTGCGCAGCGGTACCAGCACCGCAAACAGCATTGTGCGTCTGTTGCGCAGTGGCGCGGAGGTCACCGTACTGGAAAATGATCCGGCTACGCAATATTCGCTGGTGGAAACCGAGGACGGCAAGCAAGGCTATGTGCTCAGCCGCTTTCTGGTGGAGAGCCCGGCGGCAAGGGAAATCCTCAAGGACCTGCGCGTCAAGTATGAGCAACAACAGTTACGACTCGAACAGCAACAGACCGAGATCGAGCAACTGCAACAATCGTTGCAGCAGGAACAGGCTGACAGTCAAACACTCAAAAACACCTTGCGCGCCTCTGAAAAGGAACTGTCCGAGGTGCGTGACGCCGCGCAGAATACACTTAATATCCTCGAGCAGAACAAGCGTTTGCAGACCGTCGTGGACCAGTTGCGTGAAGAAAAAACCCTGCTCAGTGATACCAATGCCGAACTGAGCGACTCTACGCAGATCGACTGGTTCGTGCGTGGCGCAGCCGTGTCACTGATTGCCTTCATTATCGGCATCCTGGTGACCAGGATACGCTGGCGTAAGCAGGATTCCTGGGGATCTTACTAGGTAGCTGTTCAGCTCACCTCTGATTTTCCCGACTACGGCGCCAAAAGTGCTCATATACACTTGTATACTGCGCGCTTTTTCCCTGGCCTCGGGAAAATCAGAGGCAATCTGAACAGCTACCAACGATCTGGCAAATAAACCAAACAGTTTTGTTACTCGTGGTCGTTCCGGGCCATCGACTGCCATTTAGTGGTCAAGTTTAAAGGCGCTTAGAGACCCAGCGGGTTATTCGCATCCACTTCGGTCATGAACGGCTGGTGCCGATCGATATTGGTAATCTGGTAAATCAATCCGATCCAGGTGCCGACTACCGCACTTGCGGTATCGCGCCAGGTATTCTTCAAATGTGGCAACACCAGATGTTCGGGGAAATCGGAAACTATCGATCCCTGCTGCCGGCTACGTTCAATCCGCCCCCTGTATTCGCGCATTACCGCGGTAGAAAACTCGCCGAAATAATTCTCTGGCATGGGGCTATAGACTTCCGTTTCCCGCTGTATGTACAGATTTACGTCGCGCTTGTATTCCTTTAACAGGGAAACGGTATCGTATTCCGGGTGTCCCTGAAAAAAGATGGTGCGAAAGCCATCCGGGCTGGTGGCAAGATGAACACAGCCATCTTCTTTTCCAGCCACCAGTATGCGCAAACCCGCTGCCTCGAATTGCTCGGGATACAC
>Ga0316191_10004819_pt1 | contig 10110 bp, 9 predicted proteins | sample Eddworburr2cm_MG_FD_204928 | JGI IMG/M metagenome (GOLD analysis project Ga0316191, IMG submission 204928) | Coastal sediment microbial communities from Maine, United States - Eddy worm burrow 2 cm | ecosystem: Environmental > Aquatic > Marine > Coastal > Sediment | place: USA: Maine | collected... | reverse complement strand
ACGTGCACCTGACGAATTAAACCTGAAGTTGACCGCAGGCCGCGCGTTCTGGTCAAAGGCAGGTTGCGCATCCACAAGCTCTTCGCCGGTTACGACGGGTGCCGCTTCGATAATATAATAGGTGCCCGGTTCATCCAGCGATGGCACCAACCTGTTGCCGATGCCCGGACTTGCGTTCGCGTCCGACCCGCGGCTAACAACCGGATTGAAGGTCAACTGGGCCGTGGTGCCGATAATTGCTTTAAGCTCTGCCGCCGACCCGATGCCGGGGACCTGAATGACGATCCGGTCAGCGCCCTGCCGCTGGATTGTCGGCTCGCGCGTGCCAACCTCGTCAATCCGCCGGCGAATGATTTCAAGGCTTTGCTGTACTGTGCGCTCATCAGAGGCCAATTTTTCAGCTTCCGACAAGGTCACGATAAGCACGTCGCCTTCGGCACGCACTTCGATGTCATTCGCACCGACGCCGGTCAGGGACTGCACCGGTTGCGCCAACCCGCGCACCACTTCCAAAGCGCGCGGCATCCCTTCCGGCTGCGAAATACGCACGTGCACTTCATCGCTGGGCGACGGCTGCAAGCGGATCGTACCAATGACCGCACGCTCGGGCCGCAATGCATCACGGATTTCCGGCCAGTAGGCTTCCATCCGGCTGGCGTAGACATCGGCTACACGCACTTCCGCGAGCAGGTGCGCACCACCGCGCAAATCCAGACCCAGATTCACCAGACCAGATGGCAACCATTCTGCCCACTCGGCGCGCTGCGCCTCGTTCTCCGGCGTTACAGCGCCAAGCTCAATCGCCTGGATGGCATCGTTATGACGCTCTACTGTCGTATAGAACAGGTTTGGCATGGCAAGCCACAAACCACCCAGACACGTCAGGATGATAAGCACTCGTTTCCACAGGTCGATTTGCAGCATAAATACGCCTTTTCAACGCTTTAAAAGACGTTCTTATTTCGCCGGCTCAGTCTTTGAAAGGACTGTTGCGATGGTATTCTGGATGACTCGGATTTTCACGCCTTCAGCGATTTCAATCTCAAGTTCTCCGTCATCTTTGACTTTCACAACCTTACCGACAACACCGCCCTGCGTGATAACCTGATCACCGCGCCGAAGGGCCGCAACCATCGCCGCATGCTCCTTAACCTTTTTTTGTTGAGGACGGATCAACAAAAAATACATGATCAAAAAGATCAGTATAAGTGGCACAAACTGGGCGAATGCTTCCATGGGATAGGTCCTTTTTGTCAAAAGCATGCCACCCCAATCGACGACACGCGAATTTGGGCGGAACCTATGATCTGCAACGCGGCTTTGCAAGGCAATGCGTCACGCGACACACAATCAATATTGCAGGCAATTTCGCAGGCCGTGACAGATTGGCCGATGAACGTGACCAAGACTACATTCCGTGTCATTTTGCACAGTAGCATCTTGAGGAGTTCGCACACCATGGTCACACGTGTCCGCCGTCTGATGCATGCAGTGATTTATGCGGCTGCCCTATGCGTCTTAGGCAATCAGGCTGAAGCGGACGCGCTTGCGCTGTTAAATGCTGAAGACCGTGCGCAGTGGCAGGCCGTTGGACGTGTCAACACAGCCGGTTTTGCCGCGCGGCGCGGTTGTTCGGGCACGCTGATCGCGCCGGACTTGGTAGTGACGGCGGCACACTGCGTCACTGGCATGAAGGGCGCATATCCCCAACACCACTTTGTCGCCGGGTGGTATCGCGGTAATTTCATAGCCCACCGTGCCGTAGACGAGGTTATCGTGCACCCTCTCTACCCACTGACACGCGACAACGCGCGTTTTGCCTACGATCTCGCAGTTTTGATCCTGCAAGATCCCATTCCCAAAGGTTTGCTAAAGCCTGTCCCATTGTCTGACCCGAATTTGCCAGACGCTGACGCAATACTCTTGCTGGGGTATGAGAACGCGCGCCCTCACGCACTGAGCGGTGGCCGCGATTGCCCGTTAAGGCAGGTTTCCGAAAAGTTTCGCAGCTATGGTTGCGCAGTCCGAAACGGCGCATCAGGTGGTGCTGTGATTTCTATTTACAATGGTGCTGCTGCCTTGTCAGGTGTCATCGTCGCGCGTCAAGGCAAAGAGGGGCACGCGTTGACGGTCCCGGTTCATCAATGGTTACGGGACCAGTGGCACCAAGCCCAAGACCGCGAAAAACGCCGCCCCTGACGCCGATCAGCCGTGCAGGAGTAAAGGACAGCTTACGATTGCTCAAAAGATCGGTCATAAGCAGGCACAGACCGATTCAGACCCGAGGAATTCCCATGCACGACATTCGCGCAATCCGTGAGAACCCAAAAGGCTTTGATGCCGGGCTTGCCCGTCGGGGTGATCCTGCCGCATCAGACGAAATCCTTGCCCTTGACGAAGCAAGACGCGCCAAAATCAGTGCAGCCGAGACCGCACAAGCAGAGCAAAACCGTGCGTCCAAAGAGGTCGGACAGGCCAAAGCCAAAGGAGACGAAGCAGAATTTGAACGGCTGCGCGCGCTGGTTTCCGAAAAGAAGGCTCAGGTGGCTCAGATGCAGGCAGAGGCCAAAGCGCTTGATGCCGATCTTGCCGAAAAGCTCGCTTGGATTGCGAATATTCCGGCCGAGGATGTGCCTGATGGTGCGGATGAAGCGGACAATGTCGAAGTCAACCGTTGGGGAGATGTGCCGCAATTCGATTTTGACCCGAAAGAGCATTTTGAGATCGGTGGCGTCGCCGCATCAATGGATTTCGAGACAGCGGCCAAGACATCGGGCGCGCGGTTTGTGATGCTCAAGGGCGCGGTTGCGCGCGTCCATCGGGCTTTGGCACAGTTTATGGTGGACATACATGTGGACCATAACGGTCTGACCGAGATCAACAGCCCCGTGTTGGTCCGTGACGAGGCGATGTACGGGACAGACAAGCTGCCCAAGTTTGCCGAAGACAGCTACAAAACCACAAACGGGTGGTGGTTGGTATCAACTTCGGAAATCCCGCTGACGTATACGGCTGCGGGTCATGTGCTTGAAGAAGCCGATTTGCCGCGACGGATGACAGCGCATACATTGTGTTTCCGCTCGGAAGCCGGCAGCGCGGGCCGTGATACGGCAGGTATGCTGCGTCAGCACCAGTTCGAGAAGGTCGAGATGGTGTCGATCACCCACCCCGACGCATCGGACGATGAACAAAAACGCATGCTGCGCTGCGCAGAAGATATTCTGGAACGCTTGGGTCTGCCCTACCGGACGGTCATCCTGTGTACCGGCGATATGGGGTTTGGTGCCCGGCGCACCTATGACATCGAAGCGTGGTTGCCCGGTCAGGACAGCTACCGCGAGATATCTTCGGTATCAACGACGGGTGATTTTCAGGCGCGGCGCATGAACGCGCGTTTCAAACCTGCAAGCGGTGGCAAGCCCGAATTTGTACACACCTTGAACGGATCAGGGCTGGCGGTAGGACGTTGTTTGATTGCTGTGCTGGAAAACGGCCAGTGCGCTGATGGATCGGTAGTGTTGCCGGACGTTCTCGCCCCCTATCTGGGCGGGAAAACGAAACTGAGCGCCGAGGGTTTACTCGTTTAACCCGCGGCCCCGTCAGTGTGCGGGCCGCACCTCGTACCCCTCTTCTTCAGGCTCTTCATCGATAAGCTCCTGAGGAAATCCGGCAGCGCGGATTTCAAGGCCGGTGGCCTCTTCCAACCGTTCGATCATCCGGTCTGATTGCGCGCGTTCCCCGAAACGGGTCTGCCCGTCGCGCATCATGTCGATAATAAGCGGCGAGATTTCGAGCGGCACGTTGTGGTTTTCTGCCAGCTTCTGGAACAGGCCGATGTCTTTTTGCACAAGATCCATCGTAAAATTCACATCCCGCGACCCCGACAGGATCAGCTGGCTTTCTGTTTCATGCACAAAAGAGGTGCCGGACGAAATGCTGATCGCCTCGAATGTCGTAGCCAGATCCATTCCCGAGGCTTTCATGACCGTCAGGGCTTCGCACAGGCTCAGCAAATTCACGGTCGCCAGATAGTTCGTCATGACCTTAAGCACACTTGCCGTCCCCAAAGGTCCGGTATGCAACACCCTGCGCCCCATACGTGTCAGCAGTGGCAATATACGTTCAAAGCTATCGCGGTCGCAGCCTGCATAGATCGAAATATTACCTGTGTCAGCGCGGTGACATCCCCCAGATACGGGACAATCGACCGCCGCCCCACCGGCTGCGATCACCTCTGCGGCGATGCGTTTTACCTCTTCGGCATCCGTCGTCGACATCTCAAGCCACGTTTTCCCGGGGCCAACATGCGGCAGCATTTGCGCAAGCACGGCCGCAGACGCCGCCGGAGACGGCAGACAGGTTATGACCACATCACATGACTGCATCATCGCAGCCGGAGTTTGACCATCCCGCGCGCCCTTGGCGCACATCGTATCCACGAGGGACTGGTCAAGGTCGTGCACAGCAAGATCTGTTCCATTCCGCAGAAGCGAACCCGACAGTTTCCCGCCCACGTTCCCAAGGCCGATGAATCCAACTTTCATATCTCTATCCGATTTGTTCCATTGGCCGACACTTGAAGTACTACTGCGACCTGTCGCGCCTGTTTGCGACCGGTCCCCGACCTAATGCGCGGGGGTGGCATTGCTGACTGCGTTTTTCACCAAAGCACAGTACTCTGCCTCAATTGCGTCCACACTCAGCCGGCCACCGGCCCTATACCATGTGGTCATGCCCGTCAGCATCGCAATCACCGCCAAGGTTGCGATTTTTGTGTCCCCCACGACAAAATCGCCTTGGTCTTTTCCGGCGCGTATGATCGTTTCAAGATGGTCTTCATACTTGCGGCGCATGTCTTCGATGATGGCAAAGTTTTCTGGGGTAAGATTGCGCAACTCCATATATGCGATGAAGACGGCATCAGGCCGTTCCAAATGAAACCGGATGTGAAAGCGCACAAAGGTTTCAAGGCGCGTAAAAGGATCCTGCGCGTCATCTGCCCCGATCCGGTCCAATAACAACGCCATATGGTCGTGCATCAGATCAAACAGAAGCGTCTGTTTATCCGCCGTGTGATTGTAAAGCGTTCCCACCTGCACACCGATTTCTGCCGCGATCTGGCGCATGGAGACCGCAGCATAGCCGTGCTGCGCAAACAGACGCATCGCAGCGCTGCGCATTTTCGGGGCCGTGATCTCCCCGTGAGAGCCTTGTGTCCGTGCCATCCTCAAAGTGTAACTGAACGGTCGTTCAAATCAAAGCCCGCTTGCAGCGAGACGACCACTGGGGCAAGGTAAACCCACACAGGAGTGCATAATGCGCAGCAAATTTGCGATCATAGGGTTGATTTTGACAGCTGCCTGCGGGCCATTACCCGACGTGCCGGAACCCAAATTTTCAGTCTCGGAATCCGGGGACTATCCGCAGTTTGTGCAACTTTACCGGATCGCATCAACGGCTGCCCAAGATGATGTCCGCGCCCTCGAAACCGAAGAAGCGGTAACGGCGCGTATGGTGGCACTCAGAGCGCGGGCGGCGCGCCTGCGGGCAACTTCCATAGAATGACCGTGCATGCGGGCTGATTTAGGTCCCTTGCGCGTTGCACGCTTGGGCATGACAGGGTACACGCGCTTCTGAGCAAAGATCGCGTCAGCCTAAAGGAATCACACCATGTCTCAGCCCCTTCGTCTTGGCATTGCCGGTCTTGGTACGGTTGGTATCGGCGTCGTGCGGATCATCCGGCAACACAAGGCGATGCTTGAGGCGCGCACGGGCCGAGAGATCGTGATTTCTGCAGTTTCGGCGCGCGATGCGTCCAAAGATCGTGGTGTCCCGCTGTCGGGCTACGCTTGGGAAGATGATCCTGTCGCCCTCGCCACCCGCGAGGACGTGGATATCTTTGTAGAACTGATCGGCGGCGATAGCGGCCCTGCCAAGGACGCCGTTGAAGCGGCACTGGACGCTGGCAAAAACGTGGTCACTGCCAACAAAGCACTTCTGGCCATTCATGGTCAGGCCTTGGCGGAAGCAGCCGAAGCACATGGTCGCGCACTGCGATACGAAGCTGCGGTCGCAGGCGGCATTCCCGTTATCAAAGCCTTGACCGAAGGGCTTGCCGGGAATGATGTGACACGCGTCATGGGCGTGATGAACGGGTCATGCAATTACATCCTGACGCGGATGGAAGACGCCGGCCTGAGCTATGATGACGTGTTCGCAGAAGCCGATGCGCTGGGATATCTGGAAGCGGATCCGCAGCTGGACGTCGGCGGGATTGATGCCGCCCACAAGCTGGCCATTCTGTCGTCTATTGCCTTCGGCACCCGTGTGGATTTTGACGGCATCACGCTGGAAGGGATCGATCGTGTCAGCATCGACGACATCCGCGCGGCCGCAGACATGGGCTACAAGATCAAGCTTCTGGGTGTGGCACAGATGACCGGTCGTGGACTTGAGCAACGCATGCAACCTTGCCTCGTGCCTGCCACATCGCCACTGGGACAGCTCCAAGGTGGCACGAACATGGTGGTACTGGAAGGCGACGCAGTGGGCCAGATCGTACTGCGCGGCCCCGGCGCGGGCGAAGGCCCGACCGCCAGTGCCGTGATGGCCGACATTTGCGACCTTGCCCGCGGTGCCACCGGTCCCGTGTTCGGCATTCGGGCCGATGCTCTGACGGTTGCGACGCCCGCGAGTTCCAAGCTGCCGGCTGCTTACTATCTGCGCATGTCACTGGACGACAAACCGGGGGCGCTGGCCAAGATTGCTGCCGTTCTGGGTGAAGCGGGCGTTTCAATCGACCGTATGCGCCAATATGGGCATGAAGACACCTCGGCACCGGTGCTGATCGTCACGCACAAAACCACCCCTGACGCGATCTCTCATGCGCTTGGCGCGATGGGAAGCACGGGCGTTCTGTCTGGCGAGCCTGTGGCGTTGCGGATCGAAGACGTTTGACGACATGGACATGACTTGCGCCTGTGGTTGTTCTTGACCGCTGCGCCCGCTACACATCAAAGCAACACCAAAAGATATATTGAAGGACTGATTACATGCCCGCTCACGCCGAATTCCAAGACCGTATGCTGTCCCTGGGCCTTGCCCGCGTTTCAGAGGCTGCTGCGCTGGCCTCGGCACGGCTGGTGGGTCATGGCGATGAAAAAGCCGCAGATCAGGCTGCCGTGAATGCGATGCGCGAACAGCTGAACATGCTCGACATTGCGGGTGTGGTCGTGATCGGTGAAGGCGAACGTGACGAAGCGCCGATGCTGTTCATTGGCGAAGAAGTTGGCACCGGAAATGGTCCCGGTGTTGATATCGCCCTCGACCCGCTGGAAGGCACGACGCTGACGGCAAAAGACATGCCCAACGCGTTGACCGTGATCGCCATGGGGCCCCGCGGATCGATGCTGCACGCGCCTGATGTGTATATGGACAAGCTGGCGATTGGCCCCGGCTACCCGACTGATGTGGTCACGCTCGAGATGACGCCAGCGGAACGCGTCGCGGCACTTGCCAAAGCAAAGGGATGCAAAACCTCGGATATTACCGTGTGCATTCTCGAACGCCCCCGACACGAAGACATGATCGCCCAAGTGCGTGCAACCGGCGCGTCGATCCGCTTGATCACAGATGGAGATGTTGCGGGCGTGATGCACTGCGCCGAGGCCGACACCGGTATCGACATGTACATGGGCGCCGGAGGCGCACCCGAGGGCGTTCTGGCGGCGGCAGCACTCAAATGTATGGGCGGGCAAATGTATGGGCGTCTATTGTTTCGCAACGACGACGAACGCGGGCGCGCAGCCAAAGCAGGGATCACAGACCTCGACCGTATTTACGCACGCGACGAAATGGTAACCGAAGACGTTATCTTTGCGGCGACCGGTGTTACGGGCGGCAATATCCTTCCCGGCGTCAAGCGCGAACCTGGCTGGATGACAACCGAAACCCTTATTATGCGCTCAAAAACGGGGTCGGTACGCCGCATGAACTACCGAACACCTGTGGATTCTCCCCAAACCTGACCTTGCGCGATACGCACGACACACCGCCAATCTAGCATAGGATGTCCGAGTGAGCTTTTTAGGTGTTGATACGTCGATCACCGGACGGCGCTGGGTTGGGCCGGATGTTGAAACCGCGCGCGCGGCTCAAACGCTTGAACAACAAACCGACCTGCCCGCCGCTGTTTGTCAGGTTCTTGCACGACGTGGTGTCGGCGCACTGGACTCTGCGGCATTTCTGGCCCCTGCCCTGCGCGATCTGCTGCCCGATCCCCGCAGCCTGAAAGATATGGAAAAAGCGGCGGCAAGATTTCTGTCAGCAGTTAAAGCGCATCAGCGTATCGCCGTTTTTGCAGACTATGATGTCGATGGCGGAAGCTCTGCGGCGTTGCTGTTGGTATGGCTAAGACAAATGGGACACCGCGCGACACTCTATGTGCCGGACCGTATTGATGAGGGATACGGGCCAAACGACGCCGCTATGCAAAAGCTGGCCGCCGAGCATGACTTGATTATCTGTGTCGACTGCGGAACCCTGTCGCATGAACCGATTGCAGCAGCCATCGGCGCGGACGTCTTGGTGCTGGACCACCACCTAGGTGCCGAAACACTGCCCCCTGCCTTGGCCGTGGTAAACCCGAACCGTCAGGACGAAACCGGAGAATTAGGGCACCTGTGCGCGGCAGCCGTGGTCTTTTTGATGCTCGTCGAAGCGGGACGGCAATTGCGGGATGCAGGCCAGAAAGGGCCGGATCTGATGTCGATGCTCGATCTGGTTGCTTTGGCAACGGTCGCTGATGTGGCACCGCTTACCGGCGTCAACCGTGCTTTTGTTCGGCAAGGGCTGACGGTTATGGCGCGACGCGACCGTGTCGGCCTGATGGCGCTGTCTGATGTTGGCGGTGTGGATAGCGCGCCCACCTCCTACCATCTTGGTTTTGTGTTGGGGCCGCGTGTGAATGCAGGCGGGCGCATAGGTGCTGCAGATCTGGGTGCGCGGTTGCTGTCCACGGATGATCCACACGAGGCGCAGGCGCTGGCAGAACGGCTTGACGCGCTGAACAAGGAACGTCGCGACATCGAGGCATCAGTGCGTGCCGCTGCACTGGCGCAGGCCGAAGAACGCGGGCTCGACACAGCGTTGGTATGGGCGAGCGGTCCGGCATGGCATCCCGGCGTCGTGGGAATTGTTGCCTCGCGTCTGAAAGAAGCAGCAGGCCGGCCCAGCGTCGTGATAGGCGTCGAAGATGGCATTGGCAAAGGCTCTGGCAGGTCGATACCCGGTATTGATCTTGGGCAACCCATCCAGCGGCTGGCCGCTGAGGGGCTTTTAATAAAAGGCGGTGGTCACAAAATGGCGGCGGGCCTTACGGTTGAAGAAAGCAAGATCGAGGCTGCCATGGCACGGTTAACCGAGCTTTTGGAGAAACAGGGTGCGCAGCATGCAGGTGCCGCTGATTTGCGGGTTGATGGCATGTTGATGCCCCAAGCTGCTCAGGTTGAAATGGTGGATCTGATCGAACAGGCGGGCCCCTTTGGTGCTGCCGCCCCTGCCCCACGCTACGTTTTTGCCGATATGGCGGTGCGTTTCGCAAAACGCGTCGGCGAAAGTCATTTGAAACTCACCTTCGGAAATGATGCGGGCACCATGGACGCAATCTGTTTTGGGGCTTTTGATACCGCACTGGGTGGCACCCTAACCGAGCATGGCGGCGCGCGGTTCCATTTCGTCGGTCGACTTGAGATAAACACGTGGCGCGGCAGACGCAGCGTGCAACTGCGTCTGGAAGATGCAGCGCCAGCTTGACGCAGCACGTTGAAAATTATTCCTCTGGCCCGAAATTTCCGCTTGCGCAGATAGCGCGGATTGCATAATCACCGCTCACAAGCTTAGTGGCCCGTTCGTCTATCGGTTAGGACGCCAGGTTTTCAACCTGGAAAGAGGGGTTCGATTCCCCTACGGGCTGCCACTCCCCCCTATCCCATTGAAATCGTTGACACGCAGGCACTTAGCCCCCAAACTTAGGTATAATTCTAGGTATAATAGAGTGCTATTCCATGTCAAAATACCTCATCAAACAAGGCCAAAAGTACTCCGTAAAGG
>Ga0316191_10004817_pt1 | contig 10112 bp, 10 predicted proteins | sample Eddworburr2cm_MG_FD_204928 | JGI IMG/M metagenome (GOLD analysis project Ga0316191, IMG submission 204928) | Coastal sediment microbial communities from Maine, United States - Eddy worm burrow 2 cm | ecosystem: Environmental > Aquatic > Marine > Coastal > Sediment | place: USA: Maine... | reverse complement strand
AGAGTCGCTCCAGCCTCGAAGACGAGGTTTTGCGCCTGCGCGCGGCTTATCCCGATGGCGATGTTCCGCGTCCTGCGGGATGGCTGGGTTATCGGCTGATACCCGACTACTTCGAGTTCTGGCAGGGACAGGATAACCGCCTGCATGATCGTATCATCTACCTGCCCGAAGCAGGTGGCTGGAACATGCTAAGAATATCTCCCTAGTGCCCTTTCCAGGAGTCACAACGCGGTCCATGGGCGCGGACAAGCTCGTTGAATACGACAATGTCACCTGGAACGGATACTAATGCTGGCGGCAGCACTCGTCGCCTTCGGGCATTTCCTGGCTTTTTTCGCGCTCACCGCCGCTATGGTGGTGGAACTGTCGTTGTTAACGGAATCGATGAGTGTCGAGGTCGCGCGGCGCGTTCGACGCGCTGATCGCGTCGCCGGGTTGTTTGCCGGTTTGCTGCTGCTGTTCGGAACGCTGCGCGTCATTTATTTCGAAAAAGGCGCCGAGTATTATGCTGATAACCTGTTTTTCCGAATCAAGATCGGATTGTTTTTGCTGGCGGCGCTGATATCCCTTTACCCGACCCTGAGCTTTGCGCGCTGGAAGGGTGACCTCGACCAGGGGCTGGCACCCGTGCTGAGCACTGCTCAGCTGAAACTGCTGCGCCGCGCACTGCACTGGGAACTGGTGTTAATCGCCGGAATTCTACTCTGCGCCTCGCTAATGGCGCGTGGTTTCGGCAGTTGATTTCCTGGCATGTTAATTTACAGGTGAGCCTATGAATTTTACGCAACGTTTACGTCAGAATGACCTGCTGCTAGGAACCATGTTGACCCTGCCATCACCGGAACTCGCCGAAATGATTTCGAGTTGCGGGTACGACTGGCTATTCATGGATGGTGAGCACGGCAACCTGTCGACGCTGGACTGGCAGCGCATGCTGCAAGCCGTGGCGGGGCGCAGTGCCGCCATTATTCGTGTTGCCACCAATAGCGAGCGCGAGATCAAGAAAATCCTCGATATCGGTGCCGATGGCATCATTGCGCCGCAGGTAAACACCGCCGATGAGGCGCGCCACGTGGTCGCCTGTTGCAAGTACCCGCCGCAAGGTATTCGCGGTGTCGGTCTCGCCCGCGCCCAGGGTTACGGACGAAATTTTGCCGATTACATGGAAACCGCCAACGTCAGCATCGCCGTGATTATCCAGGCCGAACACATCGACGCGGTTAACAATATCGAGGAGATTGTCGAAGTGGATGGTATCGACGCGGTGTTCATCGGTCCGTACGACCTGTCGGCAAGCATGGGTCTGATGGGTCAGGTGGACCACCCCGAGGTGGTCGAGGCAATCGATCGCGTCGGTCGCGCCTGTCAGCAGCGTGATATATCGCTGGGCTATTTCGGCACCACCGCGGAATCGGTGCAGGCCTATGCCAGCAAGGGCTACCACCTGATCTGTGCCGGCACCGACGCCGGCTTCGTCCTCGGCGGTGCGCAGCAAACACTGGATAAACTGCGCGAATAAGCCCAATCGCCCACTAACGTCATTCTCGCCTATGCTGGAATCAGTTAAAGTACCCGCGATCGTAGCGCTATCCCGCGGGTAAGATGCCCACGATGCTGATCTGGATAGCGAGCACTTAACAGAGGAAAACACGATGTCCGAGCCAACCCAAATCCTGTCCCTGACCGAAGTGGAGAGTCTTGCGCGCCGCGCAATGGCCGGTTGTGGGGCGCATGGCGCACAGCTCGATCTCGCCGTACAGTCGATTGTGGACGCCGAATGCGACGGCATCCGCACCGTGGGTCTCGCTTACCTGCCGCTTTACTGCGGACATTTACAGGTTGGTAAGATAAATAAGGATGCCGAGCCCCGACATACGCAAATAGCACCGGGTGCGCTGCGCGCCGAGGCCGATAGTGGCTTTGCGCATGCGGCCTTCGCGGAGGCCGAGGCGGATTTTTACGCGCTGGCCAAAAGCCAGGGGATCGCAGCCCTGTCGATCGTCGATTCCTATTCAGCTGGCGTGGTAGGCTGGTTCGTGCAGCGCATGGCGGCTGCCGGCCTGATCGGTATCGGTTTTGCCAACTCACCCTCGGCGGTGGCACCGGCGCCGGGGGCCAGCCCGTTTTTCGGCACCAATCCAATGGCGTTTGCATTACCGCGCAGCGCTGGCGCGCCGGTGATCGCCGACATGGCGACCAGCCAGGTGGCGCTGGTGACAATAAAAAAAGCGGCTGCTGAAGGCAGGCCGATTCCGCTGGGCTGGGGCTACGATGCAAAGGGCAGGGATACCACCGATGCGGCGGCGGTGATTGACGGCGGCGCACTCGCGCCTGCCGGTGGCTATAAGGGCATGTTGCTGGGATTGCTGGTCGATGTGCTCGCCGGAGTGCTGAGCGGGCCCAACTGCTCATTCCAGGCACCGGTGTTCAAGAATAATACGGGTGGCGCGCCGAAGGTCGGTCAGTTTTTTATCGCCATTTGCCCCGGTGATATTGCGCCCGGAGGCGATTCGGCCTATCACGGTCGTATCGAGGCTATGCTGGCTGCGCTGGCGGCCGAGCCAGGTGCGCGGTTGCCGGGAGCGCGCCGCCACGAATTTCGGGCGCGGGCCGCATCGAAAGGCGTTGAAGTGCCGCTGTCACTGATCGAGAAACTGGAAGGGTTTGCTAGCGCGCAATAGTGTCAAACCGTCCGCTTTGTCGAAAAGCGTGACGCAAATCCCGTCTGCGATATCAACTGGTTACACTTAAGATTTCCTTAAGACTCTGAGTCGATAATTGCCTCATCAATATTATGAGGCAAGGACATTGGACTTAACAACTCTAGCAAACGTCGATACTGTCGAATCAACGCCCTGCGAATCAACCTACGGCGTGACCGGTATTATCGGCCTGGACCATCCACAGCGCAAAAAGGTGGAAACCTTTATTGCGCGCCAATTTCGTGAAGTGCATGGCGCGCAGATCTCTGTCTTCATGCCACAACTACTGGCGCTGTTTGACGATCAGGGTGAAGTTCGGGCCGCTGTCGGCATGCGCGATGCTGGTGTCGAACGCCTGTTTCTGGAGTATTACCTCGACACCTCGGTTGAGCAGGCGATAGCCGACAAGGCCGAGCCGGTCGGCACCGTTGCACAGCGTGAGCGGATTGTTGAAATCGGCAATCTCGCCTCCATCGATCGCAATGCCAGTCGCAACCTGTTTAAACTGCTGGCACGCCGCCTGGCTGCTGAAGATTTCCAGTGGGCAGTATTTACCGGCTGCAGTTCGCTGCACCGGATGTTCGCAATCCTCGGTATCGAAACCGCATGTCTAGGGCGTGCATTGCAGTCCCGTCTGCCGGCGGATCAGCAAACCTGGGGCGGCTACTACGAAGACAATCCCCACGTCGTTGCCGGCCGCGTAGGTCTCGGGCTGCGGGCATTTGACGGTATGCTGGAAGCGTGAACGGTTTAATCGCTCAGTTGCTGAAACGTTGCGCCGCGCAGCCCGACGGCGACGCATTGCGATCGCGTCATCTGCGCCTGGGTTACGCTGAACTTAAGGATGCAGTCGAGCATGCCACGGAACAGTTGCGAAGCCTTGAACTGCGCAGAATCGGCCTGTATCTCGACAATGGACTCGACTGGATAATTTTTGATCTGGCAGCACTTGCCGCCGGTATTACCGCGGTGCCGTTGCCACGATTTTTCAGCCCTGCGCAGATCGGATATGCCATCGACGATGCCAATCTCGACGGTATTGTTTTCGATTGTGAGTTGCCGCCCGGTGTGACCGCGAACGGCGTTGCTTTGCCCGGATTCAGCGACAGTCGCATACAGTGCATAGAAACCCACAATGGCAGCCTTGCGCAGAGAGCGCTGGGCAGCACAAGCACACCAGCGCCTGCGAGGATCAGCTACACCTCCGGTTCCACCGGTGCACCGAAGGGTGTTGAGCTTGGTGCTGACTTCATCGAACAAACCGCTACATCGCTGTGCCAGGCGATTTCAGATCTCGATATCAATGTCCATTTGAGCATCCTGCCCTACGCTACCTTGTTGGAAAATATTGCAGGTATCTATGTGCCGCTGTTACTCGGACGTTGCGTGCACGCCGAGCCAGCCGCTGATATCGGTCTAAACGATGTGCTTGGGCTCGATCCGGCGAAACTGGTGACCTGCTTTAACCGGGTTCGCCCCAACAGCCTGATTATTACACCGCAGCTGCTCGAGCTGCTGTGCCAGCTTGTCGAAAATGCGGCGATCAACCCCGATTGCCTGGTATTCGTCGCGGTGGGCGGAGCGCGGGTTGCGCCGACCCTGCTGCAGCGCGCACGCCAGGCCGGCATCCCGGCCTATGAAGGTTATGGATTAACCGAGTTCGCCTCGGTCGCAACGCTGAACACTCCGCACAACGATTGTATTGGCAGTGTTGGCAAACCCTTGCCCGGAGTTTCCGTAAGCATCGCCGAAGACGGTGAAATCTGCCTTGCGCGTGACTTGCCTGGCGAGACTGGAAAGGGGCGGCCGGTGCTGGTTCGAACAGGCGATCTGGGCAGTATCGATGGCGATGGCTTCGTTCAGCTGCACGGTCGTAAATCGAATCTTATCGTGTTGGCGAACGGACGCAACGTCTCACCCGAATGGATTGAAGCCGAATTCAATGCTTCGTCGTTAATCCTGCAAAGTTACGTGTTCAGCGAGGACGGGGAACAGCTGGCGGTGTTGCTGGCGAGCTCGGCAACGGATGCTGCACTCGAAACTACCATCAACTGCATCAACCAGGATCTGCCCGCCTATGCCCGCGTGCGTAAATGGCATCGGTTGAAAACGCCCTTTTCACGCACCGCGCAAACCTTGACCGCTAACGGTCGACTCAGGCGCCGACAGATCGAACAACAGTTAGCGGAGCTGCTGTCACGGGGCGATGCCCCGCTGACGCCAGGCCGCAGTCATGGCCGAATTTCTTTTCAGGAGAACAATCAATGGTAGACAAGGACGCATTAGATCACGAAGTAACTCAGGACCTTTTTTTCAACCAGATAGAAACGCAAACCGCGGCTGCCAGGCAGCGTCTGCAACAATCGCCTGCCATCGCGCGCTGCCTTGGTGGTGATGTCGAAATGCAGACTTACCAGGCCTTTCTGATCGAAGCCTACCACCACGTCAAGCACACCGTGCCGCTATTAATGGCTTGCGGCAGCCGTCTTCCGGAGCGACTCGAATGGCTACGCGAGGCGATTGTGCATTACATCGAGGAAGAAGTCGGCCACCAGGAGTGGATCCTGAACGATTTGGACTGTCTTGGCGTGGACAAAGAGCAGGTCAGACATGGCAAGCCTCGGCTGGCCACTGAACTGATGGTGAGTTATGCCTACGATACGATCGCGCGCAATAATCCAGTGGGCCTGTTCGGCATGGTGTACACCCTCGAAAAAACCAGCGCCACGATAGCTACCTATGCTGCCGGCCAGATTGTGACGGCACTGGATCTTCCTGCCAAAGCGATGTCCTACATGGTCTCTCACGGTAGCCTCGACGTGGCCCATATGCAGGATTTCGAACGCCTGATGAATCGCCTCGACGATGCCGATGATCAGGCTGCAGTATTGCACTCGGCAGGGGTTTTCTACGAGCTTTATACGCGCATATTCGAGGCCCTGCCGGTTTTGCAGGAGAGCTCGCAGCACAACCTCCAGGAGGAAAGTCATGCAGCCTGAACAAATGACGGTGGTACTCACCGGTGCCTGTGGCGGCATCGGTCAACTGCTCGCGCGCCAACTGGCTGCGGCCGGGGCCAGCCTGTTCCTGTGTGGAATGGATGAAGCTTCGTTGGCGACACTTAAACATGAACTCGATGCAAAAGCCCGCAGCGGCCAGACTATCGAGGTCCGCGCTCTGGACCTGACCGACGACAAGCAGCTGGATGAGTGGGTCGCATCGATCGAACAGTCGCAGCGAGCGGTTAACGTGCTGGTCAACAACGCCGGCATTTGCAAGTTCGAAATGTTCGAAAAGCTAAGCGATCGTGAGATCGAGCAAATGATGACGCTGAACAGCATCGTGCCGATGAAACTGACGCGTCGTCTGTTGACGCAGTTGAAACAACAACCAGCAGCCCGCATAGTCAATGTCGCCTCCACCTTCGGCGCGCTCGGCTTTCCCGGTTACAGCGTTTACTCAGCCAGCAAGTATGCCATTCGCGGTTTTTCCCAGGCCCTGGGGCGCGAGTTGTCCGATACCCGGGTTCGAGTGGGTTGCATATTGCCACGTGCCGCCCGTACTGCGATCAACAGTGATCGCGTGGTCGAAATGAATCGACGCCTGGGAGTTACCATGGATCCCCCGGATCAGGTAGCCGCTGCCGTGCTCGGGTTTATTTGCAGCGATCGTGGTGAACTCGCGCTGGGCTGGCCCGAAAAGCTGCTGGTGCGGCTCAATTCCGTGTTTCCGACACTAATCGGTAACGCGATTTCAAAGAAACTGCCACTGATCAAGCAATACGCTGCTTGATTGGCCTGTTGTCCAATAACTACCTGAAGAGGTGCAAAATGTATAAACAAACACTAAAAATTGCTTTAATGTCGCTGGTACTGCTGGTGATGCAGCCCGGCGTTGCCGGTCTTTCGTCGTCAGCGCAGATGCCCGAGGTGCGGGAAATTCAAAGCGAATGGGCCAAACTCTATTACATGGATGAATTCCTGAACAAGAACTTCCGTGAGTTGGAGACGTTGTCGCAACAGGCTGACAAGTTAGCGGAGCAACATCCGCAAAATGCGGAGGTGCTGGTCTGGGATGCGATCGTGCTGTCGACCCTGGCGGAGAAGAAAGGTGGCCTCGGGGCGCTTGGACTGGTCAAGCAGGCCAGGCATCAACTGGAACAGGCGGAAGCGATCGACCCTGAAGTTCTGGGTGGCTCGGTTTACGCGAGCCTCGGTTCACTGTATTCCAAGGTGCCGGGATGGCCGATCGGTTTTGGCGATGACGAGAAGGCGGAAGAATATTTCAAGAAGGCGTTGGCGATTAATCCACAGGGTCTCGACATCAATTACTTTTTCGCCGAGTACCTGGTTGACCAGGGTGAAGAAATGCTGGCGCTGGAACACCTCGAGCTCGCATTGCAGGCAGAGCCAATGGTGGATCGACCGGTAGCAGATCAGGGTCGTCGACAGCAGGCGCTCAAGTTGCGCGCGGAGTTGACGGGCTCCTGAGTTTTATTTTGTGAGTGATGTTGACGGATGGGTTACTTTACGGTGATCGACTCGTCTTCAATAGCGGGACAGGCTGTGAGATTACTGCTGGTAGAGGACGATGAACAACTGGGTGCCGGCATTCGCAAGGCGTTGATGCGCGATGGTGATCATGTCGACTGGCTCACCGATGGTGCGCAGGCGCTAAGCGCGATACGCAGTGAAAATTTCGAATTAATTATTCTCGACCTGCAATTGCCCGGCAAGGATGGAATCTCGGTGTTGCAGAGTATGCGTCGCGAAGGGATTGATACGCCGGTGCTGATCATGACGGCGCGCGATACGGTCGACGAGCGTGTGCTTGGTCTCGATAGTGGCGCCGACGATTACGTTGTCAAACCGGTGGAACTGAAAGAACTGCGCTCCAGGGTGCGGGCGCTCAGTCGTCGCAGTCACGGCATTGCCGCACCAGAAGTTCAGTTCGGCGAGTTACGCATCAACAATGCCACGCAGCAAGTCTGGTTTAGAGGAGCCGAGGTCGATCTGAATCGCCGTGAATTCGTGGTGCTGTCGGAATTTGTCAATAAGCCCGGGCAGGTGCTCGCGCGCGGACAGCTGGAAGAGGCGCTTTACGGCTGGGATGAAGGGGTCGAAAGCAATGCCCTGGAAGTCCATATTCATCACCTGCGGCGCAAGCTCGACGGCAAGCTGATCAAGACGATACGCGGCATCGGCTATCGACTCGATGTTGATCATGAAAGTTAGCCTGCATCTTGCACCGGCTCCCCGCATCACAGCCTTCGGGATACTGCCATGCGGGGAACCGGTGCAAGATGCAGGCTAGTCGCTCATTGCGCCGGCGGCTGACCTGGTACGTGGTCGTTACGTTGTTTTCCCTGGCCAGCCTGTCCGGCATTGCCATCTACCTGGGGACGACCAAGGAAGCTAATGAAATATTCAGTGCCTCGCTGGCACAGACGGCGCGCATCATTGATGGGCTGGTGTCGCGTGATGGTATCGATGCCGATCGACTGGAGTTACAGCGCAAGCTTGAGTTGGGAAAGCGTGCGCACCCTTATGAGCGTAAACTGTTTTTTGCCGTACTCGACTCGGAAGGCAATCTGCTGCTGCACTCACGTGAGGCCCCCGACTTGCCCAAAGTGGGTATTCCCAGCGGTTTTTCCGAATTCAGATACAAGCGCAAGAAATGGTTCACCTTCGCGCTCGAATCCAGCGATGATGATTTGTTAATCGTCGTCGGCGAACGCAGCAGCGTGCGTGAAGAGATCACCGAGTATATTGGCGCCGGCTTGTTGTTGCCGTTAATCCTGTTATTGCCACTGGTGTTATGGATGCTGTGGCATATCGTCGGTGCCGCATTACGCCCCTTGCAAACGGTTACCGATCAGGTACGCGAGCAGGATCTGAAGCGACTGACACCGATAGATGTCAGTGGCGTGCCGCGCGAAATCAGTCCGCTGGTGGAGGCCCTGAACCAGATGATTGTCGACCTGGATGCCGCTTATCTGCGCGAGCGACGATTTGTCAGCGATGCGGCGCACGAACTGCGCAATCCGTTGGCGTCACTGTTGATCAACGTCGATAACGCGCTCGAGGAGACGCAGGAAGACGACGCCCTGGATTCGCTGCGGAGCATGAAAATCAGCATTCGGCGCTTGTCGCACCTGGTGTCGCAGTTACTCGCGCTCAGCCATCTCGAGAAGGCCGATGCCGATGTGGCGTTCGAGCCTGTCAACCTGGCGCAGGTTTGTGCAGCGGCGGTCGCCTCGGCGCAGACGGCTGCTGCGGCAAAGTCGATATCCCTGGAGTTGATCGCTCCGACTGGTGTTTGTGAACTGGCCGGTTCGCAGTCCCTGCTGGAAAGTCTGGTGTCCAATTTGCTGGATAACGCCATTCGCTATGCCGATAACGGTTGTCGAGTGCAGGTGCAATGCCGCCGTGAACAGGGAAGGCTGGTGCTGACGGTCGATGATTCCGGGCCGGGGCTTGATGCCGAGCAGCGTGAAAAGGCACCGGGGCGCTTCTATCGTGCCGGGGATACCAACAGTAGCGGCGCCGGCCTCGGGCTGTCGATTGTCAAAACGATTGCCCAAAGCCATGGTGCCAGTGTCGAGTTGAGCGAGTCAGAACTGGGCGGTCTGTGTGTCACGGTAGGTTTCGATTTAGCCTGATAAAGCCGTCTGTTTCCGTTAGAATCGCCTCCTTGCAGCGCTCGTCACGGCGCAGGCCATAACGGGATTAGGCATGAGTTTCAAAAATCACAGTGTTCGTGTAGGCGCCGACATCGGTGGGACTTTTACCGACGTCGTGCTTGAGTGTGCTGAGCAGCAATTCAGTACCAAGGTGCTGACCAACTATAGCGAACCGGAGCAGGCGATTATCGATGGCCTGGTCAAGGTAACCGAGCTCGCCGGCATCGGTATCGAACAGGTGGATCAGTTGATACACGGTACGACACTCGCTACCAATGCGTTGATTGAACGCCGCGGTGCGAGTACCGCGTTCATCACCAGCAAGGGCTTTCGCGATGTGATCGAAATGCGTACCGAGGGGCGCTTCGAACAATACGATCTCAATTTGAGCCTGCCGGCGCCGCTGATTTCGCGTGAGCATCGCTACGTGGTTGAGGGCCGTATCGCCGCCACTGGGCGCGAGTTGATTCCCCTTGACGAAGCCAGGCTGCGCTCGATAGCCGAGCGTATTCGTGCCGGCGGCTACCAGAGTATCGCCATAGGCTTCATTCATGCCTACGTCAATCCACAGCACGAACGCCGCGCGCGCGCCATCCTCGCCGAGGAATTGCCCGATATCACGATTTCGATTTCCAGCGAAGTATCGCCGCAGATGCGTGAATTTGAACGCTTTAATACGGTCTGTGCCAACGCCTTTGTCAAACCGCTTATGGCCTCGTACCTGGAAC
>Ga0316191_10004816_pt1 | contig 10113 bp, 6 predicted proteins | sample Eddworburr2cm_MG_FD_204928 | JGI IMG/M metagenome (GOLD analysis project Ga0316191, IMG submission 204928) | Coastal sediment microbial communities from Maine, United States - Eddy worm burrow 2 cm | ecosystem: Environmental > Aquatic > Marine > Coastal > Sediment | place: USA: Maine | collected... | reverse complement strand
GAAGGTGGCACCGCCAAGGACCCAACGGGCCCCCAGGGCAAGCCGATCACCGGCCCGAAGCCCCGTGCGATCGATGGGTACGAGGTAGACGAAAACGCCCAACAGTGGCGCTAGGGTCTGCTGAGCCTGATTGCTAGGCCCGGCCCCATTTCCCCCTTTCCTTGTCACCCTCCCTGCAATAGCCTCCGCCTCTGTGCTCAATACCGGAAGGAACCCAACGTATGACTAGATTCGGAAGTCTCTTTGGCGCGATTGTACTCGCGCTCGCGCTCGCAGCGCTAACCGCTCCAGCGTGCAACAGCACCGCCGGCACGAGCGGCGGGCCCATCGCGCGACTCGTCGGGCAGGCGTTGGCGCCAGTGAACGACCAGGAGGTTCCTCTTGCAAACGAGGTCGTGGTGCTGCTGACCTATGATGAAGAGGGAAATATCGTCACAGCGGAAGTTGGGACGACTGACGCGGACGGTAAGTTTCAAGTCGACGTCGAGGCGCAATCAGTGGTCGCGCTCGTCGTGGGCGGAACGACCGTTGAAGGGGACACCGAGATCAGCGGGCTCTTCAACCCCGATCAAGAAGTGATCGACAAGGACCTGGATGCTGCAACCTCCATCGCTTGCGTGGCCGGCCTCACTGCGATCGGCGACGGCTCGATCACCGAGGAGCAGTTGAATGAGGAGCGGGTGCAAAACCTCGAAGACGCCTCCGTTGACTACATCCAGGCGAACCCCGATTTCGATTACTATAGCGAAGCAGATCGAGAGGCCGCGGTTGCGGCTGTTCGGCTAGCAACCGACGACGGCGCCCAACCAGCCGCGGCCGACGCTTTCACACCGTAGCGGCCACCGACGCCGGCACCGACGCCGGCACTGACGCTGGCACTGCCTAACCGGGTCGGGCTCGCTCCTCGAACCACACTCGGTACTTCAGCATCCTCGCCTGCTGCTCCTGCGACGCCTTTCGCTTGCACGTCTCCCGCTCCTCGGACCCCTCCGGTGCCCCCCACCGGATCTCCGCGCAGTCGTTCGGATTGTAGGCGACTTCCATCGCCTTCATTCGCTCGACCACGTCAGTCAGCGATAACTTCCATGCGCTCCCATCCGAGCGCGTATATGCGAAAGACCGCTTTGCTAGCTCCGTGCTGAGCGCATCCCGGACTTGCTGCACGGCCGCGTCGCGATCGGCATCTCGGATGCCGAAACGCTCGGGATGCGCCGCGACGGTGTCGGGAAACGATACCACCGCGTCGATGCTGATCAGTAGTCGCATGTCCCGCGACGGCGTCGAGTAGTCCTCCCAGGCGCCGCTCGTCAGAAACAAGGCTGCGCCGCGGGGCATTTCGATTGGCGCATAGCCTTGCCCCTTCATGAAGTCTTCGCCGTTTTGCACCGAGCTGAGGCGGCGTTGGACCGATTCCTCGAGAGCGTCGACCAAGCTGGTCTGCATGCGAACGGGGTCGAGGGCACGCGGGTTGATCATGCCTTCCATGGCCGCGTAAAAGTCGTCAGCGCTGCCTTTGTACTGGGCGTCAGACCATGCGCGCACTCCGCCGGCGTCGCGGAGCTCCTCGTTCGTCGGGATCTTCCATGGTTGCGATCCCGCAACCAACCCCCTACCGGTCCCAGTCCCAGTGCCAGTCCCAGTCCCAGTGCCAGTCCCAGTGCCAGTGCCAGTGCCAGTGTCAGTGTCAGTGTCAGTGCCAGCGTCAGTGCCAGTGCCAGTCCCAGTGCCAGTGTCGGTCCCAGTCCCAGTCTCGGCCTCGGTCCCGTTCCCGGTCACTGCCGCATCATATCGAACCGGGCGCCATCCCTTGAATCCCGCGCCGACGAGATCGGTGCGGGGAGTGAACAGGAAGGAGCCCCGCCAGAATCGACGCCTGCCGACGGTCCCGTCGGGTTGGGCGTCGGCGCCAATCAAGACGCCGTAGTCGGTGACGCCCTGTGGCTTCCACCGCGCGACGACCAGCACGTGGCCGTAAGGGTCGGCGAACACCGTTCCCGGTCGCATCGACTGGCGGCTCATGCGAAGCGGGTAGAGATCTGTTTCGTCGTCATCGGGAAGGGTGCGTGGGCTCGATGAATGCACCGTCCCCGCCATTCGGCGCACGAACCTTCGAAACGCCGCTACGTCATCGCGGTCTGGGACCGAATCGAGATTGCTGAGCACCGCGGGCTCGCAGCGCGGTGCCGTGTCTTGGCGGCCCCGCGTACACACGCGGTACACGAACGGCAATCGGAGCTTCCACGCGAAGTACGCGCGAAGGAAGTAGGGAAGGTCGGCACAGTCCGGCTCGAGGTCGAGCCGTGCGTCTTCCCCAGGCAAGCGATGGTCGTAGAGGAGGTTGCGTTCACGCTCCCCGATCACCGCTTGCAGTTGAGGCCAGGTGATGTCCTCCCCGAGCGGCTCGCGAAAGAGCTGCTCGACGAACGCGGCGTAGAGGTTCTCGGTATCGCGTTCCCACTTCCGGCTCGCATCCCAAGCCGGACCCGAAGTGGCGCGCGGCGATTGCTGCGCAGGCCGCTTCGCGACTCCGATATGCTGACAAGCGCGTACTAGGTCCCCGTCCGCAAAGACAGCGGTCCATTGGCCGGCCTCCGGTTCAGGCACTTCGACCCAGCGGCTGTAGGGAGGCCCGTCGAGCACGTGCTGCACCGGCGTCACTTGCGACCCATCCGGGGCAAAGAGGACGAGCGAGGCCAGGCCGGGGTCTCGCTCACTGGCAACGATGACGCGCAGCGGCTGAGAAGGGTTGGGCCGATGTGGTGACCGAAAGATCGCCGTCCGTTTCGAGTCGGCGCAGCGACCTTCAGGCATCGAAACCGGCGCGCTCGGACGAAGCTCGGCGTTGGCGATGAGAGCAGGCCCAGGAGCGTGGCCCAGCACGGTCATACGGGTGATCCGGCTCAGGAAATCGCCGCGTGAGGTCCCGGCGCCCAATGAAAGGTCGCTCACTGCGATTCGGTCGACACGATTGATCGTTTCCAACTCGACGCCCTCGCACGCCGTCAGGAATTCGGAGAACGCGTGGATCGCCATGGGCACGCCTTGCTCGGTCGTGCCGAGGTACAGCATGATGTGACCCGGGAAATGGAGCAGCACCACGCCACGACGGGCCGCGGCTTCGAGCAACAGCCGCTTCTCGTTGAGATCCTCCACAGTGGACACATCGACGGCAAACGTGCCGGCCATGGCTTGTCGGGCGCTGTGCCGTGGCAGGTCGATGCCAAACTTCGCAAACAGCTCGAGCAGGAATCGCGAGCAATCGTAGCCGCCGTCTTTGCCGCCCCAGCCATACGGCTCGCCCAGCATGGAGAAGGCTTCGTCGAGCAGAGCGCGACGGGTGAATGCTTGGGGCTCGCCTCGCTGCAGCCGGGCTTCGACCGCGGCCCGGTCGAGGGGAGAGGAGAGGGCTTTGGTCGTGACCCAGCCAAGCGCGTACGAAGTTCGCGCGAGGTACATCCCGTTGGGCCATTGCGCCAGCAGTTGAACGACCTCGCCCTCGCGCATCGTGCTGCAGCGGTTGCGGTCGAAGTCGCGGTCGACCGGCATCGTGTACAGGCCCCCCTCATACGGGCCGCAGCGAAGCGCCTCGAGATCGTCGACCAGCCGCCACTCTTCGACCGAGTCGATCGATGCAGGCGCTTCAAAAGAAGCCGCGTCGCCCGACCCGATCGGCTCAGCTTTGCCATCGACGAGTTCGTCGGCCTCGAGCCGCTTGTTTAGATAGGCCAGTCGTTCGTCCACCTGCACTCGCAGGGCGTCCCGGTCGACGGGTGCCAGCATGTCGACTTGTCCGACCGGCTCGCCGTTTCTGGGCACCCGAAGCGCCAGATCGTGGCGTTGTACCGCCTCCGCGCTCAGCAGCGGCTCGTCGAGCGAGCCGTAAGACTCGCTCCGTGACAGCCAGTACGCCAGCGTTTCGTGCTCAGCCGACACGTTCGCGAGGGGAGGCTGCGCCGTGCGTGTTTCCGGGCACGAGGCGGGGCGCTGCGGCTCTTCGCGGCTGCCGAGCTCGTCCTTACAACCCCCGAGCCAGAAAACGCACACCGTGGCCGCGAGAGCCGCCCGAAGTCTTATGTGGGTGCCAGCATCCATTGGATGATTTGGTCTTCGACGGTACCCCCAGAGCCCAGGCCGAGGTCCACTTTCTGCGGAAACCCAACGTGGCCCCCCTGGCTGGTGACGATCCGCCGAAGCGTGGTCGCATTCTGCAGCCAAGGCCGCACGGTGTCGATCCCTACCATCGGGTCCCGCTCGGTCGCGACGAACAGCGTGGGCGTGCCGATGTTCCCAAGCACGTTGCAAGCGCTGGTCCGCGCCCAGTAGTCCTCGGCGCCGGCGAACCCATGACGCGGCGCGATCACGCGCTCGTCCCACTGCTCGATCGTGTCGATCCGAGACGCCTCGCGGACCGGCAAAGGCACCTCACGTCGCGCCGCGACGTTGCGATAGATGTCCTTCAGCCCAGCCAAGACATGACGCCGATAGAATACGCCCCGAGGTCGATCGATCGCGCGCGCACTGGGTTTGAGATCGATCGGCGAGCACACGGCGGCGGCCGCTCGCACGCGCGGGTCCGGCTTCCCCGCGAGATAGCGAAGCATCATGTTGCCCCCGAGCGAGTACCCGAGGAGCAAGATTCGGTCGTAGCCTTCGAGCGCGGTACTCCCAAGCGCGGCTTCGAGGTCATCGGTCAGGCCTGCATGGTAGTAGTCGACCCCGCTCCGGTCGGCGCCACGAAGGTTGAGTCGCAAGCTGTCGATCCCAGCGCGCGATGCGCACACCGCTGCTCTACGGGCGTAGTAGCTAGTCGCGCTCCCACCGAGTCCGTGCACGATCACGACGATGGTGTCGGACGCGCCTTCGCGAGTCAGTCGTCCGCTCAGATGGAGCGTGCCGACGATGCTGTCCTCGAGGCTGGTTTCCCAGCGTTGCCAATCCGGAACCCTTGGCGGGAGCAGGTTATGATGAAGGAAAGGGCCGAGGGTCCAGAAGTGACCCCTCCAGCTCATGAGTCGTTGGGCTGGAGCGCGCTGATGGCAGGAGCCTCGTCAGCACGTTGATGCCACGCGTAGAAAGGCGGGCGATCTTTGCACATCGGTCGATCGTCATCGGAGCAGTAAATCCGGACGTGGAAGTGGCTTCGATGCGGTGCACCGTGCCGGGGCTGCGTGATCACGCGCTTTGCTTGCATCAGCACCTCGGGGTTCGCGCCTTCCTTCACAGCCTGATTGAGCAGTCGCCGCTTGATCGCGTTCGAGACGAAGATGTGCTGCACGTCGGTCGTCGGTTGGCTAAGCAATGACTCGATTAGCGCCCAGTTGCGCGCGGCGTCGAACCTGTAGACGTTGCCCCACTGCTTGCCCATCGCCTGATTGTTGAATCGGACGAACATGTGCACGTTCACCGGCGTCGCGCGCCGATCGAGCATGTAGAAGCCGAGGTCGACATCGCGGCCGCTCTGATGCGAGACATGCGGGCGGAATCGGCCGCCACCGGTTCGCGACAGATCGCCGACCGTGAGCTCCGCGCGCGGGTACCGGAACGCGACCTCGTGCGCGGCAGTTTCGATCAAGCGAACGAGTTCGCCGGTGCCATGTCGCGAGTCTTGAGAGCCAACTTTGACCTCGAGGTCCCTATCATCGTTGATCCGCATGCCGAAGCGAAGCAGGCCGCGGTTCGGGTAGCCGACCGAGACGCTCGGGTTGGGCTCGAGGTCCGAAGGCGAAACGCTGCGGGGCATCCGCGCGATCTTCTCGAGATCTTCGTCGGAGGGTTCCGCGTGCGTCTCCGCGTGTTGCGCCTCGCGCAGCACAGGGTCGCCGGTCATCGGCAGCTCGGCGGATGCGGAGGTGCCCAACGACCCGGACAGCCACACCAAGGACGTCGCGGTCAGCGCACAAATCCACGGCACTAGCCTGGATCGTCTACCCGTCTGTGATTGCCGGTTCCCCATTTTCGCGAGGCCAAGTGTGGCCCGAATCCCCTCGAATGCCAGTTTGCCGGTTTGAAAACCCATATGCCAAGCCTGAGAGCCCGTTCAGCCTGGGGTTTACAGGGTTTTCTCTATCTGCGGTTCGACTTTTTGCGAAAAAAAAGACAATTCAGATGAGGAGAGGCTGCTCCCGTACCGCTTTTTCTGGGGGAAGATCACCCGGAGGGGGTATTTTTGCGCCTATGAGGTAGCGCACAAAGAGCCACCAGATGACGCCCAGACCCCACAGCAGTCCCAGAACGACACCTCCGTCGATGATCCCTCGCCAGGGCTGGGGCAGTGTCCGCACCCACCAGATCAACAGAATCAGGGCGCCGATGAAGACCCAGCTCACGATTTTCTGCCGCCGAGTGGAGTGAAAGAGGCTGATACAGAAGGGCAAGGCCAGGATGACCCAAAGGGGGCGCGGATTCTGGCCGAGGTAGACGGCTCTAGAGACCACGCGGGGAGAGAATCGCAGCTGGAACCCTCGATAACCCTCCAAATAGGCATTCGCGACGAGCCAGCCGATGAAGATGCCTTTCTGGCCGGTCGTCATCAGATCCTCTGTCCAGGCCTCGACCGCGTAGGGGGTGAGTCGCCAAATCGCCCTTCCAAGCAACAATGAAACCCAAGCGATTCCCCAAGCGGCAATCAGCTTTTCGACCCAAAGGCGCATAATTGGGCGCGAAGCTAGCAGCCTCGCATAGGATGTCGACTTGCCGGCGGGGCGCCTCGCCCGTCATCATCATCGTTGAGGCATAGGAAGCAATTTGGACGACGCGATCTACGACTTTGGGGAAGAGGGTGAGCAGGCTGCCAAGCCAAGACGTCCCGGCCTTCCAGTCGAGCCACGGCGCCTGTTGCGAATACTCGCCGGCCATCGAAAGCCACTGCTAAAGGGATTCCTGATCGCCGCCGCCGTCGCGATGCTTGCGTTCTTCTTCCTGCCCAAAAAGTACGAGTCGACCGCTCAGCTTCTGTTCGAAGGAACCCCGGTTCTGGAGCGCGAGGGTAGCGATCCCTCGCCGCGCGCCTTCGTCGAGTCCGCCATGGCGCCAAACCGGCTTCGCGAAGTGCGCGACCGACTGGGCTGGGACGTGTCGCTCACCGAGATCGAAGACCAACTTTCGGTGTCGCTCGAAGGCGACGCAGCGATGCACATCGTCGGACACGCTGGGACCGCCGAGGAAGCCCAGGCGTTGGCACGGACGATGCTCGAAGTGTTCCTTGCGGCGCAAGCGCGTTTCAACGTGCAGAGGTTGGAGCGCCTCACCGAAGAGAATCGTATCTCGCTCGCACGAGCCAAGGAAACACGTCAGGAAGCAGGTCGGGCCTACGATGCGTTTCGGGAGAAGAGCGGCAAGCCGGACTTGATTCACGAGCAGACGCAACTGCTGGATCGTGCTGCATCGTTACGCTCCGACTCAGACGAGGCTGGGGTCGAGGTGGCCGCTCAGCAGGCTCGCATCAAGGAGCTCGAGAAAGCGCAGCGCGAGCTTCCTCGCCAAATCGTCGCGAGCGCAACCAGGGGTTCTCCAATCGATACCCCGCTCGCGGAGGCGCGCTCGGATCTCGCGAAGGCCCGTGCCTCGTTGAGTGATCGCCACCCGACGGTGCGTGCTCTCAAAGAACGGGTCGCGAGCCTGCAAGAGCAGCGAAAGGGCCAAACGGCGGAGCTTGGGCAGCGGACCCTCGCAGCCAATCCGGCACGCGCAGCGGTGGACCAGCAACTCGCAACCGCCCGGGCGGCGCAGGCGGCCGCGAGGGAGCGGGAGTCCGCCCTTCGCGTGTTGCTGAAGGCGATCAAGGGGGAAGCTGCGTCGCTTGCCCCGGAGGAAGGAGAGGCTCGCCAGATCGTCAGCGCGGTTGAGCTTGCGAACGAACGGGTCGACGAACTATCCGAGAGGGCCGCCACGCTCAGAGACGCGGCGCTGGGCGAAATGACAGGCTTTCGCTTGCTGTCGGCTCCGATGCTGCCCGAGGAGTCGAAGCGCTCGAAGCTGCACGTCCTGATGCTCATGATGGTGCCGATCTTGACGGTGCTCATCCTCGCTTTGGTGTTCATCGTGCGTGAGCTCCGGAGCCTTACGGTCGAGGCGCCGCGGGAGGTTGCATGGTGGGGAAACGGCCCCGTGCTCGGCACCAGCGTTTGGCCGCGTGAACCGGAGGCGCTCGACTCGTTCGTCGACGAGCTCGAGGATCATGGCGTATACGGTGCTGGTCGCACCCTGGTCGTGCCCGCCACCGAGGCCGAGCGCGAGATCGCGTGCTCATTTGCAATGCGCCTGGCGGAGGCGCCGTGGCTCGCCGCTGCGATCCTCGACGTGGAAGACCGGGCAAGCGGATACGCCGCGCCTCTGCCGTTGGTTACTCCGCCGTCTTACATGCATCGGCTCACCCCGTCTTCGGCCGCGTCGCCGAGGCGGCTCTCGTCGCAAGCAACCCCATCGGTTGCGCCCGGGCGCGTCATCAAGACGCCTGCTCCAGAGTCGCCGGTCGTGACGCCGCCTCCGGCGTCGGAGATGAACCGAGCTTCCTCTTCTAGGCCGCCACGCAAGAAGACGATGATCGGGTTGCCAGCCGTCCAGTCGTCCGGTGCAACGCCGCTCTCGACGCAGCCCACGACGAGCGCAGAGGCGTCTCCGTCGACGCCGGCCCCGTCGGCCCACAGTTCCAGCCGACCGGCGTCGTTTCAGCGCAAACGTCGCGCCCGGGCGACCGTTCGTATGGTCGTGCCGGTCACGAGCAGCAGCGCCTCTGCGAGCGCGCCGACCGCTCGCGACTCCGAAGCCCCGGAAGACGCGTTCCTCCTGACCCGGCCCGTGCCGGTCGCGACCGATGAAACACCGTCTCGCGTCGGCCGGGCGGTCCACGTGAGCACCGAGTCGCCCAATGCGGGCGCATCCAATGCCGTAATGCGTGCCGCGGTGAGGCTGCTTGGGGACGACGATGACGAGATCACCAGCCTGAGGCGCTCGGAACCGCCAGCTGCGCGCAGACCCGGAGATGTGACCGGTGTCGCGCTGACGTGGAACGGTCCGTTGAGCGGTCCTCTGCTGCGCCGCGCCGCACGTCTCGCCCACCGAGTCATGGTCGTCGTTTCGTCGGGGATGAGCGTGGTCGACCTGGCGCGTATCCAGACCCGTCTCGGCCGGGAGAAGGGCGTCGGCTACGTGCTCGTCAACGTCGGTGATGCTTACGTCGACCTCCACGACCGTGTTGGGCCGGTAGTGGAGTTCTGGGAGGGACTCCGCGATACGGAGCCCGTGGAACCGAGGCGCTCTTAGAGGCGCATTGCGGCTGCATTCTCTCTAGTCTATTTAGCTCTCGCTGTGTCTGACACCGACGAGCGAATGAATACGTTTCCACCCGTGACCAAGTCCGAGTGGGTTGCGAAGGTGGAGACTGACCTCAAAGGCGCCTCGTTTGCTGGGCTGCGGTCGACGACCCCGGGCGGCCTCTCCCTGGAGCCGCTCTACACCGCTGAGGACGTCGAAGGCCAGAGTGCACCCGCCTTGCCAGGCGTCTATCCCTATCTCCGCGGCGCGGCGCCTCTCGGCGGCTGGCAGATTCGGCAGGAGTACGACGATCCTCGCCCGAGCGTTTGCAAAGAGATGATCCGGCAAGATCTCGAGCATGGAGTCGAGGCCCTATGGCTACGCCTGGGGCCGCGGCGCGGATGCCGTGTGCTGACAATCGATGAGCTCGATGATCTCCTCGGTGCAGTCGACCTCGCGGCGACGTCGATTTGGGTGGACGGTGGCTCGGATGCACTCGCTGTCGCGTCGGGTTTGCTAGCGCTGGCGGAGCGCCGCGGGGTTTCGTACACGGCGCTCGACGGGGCGTTGGGCTTCGACCCCATCGGCCTGCTTGCAGCGGAGGGGCGCATCCAAGGAGGGCTTCGAGCGCGGGTCGCCGAGTTGCGGGATTTGGGCTCATGGTGCTCCCAGAACGCACCTGGTCTGCGTGCAACCAGCGTGTCGAGTGACCCGTACGACGGTGGAGGCGCGAGCAGCGTGCACGAGCTCGCATACACGATCGCAACGGGGCTCGAGTACCTTCGCCAGCTGACCGAAGGTGGCATGACCGTGGACGCGGCCGCACGCCAGATCGGATTCAGCTATTCGGTGTCCGGTGAC
>Ga0316191_10004814_pt1 | contig 10114 bp, 8 predicted proteins | sample Eddworburr2cm_MG_FD_204928 | JGI IMG/M metagenome (GOLD analysis project Ga0316191, IMG submission 204928) | Coastal sediment microbial communities from Maine, United States - Eddy worm burrow 2 cm | ecosystem: Environmental > Aquatic > Marine > Coastal > Sediment | place: USA: Maine | collected... | reverse complement strand
TCTACACGTGCCACACCATCCTTCCAGCAATCCGGATCGAGCTTGGGGTGATACTGTTTCTCTTTCAAAAGCTCAGAGACCCTGTCGCCACAGGCCTTGCCAAACACAATAATCTCAAGCAGTGAGTTGCCGCCCAAACGGTTGGCACCGTGAACCGATGCACACGCAGCCTCTCCAATCGCGTAAAGACCCCCCATCACCTTCTCTTTCTCTTTGCCATCAGCGTAAACCACTTCACCAAAGCGATTGCTGGGAACGCCGCCCATCGTATAATGAGCCGTCGGCATCACAGGAATCGGATCTTTGGTGCAGTCCACATCAGCAAACCGAAGTGCCAGCTCGTGAATGTTGGGCAGACGTTTCATAATAACGTCTTTGCCGAGATGGTCGACTTTGAGCAGTGCATGATCTTTGTTCGGACCACAACCACGGCCAGCCTTAACCTCTAAAGCAATGGCTCGTGAAACCACATCACGACTGGCAAGGTCCTTGGCTGTTGGTGCATAACGCTCCATAAAACGCTCACCTTCAGAATTAACCAGATAACCGCCCTCACCCCGGACCGCTTCTGAAATTAGCGGGCCGACTCCGGCAATACCTGTGGGATGAAACTGGAAGAACTCCATATCTTCGACAGGCAGGCCGGCATCAAGCACAAGCGCACCGCCATCGCCGGTACAGATATGAGCATTGGTGGTCATCTGAAAAATACGGCCAGCACCACCGGTTGCCAGAATCACGGCCTTGGCCTGAAACATATGGTAGCGCCCTTCGGCAATATCCCATGCCATCACACCCTGACATCCCTCACTGTCCATGATCAGATCAAGTGCAAAAAACTCGTCATAGAAGTGTGTGCCCGCACGCAGATTCTGCTGATACATGGTGTGCAGAATAGCGTGTCCGGTTCGATCAGCAGCAGCACAGGTGCGTGATGCCTGTCCCCCCTCACCAAACTCTCGAGACTGTCCGCCAAACGGACGCTGATAGATGGTGCCATCATCAAGGCGTGAGAACGGCACCCCCTGATGCTCCAGTTCACGCACCAGTCGCGGTGCAGCACGACACATATATTCGATTGCATCCTGATCGCCGAGGTAGTCCGAACCTTTCACTGTGTCATACATATGCCAGTGCCAGTGGTCGGAATTCACATTGCCGAGCGCTGCATTCATACCACCCTGAGCTGCAACGGTATGTGAACGGGTCGGCAACACCTTACTGACCACCGCCACACGATAATCTTCATCCGCAAGCTGCAAGGCACAGCGAAGCCCGGCACCTCCTGCTCCGATAATGACCACATCGTGAAAATGATGTTCAACTTGATCTGTAGAAAGATATGACATCTATTTAAACTCCACTGAACGATGCTTCTGTTTTCTTGCAGATCAAGACGCATCGAGCAAAGTGTGCTCCATGCACATGCGCGAGATGCAACACCGAGATTTGGAAAAACAGGGCCATATTGTCAGCCGCCCCAGGCCCAGATGATAGCGAGCCACCAAATCCCAAAACCACTGGTCACCACCAGCATGGCCCCAATCAATGGCACACGTATCAGAGTCGAGTGAACGTAATCCTCGAAGATCACTTTAAGCCCGATATAGGCATGCACAATAATGGCCAGAATCAGCAGCGTGTGCAGCAGGCGCGAGACAAAATGATCGAGAACATCAAGCAGATCGAACTGGTTAAAAGCACCAGAATAGACGGCAATTAGAAGGAAGAATGGCAGCGGTAGCATCACCAGAAGCACCACTGCCGAGAGGCGCTGCCAGTACCAGTCCTTCAGTCCGTTGTGGGCTGTGCCAGTGTCTTTCCGGATCACCATAGCAGCCATCCAAAGGTCAGGACTGAAAGCACTGCCATCAGCAGCACAATATAGGCGCTCAACCGCATCATCTGTTTCGATTCGCACCAGCCCGCATCCAGGGTAAGAAAGCGGATGCCGTTACAGAAGTGATAAATGAATGCTACTGCAGCCATCCAAAGTGTTACTCGACAGAGCGGAGAGTGGAGAAACAGAAGCGCCTGCTCAAAATCCTCCGGTGAACCTGTCATACCGTGCAATACCCAGAGATAGAATGGAACAAACATGACCAGAACGGCGCCGCTTCCACGGTGCGCAATGCTTGCGATCATCGGTATATGCCAGCGATAGATCGAAAGCCTCGGTGACAAAGGCCTTGGATATTTGGTTTTGGACTTTTGTTGCATTTTTTCTGTTTAAACCACTGCCTTCATTTGTAGCCCCACTCTAGCACAATTTCATTGCAACATGTGAACATCCGCCCATGAAAAATTATGTAACCGCCCGGCTTTTTAAATTCTCCACAAGTTTTGCCACTATGGCTTCAAGCTGACCGGCACGATGCCAGCCCTGTTGCTCACCGGCCAGCCCATGCAAGCCGACCGCCGCAGGGATGGCGATTTCGGCCGAAATGCCTGCTGCCAGCAAACCGCCGATCATCCCGGCCAGTACATCACCTGTGCCAGCAACAGCAAGATTCGGTGATCCGAACGGAGATAGCCAGGCAAAACGATCAGGTGAGACAAGCAGTGTTAACGGCCCCTTCAACACAACCCAGACACGATATTTCTCTGCAATCGCCAGTGCAGCAGCAAGACGATCACCCTGTACTTCGGCAGGGGTAATATCGAGCAGTCGTGCTGCCTCACCCGGATGTGGCGTCAAGACAGTGATTGCATCTCGCCTCCGAATAATCCCGCTAAGCCCCAAATCGCCCGAAAGCATGTTCAGAGCATCGGCATCAACCACAATAGGGAGTCTGGATCGCAACAGGTCTGCAAGTTTCTCTACCTGATTCTTCCCCCATCCCGGCCCTGCCACAAGCGCATCGGCATCCTGCCAGGGCGCATGCTCTTGAGGGTGCACCATCACCTCCAGGCTTGATGACGCGATGATAGGATAGACATCTTTAGGGGAGGCAATACTTATCAACCCGACTCCAACCGCCTGTGCGCCTGCCGCTGCCAGTCTTGGGGCCCCTGTATAGCCCTTTGAGCCACCGAAAACCCAAAGATGTCCCAACAGTTTTTTATGCGCATCTTTTCGGCGAGCGGGAAAGGCAAGCTCAATCATCTTCCTGCTAATCAGATGGCTATATGCAGTGGCAGCAGGAGAGCTTTCCATCACGCCATACAGTGTATCATCAGAGATGCCGATTGAGGCCGGAGGAAGAAGCTTTCCGACGTGACCCCTACCCTCATTCACCCAGTGACCCCATTTATAGGCTGTAATCGGCAGTGTAAAATCAGCCTCAACTGCAATACCCATGACCCGGCCATTATCACCCTGAATACCGCTGGGTATATCGATGGAAAACACATCTCTGTCACTCTCATTGATGGCTTTTACTGCCTCGCCAAACCACCCTGCTAGCGGCCTTGTTAAACCTGTTCCAAAGATCGCATCAACAATCATGGTCGATCGACTCAGCCAAACAGTCAGCTTTTCCAGATCATCGTGACATGTGGCCGCCCTGATTTTCACCCCCGCCTTGCGTGCAGACGCCATCATCATTGCGGTATCACCCTGAATGATCTTCTCAGGCACAAGTGGAACAACGGTGACTGGAATGTTTTTACTTCGCAGCAAAGCGGCGGCCATAAAGCCATCACCGCCATTATTACCAGGGCCGGCGACAATCACGATACGCCCCCCATCGTCACAACAGCGAATCACTGATTGGGCAATTTCGGCTCCTGCCCTTCTCATCAACTCGATACCTGATAGTTGCCCTTGCTTGATCGTAATCCGATCAGCCATGCGCATCTGGGCATTTGTCAGAATCAGGTCACAACTTCCATCTGTAGTGTCAGACATATGGCCTCCATCAAAGATCAAGTCTAGCATACCGCCGATGCAAACTGGCGACATCTGTTCAGCAACTGAGCGTATCCTCAAACTCGGTAACTATCCACGCAAACAACCATACCTTCTTGCTGCACTTGAGGATTTGCAAGCTTACTTTGGCTTTCTCCCTGAAGCGGCTGCAGCCATTGTGCTTGATCATTTCGGCCAGAAACTTAATTTCGACAGTGAACTCTCCGCCCTGTTTCACTCCAAACCTGACAACCCACACGCGGTCAAAATCTGTGCCGGCCCACTTTGCAGTAGAGCTGGAAGCAGCGATCTGATCGCCGCACTTAAAGCTGCTCCCAATATTGCTATTGAAGCGAGTCACTGCCTTGGAGCCTGCAATCAGGCCCCTGCCGCGGTGTTAAATGGAGAGACCATTTCACAGGCGTCTGTCGATAAAATATTTGCTCTACTCAAGCTCAGAAGAGAGGCAGAGGAGAGATAAATCATCCGGCAGCCCAGCTTGCATTTATGAAAAACCGGTCCAAAATGGATCACCATGAATCGAGTCCTGATCGTTGATGACACCCCAATCCAACTCAAAGTGATTATACCCATCATTGAGCGTCAGAATATCAAAGTCAGCGTCGCATCCAGTGGTCAGGAGGCACTTGATCTCATTGAATCAGAACCGCCTGACCTGATATTGCTTGATATTGTCATGCCTGAGATGGATGGGTACGAAGTCTGCTCCAGAATCAAAAACAGTCCGGCACACGCCGATATTCCTATTCTGTTTCTCACCGGTAGAGATGGCAGTGAGGATATTATCAGGGCATATGATGTGGGAGGTGCGGATTATGTCAAAAAACCGTTTAATCCATCCGAACTTGTCGCCCGAATCAAAACCCATTTACAGCTGGGAAACACCATTGCCAAGCTGAAGGATACATTGGAACAGGTGCAGATGCTTAGCGGACTGCTTCGGATATGCTCCTACTGCAAAAACATCAAAGATGAAGAGCGGTGGGTTCCACTGGAAGATTATCTCGACAGCAACTCTGACGCGCGTCTAACCCACTGTATCTGTCCGAAATGTATGAAGGAGCATATCGAAAACTACTGAAGATGACCCCACTGGGGATTGATTAAGCCGATCAGCGATCCGCCCACGCCGGAATCCAGCGCGAAACCTGTTTTAACTCCCTGCGATGCTCCAAACAGCCCTCATGATAACGTTCTACTAACGCCCAGAAGGCCCGTGAATGATTCATCTCTTTAAGATGTGCCAACTCATGAATTATAACATAACGCATCAGTGGCTGAGGAAGAAAAAGAAGCTTGGCATTGAGACTGACAGTTTTTTTTCTGGAGCAGCTTCCCCAGCAACGCTTCTGCAGCCGTACTGCCGCCTGACGATAATCCAGACCCATCCTCTCACTCTCAGCTTTCAATATGGGGAGCAGCAGGGCATTTCCCTTTCGTTTCAGCCAACGTTGGAGTGCCAGATTCAGTTTCAAAGCATCGTCCACGCAACCGGAGAGCCGCAGCTCCGACCCTCTGTCGCTAACTCGCACCGATGATGCATCCGTCTGATGGTAAGTAACGCTAAAATCCAACCCGACAGATTTAAAGCTGATCAACTCAGGCCTGCTATTCTGATTCGCAAACTCCAAAGGTGCATACGCACTGAACCTGTTCAGTGTACGGGTAAGCCAGAAGGCTTTCTTTTTCAGCAGTGTTTCAGCATGCATTGCATGAACGCCCTGAGGCAATACGACCTCAACACTCATGTCGGGGCGAACCACGATGCGTGCATAGCGTGCCCGCCCAGAAATACGAACACTATACTCCAGATCCTCTAGCATGGATGGATCATGGCTTCAGGTAGTTCTTCATCAACTTCAGAGAGATCCCTCTGGGCACGATCTTCTGCATCAGCCAAAGGAGATGGTGTCTGAATCCAGGCACACAATAGCCACCACCCTGCCGCAACCTGTTCAAGGATGCTGCAACCACCACTTCGGCAGAAGCTCGGAATACGCTTCCCTTGCCCTTGGGCATGCCTGAAACATCACGAAACCCGGTCGGTGATGGGCCGGGAACCAGCGTTACCACCCGCACCTTGCCATCCAGCTCGATTCGCACTGCCTCACTCCAATAGGTCAAGCCAGCCTTCGCAGCAGCATAAGTGCTCATATAAGGGAGCGGCGTCTCCCCAGCCAGTGAGGATACGTTGATAATAAAGCCGCGGCTCCTGATCAGGCCGGGCAGCAGTGCATGGGTTAGAGCCACTGGCGCAAGCAGGTCGGTGCGCAACACATCCAGCTGGGCCACATCTTCACACTGCTCGAATTTCCCCCACACACCAAAGCCTGCATTATTAATAAGACCGGTCAGGTCACCTTCACTGTTTACAGCCTCAATGAAATCCTCAACACCCTTTCTCTTTGAGAGATCGGCAATAATCGTGCGATGACGCTCCGGCTCTTTGAGAACATCCAGCGTTAACTGCAGGCGAACCGCATCTCTTGCATGCAGAATAAGGCGGCATCCGGTTCTCTCCAACTGCCTGGCAAACTCATAACCGAAACCACCCGAGGCGCCGGTGATCAGTATTGCATCTTCAACCACCCGACAATCTCCGGATCGGCTGCATTTGACGTACTCTTGCCGAGAATGTGGCTATTTCCCTTACGCCACACATCTCAAGCATGCTCAGGCAGGCGTCCATTGCATGTCCCACCTCTCCGGGAGCATGGGCATCTGAACCGAAGCTGATTGGGATTCCAAGCTCAGCTGCACACGCAACAATTCGTGCATGGGGATAGACCTCAGCAACGGGCTTCCTGAGTCCTGCAGAGCTGATCTCAAGCGCCACATCCGCCGCTTTCACAGCAGCAAGCATCGCCTCCTCGGCATCATGAACTTTCTGACTCCCCAGAGGTGGCCTGTGACCGAATTTTTTAATCAGATCCGGATGGCCGATAATATCAAACATTCCGGAAAGCGCAGAGTCAGCTACTAGTTTGAAATAATCCACATAGGCATCTTCGACATCACAGACATCCCACCGGCCCAATTCATCCGGATTATCAAAACCCCACTCACCGATATAGTGGACCGAGCCAATCACATAGTCCCACGCATTCGCATCGATCATCTCTTTCACATACGCTTCTGTGCCGGGATGAAAATCGGCCTCCAGTCCTGTTTTTATATCCAGCCTGCCAGCAAAACGATCCCGAACATCAGCCACTTCACCCAGATAACCGGAGAGCTCGCTGCGATCCATACGCCATGCACTGTCATAGGTGCCGGGCATCGGAGAGTGATCGGACATGCCTATCTCCTTCATGCCGAGAAGCAGTGCTGCTTCGGCATACTCCTCAACAGTTCCAACCGCATGATTACAACGCGGTGTGTGCATATGATAATCGGGTACAGGGTGGTATTTCATGTCAGCAATCTTAGCATCAGCAGCAGAAAGCCGTAAGTGATGATTGCCATATTCTCGGAAGCATCTGAAAAGATGTTTGACACCACGCCCGTTTTCAACAAACTTCGCCGCCTTTCGAAGCGCCTATAGCTCAGTTGGTAGAGTAGCGGACTTTTAATCCGTGGGTCCTAGGTTCGAGTCCTAGTGGGCGCACCATGTTTGAAACATCTGGATATACCGGATGCTAAGGTTGACGCGGCAGGTTATGAACATATGCTTCGCCGCGTTCGTCCAGGTCCCCATCGTCTAGTGGCCTAGGACACCGCCCTTTCACGGCGGTAACAGGGGTTCGACTCCCCTTGGGGACGCCAAATCAAAGCCTTCACATCTGTGGAGGCTTTTTTTATTGCCACCTTCTGAATTTCACCCGGACTGTTTTGAATAGATACCCCATTGGCGATGAAACCACTTATGCATCTCCATCACCACCAGCATACTCAGTGCAATCGCTAGCAGATCGAACCAGTGATCCAGTGAAACCGGATGGATATGCAGTAACTCAGCCATTGGAGGCCAGTACATGGCGCCGATATGCACCATTTGTGCAATCAGTGTTCCGAAAAGCAGCAGACGGTTTCTAAGTGGGTTGTGCGAAAAGACGGAGCGACCCTCTGACCGGCAGTTGAAGACATGCACATTCTCAAACAGCACCATCAACAGCAGCGTGCTGTTTCTAGCCGTCTCAAGCTCCATTCCAAGCGAGAAAAGATACTGGAAAGTCAAAAAGGCCAGTGCACCCATCACTGCTGCCGAGATCAGTGTGCGCTCGATCATGATGCGATTGAAAATCGGCTCATTGGGATTTCTCGGCGGCTGTTTCATCTCATTGCCTTCACCCGGCTCAAACGCCAGTGCAACATCCTGAATGCCATTGGTCACAAGGTTGAGCCAGAGCAGCTGAACGGCTGTCAGCGGAAGCGGTTGCCCGGCAAGCATGGCCAGAAAGAAGAGCACAAGCTCGGCAGCACCGGTAGAGATCAGAAGAAATATCACCTTGCGGATATTTCTGTAGACGATTCGCCCCTCCTCCACACCAGCAACAATTGAGGCAAAGTTGTCATCGGTGATCACCAGATCGGAACACTCTTTGGCCACATCGGTTCCGCGCTTGCCCATCGCCACACCAACATGAGCTGCGGTAAGCGATGGTGCATCGTTGGCACCATCTCCGGTTACGGCAACAAAGTGGCCTGCCCGCTGCAAAGCATGGACAATCGAAGCCTTTTGGCTCGGCTCGACTCGGGCAAACACATTGGAATTGGCAACCAGTTCATCAAAAGCGCTTTTATCCTCACCATCCAGCGCCTTCAGATCATATCCGGTCACAACCTGATTAAAGCTGTTTGCAAGCCCAATTTCTCTGGCAATCGCAAATGCAGTTGAGGGGTGATCGCCTGTAATCATACAGGTGCGAATGCCTGCCTGACGACAGGCGAACACAGCAGCCTGAGACTCCACCCGAAGCGGATCAATCATGGCAACGATGCCAAGCAGGGTCAGGCCTTTGAGTTGATCGTGCCGAAGCTCTCCCTGCAGGTCGTCGCTCAACACACCCTGTGCCAGAGCAAGCGTTCGGTAACCCTGCTCAGCCAGATTCTCCATCTCATTCATGGCTGTTTTAATGTCGATGGCCTGGGATCCGCCCGGAACTGCCATCTCGGAACACATGGGAAGCAGCCGCTCAAGAGCTCCCTTAACAAAGATATCGCCCGCGCTATCACCGTGAAGTGTTGCCGCAAAACCACTCTCGGACTCATACGGAATCTGGGCAATCAGAGGATGACGGTTCTGAGTAGGGCCCTGGATCACCCCCATCTTGTGCGCCATGATCAACAACGCCACATCAACGGCATCGCCATGTGTTACCCAGGCACTGTTACGCTTGGATAGAACAGCCTCATTACATAACACCGCTGTCTGGCATATCTTCTCCAGCAGCAGATCCTCCTCCACGCTCAGTGATCCAGTAGAAGAGATTGCCCCCCCTTCGGGCAGATCACCTTCGCCTGTAATCTCCCATTCACCAGCTCCCGGAATCACCACCTTGCGCACAGTGAGCTGATTAAGCGTCAACGTGCCCGTTTTATCCGAGGCTATCACCGTACAGGAGCCCAGCGACTCAACGGCGACCAATCGCCTGATAATTACATTTCTGCGCGACATCCGGTTCATGCCTATCGCCAAAGCAACCGTGAGCGCAACCGGCAATCCCTCCGGAATAGCTGAAACAGCCAATGCGACAGAGACCATGAATATCTCATGCCAGCCCGTTCCATTTTGAAACTCTATGGCCGCCAGAATCAGCACGACAGCCCCCAAAGCTATCGCAATACCCACCGTGAACTTCTCCATGCGTTGCACCAGGGGAGGCTTCACCTCTTCGCCACGACCAAGCGCCTGAGCCAAGTGGCCGATTTCGGTGTGAATACCCGTGGCTGTTACCACGCCATGCCCTCGTCCGCGGGCAACAATGGTTCCTGCGAAGAGCATGTTGATCCGATCTGCCATCGGTGTTTCAGGATCAAGTTCACTGTCGCTGATCTTATTTACTGCTACCGACTCACCCGTCAAAAGCGACTCATCCGCCTCAAGTCCGAAACAGTGAATCAACCGCACATCTGCCGGCACTTTGCTACCGCTCTCCAGCAGAATAATGTCGCCGGGAACAAGCTCATCCGCATCAATTTCAAACGTATCGCCATCACGCATAACAACCGCTCGATCTGAAACCATATTTTTCAGAGCCTCGGCACTCTTCTGTGCATGAAACTCCTGAATGACTCCGATCA
>Ga0316191_10004813_pt1 | contig 10114 bp, 12 predicted proteins | sample Eddworburr2cm_MG_FD_204928 | JGI IMG/M metagenome (GOLD analysis project Ga0316191, IMG submission 204928) | Coastal sediment microbial communities from Maine, United States - Eddy worm burrow 2 cm | ecosystem: Environmental > Aquatic > Marine > Coastal > Sediment | place: USA: Maine... | reverse complement strand
CGGTGTCGGGCTTCTCTTCTGGTCCGTCCTGCAGCGCAGGAACTCCTGACGGCCTAGGCCCCGAGTGCCACGAGTTCGTCGAGCGCAGCCCGAATGGCATCCTCACCGGCTGCACCGAACCAGTTGGCGACCTGGATGTCGTTGCCGGTGATCAAGTACGACACGGGCTGACCCCGCACCCCGTAGAGGTCCCAGATCGAGTCGTCGAGTCCCCATTCCACGTTCGACAGCAGCTCTTCTGCCTCGGATCGTGTTGAGTCGAGGTCCGACTGTCCGGCGACCGCGATGATCCGCACCGTGTCGGCATAGTCCGGCGCTATGGCATCAATGACGGGCAACTCCCGTCGGCAGACGCCTCACCACTCGGCCCAGAAGACCAGATACACGGGCTTCTGCTCGGCCGACAGCGTGAATTCGCCTCCGTCGCCGAGTGCCAGCGTGAAGTCGGGTGCCGGCGGTCCGTCGATCGGCGGGGATGTCGCCGGAGGTTCCGTTGCCTCCGACGATGTGGTGGTCGATGACGATGTCTCACCTGTGGTGGTTGAGGTCGTCGAATCCCCGCCGGCGGCAGGCGCTGCGACGGTTGTTTGCGATGGCTCGGCGGCTGTGGTCGTCGTGTCGGCGCCGGCTGAACACGAGGCAGCCGCCACGGCGAGTGCCGCAATCAGAACTATTGATCTCCGCATGAGTGCACCGTACCGGATGCTGCGAAATACGGGGGCGGTTCGTGTGCCGGCTATCCGCGTGCGCTGGTAAAGGCAATCGCTCGATCGAGCACGGCCTGAGCGTCGCCAGAGTCGATCGCCTCTGCGGCCAATTGCACGGCTTCCACGAATCCATCGGCGAGCCCGGAAACCACAATGGCCGGCGCCGCATTGACGATGGCGATGTCTCGCTTCGGTCCGGGACGTCCATCGAGGATCGCCCTCAGGATTGCAGCATTGTCCTCCACTGATCCGCCCTTGAGGTCCTCGATCGAGGAGCGCCGCACACCGAAGTCCTCGGGGGTGAACTCCGCGGTCGTGACCTCGCCGTTCCGGAGCCGGTAGATGAACGATGGCCCCGTGGTCGTGAGTTCGTCGAGTCCGTCCTCTCCGTAGAAGACAAATGCTCGATCAGCGCCGCGGTTACGGAGTACATCGACCATGAGACCGGCCATGCGCGAATCCGACGTGCCCACTGAGAGACGGCTCGCCCCGGCAGGGTTCGTGAGCGGTCCGAGGAAGTTAAACACGGTCCGAATTCCGAGCGAGGAGCGGACCGGTCCCGCATGGCGCATCGCCGGGTGGTAGCGCGGGGCGAAGAAGAACCCAAATCCCACCTCCCGGACCATAGCGACGGTGTCCTCCGGTTCCATCTCCAGATTGAAACCAAGCGCCTCGAGCACATCTGCTGATCCGGTCTTCGACGAAGCCGCCCGGTTCCCATGCTTTGCGATCCTGACCCCGACACCGGCAGCGATGAACGCGGCGGTCGTCGAGATGTTGAACGTCCCCGATTGGTCACCACCGGTACCGACGGAGTCGACGACCGGTTCTCCGACATCGACTCGAACCGACGCGTCCACCATGGCGTCGACGAGACCGGTCATCTCATCGGCGGTCTCTCCCTTCGCCCGCAGGGCTACGAGAACCGCCGCGATCTGGGCTTCGGTGGCGGCGCCGGCCATGATCTCGCTCATCACGGCGTAGGCCTGTTCTCGCGAGAGGTCGGCGCCGCCGATCAACTGGTTGAGGGTTGTGGACCACGAGACGTTGGACATGGGGAGAACCCTACCTGTTCAGCACGCTGCGCAGCGAAGCAGCCGCATCGGCGGCGGCAGCAGCGAAAGGCACCGGAGGCTTCGCGCTGCCCCATGCCTCGACAGCAGCCAGTACCGCCGCCACCGTGGCAGCGGCGACGATCCGAGCCTCCACGGCGTCGATCTCGCCACCGCCGGCGAACATCGCCGCGAGTTCTCCCTCGAACCGGCGGAACTCGTCGTTCATCGACGACCGCAAGCCGGGTTCCGACAGGACCAGATTGAGGCGCTCGCGCATCTCGGCATCGGAGACGTGAAACTCGAGGGCTCCAATCGCCTCGACGACCGCGATTGCTGCCGCAATGGGTGAGCGATGCGCAAGTTCATCTTCGAGCAGCTCCATGGCCGGTAGCTCGAGTTCGTCCCAGAGAAAGATCCCTTCCTTCGTGCCAAATGCCCGGTACACCGTGGATGGCGACACGTCGGCGGCCGCGGCAACCGCCTCGACGGTGGTGCCTGCGTAGCCGGCCCGGAACGCCGCACGGAATGCCGCGTCCTGGACGCGTAACATCATCGCTCGGCGCTTGCGGTCTCTCAGGTTCGGTACGGATGCATTCATCGTGACAGAGACTATCATATGACAGTGACTGTCACGAAGGAGAGACATCGATGACGCCTGCGGTGAAGACGACCAACCTCACGAAGACCTACGGCGAGGGCGAGACCGAAGTCCGGGCCCTCCGTGATGTGTCGCTCGAGATCCCGAGAGGAGAACTCGTCGTACTGCTTGGCCCGTCCGGCTCCGGCAAGACGACGCTCCTCAACCAGATCGGCGCCCTCGAGGAGCCGACGTCGGGTGCGGTCGAGGCCGATGGCGTCACACTGAACGAACTCGGGGACAAGGAGCGCACGGCCTACCGCCTCAACTCGATCGGCTTTGTCTTTCAGTTCTACAACCTCGTCCCGACGCTGACGGCGAAGGAGAACGTCGCTCTCATTGCAGAGCTCGCCTCCTCAGACGGCCTCCAGCGCACCGAGACCGTTCTGGCCCAGGTCGGCCTCACCGATCGCATGGACCACTTCCCCGGTCAACTCTCCGGCGGTGAGCAGCAACGGGTGTCGATCGCTCGAGGTTTGGTGAAGGATCCACCGCTCATGCTGTGCGACGAGCCGACCGGCTCGCTCGATGTCGAGAGCGGCATCGCGATCCTGAACCTGCTGCGCGCGGTGACGGAGAACGGCGAGCGCTCGGTGCTCATCGTCACCCATAATGCCGTCACGGCCAACATCGCCGACCGTGTGATCCGCCTGCGCGACGGCGAGATCATCTCGGTAGAAACGAACGCGTCGCCTGCCGAACCGGGACAACTCGACTGGTGAACTACCTCACGACGAAGCGCCGCCGGGACATGAGCCGACAACGGTGGCAGTTCCTCGCGGTCTTCGTGACGATCGCGCTCGGTGTCATGCTGTTCGCCGCGTCGTACGACGCCTTCCTGAACCTCGAATCGTCGTACAGCGGCACCTACGAGCGTCTCGGGTTCGCCGATGTCACGGTGACCGGCGCCGGCCCCACCTTCACAGAGGAGGTGGGCCTCATCGATGGCGTCGCGACCGTGGAACACCGAAGGGTCGCCGACGTCCCGTTCCGCATCAACGACGACACGCTTCAGGGCCGCCTCATCGGGATGCCCCCGGGCACCCAACCGACCATCAATCAGATCGACATCACCGGCGGCGCGTATCTGGACGGCAGCTCTCCACTCGGCCTCGTCGCCGAGCAACACCTCGCCGACTTCTTCGACCTCGCCGTCGGCGACCAGATCGAGGTCTTCACCGGGACCGAATGGGCCGATGCACCCATCGTCGGGACCGCCGTTTCGGCCGAGTACATCTGGCTGGCTGAGAGTCGTCAGAATTTCTTCCCCCCGCCCGGCACGTTCGGCGTCGCGTTCGTTGTCGAAGACGTTCTCGACGCGGCACCGGCAGCAGCGGTCTCCGAGCAAACACTGATCCTCTACACAGACGATGCTGACCGCGATGCGACCGACGCGTCCGTCGAGGCGCTGGCGGTCACGGCCGGTGCTGCGGACGTGATGACCCAGGCCGAGCAACCGTCCAACGCCGGCCTGAAGCTCGACCTACAGGGTTTCGAGGAGATGGCGATCATGTTCCCTGCGCTGTTCCTGCTCGCCGCCGGCATGGCAACGTTCATCATCCTCACCCGCGTCGTCTACGCGCAGCGCGCACAGATCGGGACCCTCATGGCGAGCGGAGTCTCGCGGCGCCTCATCACCCGCCACTACCTGTCGTACGGACTCGTGCTGGGTATCGCTGGAGCGATCGTTGGTGTCGTCATCGGCATGCTGCTCGGGTACGCCATCACAGGCCTCTACACCGAAGCGCTCGGGATCCCGGACACGGTTCGGGGATGGCACTGGGTGACTCCCCTCGTCGGCCTTCTCTTCGGTCTAGCCGTTGGCGTGCTGGCAGCGCTGGCCCCCACTCGAGCGGCGTCCCGGTTGAGTCCGGCCGAGGCGATGCGGGGAGACACGCCGACGCAGAAGGGCCGTCCGAGCCTGGTCGAACGCGCGGTCCCACCAGTACGGCGACTCCCTATCCGCTGGCTCATGGTGTTGCGCGGCATCGGCAGAAACCGCCGTCGCAGCATTTCAACGATCCTCGGTGTTGTCCTTGCCCTCACGCTGATCCTTGCGTCGTGGGGCATGATCGACACCGTCGCCAACCTCCTCGACCGCAACTTCAACGAGATCGCGATCGAGGACGCGAACGTGATCTTCGGCGCGGCGGTTGACGACGACGCCGTGGATCGGGTCTCGGCGACGCCGGGCGTAGCGACCGCGGAGGGCGTCGTCAGCGTCGCGGTCTCGGCTCGCGGGCCGGACGGGTCCTACGCATCACAACTCGACGCCTATCAGTCCAACACGGCCGTGCACGGATTCGACACATCCGACGGCCGCCTGCCGCCGAGCGGCATCCTTGCCGGTTCGTCACTGGGGACCGAGATCGGTGTCTCCGAGGGCGACACCGTCGAGTTGTCGTTTCCGACGCTCGGGACCTCGTTCTCGACAACCATCGCGGGGTTCGTCGATGAACCCCTCGGAACGTTCATCTACATGGAACGCGAGGTCTTCGAGAAGGCGATCGGCGATGCCGATCCATCGATCCCTCCGTCCGCCCTCGCGAGTCCATCCATCACGCACGTCAAGGCGGTGTTCGACGACGGCGCGGACCGCGCCGTTGTCATCGACGAACTCGAAGATGTCGAGGCGGTGGTGGCAGTTGTCGACTCGCGTGCGCTGTACGACATGTTCCAGGAATTCCTGGGGTTCTTCTACATGTTCGTCGGCATCATGCTGGCATTTGGCGCAGTCATGGCGTTCGCCCTGATCTTCAACACCATCTCGGTGAACGTCGCCGAGCGCGAGAGCGAGTACGCAACGATGCGCGCCAACGGTCTCTCGCAACGGAAGTTGGCCTCGCTGATCACCGGCGAGAACCTTCTGTTGACGGCCCTCGGGATTGTGCCCGGGTTGATCGTCGGCTACGCCGTGGCGGCCCTGTTCATGCAGTCGTACTCGTCGGACATGTTCACGTTCGGACTCGACATGAACTGGGCGACCCTGGTACTCAGCGCACTCGCCATGCTCCTCGTGGCGTTGCTCTCGGTTATCCCCGCCATCCGAACGGTGCAACATCTCGACATTTCGAAGGTGGTCCGTGAACGGTCGACGTAGTGGTACATGGCCGGCCCGGTACGTCCCCGGCGCTACGACCGAAGCATCTTCCGGCGATCTCGCTCGTGCGTCCCGCCCCATACGCCGAACCGTTCACGCGTCTCGAGGGAGAATTCGAGGCATTCCTCGACAACAGGGCACGTCGAGCACACGGCGAGCGCGGCCCGCTCGTCCGCTCGGGTCTTGGCGAAGAAGAGTTCTGGATCGGCGTCGCGGCAGGCCGAGTAGACCGCCCACGGGCGTTCATCGAGGATCGGCGCCTCGAGCGTTGGGAATTCGAGCGTGTTGGTCATGTCAACCCCTTGCTTCTTCAACTACGAGGGTTTGACGCCCGGTGTCGGTTCCGAGGTTCCCGAATCTCTGGTCTGGTCCCCGGGTCCCATCTACACTCTGAGCGAAGCACCGGGGAGGAGCTTTCTTGCTGTACTTCGTCTACACCGCGCGCCTGGCGCCGGACGACCTTCGAGCCGTCGCACCGTCGGCAACGTTCGAATTCGTCGCGCATCTCGCAGAGGCCACACTGTCATTCTCCGTCGAGGGCAACGGTTGGAAGGGCGGACTCCCGACCATCGTGCCCGATCCAGGTTCGACCGTGTGGGGAGCGGTCTTCTCGGTCCCAGACGCTGAAGCCGACGCCCTCGATCGCGTCGAAGAGACCGAGGACCGATATCGCGAGGAGACGGACGTGATCGATCGGTCCGGTCGCAGACACCCCGTCGCGATTCACCGAACCACCGAGTCAACCGGGCCGGAACTCGTGCCGGCACCCGCCTACCTCGATCGCATGCTGTCCGGCTCCCGGCATTGGGAGTTGCCTATCGGCTGGATCGTCGGCCTTGACGACCGACGCAACGCCGTTGTGTAGGCCGCTGAACGCGAAACGGGCCTTTCGGCCCTGATAGGCCGCTTGATCGTCTGCAGAAGATGCATAACATGCACGTTGTGCAGATTCGATATGCAGGACATGCAGAGGGAGGGCGCTGATGCAGACCGTCGGTACCTCCCCGTCCTACCTCACCGCCCGTGATGTCCAGGAACTGATCCGGGTCGATCGATCGACGATCTACCGCATGGCGGAGTCCGGCCGACTCCCCGCCATCAAAGTCGGTCGGCAGTGGCGTTTTCCGGCCGATGCGATCGAGGAGTTCCTCGAAGGTCCGAGCAACGGCACCGGGAGCGGCCGCACTCCGTCGCACACTCAGGATGTCGCCGACCTCTTCGCCGATCTCTACGGGGTCATGGTGATCGTCACCGATATCACCGGCAACCCGATCACCGAGATCAGCAACCCGTGCGGGTACTTCGCCGCCGTCTCGGGCGAGGCCGCCGCCCTTGATCGCTGCATCGCCGAGTGGAACGCGCTCGGCGGGCAGTACGACTTCGAACCTCGTCTCAGGCCAAGCCACCTCGGATTCCTGTGCACCCGGGCGTTCATCCGAATCGGGAACGAACTCTCCGGGATGGTCATCTCGGGAGGCATAGCCCCCGCAGCATGGCCCCCCACCCCTGAGCAGGTCGAAGCGATCGCACTCGAGTCCCGCGTGCCTCTCCCCGTCATCGAACAGAGCATCGAGGACGTCCATCACATCGACCCCGAGGAGCAGCAACGATTCCTGGCTGCGATCCCGGTCCTCGCCAGACATCTCTCCAACATCGCGACCCAAGAACGACGGACAAACGACCAAACAAGGAGCGCAACGTGAAACGACTGGTGATTCTCGGCGCGGGTACCGCCGGCACCATGGTGGCCGCCAAGCTGCGGCCACGACTCAGCACCGACGAGTGGACGATCACCATGATCGACCAGGAGCCGACGCACTACTACCAGCCGGGATTCCTGTTCATCCCCTTCGGGATCTACACCCCGGCCGATGTCGTGAAACCGAAACTCGACTTCATCCCGAACGGCGTCACGTACATCGAAGCTGAGATCGACCTGATAGAACCCGACGACAATCGGGTCAAGCTGTCAGACGGAACGACCGTGGAGTACGACTACCTGGTGATCGCCACCGGAACATCGATCCGGCCGGACGAGACTCCCGGCCTTGAGGGGCCCGAGTACGGCAAGACGATCCACGACTTCTACACCCTCGAAGGAGCGAAGGCGCTCGCCGAGGCCATCCGATTCTGGGAGGGCGGCAAGCTCGTCCTCAATATCGTCGAGATGCCGATCAAGTGCCCGGTGGCACCCCTGGAGTTCATCTTCCTGGCCGACGCCTACTTCCAGGACAAGGGACTCCGTGACAAGGTCGAACTCACCTACGTGACCCCGCTCGACGCGGCATTCACGAAACCGATCGCAGCGAAGCACCTTGGCAACCTCCTCGAGGACAAGAACGTGAACCTCGAACCCGACTTCTACCTGGAGCGGGTCGATGCCGACGAGAAGAAGCTCGTCTCGTATGACGAGCGGGAGATCGAGTACGACTTGCTCGTCACCATCCCGTTGAACATGGGATCGGACGCCGTCGCCCGTTCGGGCCTCGGAAACGAGAGCAATTTCGTCCCGGTCGACAGCGGAAACTTCCTCTCCAAGGACCACGACAACATCTTCGCCATCGGCGATGCCGCGGACCTGCCGACATCGAAGGCGGGTTCGGTTGCCCACTTCGCAGTCGAGGTGTTCACCGAGAACTTCCTTCGCCACATTGAGGGTCTCCCGATGCTGCTCGAGTTCGACGGGCATGCCAACTGCTTCATCGAGTCCGGCCACGGCAAGGGGCTGTTGATCGACTTCAACTACACGACGGAGCCGCTCCCCGGCAAGTATCCGCTCCCCGGCATCGGCCCGTTCACCTTGCTACGCGAGACCGAGATGAATCACTGGGGCAAGATGATCTTCAAGTGGACCTACTGGAACATGCTGCTGCGCGGCAAGGAACTGCCACTCCCCCATGAGATGCTCATGGCCGGGAAGATCGATGAGGGGGTGCGATGACGACCGTCTCCACCGACCGGATCGCCGAACTCGAGCAGAAGATCGACGTGATGTCGGCCCAGATGGACCTGCTGCTTGAGGAACTCCGGGAGCAGCGACTGCGCCGGCAGCAGTGGGACGAACTGCGGGCCGATCTCGCGCCAATCGCCGGAGAGGCGATGATTCTCACCAGCAACGAACTCGAGGCCATCCAGGAGTGGGTACAGCCCGAGGACATGCTCCGTCTGCTGCGTCGAATCCTCCGCAACACGAAGAACATCGAGGACGCCATGGCTCGCTTCGAGAGCCTCATGGATTTCCTCGATGATGCCGGGCCGCTGACGGGCGAGGCCGTCACGAAGATCCTGACCACCCTCGAGGCATTCGAGCAGCGCGGCTACTTCGAGTTCGCTCAGGCCGGTCTCGGGATCGCAGACAAGATCGTCACGGCCTACTCGAAGGAGGACGTTGAGGCACTCGGCGACACCATCGTTCAGATGCTCGACATCGTCAAGAACCTGACGCAACCGGAGATGCTCGCGGTGGCAGAGCGCATGCTCGACGCCGTGCAGCGGCAGCAGACGGCGGCAGAACTCGAACCGGCCGAGCCGCCGGGGTTGATCTCCCTTGCCGGCCAGATCCGCGATCCAGAAGTGCGACGGGGCCTCGCGCGGGCCCTCAACACGTTCAAGGTCGTTTCCGCCTCGGAGACCGAGACGGCCACGGCCACCATCAAGGCGCAACAAGCAACGAAGTCACCTGAAGGAGGTGCGTGATGCCGGTAACGACCATCGGAGGCCAGGAGGTCCACGTCGACGAGGAGGGTTTCCTCACGGAGTACGACGAGTGGAGCGAAGACCTGGCAAAGGAGCTCGCCTCCAACATTGGAATCGAGGAGCTGAACGACGATCACTGGAAGGTCATCACGTTCCTGCGCTCTGACTATCAGGACCAGGGTGAGACCGCGACGCTTCGGCGCGTGACGGCGGTCGGGGGCATCCCGACGAAATCGCTGTTCCAGCTCTTCCCGAAGAAGCCGGCCAGGAAGATGTCCTACGTCTCCGGCCTTCCGAAGCCCGCGGGCTGCATCTAGAAAGGATCACGATGACCGACGCACCGATCGTTCCCGATTTTGGAGACGACGACCCGGAGCGGAAGATCTCTTTCGTCTGCTCAAAGGGCTCGCTCGACATGGCCTACCCGGGCCTGATCATGGCCAGCGGAGCGCTGGAGCAAGGTATCGAGACGCATATCTTCTTCACGTTCTGGGGCATGGACATGATCAACAAGAAGACGATGGGGAACCTCAAGTTCTCCCCTGTTGGAAATCCTGCGACCCACATGCCGGCGGCGCTCGCTCCCTTCCCGGGGATGACGACCATGGCCACGAAGCAGATGAAGAAGCAGATGGACGCGCTCGATATTCCCGACGTTCCGACGTTCCTGGCACATCTTCAGGACATGGGCTGCCATCTCTGGGCCTGCAAGATGTCGGTCGACATGTTCAACCTGACGGAGGATGACATGATCGACGGCCTCGACGGCGTGCTGAACGTCGGCGACTTCATGGAGATCATCGACGGCGCCCAGACGATGTTCATCTAGGGCTTCGTCCCTCGTCGATATCGAGAGCGCCTCCGGGGATCGTCCCGGAGGCGCTTTCGTGTGCGGGAACGGTGGCACCGGCGCTAGCGT
>Ga0316191_10004810_pt1 | contig 10116 bp, 7 predicted proteins | sample Eddworburr2cm_MG_FD_204928 | JGI IMG/M metagenome (GOLD analysis project Ga0316191, IMG submission 204928) | Coastal sediment microbial communities from Maine, United States - Eddy worm burrow 2 cm | ecosystem: Environmental > Aquatic > Marine > Coastal > Sediment | place: USA: Maine | collected... | reverse complement strand
GACGAGGCCGGAAGCGAACTGCTCCTGGATGTCCTTCACCTCGATCTCGGCGGCGGCCAGAATCTCGGTCTTCTCCTCGGGCACGACCATGTCGTCGACGCCGATGGAAACGCCGGCGATCGTCGCGTAGCGGAAGCCCGTGTACATGAGCTGATCGGCAAAGACGACGGTCTTCTTCAGACCGAGAAGGCGGTAGCAGAGGTTAATCACCCCGGAAATCGCCTTCTTGTTCATGTCGCGGTTGATGGTCTCGAAGGACAGGCCCGACGGAAGAATGTCCGACAGCAGCGCGCGTCCGACCGTGGTCGCGATGACGCGGCGGCGTTCGGTGATCTCGCCCTCCTCGTTCGCAACCTGGTCGGTGATGCGCACGCGGACCCGGGCGTTCAGATCGGCGACCCCGTTCTCGAAGGCGCGATGCGCTTCCTTGAGGTCGGCGAACACCATGCCCTCGCCCGTCGCGCCCACGCGCTCGCGGGTCATGAAGTACAGACCGAGCACGACGTCCTGGGACGGCACGATGATCGGATCGCCGTTGGCCGGGGACAGGATGTTGTTCGATGACATCATCAGGGCCCGGGCCTCGAGCTGCGCTTCCAGCGACAGCGGTACGTGGACCGCCATCTGGTCGCCGTCGAAGTCAGCGTTGAAGGCGGTGCAGACCAGCGGGTGAAGCTGGATCGCCTTGCCCTCGATCAGCACGGGCTCGAAAGCCTGGATGCCGAGACGATGCAGGGTCGGCGCCCGGTTCAGCATGACCGGGTGCTCGCGGATAACCTCTTCGAGGATGTCCCAGACCTCGGCGCCTTCGCGCTCGACCAGGCGCTTCGCGGCCTTGATCGTGGCGGCTTCGCCACGCAGCTGCAGCTTGCTGAAGATGAAGGGCTTGAACAGCTCGAGCGCCATCTTCTTCGGCAGGCCGCACTGGTGCAGCTTGAGCGTCGGGCCGACCACGATGACCGAACGGCCGGAGTAGTCGACGCGCTTGCCGAGAAGGTTCTGGCGGAAGCGGCCCTGCTTGCCCTTGATCATGTCGGCCAGCGACTTCAGCGGGCGCTTGTTGGTGCCCGTGATTGCCCGGCCGCGACGCCCGTTGTCGAGCAGCGCGTCCACCGACTCCTGCAGCATCCGCTTCTCGTTACGCACAATGATGTCAGGCGCGTTGAGATCGAGCAGACGACGCAGGCGGTTGTTACGGTTGATCACCCGGCGGTAGAGATCGTTGAGATCCGACGTGGCGAAACGCCCACCGTCCAGCGGCACCAGCGGACGCAGGTCCGGGGGCAGCACGGGCAGCACGGTCAGCACCATCCACTCCGGACGGTTGCCGGAATCGTGGAACGACTCGAGGAGCTTCAGCCGCTTCGACAGACGCTTGATCTTCGTCTCCGAAGCGGTTGCTTCGATGTCCTCGCGAACGCCAGCGATCTCGTGGGGCAGCTCCAGGGTACGCAGCAGCTCGTGGACGGCCTCGGCGCCCATTCTGGCGTCGAACTCGTCACCGTGCTCCTCGATCGCGTCGAGGTACTGCTCATCGGAGAGCAGCTGCCCGCGCTCGAGCGGGGTCATGCCCGGTTCGACGACGACGAAGGCCTCGAAGTACAGGACCCGTTCGATCTCGCGCAGGGTCATGTCGAGCATCAGTCCGATGCGCGACGGCAGCGACTTCAGGAACCAGATGTGGGCGACGGGGCTGGCCAGCTCGATGTGGCCCATACGTTCGCGCCGCACCTTGGTCTGGGTGACCTCGACGCCGCACTTCTCGCAGACCACGCCGCGATGCTTGAGACGCTTGTACTTGCCGCAAAGACACTCGTAGTCCTTAACGGGACCGAAGATCTTCGCGCAGAACAGACCGTCGCGCTCCGGCTTGAAGGTCCGGTAGTTAATGGTTTCCGGCTTCTTCACCTCGCCGAAGGACCACGACCGGATCATATCCGGCGACGCGAGGCCGATTCGGATTGCGTCGAAGTCTTCAACCGCGATCTGCTGCCGGAAAAACTTCAGAAGGTCTTTCATCGTGTCACCTGCTCTGGGGTGTTCTGTGCTGGGCGCTTGCTGGAGTCAGTAAGGGTCATTCGATCAGTCCGTCTCGAGTTCAATGTTGATACCGAGAGAACGAATCTCCTTGACCAGTACGTTGAAGGACTCCGGCATGCCGGCGTTCATCGAATGAGTACCGTCGACGATGTTCTTGTACATCTTCGTCCGGCCCTGAACGTCGTCCGACTTGACCGTGAGCATCTCCTGCAAGGTGTGCGCGGCGCCGTAGGCTTCAAGCGCCCACACCTCCATCTCACCGAAGCGCTGGCCGCCGAACTGGGCCTTGCCGCCCAGCGGCTGCTGGGTAACGAGGCTGTACGGGCCGGTCGAACGGGCATGCATCTTGTCATCCACGAGATGGTTGAGTTTGAGCATGTACATATAGCCGACGGTCACCGGCCGCTCGAACGGTGTACCCGTCCGGCCGTCCGTGAGTTTCATCTGACCCGAGGTCGGGACGCCCGCGAGCTTCAGAAGATTCTTGATCTCGCTCTCGTGGGCGCCGTCGAACACCGGCGTCGCCATGGGCACGCCGCCACGCAGGTTGCCGGCGAGTTCGATGACTTCGGCGTCCGTCAGGCCGTCGATGTCCTCGGATTTGCCGCCAGTCTGGTTGTAGACCTTGTCGAGGAACTCGCGAACCTCTCCGATCGCACGCTGCTCGTCGAGCAGTGCTCCGATCTTGTGGCCGAGACCCTTGGCCGCCCAGCCGAGATGCGTTTCCAGCACCTGGCCGACGTTCATGCGTGAGGGCACACCCAGCGGGTTGAGCACGATATCGACCGGCGTGCCGCTCTCCGTGTAGGGCATGTCTTCAACAGGCACGATCGTCGAGATAACGCCCTTGTTACCGTGGCGTCCGGCCATCTTGTCACCGGGCTGTACGCGGCGCTTCACGGCGAGGTAGACCTTGACCATCTTGAGCACGCCGGGGGCGAGGTCATCGCCCGCGGTGATCTTGCCCTTCTTCTCGTCGTAGCGACGCTCGAAGTCTTCCTGCTGCGCTTTCAGGCGCTCGGAGATCCGCTCCAGGTCATGGTTGGCTTCGTCGTTGCGCAGCCGGATCTCAAACCACTTGTCGCGGGGCAGATCGGCCAGATAAGGCTTCGTCACCTTGGCACCGGCCTTCAGGCCCGCCGGGCCGCCGTCGGCGAGTTTGCCGACGAGCATCTTCTCGACGCGATCGAAGAGATCCTCTTCCAGGATGCGGCGCTGGTCGTCGAGGTCCTTGCGAACACTCGCCAGTTCGGCCCGCTCGATGGACAGCGCACGGCTGTCCTTCTCCACGCCGTCGCGGGTGAACACGCGAACGTCAATGACCGTGCCGTCCATGCCCGGGGGCACGCGCAGCGAGGTGTCCTTAACGTCCGAGGCCTTCTCACCGAAGATGGCACGCAGGAGCTTTTCCTCCGGCGTGAGCTGCGTCTCGCCTTTCGGCGTGACCTTGCCCACGAGGATGTCGCCGGCATTGACTTCGGCGCCGATGTAGGCGATGCCCGCCTCGTCGAGGTTGCCGAGGGCAGCCTCACCGACGTTCGGGATGTCCGCCGTCACCTCTTCGGGCCCGAGCTTGGTGTCCCGGGCGACGCAGGTCAGTTCCTCGATGTGGATCGTGGTGAAGCGATCCTCGTGAACGACCCGCTCGGAGATGAGGATCGAGTCCTCGAAGTTATAGCCGTTCCAGGGCATGAAGGCGACCAGCAGGTTCTGGCCGAGCGCGAGCTCGCCCAGGTTGGTCGACGGCCCGTCCGCCAGTACGTCTGCGGCGGCGATCAGGTCGCCTTCCTTCACGAGCGGACGCTGGTTGATACAGGTGTTCTGGTTGGAACGGGTGTACTTCGTGAGGTTGTAGATATCGACGCCCGACTCATCGGCCGAGGTCTCCTCGTCGTTGACCCGCACGACGATGCGCGAGGCATCGACCGAGTCCACGATACCGCCACGACGGGCGACGACCGTCACGCCCGAGTCGATAGCCACCGCACGTTCCATGCCGGTGCCCACCAGAGGGGCCTCGGAGCGCAGCGTCGGCACGGCCTGGCGCTGCATGTTCGAGCCCATCAACGCGCGGTTGGCGTCGTTGTGCTCGAGGAACGGAATCAGCGACGCGGCCACCGAAACGATCTGTTTCGGCGAGACGTCCATGAACTGGATCGTGTCCGGCGTCGCGAGTGTGAACTCGTTGCGATGACGGCAGGAGACCAGATCGTCCGTGAAGGCGTTGTCCTCACTCAGCTCGGCGTTGGCCTGGGCGACGACGTACTGGCTTTCTTCGATAGCCGAAAGGTAGACGATCTCGTCCTGGACGTGGCCGTCGGCGACTTTCCGGTAAGGCGTCTCGAGGAAGCCGTACTCGTTGGTGCGCGCATAGACGGCCAGCGAGTTGATCAGGCCGATGTTCGGACCTTCAGGCGTCTCAATCGGGCAGACCCGGCCGTAGTGCGTCGGGTGCACGTCGCGGACCTCGAAGCCGGCCCGCTCGCGGGTCAGACCACCGGGGCCGAGCGCCGAGACGCGGCGCTTGTGAGTGACCTCGGACAGCGGATTGTTCTGATCCATGAACTGGGACAGCTGGCTGGATCCGAAAAATTCCTTGACCGCGGCGGCGACTGGCTTGGCGTTGATCATGTCCTGGGGCATCAGACCCTCGGACTCTGCCAGCGTCAGGCGCTCGCGCACGGCGCGCTCGACCCGGACGAGGCCGATACGGAAGGCGTTTTCAGCCATCTCGCCGACGCTGCGAACGCGACGGTTGCCGAGGTGGTCAATGTCGTCGACCGTGCCATGGCCGTTGCGGATATCGATCAGCACCCTCAGGACGTCGATGATGTCGGAGTAGTCGTCGCCGATCTCCTCGAACAGCGCCTTGGCTTCGACTTCCTTGCGACCGTCGTAGTAGCGACCGTCATAGAGGATGCCGGGACCCGTAACCTGATCGCGGCCGACGCGGCGGTTGAACTTCATGCGGCCGACGGCCGAGAGGTCGTAGCGCTCGGCGTTGAAGAACAGGTTGTGGAACAGGTTCTCGGCGGCGTCCTTGGTCGGCGGCTCGCCGGGGCGCATCATGCGGTAGATCTCGACCAGGGCCTCGAGGCGCGTGGTCGTGGCGTCGATCCGCAGCGTGTTGGAAATGAACGGGCCGCGATCGAGATCGTTGACGAACAGGGTCCGGATTTCCTTCACGCCGGCCTCGATCAGCTTCTCGACCGATTCGGCGGTCAGCTCGTCGTTGGCCGTGGCGATCAGCTCGCCGGTCTCGGTATCGACGATGTCATGCGCGAGGATCTTGCCGACGAGGTATTCCTCGGGCACGGGCAGCGACGTCGTCTTGGACTTCTCCATTTCGCGGACATGGCGCGCAGTGATGCGACGACCTTCCTCGACGATAACCTTGCTGCCCAGCTTGACGTCAAAAGCAGCCGTTTCGCCACGGAATCGCGACGGGACGAGCTCGAGTTTAATCTCCTTGTCGGAGAGGTAGATCGTGTTCGTCTCGAAGAACGCCGCGAGCATTTCCTCGTTGTTATAGCCGAGGGCGCGCAGGATGACGGAAACCGGCAGCTTGCGGCGGCGGTCGATCCGGGCGAAGACGCTGTCCTTGGGATCGAACTCGAAGTCCAGCCACGAACCGCGATAGGGAATCACGCGAGCGGAGAAGAGCAGCTTGCCCGATGAGTGGGTCTTGCCCTTGTCGTGATCGAAGAACACACCGGGCGACCGGTGGAGCTGGGAGACGATGACCCGCTCCGTGCCGTTGATCACAAAGGTGCCGTTCTCGGTCATCAGGGGCAGCTCGCCGAGGTAGACCTCCTGCTCGCGGATGTCCTTGATCGGCTTCGGCGTTCCGCTGGCCTCCTTGTCATAAATGACGAGGCGGACCTTGACCCGCAGCGGAGCTGCATAGGTCAGACCACGGAGCTGGCACTCCTTCACGTCGAATGCGGGATCGCCGAGACGGTAGTCGACGTACTCGAGGGCCGCATTGCCCGAATAACTGACGATCGGAAAGACCGTTCTGAAAGCCGCGTGCAGTCCGATCTCGTTGCGCGCGTCCTCCGCCGCGTCTGCCTGGAGGAATTTGCGATAAGAGTCGAGCTGGATCGAAAGGAGATACGGCACGTTCAGAATACTGAGACGCTTGCCGAAGTCCTTACGAATACGCTTTTTCTCGGTGAAGGAATACGCCATCGGGCTCACCTTGGGTTCACGCTGTCTGTAACTGGCTGGCCTTGTCGATCAAGGCCGCGATTGCGGTACTCACCGCAATCGACAATGTTCATCAGCGGGAAAAGGCCGGTGGCAAATGCCACCAGCCCATCCCGCAAAACAGGTTTACAACCTGTTCGCTCAGCTCTACTTGACCTCGACGCTGGCGCCGGCCTCTTCGAGCTGCTTCTTGACGTCTTCGGCCTCGTCCTTGGACACGCCTTCCTTGATGGTGCTCGGGGCACCCTCAACGGTGTCCTTGGCTTCCTTGAGGCCCAGACCGGTCAGGGCACGCACGGCCTTGATGACCGACACCTTGTTGGCGCCGAAGCTCGTCATCACGACGTCGAACTCGGTCTGCTCTTCGGCAGCGGCGTCACCGCCAGCGGCCGGCGCAGCGGCAGCTGCGGCGACAGGAGCGGCGGCGGAAACGCCCCACTTGTCTTCGAGCTCCTTAACGAGCTCAGTTACTTCGAGGACGCTCAGGTTACTGAGGGCGTCAACAATTTCTTCACGCGAAACAGCCATTTCAAAATCTCCAGAAAATTTTCGTTACCGAATCTTTAAAATCGTTAGTTGAGTGCAAAAGACGCGTTACGCGGCCTCGGTCTGGTCTGCCTTGGCAGCCAGCACACGGGCCAGCGAAGCTGCCGGCTCGTTGAGGACCCGTACGAGCTGGCTGGCCGGTGCCTGAAACACACCCAGCAGCATCGCCCGCGCCTGGTCGAGGGTCGGCAGGCTTGCCAGTCGCTCGAGGTCGCCGGCCGGAAGGATTTCTCCACCAATGGAGAGCATCCTCGTGACCAGCTTGTCGTGCTCCTTCGCGAAGCCCTTGACGACCCGCGCCGCCGAACCCGGGTCTTCCTGCGAAAACGCAAGAAGCAGGGGGCCGGACAGCTCGTCCTTCATGCACTCGAAGTCAGTACCTTCGATCGCTCGTTTGGCCAAGGTGTTTTTGACGACCCGGAGGTAGACGCCCTGTTCGCGCGCCTGCTTCCTCAGTTCCGTCATCTCGATCACGGTGAGCCCGCTGTACTCGGCCGCCAGGGCCGATTGCGCGGATTCCGCGACCTGCTTCACCTCGGCGACCACGGCTCTCTTGTCTTCGAGCCTAAGCGCCATGTCTTCCTCCTGGCTATACGATCTACCGTTACGAACGCAGGCAATCCATCGCTCGCGTTCCCAAACGATGGTGACCGTCACCAGGCTAGTCCTGATTCGGGTAACACCATCTGCGCAGGCTCTTCGTCTATTAAGGCTTTGGGTCAATCCGACCCGCCGCCACCTGCGGTCTTCGACGATCGCGGCTGACGTAAATTCTCACGCACAGTCCACGGGTCCCTCAGCGCTCCGATTGCAGTCGTGACGTATCGCGGGGTCGTACGGAACCACAACGGCCCACCGCCTGACTGCAACCCCGGGTTTCAGCGAAACCCGGATTTCTCCTTACAAATCTATCGACGACTGGTCGACCGCCACGCCCGGACCCATGGTCGAGGAGACGGTGACCTTCTTCATGTACACGCCCTTGGCGGAGGCCGGCTTGGCCTTCATCAGGTCAGCCAACAGGGCAGCCAGGTTCTCGCTCAGCGCGGAGACCTCGAAGCCGGCACTGCCGATCGGGCAGTGGATGATGCCGGCCTTGTCGGTGCGATAGCGCACCTGGCCCGCCTTGGCATTCTTCACGGCCGTGGCCACATCGGCCGTGACGGTCCCGACCTTCGGGTTCGGCATCAGGCCGCGGGGGCCGAGCACGCGTCCGAGCGGACCGACGACACGCATGGCATCCGGCGTGGCGATGACCACATCGAAGTTCAGGTCGCCGCCCTTGATCTGCTCCGCCAGGTCCTCGAAGCCGACGATGTCGGCGCCGGCCTCGGTGGCCGCATCGGCGTTCGGCCCCTGGGCGAACACGGCGACACGCACGGTCTTGCCGGTGCCGTTGGGCAGCACGGTGGAACCGCGAACGACCTGATCGGACTTCCGCGGATCGACGCCGAGGTTGACGCTAACGTCCACGGACTCACTGAACTTCACGGTGGCGAATTCTTTGACGAGGCCGAGGGCCTCATCGACTGCATACTGGTGCTCGCGATCGAGCTTTTCAGCGACCGCCTTCTGGCGCTTGGACTTCCCCGACATTACTTAACGCCCTCCACTTCGAGACCCATGCTGCGGGCGCTGCCGGCGATCGTGCGCACGGCGGCGTCCATATCGGCGGCCGTCAGGTCGGGCATCTTCGCGGTCGCAATCTCTTCGAGCTGCGCGCGCGTGACCGTGCCAACCTTATTCGTGTTCGGCTCACCGCTACCCTTCGGGATGCCGACAGCCTTCCGGAGAAGCACCGCGGCCGGCGGGGTCTTGGAGATAAAGGTGAAGCTGCGGTCCCCGTACACCGTGATAACCACGGGAATCGGGAGGCCCGGCTCCATGCTCTGCGTGTGGGCGTTAAACGCCTTGCAGAATTCCATAATGTTCACGCCATGCTGACCCAGCGCCGGTCCGACCGGCGGACTCGGGTTGGCCTGGCCTGCAGGAATCTGCAGCTTGATATAGCCCTGTACTTTCTTCGCCATCGTTACACCCTTTGGTGCGGGTACTAGCGCCTTTCGGCTCCCCTCTGCGTCCTTTCCGAAATTGCCGCGCGGCGTATGCCGCGGGCCTCATCCCTGTGGTCAGGCCTTTTCGACCTGACCGAAATCCAGCTCGACCGGTGTCGCGCGGCCGAGAATCTGCACGGCAACGCGCAGCTTGCTCTTGTCGTAGTTGACCTCTTCGACGACGCCGTTGAAGTCGTTGAAGGGGCCGTCGATGACCCGGACGACTTCGCCAGGCTCGAACAGCACCTTCGGCCGCGGCTTGTCGACACCCTCCTGCACGCGCTGCAGGATTTTGTCCGCTTCGCGGTCGCTGATCGGCGCAGGCCGGTCACTCGTACCGCCAATAAAGCCGAGCACACGCGGCACTTCCTTCACGAGGTGCCAGGTCTCGTCGTCCATTTCCATCTGGACGAGTACGTAGCCGGGGAAGAACTTGCGCTCGCTGCGGCGCTTCTGCCCTTCCCGCATCTCGACGACTTCCTCGGTAGGGATGAGGATGTCGCCGAACTTGTCGTCCAGGCCCTGCCTCTGAATACGATCGAGGAGGGACTTCTTCACCTGATGCTCGAAATTCGAGTAGGCGTGAATCACGTACCAGCGAAGAGCCATGTTTTACCCTTGCCCTGTCAGCAGGCGGGTCGCCCAGAACAGGAACTTGTCGAGCACCCAGAAGAAAAGCGCCATCACAATGGTGAAGATGATGACCGCGATGGCCGTCTGAACCGTCTCCTGACGGTTGGGCCAGATAACCTTCCTGAGCTCAACCCGCGAGGACTGGATAAAGCGCCACAGCCCCTGCCCCTGTACGGTCGAGAAAAAGACCCCGATCGCCGCGGCGAGGGAAGCCACCACGCCAGCCGCCCGGAGAGCCACGGAGGCATCCGGGAAGGAGTAAAACGCCGTCACGCCGCCGATAATCAGACCCACCGCAAGGAGGATCTTTACGACGTCGATCGCGCCGGGACCACTGGTTTCTGTCTTCGCGTTCATCGAACCTCAGACGACACGACGCCCCGTGGGGCGCGCGTTGTGTTGGCAGGCCAGGAGGGAATCGAACCCCCAACCTGCGGTTTTGGAGACCGCCGCTCTGCCAATTGAGCTACTGGCCTAGTTTCCTCAAAAACGTCTTCGCGCCTGCCTTTGCGAAAACGCTGGCCCGGGCCGTTGCCGACCCGGGCCGCTTATCGTTTTCTATTTGATGATTTTCGCGACGACGCCGGCGCCGACGGTACGGCCGCCCTCGCGGATGGCGAAACGGAGTCCGTCT
>Ga0316191_10004807_pt1 | contig 10119 bp, 6 predicted proteins | sample Eddworburr2cm_MG_FD_204928 | JGI IMG/M metagenome (GOLD analysis project Ga0316191, IMG submission 204928) | Coastal sediment microbial communities from Maine, United States - Eddy worm burrow 2 cm | ecosystem: Environmental > Aquatic > Marine > Coastal > Sediment | place: USA: Maine | collected... | reverse complement strand
TCCTCAAAACTGTAGAACACACCGTCACCGTGGTGCGCATCAATATCAACGTAAGCAATGCGTTGCAATCCGTACTGTAAGCGCAGTGTTTCTATAGCAATGCCGCAATCGTTAAACACGCAAAATCCTGCCGCACTGTCGCGCCGCGCATGGTGCAGACCGGCAATCGGAACGAACGCATGCCGGCACTCGCCGTTCACAATGTGCTCTATCGCATCCAGCACACTGCCCACCACGGTGCAGGCTGCTTCATAAATACCCGGAAACGCCGGCGTGTCACCACAGTCCAGGTAACCCTCGCCAGTGGCTGACTGGCGAACAACCCGCTCGACGTAGTCGGCGCTGTGGAAACGCTCAAGTATCTCGCGCCCGGCTGAACCGGGCGCACACTGGATAAGCTGCCGATCGAGTCCCCGGGCCTGCGCCTCGCGCCAGAATGCGTCCAGCCGATCCGGCCCAAACGGATGGCCTTCGCCAAAGCCGTAGCGGGCAAGCGGGTCTCCGACGGTGACACAAACAGGTGTTGGCATATAAATTACCTTGCAGGCTGCCAGCTGCGGTTGGCTGCGTCGCCCCGGTGCAGGCGGCAGGCCTGGCACTGCTTCGCAGTATAAAGCCGTTTACACAGTCTGTGTATTATAAAACAACGGCTTGTGAAGCATACCTGTATTCATCATCATCTCCTGGGGGCAAGCTGCATGACCGCAAGCGGTTGACTTGCAGCCCCTTTGAGTAGCCTGTCCGGTGACAGCGGCGACGGCCGCTGCAACAGCATTTAATCCAGGACAACTTGGTCTCACACACGACTGATATTCATATTCTTTTCTCTCGACTTTCTCTACCAGACAGCAGCTGCAACTGACACAAGCGTTAGCCCGGAAAGCATTGATGACACCACCCTTGGCCCGCGCATCACGGCCCATCGCAACCCAGGCATTATTGAAGGCTCGCTCAGCCTGCCGGATACCGCTAGCAGCTGCACATCACTGACCCGGGTCATGCCTCACTCGACTCCGCGCTATTGTGCTATTGCAACGGGATCACATGCCGCCACAGCGGCCAGGCGACTTTGATCGCAGTTGATTGCGGTTACACCGCTGCTTACGGGTACCCCACTGCATGGAAGAATGGCAGCTGCAGGAATTTCCGCTGCGACCGTAACCCGCCCGCTACTGTATCCCGCCCCACTCACTTTAATATAGCGCACACCGCTTGCCCGGCCGGGAGCGGCGTCTATAATGTGCGTCCCCTAATGCAGATTTCCCGGAGTAACCAGGACGATGGCGCAGTACGTTTACACCATGAACCAGGTGGGCAAGGTCGTTCCGCCCAAACGCAAGATTCTTGAAGACATTTCACTGTCTTTTTTTCCCGGCGCCAAGATAGGCGTACTCGGGCTGAACGGCTCCGGCAAATCCACCCTGCTGCGCATTATGGCCGGCGAAGACACCGAGATTGAAGGTGAAGCACGCCCGCAGGCCGGCATCAAGGTAGGCTACCTGTCACAGGAACCACAACTGGACCCGGACAAGGATGTGCGCGGCAATGTCGAGGATGGCCTGGGCGAGGTAAAAACCCTGCTCGACCGATTTAACGAAATCAGCGCCCGCTTCGCCGACCCCATGAGCGACGATGAAATGACCGCACTGCTGGAGGAGCAGGGCAAGTTACAGGACGCGATCGAAACGGCCGGTGGCTGGGAACTTGACCGCAAGCTCGAAATCGCAGCTGATGCCCTGCGCCTGCCAGCGTGGGACGCGGACGTCAGCAAACTGTCCGGCGGTGAACGTCGCCGCGTCGCACTCTGCAAGCTACTGCTCTCCAATCCCGACATGCTGTTACTGGATGAACCCACCAACCACCTTGACGCAGAAAGCATCGCCTGGCTGGAACGTTTCCTGGTGGAGTACCCGGGTACCGTGGTGGCTGTCACCCACGACCGTTACTTTCTCGACAATGCCGCCGGCTGGATCCTGGAACTCGACCGCGGCCACGGAATCCCCTGGGAAGGCAACTATTCGTCCTGGCTGGAGCAGAAGGAACAACGCCTTGAAGTCGAAGAGAAACAGGCTTCTTCACGCCAGAAGGCCATCAAGGCCGAGCTGGAGTGGGTGCGTTCCGGCACCCGGGGACGACACGCCAAGAGCAAGGCCCGACTGGCACGTTTCGAGGAACTCACCTCACAGGAAGCGCAGCAACGCAACGAGACCAAGCAACTGTTTATTCCGCCGGGTCCGCGACTCGGTGAACTCGTTATCGAGGCAAACCATATCAGCAAGCGCTACGGCGACACACTGCTGTATGAAGACCTGAATTTCAATCTGCCGCGTGGTGGCATCGTCGGCGTGATTGGCGCCAACGGTGCCGGCAAGACCACGTTGTTTCGCATCCTCACCGGCGCGGAACAACCCGATTCCGGTGAACTGCGCATTGGTGAGACGACGAAAATCGCCTGCGTCGACCAGAGCCGCGACAGCCTTGACGACAGCAAGACCGTCTGGGAAGAAATTTCTGATGGCCAGGACATCATTAGCGTCGGGAAAAACGAGCTGAACTCGCGCACCTACGTATCACGTTTTAACTTCTCCGGCAGCGACCAGCAAAAACATGTCGGCACCCTCTCCGGCGGTGAACGCAACCGGGTACACCTGGCAAAACTGCTGAAGAGTGGTGGCAACTTACTGCTACTCGACGAACCCACCAACGATCTTGACGTGGAGACCTTGCGCGCACTGGAGGAAGCATTGCTGGACTTCCCCGGATGCGCGGTGGTGATCTCACATGACCGCTGGTTTCTCGACCGGATTGCGACGCATATTCTTGCATTCGAGGGGGATAGTCAGGCAATCTGGTTTGAGGGCAACTATGCTGATTATGAAGCGGACAGAAAACGTCGCCTCGGCGCGGATGCCGACCAGCCGCACCGCATAAAATACAAACGACTGGAAAAATAGTTTATGTCTAACAGGCAACAGGAAAAGCAGAAGATTTTCAGGGAGAAGTTACAGGCCGAAGGTGCAGACGCTTTTGCAGATGGCCCGCGTCCCTGGGAACAGTGGGATGAGTCCGGTCACCAGGATGATAACCGTATCTGGGAAGGTTCCTCGCGGCGCATTTATCCGAAGCAAAAAGCCAAACGCAGCATGGGCGACCGGCTGTTATCCGGCCTGGCAGTGGTTACCCTGGCGACCCTGGTGGTGGGTATTGCAGGCGTTTATCTTTCAACAAGCTCCACGCCACAGCTGGCCAGCACGGCCATCCATCCCGCCCCGATTATTGCAGACAGACAGCTCGCGGCGAAACAGGACATTGCTGCAGATACGACGGCCGCGCTGAGCAGCCTGGAAACCCTGTCGCCACCGGCTGCCGGCAACTCTGCCAGCGTAGTCCGGGACAACGTGGCGCTTGAACCACCCCTGCAGCCCTCAGTGGTTGCAGTTACAGACCCTGCTGACACGGTCGCCGTCGAAACCGTTATTACCCGATCAGCCGTCACCACAACGGTCTACACGCAGCAACCTTCGCAGCAGCAGCCGGAACTGCTTGCGCTCATAGAAACGACACCACCCGGTTTCGCATCCAAACCCGCCGGGGAGCAGCAGCCGGCTGCTTCAACAACCATCGAGGACACACGCGTCGAACAGGTCGAGGCAGCAGACGAGCCGGTTGTCTCAACAGACATCGAGGACACGCGCACCGAACAGCTCGAGGCAGCAGACGAGCCGGTTGTCTCAACAGACATCGAGGACACGCGCACCGAACAGCTCGAGGCAGCAGACGAGCCGGTTGTCTCAACAGATATCGAGGACACGCGCACCGAACAGGTCGAGGCAGCAGACGAACCGGTGAGCATCGCACAGCTCGAGGTCGACACCACGGAAGCGGCGATTGAAAGCCCGCCGGCGACACCGGCCCTGGCACCGGTTCTGGAAGAGCTTACCGATGCAGCAGAGTCTGAAACCAGCATAACGCAGACAGAATCAGCCGTGGAGAAACGCGCCACAACCGAGACACCGGCAAGCATCGCCATGAATAGCAGCAGCCCGCCGGTTGCAGCAACACCTGACATTTCCCGGGAAATAGAAACCACCATCCAAACACCGGTGCTACCTGATCCGAAAACCGGCAAATGGGTTATTAACCTGTCTTCGTACACCCGCCTGTCGACTGCTGAAAGAATGCTGGCCGTTTTCAAACAGAAAGGCATTGACGCAGAAATATTCTCCACGACGGTCAATGACAAACCCATGCACCGCATCCGCATAGCCGGCTTTCAAAGCAGCCGCACCGCCAGGTCCGAAATTCCTGCTATAGAAAAGATACTCGGGCTGGACGATGCATGGGTGTCGCGACGCTAAGCCTTCACCACACACCTCTGGCAGGGATTTACCCTGCCAGAAAATTCCCGGACCTTTTGTCCGGGGTTCCAGGCAGGTCGCATCACACACCCGTCGCTATGCTCTCCCGGCGCCACATCTGAAAAGCGGTAGTCTGCCACTGTCCGACCGGGGAAATTCCTGCCGTCTGTCTATGCACCCGATTGCAGCGGAAGAACCAGCATAGCAACGAACATCTATTCTGCTTGCGTTAAAACACCTCTACCGGCAAGCAACAAAAAACACTTGCCGCGACGAGCCTGCTGCAACACATAAACGCAATATTGCTGCCCGAAAAAAATAACGGGGGCGACAATCAGACACATTCAGGCAACACCTCAGTCCTGCCAGGATTCAGTAGCTGATTTCAGATCGGACAGCCACCGGCACGGCTCCTTCGAGGAGCCGTCTTCTATTCACCAGGCCCGATAGCCTGTTGCCCGGGAATGACAATCCTCCCGTCTCTGAACACCAAAAACAATCAACAAAATCAGTAGCCCAAAGTTGATTGATATCAAGTGCGCGCCCGGATTCTTCGTTTATTATTCAGTTAGCACACTTGACTGGCGCATCCAGGGAGGACCTATGCCAATTGAAAAACACGATTTGATACATGAGCTTCCAGAGTACAAAGACCTCATCCACACCCTCAAGACAAGCAGCCGGCATTTCGCCAACCAGTTTGAAAAATATCACGAGGCAGACCACGCGGTATTGCGGATTGAGCGTGGTATTGAGAACACCTCTGATGAATACCTGGAAGAATTGAAAAAAATACGGCTGGCGTTAAAGGATGAACTGTTTGCCCTGATCAAGGCAGCGGGATAACACGGAAATTTCAATGACGAATTACGCTGAATACGAAAACAGGCTGCATGTATTACGTGACGAAATGACCTCGCGTATCAATGCCCTTCACAAGCACATCCATCACCGCGACCAGGCTGTCGAACAGGACTTTTCCGAACAGACCACGCAACGCGAGAACGATGAAGTCATGAGTGCACTGGACCATGAAGCCAAAACGATCGTACAGCAAATCGACAGGGCATTACTCAGCATTAAGGAAAATACCTACGGAACATGCCACGAATGCGGCGAGCCTATTGCTGAAAAACGACTGCAGGCCGTCCCCTACGTGACCTTGTGCATTGAATGCGCTGAACAGGGCTTCCAGTAAAATCACGACACCTGCCGGACAGGTTCCGCACTGTCAGCAAATCCTGCAGCATCTCAGCCCGTCCAGACACGTGCATTCCTGAACATACGCATCCATGGACCGTCCTCGCCCCACTCGTCCGGATGCCATGAATGGGTAACGCTGCGGAACACCCGCTCGGGATGCGGCATCATGATGGTTGCACGGCCATCGGTGGTCGTCAGGCCGGTAATACCCAGCGGGGAACCATTCGGGTTCTGCGGATACTGATCAGCCACCTCGCCATGACCGTCCAGGTAGCGTGCTGCCACCAGGCCGGCCTGTTGCGCGGCCGCAGCACCGTCAGCAGTGGCAAACTCTGCACGTCCTTCGCCATGCGCAACAGCAATCGGCAGTATCGAACCCTGCATGCCGCTAAAAAACAGTGACGGTGACGGCAGAATTTCCAGCCGTGAAAAGCGCGCCTCGAACTGTTCTGACCTGTTGCGCACAAAACGTGGCCAGTGACCGGCGCCCGGAATCAATTCCCTGAGCGTTGATAACATCTGGCAACCGTTGCACACGCCCAGCGAGAAACTGTCCTGTCGAGCAAAGAATGCCGCGAACATGTCACGCAGCTGCGCGTGAAACAGTACCGACTTGGCCCATCCCTGCCCTGCACCCAGTACGTCACCGTAGGAAAACCCGCCACAGGCAACCAGGCCACTGAAGCTATCCAGCGACACCCGGCCCGACAGCAGGTCGCTCATGTGTACATCCACCGCAGCAAAACCGGCGCGATCAAAAGCAGCCGCCATTTCAACCTGGCCATTGACACCCTGTTCGCGCAGGATCGCCACCTGCGGACGCATACCCGTGGCAATCAGCGGCGCGGCAACGTCCTCGTTGATGTCGAATTCAAGCAATGGCCGGACACCCGCATCACCGCTATCCAGCAAAGCGTCGAATTCCTGCCGGGCGCAGGCGGGATTATCCCGCAATGCCTGCATCTGAAAGCTTGTTTCAGACCAGGCACGCTGTAAATCCACGCGTGTTTCGGACAGGATTAACTGGCCGTTTACCTTGATCTCAACACGGTCATCAGCATTCAGTGTGCCGATCACCTGTGACACCGCAGCCAGCCCGTGCTGTTCAAGTGCGGCAAGCACAGACGCTGTATCAGCGCGACGCACCTGTATCACGGCACCCAGTTCTTCTGAAAACAACTGCCTGGCAGTATCGACACCCGGATTATCCAGGCTCAGCGACACACCGGCGTGACCGGCAAAGGCCATTTCGCAGAGGCTGACCAGCAGGCCGCCGTCGGAGCGGTCGTGGTAAGCCAGCAACATACCCGCGGCATTCAGTTGCTGGATAGCAGCGAAAAATCCACGCATCAGGTCAGGGTTATCCAGGTCCGGCGGTGTACGACCAATTTGCTTGTATACCTGTGCCAGCGCGGAGCCACCCAGGCGGTTATTACCCTCGCCGAGATCAATAAGCAGCAGATCGGTGTCGCCCTGGTCTGTGCGTAACTGCGGCGTCAGCGTTTTACGCACATCGGCTACCGGTGCAAACGCGGAGATCACCAGCGACAGTGGCGCAGTCACAGCCTGCTCGCCCGCCTCACCCCAGACACTCTTCATCGACATGGAATCCTTGCCCACCGGAATTGCAATACCAAGCGCCGGGCACAGCTCCTTGCCCACGGCCTTGACAGTGTCAAACAGGATCGCATCTTCGCCGGGATGTCCGGCCGGCGCCATCCAGTTGGCTGACAGGGCGACGCGGCCGATGTCCCCGATATAACTGGCAGCAATATTGGTCAGCGCCTCACCCACCGCCATGCGCCCCGAAGCCGGCCCGTGCAACAATGCCAGCGGCGCACGCTCGCCCATGGCCATCGCCTCCCCGGTATAACCGGTGTAGTCCGAGGCCGTCACGGCCACGTCTGCAACCGGCACCTGCCAGGGTCCGACCATCTGGTCACGCGTCACCATGCCGGTTACCGAACGATCTCCGATGGTAATCAGAAAAGTCTTGTTGGCAACGCCCGGCAACCGCAACACCCGGTAGAGCGCCTCGCGAATATCCACGCTGGCAGTGGAAAATTCTTCGCTATCCACCGGCAGATGCTGCACATCTCGCAGCATCTTCGGTGCCTTGCCGAGCAACAGGCTCATCGGCAAATCAATCGGGGAATTGTCAAAATGACTGTCACCGAGCACCAGTTGCGGCTGCCCGGTCGCCACGCCAATCACCGCACAGGGGCAACGCTCGCGTTCACACAGCGCCTCGAATTCAGGTAAATGCGCCCGGTCAATTGCCAGCACGTAACGTTCCTGTGATTCATTGCACCACACCTGCATGGGCGACATGCCGGGATCGTCATTCGGGATCATGCGTAATTCAAAGCGCCCGCCACGGCCGCAATCATTGACGATTTCCGGAACCGCGTTTGACAGCCCGCCGGCACCCACATCATGAATTGAGACAATCGGGTTATCATCACCCAGCGCCCAGCAGGCATCGATAACTTCCTGCACACGCCGTTCCATTTCCGGATTTCCGCGCTGCACCGAGGCGAAGTCCAGGTCTTCCGCACTGGCCCCGCTGGACATGGAAGACGCCGCGCCTCCGCCCAGCCCGATCAACATGGCCGGCCCGCCGAGCACCACGATCGGTGTCTCGGGTGGAATCTCGCGCTTGTAAACGTGTTCATCGCGCACCAGGCCACAACCGCCCGCCAGCATAATCGGCTTGTGGTAGCCGCGCAGTTCCTCGCCATTGCTGCCGGCAACCTGTTCTTCAAAGGTGCGAAAATATCCGCACAGGTTGGGGCGCCCGAATTCGTTACTGAAGGCCGCCGCACCCAGAGGTGCGTCCAGCATAATGTCGAGAGCAGATGCAATGCGCGCCGGCTTGCCATGGTCGGTTTCCCAGGGCTGGTTAAAATCGGGAATGCGCAGATTGGAAACCGAAAAACCACATAAGCCTGCCTTGGGTTTTGCACCACGGCCGGTAGCACCCTCATCGCGTATTTCACCGCCGGTGCCGGTAGCAGCACCCGGAAAAGGGGAAATGGCGGTCGGGTGATTATGCGTCTCGACCTTGATCACCAGGTGGGCATTTTCTGCATGCGCCGTATAGCTGCGCGTCGCGGTATCGGCAAAGAAACGCTGTACCGGGTAACCTTTTGTGACCGCCGCATTATCGCTGTAGGCTGACAACACGTAACCGGGACTGGCATGGTAGGAAGCGCGAATCATTTCGAACAGACTGCTGTCCTGCGCCTCGCCATCAATGATCCAGTCAGCATTAAATATCTTGTGGCGACAGTGTTCGGAGTTTGCCTGCGCAAACATCATCAGCTCGACATCGACAGGGTTTCTGCCAAGCGCGGTAAAACTGTTCACCAGGTAATCAATTTCGTCTGCGGAAAGTGCCAGGCCGAATTCGCCATTGGCTGCAACCAGCGCATCACGCCCTCCCGCCAGCACATCAACCGTCTTAAAAGGTGCCGGTACAGCATGTTGAAACAACACGTCCGTATGCTTGACATCAAACAGTACGGCTTCTGTCATACGATCGTGGATCAGTGGCAATAGCTGTTGCCACTGTGCCTGTGAAATGTCTGTGCTGTCGCGCGTCTCAAACGAGTAGACAATTCCACGTTCGACCCGGCGCACTTTTTCCAGTCCGCAGTTATGCACAATATCACTGGCCTTGCTCGACCAGGGTGAGATGGTACCGGGACGCGGCACAACCACGCAGCCAAACCCCGCCGGCATTGCCGCTGTTGATTGCGGCCCGTAATTCAGTAATTGCGTCAGCACAGCGTGCTCGTCAGCAGACAGCGCCTCGTTCAGCTCGGCAATATGCAGGTATTCGGCATGAATGCCGGTCAGCGACGGCAGGTACTGCTGCACCTGTGCCAGTAATTTCTGCAAGCGAAAAGACGAGAGTGCGGGACAACCACGCAAGTGCAACATCAGGACTCCGAAACGGTTAACCACGGCAAAGCGGGCATGATACTGGATGGGGTTAGCGGAGACAAAATATCACGACTCGATCGCGGACAGGGCTGCCCCTGGGGGATATCGGAGCACCTGATCAGGCAATCGTCCGCCAGTCCAGCCCTTCATCCTGGTCTGCAATGCTGATCCAGTCAGGCTCGCATTGCAGCACCCCGGCGAGCGCCGCCTGCGCCAGTGCCGGGCGGTTATTCTTGTCACTGAGATGGGCGGCGACCAGGTGTTGCAATCGGGAGGTGTCGAGCTGCGACAGCAAGCTGCCGGCCTGGGCATTACTGAGATGACCCAGCGGCCCAGCAACACGTTTTTTCAGATTGGCCGAGTAAGGTCCGTCCGCCAGCATGTCAGCATCATGATTGCACTCCAGCAGCAAGGCGTCACACGCTTGCAGACTGTCAAGCACATGCGGTGTCATCCGGCCGGTGTCTGTCAATACACCCAAACGCAGCTGTTCATGTTCAAAGGTAAACTGGCACGGCTCACAGGCATCGTGCGGCACGGTGAAGGGCCGCACCTGCAAAGTGTCAAAGGTAAAACCGGAGTGGCCATCAAAATGATGCACGCAGGGAAA
>Ga0316191_10004806_pt1 | contig 10122 bp, 8 predicted proteins | sample Eddworburr2cm_MG_FD_204928 | JGI IMG/M metagenome (GOLD analysis project Ga0316191, IMG submission 204928) | Coastal sediment microbial communities from Maine, United States - Eddy worm burrow 2 cm | ecosystem: Environmental > Aquatic > Marine > Coastal > Sediment | place: USA: Maine | collected... | reverse complement strand
AAGAGAAACGTTAGACTTCGAAACACCTGCCGAACGGTTTAGTCAATGTGTTGCGTCGATCGGTTGAAACCGCAGCCAGAAGCAGACAGTTAGAGCGAGCGTGATGACCGGTGGATCCGGTATGCCGGAGGACGGGCACGTAGGACAGCGTGTTTGTTCCCGGCTCCGCACACCCCCCGCCCGTAAATTGCAACCGTCGACAGCGCCACGGAGTCGCACGACGTAGAATCGGTCTTCAGTTGTGAATGATGGCGGCATGCGGACATCCATCCCACCCGGAAAAAGAGAACCAGACAACAAGGGGAACCCTATGATTCGCCTCCTGAAGATCAGCCTGGCGGCTTTCGTCGCATGTTTCTGTCTGATGTATGCGGCACAGAATCTGATGAATCTGCAGCCCGCATACAGTTTCGTCGCAGCGATGGTGGGCATGGCGGATCACGTGGTCTATCCATCTCACCTGGGCCCGTCTATTCACGCGCCGGCGCTGGTGTGGCTGATGCTCGGGATCATTATCCTCCTTGAGCTGACGGCGGGCACGCTGGCCGCGAAAGGCGCCTTCGACCTGTGGCGGGCACGCCATGCCAGCGCGGAAGTCTTCAACGAAGCCAAGCAGTTCGCCGTCCTCGGCGCCGGCCTCGCCGTCGTGATCTGGTTCGGCATCTTCTCCGCCATCGGTGGCGCTTACTTTCAGATGTGGCAAACGGAGCTTGGAACCGGCGCGCTACAGGGCGCCTTCTGGTATTCGATGCAGAACGGACTGGTGATGCTGATCATTCTCGTCCCCGACCGGTGAACTTGCGGACCCGCTGCAGGCGCCGCGTCGGATCGACCCGAGTGACTCAGCCCGGGCGCGTCTGGCCACTACCGCGAACGCGGTATTTGAAGCTGGTGAGCTGCTCGGCGCCGACCGGACCACGAGCATGGATACGGCCGGTAGAGATACCGATCTCGGCCCCCATGCCGAATTCACCGCCGTCGGCGAACTGGGTGGACGCATTGTGCAGGACGATGGCTGAGTCTACGTCACGCAGGAAGGTTCCGGCTGCGTCCTCGTCGTCGGTCACGATGGACTCAGTGTGCCCGGATCCGTACCGGGTAATGTGATCTATGGCCTCATCGAGGCCCGCCACCACGCGGACGGAGATCACCGCCTCCAGATACTCCGAACCCCAGTCTTCCTCGCTGGCCTCGACGACCCGGGCGTCGGCGGCACAGGCGGCAGCGTCTCCCCTCACTTCACAACCGGCGTCGATGAGCGCCTCCAGCAAAGGGGCCAGGTGGGTGTCCGCGCAGGCGCGATCGACCAGCAGGGTCTCCGCCGCACCACAGATTCCTGTTCGGCGCATTTTCGAATTGAGCACGATCTGTTTCGCCATCTCCAGATCGGCGGCGCCGTCCACGTAGACATGGCAGACACCCTCGAGGTGGCCGATCACGGGCACGCGGGCATCACGCTGGACCCGCTCGATCAGGCTCCGTCCGCCACGCGGAACGACCACGTCGACGGAATCGCTCATGCGCCCCAGCAGATAACCGACGGCTTCCCGATCAGTGGTGGGCACCATCTGGATAGCATCGCCGGGCAGGCCGCTGTCGAGCAACGCGGCCACCAGGCAGGCGTGGATGGCGTGACTGGAGTGGAAGCTCTCGGACCCGCCCCGCAAGATGACGGCGTTGCCTGACTTCAGGCACAGGGCGCCGGCATCGGCGGTCACGTTCGGGCGACTCTCGTAGATGATGCCGATGACACCCAGCGGCACTCGCACACGCTGTATCAGCAGTCCGTTGGGCCGGGTCCACTCTGCCATCACCTGCCCGACCGGATCCGGCAGTGCCACTATCTCGCGGACCCCCGCCGCCATCGACCGGACCCTGTCTTCGTCCAGCCGCAGCCGATCGAGCATGGCGCGGCTCAGGCCACGGGACTGCGCGGCGGCCATATCCCGACCGTTTGCGATGAGGATCTCAGCTGTGCGCTCCTCGATCAGTGCGGCGCTCCGGCTGAGGGCATGGTCCCGTTGCCCGGAGCCCGTCCGGGCCAGGGCTGCTGCCGCTGCTCGCGCCCGGATACCGATTTCGGCCATGATCGCGGCAATGTCGCTGGCGGGCTGGCTCTGTTCGATGATCCCCACGATTCAGGATCCTACGAGCGTCATGGCGAGATCGTTGCGGTGGATCAACTCATCCCTGCCCCGGTAACCGAGTATGGCAGCAATGTCGCTGCTCCTGCGACCAATGATGCGACGGGCTTCTCCCGCCGAATAGGCGATCAGGCCGTGAGCCAGTTCCCGACCCGACCGGTCACGGACGATGACGGCATCACCACGTTGAAATTCCCCCTCCACCTGGACCACGCCAGCAGGCAGAAGGCTCTTGCCGTCCGCCAGCGCCGCTGCCGCGCCGTCGTCGACCACGAGCTCCCCACGCGGCTTCAGGGTCCCGGCAATCCACTGTTTGCGAACACGCGCGGGAGAGCGGTCGGCCACAAACCATGAACAAAGCGCGCCGGACTCGACAGCCTGCAGCGGATGCGGATTGCGGCCGCTGGCGATCACCATGTGACAGCCGGCCCGAAGTGCGATCTTCGCCGCGGCAATCTTCGTGATCATGCCGCCGGATCCGATGTCTGTCGCAGATTCGTCCGCCATGATCTCGATATCCGGCGTCACCTCGGTAATCTCCGTCAGTATCTCCGCTTCAGAGAAAATTGTCGGATCTGCATTGTAGAAACCGTCCACGTCGGACAACAACACCAGACAGTCGGCGCTCACCATCTGCGCAACCCGTGCGGCGAGCCGGTCGTTGTCGCCGTAACGGATCTCCTCGGTCGCGACCGTGTCGTTCTCATTGATGACCGGGACCGAGTTCAGCTTCAACAAAGTCTCAAGGGTGCCGCGGGCATTCAGATAGCGCTTGCGTTGCTCGGTATCTTCGAACGTCACCAGCACCTGGGCGACCGGGACATCGTGACGCCCCAGCGCCTCCTGCCACGCGTGTGCGAGCCGGATCTGGCCGGCGGCCGCGGCTGCCTGACTCTGTTCCAGCCGCAACGGACCGTCATTGAGACCCAGATGCCTGCGGCCAAGTGCAATCGCACCGGAAGAGACAATCAGCACGTCCTGGCCACGTGCCCGCAGCGCGGCGACATCATCCACCAGCGATGCAAACCACAGGTCGTCCAGATGCCCGGTGGCCGGATCGACGAGCAGCGCCGAACCGATCTTGACCACGACGCGACGGGCCTGGCCAAGGCGTTCGCCCGCCGCAGAGAGCTTACTTACTCTTTCGGTTATCGATTCAGCCATCTATCGTCTTCTGCCGTGGCTACTATCTGTTTAAGCCATCAGGCGCGCCGGATGCGCGGCCGGTGATCAACGAGCACGCTCCTCAATGTTGGCTGTCTTTGGCCTATAAAGCGAGCCTCGACCACGCTCATCGAGTCGCGGTGCAGGACAGCAAGCCCCGCGCTCGACCAAGCCCATGGACCCTACGTGTCAGCCGCGTGCCGCCAGTGCAATCGGCCTGCGACCGGCGGCGGCCGCGGCCCGATCCAGTCCACGCGCGACGTCAGCCACAAGGTCGGCCGCATCCTCTATGCCCACGGACAGCCGCAACAAGTTGTCGCGGATACCGGCGATCTCCCTTGCCTCCGGCTCCATCGCGGCGTGAGTCATGGTCGCCGGGTGGGCGACCAGACTCTCGACGCCACCGAGAGACTCGGCCAGGAAGAAATGCTCCAGACCCTCCAGGAATGCTTCGACCGCGACTCGCCCGCCGGTCAGCTCGAAGCTGAGCATGGCGCCGAAACCGGCCTGCTGCCGGGCCGCGATCTCGTGTCCCGGATGGCTGGCGAGCCCCGGATAGTAGAGCGCCTCGACGGCCGGATTTCCGGCCAGCAGATCAACCAGCGCCACCGCGTTCTCCTCGTGCAGCCGCAAGCGGGCATTGAGCGTCCGCACGCCGCGGAGGGTGAGGAAGCTGTCGAAAGGCGCGCCGGTCAGCCCCAGGCAATTGGCCCACCAGCCGAGTTGCTCGTGGAGTTCCTGGTCGGCGGCCACGGCGACGCCACCGACCACATCGCTGTGGCCGTTGAGGTACTTGGTCGTCGAGTGGACGACGATATCCGCACCGTGAGCGATCGGCGTCTGCCAGCCTGGTGACAGGAAGGTATTGTCCGCCACCATCAGCGCTCCGGTCTCGCGACAGAGCTGTGAAACGCGTGCCAGGTCGGTGATCCTCAGCAGCGGGTTGCTCGGCGTTTCCGTAAGGACAAGCTTCGGGTGCTGGCTGAAAGCCTCGACCAGCGCAGCGTCATCGGTCTGATCAACGAACGCCACCCTGAAGTGGCCGCGACGCGCCAGCCAGGTCAGCAGACGATGCGTGCCGCCATAGCAATCATGGGGAGCCAGCACCAGCTCGCCCGCTTCTACCAGATGGCAGATCAGTGTCAGGGCCGCCATACCCGAGCTGGTCACCGTCGCACCCACTCCGCCTTCGAGATCGGCGACGGCGCCAGCCAGTGCATCCCGGGTGGGATTCCCGGAACGCGTGTAGTCATAGCCGCGCTTGCGGTCGAATCCCTCGAAGGTGTAGGTGGAGGTCAGGTATAGCGGCGGCACGACCGCACCGTGACACGGGTCACCGCCAAGGCCCGACCGGACCGCAGTCGTCGCTTTTCGGGTACGGTCGCTCATGACAATTCTCCTGCGAGGGCTTCAACGAAAACCGGGGCCAACGCATCCTCTTCCTTGAGGAAAGCGTCGTGTCCGAACAGCGAGTCCAGTTCCACCAGGCGGCAGCCGTCGGCCAGTCGCCGGGCGAGATCGCGCATCTGCACCAACGGCACCAGCTGATCCTGGCGAACGGCGACCAGCGTCGTCGGCGTCCGGATCTTGTCGGCATCCACGTCCTGCAGATCGATGGACTCCGAAAGGCAGAGGTAGGACTCAGGCACGATGCGGCTGACGAAGTCGGCACCGCGCGCCTCCAGATAGTCATCGACGGGGAATCGGTGGAAGTCCTCAGCGAACGTCGCCGGGCCGGCGAAACGCGCGTCGAACTCCTCAGGTGAACGATAGGTCGTCATGGCCAGTCCGCGCGCGATTGACAAGGCCTCGTCGCCAGCGCCGTTGGTCAGGCCGAGCCGGACAATGCGCCGTTGCACGCTGCGCCATGCGGTAGCCAGGGCATGGGGGCGATCGGCGGCACTCAGTACCACCAGCCTCTCCAGGCATTGCGGATAGCGGGCGGCGAAAGCCAGCGCCACCATGCCGCCATAGGACGCCCCGACGAATCCACGAATGCGCTTGATATCAATCTGTCCGAGGATCCAGCGCAGAGCCGTCGCCTGATCATCCGGCGATACGGGCGGGAAGCTCTGACGGCCGAAGCTGCCGGGCACCGGACCGCTGGAACCGGCACTGCCGCCAACCCAGTCAAAACTCAGCACCCGATAGTGGTGAGTGTCGATGGCCCGATCACGGCCCACCAGGCCACTCCACCAACCCCGTGTACCTTGATCGCTGGTCACGTTCCGGTTAGCGGAGATGCCGCCGAGCACGACGATGATAGGAGCGCGCTTTGGGCCCACCAGGCGCCATGCAACACGCAGGCAGTGCAGCCGTCCGCCCCGCATCAGGTCGAGTCGCGGAATGCGGCACATACCGTCGATTATCTCGACGGTGCGGGCGGGCTGCGACTTGACGGACGGGAGCGGCTCCAGGGCGCGGGCCGCACTGCTGTCGGTGGTCATTTTCAGGTCCTCCTGTTGTCTCTTCCATCATCGGAAAATCCAAAGGAGAACCCGTCTGGGCGGGTGTTGCCGAATCCTTCCCCATCATCAGGGTCACTCGACAACTCATCTCCCGATGTTCGACGGCCGTCCGCCAACACCGCAGGATTTGGCACCGTCGCGAAGTGGTTAGCTCCGCGGGTTGCCCCGGCATCAAAGGGCCTGTCCCTCCGCCGGTCTCGATGAGTAACTCTCACTCTACGCATCTGCTGGCGGTCTGGTCAAGAGGCTTCGCCCCCGGACAGAGCACCGTGCGGATGACTCAGGCGATGGCGCGCCCCTGCACGCCACCGGAAACTTCCGCCGCGACCGCCGCTGCGAAATCCGTGGTGGATGCAGCGTCGTCCCGCGATCCGGCCAGGTCGGCGGTCATCACGCCGTTGGACAGCGTCACGGAAACGGCGCTCTCGACCGCTTGCGCCTCGCGCTCCAGCCCCAGCGAGTGCCGCAACAACATCGCCACACTCAGGATGGCGCCGCAGGGATTGGCCAGGCCGCGGCCGGCCAGATCGGGCGCCGACCCGTGGATCGGCTCATACAGGCCAGGACCCGACTCGGCCAGCGAAGCCGAGGGCAACAGACCGATGGATCCTGCCAGCACCGACGCCTCGTCGGTCAGGATGTCGCCGAACATATTCTCGGTAACGACCACGTCGTAGTGGCGCGGGTGGGTCAGCAGCTGCATCGCTGCGGAGTCCACCAGGGCGTGTTCCAGGCGCACGTCGGGGAATTCATCGCGAGCGATGCGGGAAGCCACTTCACGCCACAGTCGCGAGGTCTCCAGTACATTGGCCTTGTCGACCGAGGTCACCAGACCCCGGCGCCCGCGGGCCAGGGCGCAAGCCAGTCGCACCACCCGGGTAACCTCAGCCTCCGTGTAGGTGCACAGATCGGTCGCCACGTCGGCCGCCCGGGTCTTGGCGCCAAAGTAGATACCGCCGGTGAGTTCACGGACGAAACAGATGTCCACTCCCTCCAGCAACTCCGGTCGCAACGGCGACGATGACACTGCGCGCCGGTGGATCGTTACCGGCCTGATATTGGCGAACACACCCATCTCCCTGCGCAGACGCAAGAGCCCCTGCTCGGGGCGTACCGACGCTGCCGGGTCGGACCACTGCGGACCTCCGACGGCGCCGAGGAAGACGGCGTCGGCCGCGAGGCAGGCCTGCAGGGTCTCCGCCGGCAGAGGATCGCCGCAGTCATCGATGGCGCATCCGCCCATCAGGTATTCGTCGCAGCGGAACCGGTGACCGAATACATCGGCGACGGCGCTGATGACGCTGGACGCGCCATGAGTCACCTCCGGCCCGACCCCGTCACCCGGTAACAGCGCAATCACTGCGTCCACTAGAGGCTCTCCTCGTAGGCGCGAATTTCGGCCTGCCTGCCGAGCAGATAACCGAGCGGGTCGATCCCCTCCAGCAGGCAGTGGCGTGCGAATCCCTCGATCTCGAAGCGCGCCTGGCTGCCGTCTGGCAGCGAGACTGTGCCGGCGCGCAGATCGACACAGACCTCCGCGCCCGGTGTCGCCAACAGGCATCGATGGGCGTCAGGCTCCACCACGATCGCCAGCAGGCCATTGCGCAGCGCGTTGCTGCGGAAGATGTCCGCGATGGCCGTACTGATCACAACCCGGATGCCGAAATCCAGCAGCGCCCAGGGTGCGTGCTCGCGGGACGAGCCGCAGCCGAAATTGTCTCCGGCGATCAGAATCTGGCAGCCATCCGCCTGCGGGCGATTGAGCACGAAATCGTCGCGCAGGTCGCCGGCCGCGTCGAAACGATGGTCGGCGAAGAGATGCCGACCCAGACCGTCGCGCGAGGTCGTCGTCAGGAATCGGGCGGGGATGATCTGGTCCGTGTCCACATTGGTTTCGACCATCACCACGGTGGGCGAGCGGATAACGTCAATCGGCTCCATCAGGCGATCCTGCGCGGCTGGTGCAGCAGTGGCCGGGGATCTGCCAGGGCCCCTGTGATCGCGGACGCGGCGGCAGTCAGGGGGCTTGCAAGCAGAGTCCGCGCACCGGCACCCTGGCGGCCCTCGAAATTGCGATTGCTGGTGCTCACCACCGTCTGCCCGGCCCTTGCGCGATCGCCATTCATGGCGATGCACAATGAGCAACCCGACTCGTGCCACTCTGCACCGGCGTCTGCGAAGATCCTGTCCAGTCCCTCCGCTTCGGCCTGGCGCTTGGTCTCCTGGGAGCCGGGCACGACGAGCATGCGTACGCCCGCCGCGACCCGCCGGCCGGCGACGACGGACGCCGCCTGGCGGAGATCAGACAATCGGGAGTTTGTGCAGGACCCGACGAACACGACGTCCACCGGTCGTCCCTGCAGCGGCTCGCCGGCCGAGAATCCCATGTATTCGAGCGCCCGCGGGCTCGCTCCTGAGGCCGGTACCCGACCGGTCACCGCGGCGACCATCCCGGGGTCGGTCCCCCACGTGACCTGGGGTTCGAGAGCGGATGCATCGATGCGGACACAGGCGTCGAAGCGCGCACCGGGATCGCTTGGCAGGGAACGCCAGTCCTCTACCGCACGGTCCCAGGCTGCGCCACGAGGCGCCTTGCAACGACCGGCCAGGTATTCGAAAGTCACGTCATCCGGGGCCACCATGCCGGCCCGCGCGCCTGCCTCGATGGCCATGTTGCAGACCGTCATGCGGCCGTCCATGGACAGCTGCTCAATCGCGCTGCCGTGGAACTCGATGACATGTCCGGTCCCGCCGCCGACTCCGATCTGGCCGATGACCGCCAATATCAGGTCCTTTGCCGTCACCCCTTCCTGCAGGCACCCATCCACCCGCACGGCCAGCGTTTTTGGCTTGCGCTGCAGAAGACACTGGGTAGCGAGTACGTGGGCCACTTCGGTCGTCCCGATACCGAAAGCCAGCGCGCCAAACGCGCCGTGGGTCGTGGTGTGGCTGTCCCCGCAGACGATCGTCATACCGGGCCGGGTCGCTCCGAGTTCGGGCCCGATAACGTGCACAATGCCACGTCGGGAGTTGTTCACGCCGTAAAGCTGGATGCCGGTGCGTCCGCAGTTGGTGGCCAGCTTGCGGACCTGGTTGCGCGCCGCCATGTCCATGTCGACCAGCCCGTTTCTCCAACTCGCGACTGCCGTCGGGATTGAGTGATCGATGGTCGCCAGGGTGCGGTCAGGTCGTCGCACCTCCAGCCCACGCCGGCGCAGCAGGTCGAATGCCTGGGGCGATGTCACCTCATGGACCAGATGCAGGTCGATATACAGAACCGCCGGCGCCTGTTCGGTCTCCGGGACGACCACATGACGATCCCAGATCTTGTCGAACAGGGTCCTCCCGGTTGACGTATTCAACTGCGTTGCCATATCACCCTAGACCGCCACTGACGGCCGCATCGACGGCGCGACGGGCTCCAGCCAACCGCGGCTATCCGCCGTCTTGCCGGAGAACAAGCCAAAGAATCGTTCCTGCAGGTCCGCGGTGATGGGTCCGCGGGATCCCGAGCCGATCTCGATTCGATCGACCGAGCGCACCGGAGTGACTTCCGCCGCCGTTCCGGTGAAGAACATCTCGTCGGCGAAATACAGCATCTCGCGGGGGATCGACTGCTCGATCACTTCCAGCCCCATGTCCTGCGCCAGGCAGATCACCGTGTCGCGGGTAATCCCCGCCAGGATTGAGGACGCGGCGGGCGGCGTCAGGAGCCGTCCATCCTTGATCAGGAACAGGTTCTCACCGGCGCCCTCGCCGACCATGCCGTCGGTCGTCAGACCGATGCCCTCAGCGTATCCGTTGCGCTTGGCCTCCATGCTGATCAGCTGGCTGGACAGGTATCCACCGGCCGCCTTGGCGCCGGCCGGTATGGTGTTCGGTGCCACCCGCTGCCAGGATGAGACGCACACGTCGACGCCCTTCTCCAGTCCTTCCTCGCCGAGATAGGCACCCCATTCGAAAGCGGCCACAGCCACCTCCACGGGCGACCCTTCCTTTGCGGTCAGACCCAGGCCCGACATGCCACGGAAGATGACCGGTCGGATGTACGCGCCTCGGTCCAGATTGTTACCGGTGACCGCCAGCTTGCAGGCGGACTCGATCTCGGACTGGTCGAAGGGCACCGGGATGCGGTAGAGCTTGGCGGAGTTCAACAAGCGCGTGATGTGGTCGCCGAGCCGGAAAACCCTGGGGCCTGCGGAGGTGGCGTATACGCGGATACCCTCGAATACCGACGAGCCGTAATGCAGCGCGTGCGACAGCACATGTACCGTCGCCTGTTCCCAGGGAACCATCCTGCCGTTGAACCAGATCTGCTTCTGTGAATCATCCACCACGGGGCAATC
>Ga0316191_10004805_pt1 | contig 10124 bp, 11 predicted proteins | sample Eddworburr2cm_MG_FD_204928 | JGI IMG/M metagenome (GOLD analysis project Ga0316191, IMG submission 204928) | Coastal sediment microbial communities from Maine, United States - Eddy worm burrow 2 cm | ecosystem: Environmental > Aquatic > Marine > Coastal > Sediment | place: USA: Maine... | reverse complement strand
ACCGGTATGGCTGGTGATGGACTGACTGCGGTCGATCTCCTTCTCGCGCTTGATCCCTTCCGGCGTCATCTCATAGACCCAGGATAAGACGATCGCCGGGAAAAACCCCAGCACCAGCAGCATCACGACCAGGGGGCCGGCCCACTCAGGCACCGGCAACAGCGAGGACAGCACGTCGGTTACCTGCAGCAACAACCAGCTGGCGATCAGGTAAACGACCGCGACCTTGACGACATTGCGCCGTTTGAGTTCTTCAAAGAACGACATGTTTGCTGTGATCTGCCCGCTGCAACTCAGGCGATGATGGAGGAAGCGCTACGAATTGTCGATGATCAGGCTCTGTGTTCTGGCGGCCGCGGGCTGTCTTTAACCGGGCAACGCTCACCCTGGTGGAGGGAACCGTTATCGACGGTCATTGAAACGTCGCTGGCAGAGGCTCGCCCACGGCGCAGATCAACACTGGCTTGTGATCACCACAAGGAATTCGCCAGCCCGGGCGCCGAGCCATAAGCCAGTACCCGATCAATCACGGCAACTGGTATTAGCGGCGGGCCTGGTGATTGACCGGACCCTGGCTCAGCAGGTCCTCGATGAAGTGTGCCGCAAGCTCATGACGGCCCGCACATCCGGCTTTGGCGTAAACGGCTGTAGCTTGCTGCCGAACCGTCTTCTCACCGACCTCACGTGCCTGTGAGATCTCTCTCATTGACAGGCCTTTGATCAGCAATAGAGCAACCTCGGTCTCTGACGGTGAGAGCCTCCAGCGGGCAAACTGACTACGCATGGCAGCCATCAATTCACCGGACAATCGAGCGGCCCGCGACCGCTCCCTGGATACCTCTGTCCTAAGGGAACGGACACGGCGCAATTCCATAAACAGGGCCGCGGATACAGCCAGAAATACCAGCAGCTCGACTGCGATATGCAGAACGCTTTCGCTGTCGTCCAGAAAATCGGAGACGATATCGTAGACAAAGAACAGCGTGGTCGATGTCAGTATGACCGTAGGGTAATAGCGCAGCAGGCTAGCCGAAGCTGCCCGCTGCGATGCGCCTCGACTCCCCTTCTGTTCTAGGGACGACTCCGGCTGAACGTCCACATCCTCTTCCAAATCTGTTCTCCGGCCACGAGGTGCACCACCACTGATCCAACGTGGAGAGCAAGATACAGAGGAATCAATGCTTCACCAAGCTCATGGACTTCCTCAAGGCCCTCAAAGAAATCGCTCTCGGGGCCGCCACCAAGAAAGAACAGACCCGTTCCGGTCGCGCCCATCAGGCCAAACAGGAACAGGCCGAACGCTTGCGTCAGCCCGGCGATACCCTCGTGCATGCCGCGCGGTGGCACGCGCAGCCTGACCAGGGTCTTGATGTCCTCCCATCCCATCGCCCATTGGCGGATGGACAGCGGTGACCAGCCCGAAAAATTCAGGGGTCCCCTGCCGAAGAGCCCCGGTAGCAAGCGGGCCAGCCAGAACAATGTCAGGGACAGTCCCAGGTACGCATGCAACAGATATCCGGTCGAGTCGGCGCCGGATTCTGCATTCTCCCCGGTCAGGTATGCGGCAATGCCGAACACGGCAAGCCCCATATGAAGGATCTTTGCATATTTGGGATAGCTATAGTCTGGTGTGTCCATTTGCAGCTCCGCATCGCGTGGCCAAGGCATGTGAAGCAAGACGATAGTCGAAAGGACACCTTGGGAGCATCAGGCATTCGCCCACTTGAGGTGGTTTTTAGACAAATGCCGGGTCGTTTGACCCGCCGCTCGCGATACGACCTGACCGCCACGCCTGGCGCAGGCGCCGCCGCCGCCTGTTCCCGGCTGGCGGATGCAAAAAGCCCGCCACGAGAGCGGGTCTCGGAATTGCGCAGATATGAGAACCGGGCTAATGATTCCAGTTCAGTCAGTTTCCACCCGCCAGGGCGGGTGGCGACGATTCTCGCCTGCGGTATACAGACAAATCTGGTTTCCGGAAGGGTCTTTGAGCCGTGCCTCACGCCACAGCCAGCGCTGATCTGCGGGCAGGTTGTCGAATTTCAGCCCCGCCCCGCGCAGTGTCGTCACCGCCTGATCCAGATCCGGACACTCGAAGTAGACAGTCAGGCCGGTTGTGTCCGGCTGGGTGGGAACCTGGTGGATCGAGAACGTGCTATCTCCGTCCGGACACTCGAAGCGGGCGTAGCGGGGCACCGAATCGACGATCAATCGCAGACCCAGCACTCTGTAGAAAGCCACCGAGGCAGCAACATCGGTGGCTGGCACGGTGACCTGGTTGAGATTCATCGACAAAATCCTTTGGCTTTCTTTACTGTGCCGCAGGCGCGGACTATGGATCCGAACGCTAGTCCTTGCGGATCACCATGACTTCCACGCGCCCGCTGGGGCCGATGAAATTGGACGCCAGGCCGCTGAAAAAGCTGACCAGGAAGGCGCCGAACAACGCCGCCCAAAAACCGGACAGCTGAAAACCGTCAAGAAGTGACGCCACCAGCCCCAACATCGCGGCGTTGATGACCAGCAGGAACAACCCCAGCGTGACGATGGTCAGCGGCAGCGTCACAATAACCGCCAGCGGACGCAGCAGTGCGTTGACCACACCCAGCCACAACGCAGCCCACAACAACGAGCCGGTGCTCAAAAAGGCCATTCCGGGGACAATCGCAGACGCGAGCCACAAAGCGCCAGCGGTAATAAAAAATCTGATCAAGAAACCCTGCATGGGCACACCTCGGGTCGTCGGGCAGCAGCGTTAGCGCGGCTGCGGATGAAAGATCTGTTCCAGATCCAGATGAGTCAGTCCGCGAATCCGGTTTAGCAAATACCACAGGGCCACTATCATGACCGCCATCGACGGCAGCGCAATGACCGGATAACTCAACGCGGTCATGCGGCCCAATTCCTCGTTGAACGCCACCGAGCCAGCCGGGCTGCGCACGATCATCCGCGCCAGCACGAAGTTCAATATCGATGACAGGAAGAACGAGCTGGCCAGCAACCAGGACGCGTTGTTCAGACTGCGCTCAAAGGAACCATGATTCCCAAGCGCGTCCAGCGCTGCGTCCACCGTCTTGATATCGATAACCCGATCGTTGTAGAGCAGTGAGCGCACGATCGGGTAGCGCGTGCGGGTGGAAATCACCACGGCCAGACCGATCACCGCCGGGACTGCGGCTTCCTTGACCGCCAGCCACTTGGGATCCAGCTCCATCAGGCTGATACCGCCGGTCAGCAAGGTACTGACCACACCCAGCGCGGATATAAAATTGAACCGCCGCCGGCGTACCGCGTCCTGGATGCCATAGGTCAGCGGGAAGGCCAGCGCCGCCAGCAAACCGATCAACGGGCCCAGATACTCCTCGCTGCTCAGCTTCATCAGGATGATCGCGGGAATCGCGATATTGATCAGCAGGCTGATCCACGGATTCTCGGTGCTGGCGCTGCCTGGCGGGGTGGGTGCGGTATTCATGCTGTCTGACTTGCGGTGGCCAATCCGGGGTTGCTCATTTTAACTCAGAGGCATCGGTTATCCGCTCTCCAGGAAGATCGGGTATCGAGTCATCGCCCGGATCCTGGTGGATCAGCACATCGGCGCCGGGCATCGCCTGGCTGATGCTGTCCGCCACTTCATCGCCAATGTGATGCGCCTGCGCCAGGCTCATGCGGCCATCCAGCTCCAGATGCAGCTGGATAAAGCGGGTTTGACCGGCTTGCCGGGTGCGCAATTCGTGGACCGCACGGACGTGTTCGTGTTCCAGCGCGATCCGGGCGATTTCCTGTTGATCCTCCTCGGCCAGCTCCTTGTCCATCAGGTGGTCTACCGATTCGCGGCCGATGTGATAGGCGCCCGCCAGAATAAACACGCCCAGGCCCAGACCGAAGACCGGGTCGGCCCAGGTCACGCCCCACGCGGCCAGTCCCAGCGCGATGATGACCGCGACGTTGGTCAGCAAGTCCATCAAATAGTGAAAAGAGTCCGCGCGGATCGCCACCGAGCCGGTTTTGCGGATCACGTGTCGCTGCACCGCGACCAGGACAGCAGTCGCCAGCGTGGCGAAGATCATCACGCCAATACCCTGCATGACCGCCTTGACCGCCTGCGGATGGATCAGACGGTCGATGGCTTCGGACAGCAACAGGAGCGCGGTGCCCGCGATAAATGCGGACTGCGCAAGCCCGGCCAGCGATTCCGCCTTGCCATGACCGAAGCGATGCTCTTCATCTGCCGGTTGTAGTGAATACCGGACCGCCAGCAGGTTCACTACTGACGCGGCCGCGTCCATCAACGAGTCCAGCAGCGACGCCAGCAAGGCCACCGAGCCGGTGGACAACCAGACCGCCATCTTGACCACAATAAGCAAGACTGCGGTGGCCACGGACCAGGCCGTGGCCAGCCTCAGCAGGCGTGCGTGCTCAGCGCTGGTGACCAAGCTCAATCGTGATCGTGATGATGGCCGATAGGTCCGGCGGAGAACAGATTCTCTTTAAGCTCGGCGTCGAATTTTGGATCGCGGCGCCGGATCCATTCCAGCACCATCGCCGCATGCTCCTTCTCTTCGTCACGGTTGTGCTCAAGGATGGATTTCAGCTCCGTGTCCGTGCACGCATCGACGCGCTGGTTGTACCAGTCCACGGCCTCCAGCTCTTCCATCAGCGAAACGATCGCCCGGTGCATGTCCCGGGTCTCGTCGCTGAGCTCCTGTATCGGTTCGTGATAACCCTCATTTGCCATATTGGTCTCTCTGCTCGGTCTGGAATGCGGCTCGTCTAGAAAATCGTCGGCAGAAAATTCTGGTCTTCGATCGGTGTTCGTATGTAGATCTTGCTGGTGTCCCTGGGCGGCAGCTCCATCGGATCGGGCATCACATCCTTGTACGGTATTTTACTCAGGATGTGGTGGATACAATTCAGCCGCGCTCGGCGTTTGTCATCGGCCGGCACGATCCACCACGGTGATTGCGGTGTGTCAGAGAACTTGAGCATGTCGTCCTTGGCCCGTGAATACTCCCGGAACAGGCGCCGGGACTCCAGATCCATCGGGCTCAGCTTCCACCGTTTCAGAGGATCGTGGATTCGAGACTGAAAGCGCCGCTCCTGCTCTTCGTCACTGACCGAGAACCAGTATTTGAGCAGGATGATGTCGGACCGGATCAGCATGCGCTCAAACTCCGGCACCTCGCGCGCGAATTCCAGGTATTCCTCGCGCGTGCAGAAACCCATCACTCGCTCGACGCCGGCGCGGTTGTACCAGCTGCGGTCGAACAGAACCATCTCTCCGCCGGACGGCAATTCCGCGACGTAGCGCTGAAAATACCATTGCGTCTTCTGGCGTTCGGTCGGCGTCGGCAAGGCCGCTATCCTTACCACGCGCGGATTGACGCAATCCATGATCCGTTTGATGGTACCGCCCTTGCCGGCGGCGTCGCGACCCTCGAACAGGATCACCACTTTGAGCTTCTCGTGCTTGACCCACTCCTGCAGCATTACCAGCTCGCGCTGCAGCGCGTTCAGGTGTTTATTGTAGATCGAACTCTTGAGCCGGCCCTTTTTCGTATACCAGTTGCTGCGATCTGCCGGGATTTCGAATTTCGGGCAGTCAACGCCCCCCTGGAGGATCCCCATCTCCTCCATTGTCTTCTTTTTCTTGCTCATCTGATCAACCGATTTATCAACCAAATCCGAACTTATCTGTCACTATAGCGCCCTGCTTGCAGGTCTGCGAGGCGGTTTGCAAACATGCCGGAAGTTGCTATGAATGATACGACCATCCGGAGATTCTGAGTGTCCCGTTATCGCGGCCAATTGTTGTTCGTCATATTCGCTGTCCTGGCGTGGGGTTTCTGGCACAGCGAAGATTTTCTGCGCCTGTCCGCGGGTGTTGCGCTATTCATGTTTGGCATGCTCTCGCTGGAGAACGGCTTCCAGACGTTCTCCGGCGGTGTGCTGGAAAGAGTACTTGATGCCGGCACCCGGACGAGGGCGCGCAGTATCGGCTTCGGCTTTCTGGCTACCGCGCTGATGCAATCGAGCTCGCTGGTCTCGTTGATCAGCATCACGTTCCTCTCCGCAGGACTGATCCAGCTGGCCCAGGGCATAGGCATCGTGTTCGGGTCCAATATCGGCACCACCACCGGCGCCTGGCTGATGGCCAGCTATGGCATCAAGATCAATCTCGCCAGTTACGCGATGCCGATGCTGGTGTTCGGCATCCTGTTGATCTATCAGAAGGACCGTCGCTTCAAGGGCTTGGGCAACGTGCTGCTGGGCATCGCGTTCCTGTTTATCGGTATCCAGTTCATCAAGGAAGGCTTCGAGGCGGTCAGCCAGGGCATGGATCTGACGCGATTCGCGATGGAGGGCATCGCCGGCGTGCTGGCGTTCGCCGCCATCGGCATTCTCGCGACGGTGGTGATGCAATCCAGCCACGCGGTGCTGATGCTGACCATCGCCGCGCTGGCTGCCGATCAGATCACGTATATGAATGCGCTGGCGCTGGCCATCGGCGCCAACGTTGGCACTACTATTACCGCGCTGCTGGGTGCGCTGGGCGCTAACATAGCCGGCAAGCGGCTGGCCGGCGCGCACCTGGCGTTCAATTTCACCACCGGCCTGGTGGCCATCGTGTTCCTGCACCCCTTGGCGTCGTTTGTCGATGTCGCGGCTGGATGGATGGGCATAGCGGCCGATGACTACACTCTGAAACTGGCAGTCTTTCATACCGTGTTCAACGTCCTCGGCGTGTTGCTGATGTTGCCGCTGGTCAATCGACTGGTCGAGTTGCTCGAACGTCTGCTGCCCGAACAAGCCGTGGTAGCCGGCGTCGAACAACCGCTGTTTCTGACCGATTCGCTGGTCGACTATCCGGACGCTGCCTTGCTGGCACTCAGCCGGGAGACGCGGCACATGACCGGCAAGACGCTGGAGATCATCGCCGCTGCCACTGGATTCGAGCTGGCGGCATTACGTGGCGATGAGCCGGTTGAGCGACTGGCCCGGGAGCACCGGAATCTGGACCAGGTCAAGGTCAAGGAGCTGTACGAGAACCAGGTCAAGGCGGTCTACAGCGCCATCATCACCTTCGCCAGCAAGGCGCAGCCGCATATGAACGAAGAGGATGCGGAAGCGCTCTATCAGCTCAAGCTGGCGAGTCGACGGATCGTCGAAGCGCTGAAACTGCTGCGTTTGCTGCGCCGAAACCTGAAACGCTTTGTGAGCTCAGACAATCGTCACATTCGGGAGCAGTACACGGTGCTGCGTATCCACCTGGGCCAGTTGGTACGGGTGCTGGCCGGGCTGGGAGAAGTCGACGATATCAAAGAGGTCCGGTCACGGCTGGCGGTGCTGGAATCCGCGATGCAGGCGGATGACGTGGTCGCTAACGGCGTGCTCGACTCGTTGATACGCAACGATGAGATCACGCCCGACATGGCTTCATCGCTGATGAATGATTCGGCTTACGTTTCGGAGCTGCAAAAGGAGCTGACCCGGGCTGCGGAGGCCGTGTTCACTATTGCACGGCAGACCCTGAAGGATAGCTGGGACGAGACAGACCTGGAGGAGCATCTCCAGTGGCCACCCGCGGCCTAGGCGACGTCGGAGCAACGACGACAGACCAGTTGAGGCCGGGCCCCGGTCGCGCGATCCAGCTCTATCACAAAATCGAAGCGGTCAAGGTCCAGACAGTAGTCGAGATCTTCCGGGGGAAACCAGGGCTGGTCCGGATCAGGAAATTTTGCGCCGCTGGGATCGGCGCAAATGCGGGCGCGAATGGTAACGTACCGGGGCTCGCCACCGCGCAACAGATCACGCAGATATTCTGCGCACAGCCGGTCTTCGATGGTCGCCTCGACGCCGTTCCAGCCCATCGCCACCAGACAGACATCACCTGCACTGCTTTGGGCAACATATCTGGCCACGGCACCGGCGTTGACGAAGCTCGCGGTCAGCACCTGCTCAGCACCGGTGGCGCCCATCAGACCCTGGGTACCGGCGCTGGTGCGCTGGATGACCGTCTTTCCGGTCAGATCCGAATGCGCCACTTCAGCTGGCGAGTTACCCAGATCAAAACCAGCCAGACGCCGGCCGTTGCGTTCCCCGGCCAACATTGCCCCGGGACAACCCACTCTTTCGGCCCTGGCTTCTGCCTCGCTGGCCACTGGTATCACGCGGGCTGCGCCACGATGGAAGAGCCACGGAGTGACGGTAAACGCGCGAAACACATCGATAATCACCGCCAGCCCGGTGGCGCTGGCGGCGCCGGCGATGCCGTCGAGAATCCGGACTCGCTGATTCGACCCGGGCATCAAATCGCCCCAACGGCGGGCCGGCCGACAATTGCCAGCGGGCTGCGGCTGATATGACCACAGCTTTGGGCCGGACCCGACGAGGCGCCGCGGGATTTCAGGATAAATGCCACCGGCTCAGCGTGGGGCAGCGGCCCTGGTAACCTCGTCTGACTCCGATCGGGCGCCCGGCACACCTCAGGTCCCGGGCGGCCGCCGCAGCACATCAAAGGCGATGCTGATCCGCCGGGCAGGACCCTCGAACGGCATTGTCCGATGATAGAAATACGAGGGAAACAGGAACAAGCGGCCTTCCGCCGGCGCGAAAGCGTGCAGGCTCGGCCCTGGTTCCGCCTGAAGTTCCTCAGGAGGCAAGCCGAACTCGATCCAGCCATCACGGTTGTCTTCGCCGTCACCCAGACTCGAGGGCAACTCGACATAGTAGACGCCGCTCAACCAGGCGGCCGGGTGGATATGCGGCAATTGATGACCCGCGGTATCCATCACCACTGACCACATGGTCAACCGTTGCGAGTCGGGTAGCGGACCAGGGAAAGGATGGTTCGGCGCCAGATCGAGCTGCTCGACATAGCGCTCCACTGCCCGGTTTACAGCCTGCTCCAGCATCTCCACCGGCCCCTTGTCGCCTTCCAGCAGGTTGCCGGTATGGCGGCCGCGGCGCGTGGCATGTCCCTCGGGCTCGTAGGCCAGCGTGGGGTGTTCCAGCACGTGCCGGGCCAGAGCCTGATTGAACGACTGCACGGAGTCCCAGCCCGACGGCGGCTCCAGATCCATGCTCATCACCAGCCGTGGAAGATCCAGCAACGCTTCGGCCTCTGCCTCACGACCGACGCCGAGCAAGGCCAGTGACATGGCTGCCAATAAGGAGGGGTGGGCTGGATCGAGGCGCTGTGCGTGCTCCACGCCGGTCAGCGCCGCTTGCGCTTCGCCATGGGCCAACAAGGCTTCGATCAGGCGGATTCTGGCAGCGACACTCCCGGGCGCTGCATGGACCGAACGATCATATGCGGCCACTGCTTGCTCGAGCCGTCCGGTGTCCTGCAATGTGATGCCAAGGTTCAGCCAGGCCTCCGCCTGGTCCGGGTCCGCCGCCAACGCGGCGCGGTACGCCTGTTCGGCGGCCGGGAAATTGCCGTTTCGGTGCAAAGCGGCGCCGAGATGGCCAAGCAGCACCGGGTTCTTCGGCTGGATAAGAGCTGCCTGTTGCAATGCCTCAACTGCCTCTCCAGTGCGCCCTCCCGTCAGGCAGATCGCTGCCAGGGTCTGCAGCGCGCGGCAGTGCTGCGGCTCGAGCTCGATGGCGCGACGCAGATGGCGCTCTGCGTCCTCGTTTCGCATCAGTCCGCGCAGCACATGGCCGAGGTTGCTGTGCGCATCGGCATCATCAGGCTCGATCTCCAGCAATCGCCGGAACGCCTTTTCCGCTGCGTTCAGATCACCCAGATTGTTGCGCGCACGTCCTTCCAGCATCAGCTGACGGGGCGTTGCTTTTGCGCCCGGTGACAGACGTTTCAGCGCGCCCAGAGCCTTGGCCGGCTGTCGTGCGCCGAGCAGCGCCTCGGCCAGCATCAGCAATGCGCCGACGTCGCCGGGATCGACGGCCAGCAGGGATCGGGCGGCGGCGATCGCGCCGCTCCAGTCACGGGCGGCCATACGCCTCTGGATCTCGCCGGACTCTACCGCTTGGTTCATGGCTGGCACCAGCGGCCCGGCTACGTTTAGCCTGCCGCGGCCTGCGGCACGATCTCGAGTTCGCGGACCAGCGCTTCCAGCTTTTCGGTGTCACGGGTGAAGTTGCGGATGCCCTCGGCCAGCTTCTCG
>Ga0316191_10004804_pt1 | contig 10124 bp, 9 predicted proteins | sample Eddworburr2cm_MG_FD_204928 | JGI IMG/M metagenome (GOLD analysis project Ga0316191, IMG submission 204928) | Coastal sediment microbial communities from Maine, United States - Eddy worm burrow 2 cm | ecosystem: Environmental > Aquatic > Marine > Coastal > Sediment | place: USA: Maine | collected... | reverse complement strand
GCTGCAGACGTCGGCGCGCCGGTTGGCTAGCAGCGCGAGCCCAATCTGGCTGCCGGTGGAGGTAAAGCTGATCAGTGCGCGGGATTGCAGTGACGTGGCAATCTGACTGAGAGCTCGATACAGCAGCGGGTCGTCGCTGCCGGCGATGACAATGCGGTCCGTCAGCAATCCGCCGTGACTGGATTCCAGCAGCCACTGGTCAACCAGATTGCGCGGAAACAGCCATTTGCCCGTCAGCTTGGTCGCAGGAATCTTGCCCTCTTGCACCAGTCCGTAAACTTTCTTTTCGTTGACCTGCAAATAAGCCGCCACCTGTTTCACCGTCATGAAGCACGGCGGCGCGTCAGCGTGCTCCGCTGCTTCGTCGGAATAGCTTGTTCGCGCATTATCGGCGCTGTTGGAGTTCGGCTTTACCATCGGGATTCCAGTTGCCGCAGTTGCCAGATTGGCCCATGTATATAAAGAAAGGCCGTTTCGGGACGATACGTCATCCGCGCAACCTGGTCACGGTTCACTGGCGTCGGCATGCTCTCTGCACACTGCGCGACCGGCCGCATCAGCAACATGACCGTTTTTTGATCGTTTGCGCTACTATTGATCAAAATGAGCCTCGCAGAACGACACACGATAGCCGTGATTATGCAGCGCAGCCAGGTACGGCAGGGCCAATGGTCTGTGACGAGCTGGCGCGCAGTGTCTGTCGTCGCGGGCGAACATCTCGTCGGCAAGGGCGCCGGGCAGAAACCGATTTACGAAAACGACAGCGATGCCCAGTTCCTCTGGACCGGCTTTTCGCTGGAGCTCTACCGGGACCAGGCCGAAGACTACTGGTACAACCTGACCGGTGACAGCCCGTCGCTGTTTGTTATCTGCCACGAATCGCCGGAAGGCGATCTGACGCCGTTTCGGGTCACCGCTGACCAGGATTCGGCGTCCGGGTGCCTGGAAAGCGACGACCAGGTATTCGCCGTGCCGATCCCGCCGGAAATATACCAGCGCCTCGAGCAATTCGTCGTGGCTCACTACGTTCCCCGCGAGCCAAAAAAACGCAGACGCAAGAACTGGTCGCAGGAGACTGAAGGATGAGCAACACCCCAGGCAAGGAAGCGCCGGGCAACAGTGCCGCGGACATCGATACTCTCGAGAACGAGGCGTTTCTGACGCGCTGGTCGAAACGCAAGGCGCTGTCACGTGAAGGCGTGAACTTGCGGGAACCGGTTGAAGACGCAGCGAGCGAGGACGAGGCGGGTGCGCCCGGTGCCGCTGACACCAGCGGCGATGTACAGGCCGAAGTCGCCGGACACGCCGACGGGCCGGTCGCGGATGCAGCGCAGACGACGCCCGAGTTACCACCCATCGAATCGCTGGGCGAAGACTCTGACTATCGCGCATTTCTTGCGGACCACGTACCGGCCGACGTGCAGCGCAAAGCGCTGCGCAAGTTGTTCCAAAGCCCCAAGTTCAACGTGCGCGACGGTCTCGACGACTACGACCTTGACTTCTCGTCGCCCGAGCCGCTCGGTGATATTGTGACGGCCGAGATGCGGCACCGCCTGCGCCAGGAATTCGAGCGCATGCTCGGACTCGACGACGGCGACGACAGCCCGGTGGAAGAGACCGCGGTGGTGGCAGTCGAAGCTGACGCAGGCGATATCGAAGAAGCATCCGCTGACAGCGAGCCAGATGATGACCAACCTGCAACTGCCTGATACGACGAAGAACGGTCGGGCGAGAGCCGAGGCTCTGGATCCTCGCCGTCGACCCGATGCGGCGCCGACATCGACGGTCGAGTTTATCTCCCATGGTCGCGTGCTGATCGTCGGCGAGGAAAGGGGTGCGCTGTACGCGGCGCAACGGCTCGACGACGACCTGGTGGCGACCGTTTGGGTACCGGGAGACGCACGGCCGACGACCGGCACCGTCGACGGGCTGACCATCGTACGGGGCGGCCGGCCGCAACTCTCGGGAACCCTGGGTAACTTCAGGTTGAGCTTCCCGGCTTCGGGCGATGGCAGCAATCCGGGTGCAATACAGACCCTCGAGCAAACGCGCTTTGACCTGGTCCTCGACCTCAACGACTCGCCGATGCTCCCGCGGGAAGTGCTGCCGCCAGGCTATTACACACCCGGCAGAGATGCCTACGCGCTGGAAGATGCCATTGCCGAACTCCCCGACATGCGCGGCGAGTTCGAGAAACCGAAGTATTTCAATTTCGACCCGAACATCTGCGCACACGGGCGCCGCGGAATCAGCGGCTGCACCCGATGTCTCGATGTATGCCCGACCCTCGCGATTACATCAATTGGCGAAACCGTGCAGGTCGATGAGAACATCTGCCAGGGCTTCGGCAGCTGCGCATCGGTTTGCCCCACCGGTGCGATCACCTACGCCTTTCCCGGCACCCGCGATTTGCTGGCTTACCTGCGCACCGTTGTCGTCCAGTATGGCGAAAGCGGCGGTGCCGATCCCGTACTGCTGTTTTACGACGGCGCGTCCGCCGGCCCGATCGCCGACGAGTTCGCGCAATCGCTGCCGGAGAATGTTCTGCCCGTCGAGCTGGAGGAGGTGGGGTCCGCCGGCATGGATACCTGGTTCACGTGCCTCGCCTTTGGGGTGCGCCGGGTTCTGGTTCTGACGGGGGCCGAGACGCCGCGGAGCGTCGCGGACGCGCTCGAGCGCGAGGTCGAAGTCACCGCGCGGATTCTCGAGGGCATGGGTTACCCGGGCGCTGCGGTAGAGCTGATCGGCGCAGGGGATGTCAAGACCGTCACCGAGGCCGTGGGTTCCAAACAGGCGATCGATCTCGGCCGACCCGCACGCTTCGTCCCGCCTCCGGAGAAGCGCCTGTTGCTGCGTACCGCGATCAATCATCTCTTCGAGGAAGCGTCGACCCGCAAGAAGGTCGAACCATTACCGGCAGGCGCAACGTTCGGCCGCATTCGCGTCGACAAGTCCGCATGTACGATGTGCATGAGCTGCGTCGCGGTCTGCCCGACGTCCGCGCTGCGCGAGGGCCAGGGTCTGCCGCAACTGAACTTCGTGGAATGGTCCTGCATCCAGTGCGGGCTCTGCGAAACCGCCTGTCCCGAGGACGCAATACAGTGCGAGCCACGATTCCTGTACGACGACGGCGAACGCAGCGCGCCGCGCCTGCTGCACGAAGAGCAACCCATGTGCTGCATCTCCTGCGGCAAGCCGTTCGCGACGCGCTCGACGCTCGACGCCATGAGGAAGAAGCTCGAGGGCCACTGGATGTTCCAGAGCAAGGCCGAGCGGCGGCGCCTGGAAATGTGCGACATCTGCCGCGTAAAAGACATGATGCGCGACCAGGGCAGCGACGGTCCGCGATCGGTCTGATCTCGGCGCGGCCACGCGCAGGTAGCGCTTCTCCAGGATGGATCAAAATGTCGCATATTTGGGGTGTTATCGCTCTAATCTAGTCATTATCACGGTATTAAATGTATTTCGCACCACTGGCGGCCGATGGCGGAATGGGTCTAAAATGACCGGGTGCCAGGGGGGCACGCAGAGCCGAGAAGAATGAACGAAGCGCCTGCAACATGTGAAACGACGACGGCGGGGGCTGGCGTCGTGACAATCGAGCCGGAAAACCAGCTGCGCGCGGACACCTATCGACTGCTCGGCCGCCTGCTCGGCACGCCACCGGATGACGCCACTCTCGCGCTGCTGTCAACAGCGCCGACAAGCGAAGAAGACAACCTGCTGGCTGTGGCCTGGCGGCTGCTGGCGACATCAGCCGGGCGCGCCGTCGCAAACCAGGTGGCAAGCGAATACGAGGCGCTTTTTATCGGGCTCGGCCGCGGCGAACTGGTGCCGTACGCATCGTGGTACCTGACCGGCTACCTGATGGAGCAACCACTCGCCCAGCTGCGTTCCGACATGAGGGAACTCGGTTTCGAACGTCGGGACAACGTCAGCGAGCCGGAGGACCACGCCGCGGCGCTTTGCGAAATCATGGCACTACTCGCCGGCGACGACGAATCCGGCAGCCTCGAAACGCAGACGCAGTTTTTTGAAAACCACGTCGGGCCGTGGATCGCCCGATTCTTCCGTGACATGCAGCAGGCACCTTCGGCGCACTTCTACAGGGCCGTGGGTCAGCTTGGAGAGCAATTCATCGAAACGGACCAACGATACCTGGAAATGGTGGATCGAACGGACACCTGATGGGAGATAGGAGATGAGTCGTAAAACACAGTCGTACACCGAACAACGGCGTACTTTTCTCAAGACAATGGCTGTAGCGGGCGGCGCAACGGCAACGGTCCTCCTGACCGGTCAGGCAGCTGGCGCTTCGCCGGAGCAGAACCTGTCGCCCGAGGCGCCAGAGAACCGGGGCTACCATGAAACGCCCCATATCCGTACTTATTACCGTATAGCGCGCCTGTAACCGGGTTTATTCGCCGCCTTACAACGCACCTGACACTGACCTGGGGGATTAGCGATGAAGCTGATCAAGAAGCGAGACCTCACCGCCACCGAGACAAACAGCGTAGTAAAGAACATTCTCGGCTCCGCAGTAGACCGCCGCACCTTCCTGCGCCGCGCGAGCCTTGGGCTCGGCGGCACTGCAGTGGCCGCGACGCTGCCCACGACAATGATTCAACGCGCGGAGGCCGCCTCGGCCGTCGGCGCCGAGGGCGATACCGAAATCCGGAAATCCGTCTGCACGCACTGTTCCGTGGGCTGCGGCGTTGTTGCCGAAGTGCAAAACGGCGTCTGGACGGGTCAGGAGCCGGACTTCGATTCACCGTTCAACATGGGTGGCCATTGCGCCAAGGGCGCGTCAGTGCGTGAGCATGGCCACGGTGAACGACGACTCAAGTATCCGATGAAGCTCGACGGCGGCAAGTGGACCCGCGTTTCATGGCAGCAGGCCATGGACGAGATCGGCGACAAGGTGCTCGATATCCGGAAACGTTCCGGTCCGGATTCCGTGTACTGGCTGGGCTCGGCGAAGTTCAGTAACGAGCAGGCGTACCTGTTCCGCAAATTTGCCGCCCTGTGGGGCACCAACAACGTCGATCACCAGGCCCGCATTTGCCATTCGACGACGGTCGCCGGCGTAGCCAATACCTGGGGCTATGGCGCAATGACCAACTCGTACAACGACATGCACAATTGCAAGGCGATGTTTTTCATCGGCAGTAATGCCGCAGAAGCACATCCGGTCGCGATGCAGCACATACTGCGCGGCAAGGAGAACGGCGCGAAGATGATCGTCGTCGACCCGCGCTTTACCCGCACGGCCGCGCATGCCGACCAGTTCATCCGCATTCGCCCGGGCACCGACGTGCCGCTTATCTGGGGCTTGCTCTGGCACATTTTCAAGAATGGCTGGGAGGACACGGAGTATATCCGGCAGCGCGTGTACGGCATGGACGAGATCCGCGCCGAAGTCGCCAAGTGGACGCCGGACGTCGTCGAGAACGTTTCGGGCGTACCAGCCGCCGACGTCGAACTTGCGGCCAGAACGATGGCCGAGAACCGTCCCGGCACGATCGTCTGGTGTATGGGTGGTACCCAGCACACGATCGGCAACAACAACACGCGGGCTTACTGCGCGCTGCAGCTGGCGCTCGGCAACATCGGCGTTTCTGGCGGCGGCGCCAACATCTTCCGCGGCCACGATAATGTCCAGGGCGCTACGGATCTCGGCGTCCTCTCGCACACACTCCCGGGTTACTACGGGCTCGCCGAGGGCTCATGGAAGCACTGGGCCCGAGTCTGGGATCTCGATTTCGAGTGGGTCAAGAATCGCTTCGATACCGGCTATGTGAACACGTCGGGCGATGTCGAGGAAGGCGATGCGCCGGTGCCATTCGCCAACCCGATGAACTCGGCCGGCATCCCCGTCTCACGCTGGATCGACGGCGTCCTCGAGGACAGCCGGCTGATCGACCAGCGCGACCAGCTCAAGGCGATGTTCTTCTGGGGCCACGCGCCAAACAGCCAGACTCGCGGTCCGGAAATGAAGAAGGCACTCGAGACCCTGGAGCTGGTAGTCGTCATCGATCCGTACCCGACGCACACCGCTGTCCTGCCGGATCGCAAGGAGGGAATGTACCTGCTGCCGGCCACGACTCAGTTCGAAACCTACGGCTCCGTTACTGCATCGAACCGCTCGCTGCAGTGGCGCGAAAAGCTGATCGACCCGCTGTTCGAGTCATTGCCCGACCACACGATCATGTACAAACTGGCGAAGAAACTGGAATTCTCCGACCAGTTATTCAAGGGCATCAAGGTTGAGAATGATGAACCGCTGGTCGAGGATGTTCTGCGCGAGATCAATCGAGGCATGTGGACTATCGGCTACACCGGCCAAAGCCCCGAGCGTCTCAAGCTGCACTTGGCCAACAAGCACACCTTCGACGTGACAACGCTGAAGGCCGAAGGCGGACCGTGTGACGGGGACTACTATGGATTGCCATGGCCTAGCTGGGGCACACCGGAGTTAAAGCATCCGGGAACACCGGTGCTGTACGACACGAGCAAACACGTTGCCGAGGGCGGCCTCAACTTCCGCGCTCGCTTCGGCGTGGAGCGCAACGGCGTCAACCTGCTGGCGGAGGGCTCCTACAGCAAGGGCGCCGAAATCAAGGATGGCTATCCGGAATTCACCGCGGACATGCTGAAACAGCTCGGCTGGTGGGACGATCTCACTGCCGAGGAAAAACAGGCTGCCGAGGGCAAGAACTGGAAGACCGACCTGTCCGGTGGTATCCAGCGCGTTGCGATCAAGCACGGCTGCGCGCCGTTCGGCAACGCCAAGGCCCGTTGCGTGGTCTGGACATTCCCGGATCCGGTGCCGGTGCATCGCGAACCCCTCTACACATCGCGTCGCGACCTTGTCGACAAATATCCGACCTACGAGGACGTCAAGAGCCATTACCGGCTGCCGACGCGCTACGGGTCGATACAGGCGAAAGACTACTCGGTCGATTACCCGCTGATTCACACGAGCGGGCGCCTGGTCGAGTACGAAGGAGGTGGCGAGGAGACTCGCTCGAACCCGTGGCTTGCCGAGTTGCAACAGGAGATGTTCGCCGAGATCAACCCGGCCGACGCCAACGACGCCAGTGTTCGCGACGGTCAATGGATCTGGCTGGAGGGTCCGGAAGGTGGCCGCATCAAGATCAAGGCCATGGTTACCAGACGCGTCGCGCGCGGCGTGGTGTTCACGCCGTTCCATTTCGGCGGCTGGTTCGAAGGCAAGGACCTGCTGGACAAGTATCCGGAGGGCGCGGCTCCCTACGTACGCGGCGAGGCCTGTAACACGGCCTTCACCTACGGGTACGACTCCGTCACGCAGATGCAGGAAACTAAAGCTTCCCTTTGCAAGATCATCGCAGCCTAGGAGACACGATCATGGCACGAATGAAATTCCTATGTGACGCCGACCGCTGCATCGAGTGCAATGGTTGCGTAACGGCCTGCAAGAACGAGCATGAGGTTCCCTGGGGCGTCAACCGACGTCGCGTCGTGACCCTCGATGACGGTGTCCCCGGCGAAAAATCGATCTCGGTAGCCTGCATGCACTGCACGGACGCGCCCTGCGCGGCCGTCTGCCCGGTCGACTGTTTCTACACGACCGATGACGGCATCGTATTGCACGACAAGGACCTCTGTATTGGCTGCGGCTACTGCCTCTATGCCTGTCCCTTCGGCGCACCGCAATTCCCTCAGAAAGAGGCTTTCGGCGTGCGCGGCAAGATGGACAAATGCACGTTCTGCGCCGGCGGCCCCGAGGAAGACAACTCCGCGGCCGAGCATGAGAAGTATGGCCGCAACCGGGTTGCCGAAGGCAAGTTGCCGCTCTGTGCGGAGATGTGCAGCACCAAGGCGCTGCTTGCCGGCGATGGCGACGAAGTCGCGGACATATACCGCGAGCGCATCACGAATCGCGGTGGTCGCCCTGAGACTTGGGGCTGGGATACCGCGTACAAGAAGAGCGATGCCTGACAGCAAGGGCGTCGCAAGGGAGAGCGGAACATGACGAAGAGCATCATCAAGGCGAGTCGCCCACTGGCGCTGGCGATAGTCGTGGGAATCGCGTCACTAAGCTCGACCGGATGTACGCAACGGAGTGAGATCACCTGGCACGAACCCGGCGTCTACAAGGGCGGTGACGATCCGCTGCTGGCAAAGCAGCGGGATCCGCAACACATCGCGGCCCTGAAGGAACGGTTAGTTATGGGACAATCGGACCGGTAGCCAGGCCGGTCCGTATTAGCGAATGGACGCCGCGACCCTGGCGGGTATGCGGCGCAAATGAGGAGCCTGGTCAATGCGCGCACAAACGATCACTAGGAAACCCCGGAACCGTCGTCGTATCGCCCTCGTCACGGTTGCACTGTCGATGTTGCTGGCTATGGCGTTGCCGTTGACCGGCTACATCGCACACGATGCGGGATTGGCGTGGGCCCAGTCAGACGACGCCGAAGAAGAAGCGGTCAATCCGCGCGCCGAGTATTGGCGCGCCGTACGCGAGGGAACGGACGGCTATTCCGCCGTGTCCGGGTCTGAGGCCGGTGTTCTTATCCAGAACGGCGGCGAGAACTGGCGTAGTTTGCGCAATGGTCCCTTGATGTTTTTCGGCGGGTCATTGCTGATCGCCGTGATCCTCGCGATCCTCGTGAAACATCTGGTCAAGGGCAAGGACATGCTCGAGTCAACGACCGGCCGCAAGATGACCCGCTGGAGTGGCTTCGATCGTGCCCTGCACTGGTTCGTCGGAATCACGTTCATCATCCTCGCGATCACCGGTCTGAGCCTGCTGTTCGGGCGAATGCTGCTGATCCCGTTGCTGGGCAAGGAAGGTTTCGCTGCCTTTGCGCAACTGGCCAAGCCGGTGCATGACTACCTGGCCGTGCCCTTCATTATCGGCTTCGCACTTATGCTGATTATCTGGATTCCCAGGAACTTTCTGCGCAGCCATGACTTCGCCTGGCTCAAGTCCGTGGGCGGTATGATCGGCAAGCGTCATCCGCAAGCCGGCTTCATGAACGGCGGCGAGAAGGTCTTCTTCTGGATCCTGTTCTTCGGCGGAGTTGCACTGATGGTGTCCGGCTTCTACCTGCTGTTCCCGAACCTGGGTTGGGAGCGGGAAACGATGCAGCTGTCGCATATCGTGCACTCGGCCAGCGGTCTGTTCCTGATCGCCATCTCGCTCGGCCACATCTACCTCGGCAGCATCGGTGTCGAAGGCGTGCTCGAGGGCATGGTGCGCGGCGAAGTCGATGAGGGCTTCGCGAAGCAACACCACAACCTGTGGTACGACGAAGTCAAAGGCATCGCTCCTCCTGAAGAGAGCTCCGCGGCGCCGGACGTTTCGGGCGCAACCCCGACGACCTAGCCGACGCCCCGGTTACCCGCAGAGCATTACTCAACGGGCGCCGACGTCAATGCCTCGAATGCCAATGGCCGGACCCCGCTGATGCGAGCGGCAGACCTGCGACGCATCGAAGTCGTTCGGCCGGCGCAGATCTTGAGACATTTCCGTCTGTCGACTGAACTGGAGTCTGCCATCCTGTGTTACCCAAATCGATTTCGGGCACGGTTATAGCCAGATAGTAGCGAAACGGGCGATGGTTCGTTGCTGGCGTTCCAAACGGGCATCTGAAAGAATGATGCTTTGCGTCCTCATGCGTACCGGATTCCGCACGCATGAGACGATTTGGGGGCACCGCAGGCCTTGTGATCGTTTTTCTAATATGAACGAATCCTCGTCAGCAATCGGCACGGCGTTGTCGATGATTGCCACGCTCGACGCCGACTTGTTCGAGATCGTCTTGCTCTCGCTGCAGGTCAGCCTGGGTGCGGTCGCGATCGCGTCGATCATTGCGCTGCCGCTGGGGGCGCTCATTGCGCTGCAGAGATTCCCCGGCCGGCGGGCCGTTGTCATTCTCCTCAATGCGATGATGGGGCTGCCACCCGTAGTCGTCGGCCTGATGGTCTACGTCTTGTTGTCGCGCGCCGGACCGCTCGGGTCGATGGGCCTGCTGTTCACGCCCACCGCGATGGTTATCGCGCAGAGCATCATCGTGCTGCCGATCATTGCGGCGCTGTCGCGGCAGACGATCGCCGACCTGCACGAGGAATAT